>Ga0075163_10003832_pt1 | contig 20181 bp, 13 predicted proteins | sample JI1023141ADNA_FD_71478 | JGI IMG/M metagenome (GOLD analysis project Ga0075163, IMG submission 71478) | Wastewater effluent complex algal communities from Wisconsin, to seasonally profile nutrient transformation and Carbon sequestration -... | ecosystem: Engineered > WWTP > Effluent > Algae... | reverse complement strand
ATCCCCGACGTCGCCGACAACTCCGCGGTGGTGTTCGTCTCATGCGTCCTCGAGTACGTCTCGGACCTCGACGCGGCGCTCCGCGAGATCTCCAGGATCGCCGGCTCTGCCGACAACGTGTTCGTCGTCACCGTCCAGCCGTGGACCCTCACCGCACGGCTCTACCCCGGCGCCCGATGGCGGGGGACGGTCAGCTCGGGGAGTGCCACGCAGGCGGTCAGCATGACGCCCGTCACCCTGGAGGAGAAGCTGGTCATGACCGGCGCGCTCGGCCTGGCGATGGCGGCCGCCTTCTGGCCGCGGAGGCCCAAGTAGCATGGCGACCCAAACCGCGGAACAGGCACTCGAGCTGGCGCGGGCCGAGGCCCGCATGCTCACCGATCAACTCCGACAAGCCCGTGCGGATCTTCATCGTCTGGGCATCTCGGACCAGAACCGGGCACTCGTCTGCGCCGCCGCCTCGGGCGCGGCTGGTATCTTGTGCGGCATCGTGATCGGCCTCAATCTGCGCAAGCGATGAACCGTCGAGGTTCACGGGCGCCGGGGCGCGGGCCGAGGTCCGCATGCTCGCCGATCAACCCCGACAAGCCACGCTGATCTGCATTGTCTCGGAGTGAAGACAGGGCCCTTGCGGCGAGGGTCGGTGAGGCGGTCTGCGCCGCCGTCTCGGGCGCGGCAGGCATGCTGATCGGCTTCAGCTTGCGTAACCTTGAATCTGCACAGTTTTTACGCCGCCGACCGGTTTTTGACCGGCTTCCTGAGCGTAAATCCGTCGGGTATCTTTCCTCGATGGTCCGGCGGTCTCTTCTCATCAACGCAGCGCTGCTGAGTTGTTTGCCCACCCCGATCGAGGGCACGACGGACGAGGTCCACGACACGACCACGAGCACAGGCCACGCTCCGGGGTCGACCGGCTCGACCACGAACTCCACCTCATCGGACGACCCAAAGTCAACTGGAGCCCCTGCTTCTGACCCTTCGGCGACCTCTACCACTTCGACTACGTCTGGGGCTCAGTCGACCTCGGACACCGCGGCGAGCGTGGGTACGACGTCGGATTCCGACACGTCGCCAGCAGCCGTTCAGCGCGTGTTTGTATCGAGCGCAGTATTCCCGGCGAACTTCGGCAGCGTTGCGTTCGCTGACGCGAAATGTCAAAGCGCCGCTGAATCAGCCGGGTTGTCGGGAACTTTCCTCGCGTGGATCAGTGATCCGATGGCCGGCGTAACCGACAGAATGGTCCACGCAGACGTTCCTTACGTACGGATCGACGGCCTTCAAATCGCTGCCAATTGGACCGACCTGACAGACGGCGACCTCAGCGCCTCGATCGAGATCGACGAATGGGGCAACTTGCAGAACAACGGTGACTGCGGCAACGTGTGGACTGGCACGTTGAGGGACGGGACTCCTGACGACGAGAACGCTTGCACAGGTTGGACGATGCCGCAAGGCTACGTCATGCTTGGACGGACGGATGTATCGAACTACACATGGTCTGAAGGTTGCGTCCAGGACTGCACAAAGGAATATAGACTGTTTTGTTTCGAGCAGTGAAGCCCTCCTCCAAGAGGCGTTGACGGCGACGCGTCGGCGGAGCCTTGGGGTGTTCCGTCGGCCCCATGTTCCCTGATCTACGCCGTCGGCGGGAGACCGCCAGGGCGAAGGCGATCAGTTCGAGCCTGAATCAAGGGTACTGAGCGTTCGTAGGATCTGACGGCCTGCGATTTTAGCGAAACGGCGAGGAAGCGCATTCCCGATTTGACGAGACACGCTCTCATAACCTCGACCGCAAAGTTTGTATTTTCGCCCGAGCGTCTGAATAATCCCGGCTTCTCGCGGCGTCAAGGCTCGAGGCTCCGAAGGGGGTGTCGACGTCGATACCACCCATGGATGCTACGGGTACCAGCACCTCGGCGTCCTCAACGTATCCGTTCGGCGTACCGCGTCGTGACCTTATCGGCGATCCGGGCTACGTGGTCGGAGCGTGTTCGACGAGCGAGACACCGCGGAAGACATTGGCGGCCAGACGCTGCTGAGTGTCCTCCTGCTGCAGGGTCTGCTGCCAGAAGGCGGGGGCGAGCTCGAGGACGCGGCTCTTGGGCCAGGACGGCAGGAGGCAGAAGAGGTCGCGGAGGTAGGCCCAGGGCTCGATGCCGTGGAGCTGGCAGCTGGCCAGCAGGGTGACGAAGACGGTGTTGACGCGGGCGCCCTCGTCGCTGCCGAGGAAGAGCCAGTTCTTGCGGCCGAGGACCTCGCGGCGCAGGTGCTGCTCGGAGATATTGTTGTCGAGCGGCAGGCGGCCGTCGTCGAGGAATCGGCGGAGGGCGGCGCGCTGATTGCGGGCATAGCCGAGGGCCTTCGAGATCGGGGTCTCGTCCAGGACGGTGGCGGCCTGCTGCTCGCACCAGTCGAAGAAGGCGTCGGCGATCGGGCGGGACTTCTGCCGACGGACCTCCTCGCGCTTCTTGCGGGTCGCCGTCTGCAGTGGGCGCTCGAGTCGGTAGAGCCCGCGGATCAGCGAGAGCGCGTGCTCGGCCCGCGTCGGGTCGGAGGAGAGGGCCTTGTAGAAGTAACGCCGGCAGTGGGTCCAGCACCCGACCTCGATCACGTCGCCGGTCTGGTAGAGGTGGTCATAGACGGAGTGGGCATCGGCGACGAGGTGGCCCTTGTAGCCGGCGAGGAGGCGATCGACGGCCTCACCGTCGTGCTTGTGCGAGTAGCGATAAAGGACGTGCCGGCCGGGCGCGACGAGCACCCAGAAGTGGGCGCGGCGACACTGGTCCTCGGCCTGCACGAGGACGCCGGTCGCGTCGACACACAGGTACGGCGCGGAGAAGGCGTCGTGCATCATGGCCTCCACCAGCGATTCGGCGAGGTCCGCCAATTTCTCGTGCCAGCCGCAGATCGTCGAGCGCGCGAGCTCGAGTCCGTCGCGGCCATGAATCTTCTCCTGACGGTACAGCGGCAGGTGGTCCTGCCAGCGGTAGACGACCGTCTTGGCGAGCAGGCCAGGGCCGGCGAGGCCGCGTTCGATCGGCCGCTCCGGCGGCTCGGCGATCAGCACCGGTGCCTCGATCATCTCAGCATCATCGACCTGGGCCGAGCGCTTGCGGACGAATTTCGGTCGCACGATGCGCACGACGACGAGCGAGGAGGGCCGGTGCTCGACGACCTCGCTGACCTCCTCGCCGATCCGCTCGAAGGCATCGAGACCCTCGCGCTGCACTTCCGGTGGCAGCACCTCGATGTCGACCCGCGGCAGCAGCGACGTGATCGCCCGGCGCCCCGTGGCCCTCCGGGTCGACGGTCGGGTCGCCGGCTCTTCCTCCACGCCAGGAGCTGCGGGTGGTGCCTCTGGCGTCGTCTCGGTCACGTCCAGTGCCTCGGGCGTCTCGGGTGTCAGCAGCAGGCCGAGTACCCCCAGGGTGAGCTGGGAGCCGTCCGTGGTGAAGCGCTCCGCCTTCTTGCCGGCGATGATGCCGCGCTCGAGCAGAGCGCAGCGTTCGAGCTGCTCGAGATACAGCTTGCGGTAGTGGTCGCGTTCCTGGCTCAGCTCGCTCAGACGAGCCTCCAGCTCGGGGATCGGGGCGTCCTGCACGACCCCGTCATATCCATCTGCGCCGTCCAGTCAAGAGCGATCTTGCACCCGCACCATCCGCGGTGACGCGACGCCATGCAGGAGCTCGGCGAGGGCACGACCGTCGATGATCACTGAGCTGTCCGAAGAGCCAGACGGCGTCGGCAGCCGAAACAGCGCCTGGTGCAGCCGCTTGCTCAGCAGGCAGTACCCGTTGCTGTCCCACCACAGCACCTTGAGGCGGTTGTGCCGCTTGTTGGTAAAGACGAATAGCGCCCCGCTGCGCGGGTCCTGGCCGAGCACCTTCTGCGTCGCCAGCGCGAGCGTGTCGTAGCTGCACCGCATGTCGTGCGGCTGCGTGCAGACGAAGATCCTCACCGTCGCGGGGATCACGCGCGGGCCTCCAGCACGTCGAGCACCCGCGCCAGTGTGTCGACATCAACCTGCCCGCGCACCCGCAGCAGTGTCCGACCGACGACCACCTCGAGCACGCCGGCCTCGGGCACGACCACCGCTGCGACCTGATCCGTCACCTCGACGAACGACGCCGGCGCGGTCGCGCGGCCCAGCTTCGACTTCCACCACGTCAGCGTCCGCGGGTTGACCCGGACCTTCGCGGCGTACGCCTTACACGTCAGACCGCTCGTCGTCCACGCCGCCACATGCGCCTGCCACCGCTTCTGCGTCGCCGCCCTCATAGGCCCCACTTCCTCCGCCACACCTCCACCCGCTCGCGCAGGGTCCGTCGCCTGAAATCCAGGCGCACCCCATGCCGGGTCTCGGTCACCGAGAACACATACGCGTCCGAGACCTGCAACGTGATTTGGCCGAACAGCGGCTCCACTTGACTCAATACGAGCGCTCCGCGCTCGCCGTTCTCATCATCCATCACCGTCACCTCCGAGGCTCAGGTAGCCCGTCGGAGGTGTTCATGTCACGACGCGGTTGGCCGAACGGATACTCCTCAACGACCGGCCCTCGGAGTGGTCGAGGTCGCCGAGCTCGGCCGGTCGCACTCCGAGTTCGGCGGCGATCGAGCTCCACGCCACGCGCCGTCAGCCACTTCCACCGCGCCAGCGCCTTGCGCCGAAACCTTACACTTCTGCCCGTCTGCTTCATCGCTTCATCGGTCTCACCTCCTCGGCGAGACCTTACCCGGAGTTCAATCAGCCGTCACGACGGGGCGATCGCCGCCTGAGCAACTTGGCCGCGCCCCCTTTCACCACGGGCTGCTAGCCCCTAACGCCAGTCGGCTCCAGATACAAGCCATTTTGGGTCTTTTGATTCAATTTACGGATCACGCGAAGGACTCTTCGAATTTGTAGTTTATTGATATACAGTGCCCGCATGCGAATCTCGCTCAAGATGAGGAGCGACGTCTTTGCAGCAATAAGACCACCGCGCTTGGCAAGAATGGAAAAGGAAGCGAAGAAATCAGACAGTCGCGCCAATGGATTTTGCTTATCAATTTCGCAACAAACCGCTCGAACTTCATCTTCAAGTCTGTCAATGGCCGCATGCGCAACGTACAGCCAGAACTCGGCAACGAGCATCGGGGCCAAGGGCTCTCCGAGTGCGCTAATTATCTCTGCGCGAACTACAGGTTCGAGGTCTGCTTCTCCGGCAAGCAGTAGACGGATCCTTACATATCTACCCCACGCTCGGAATTCTGGTAAGGTAGATTCCTCGAGGACGCGGAGGAATAATTTTCGCTCATCAGGAGTTAGCAATTCAGGATATTCGACACAGGCAACAACTATCGCGCTCGCCAGGATGTTTCCGATTCGGTAATCTCCATTAAATTCCGAAAACCAGCGGCAACGCTGCTCCGAGAGTAAGGCGAAAAAACCACTACGTTTAAGTCGAATAAGCGCAAACAACGCAAGATCGCACACTGCTGTCGGACCAGCCCAGCCTAGTGTGGTGACGCCATCCCCTAATTTTCGTGCTGCTTTTTCATCGGTGGACAGGCTTCGCTCAGTCAGAGATAGCAGAGGCTGGATTAAATTTCCGAGATCTAGTCCGTGATGCGAACGAACTAGGCGACCGCCAAGCCGTAGATTCCAAGTGACCTCCTCGACAGTCGCCAAGGCGAGCAAAACCCCGGCAAGACGGTGGTTAAACCTTTGCTCGTCGAACCAAATCGGCTCGAGAATCTCTCTCGCACCTGCGGGCAAGCCACCTGAAGGCAAACAGCGAGCTGCGATGCTTTGAATCATGGCCGTCCCGGCCTCAGAACTCACGGATGACACCTGAGCGAAGATCCACTGAAATAAACGGTACGTGAGCCAAAGGGATTCTTCGCGCGACACAACTCTGCGCGCCGACATTGAGGAGGCCACAATGGTACGACAGAGTCTCAAGAGGCCGGCTTCGACATCAGCAAAAGTTTTATCTTCTCGAACGCCAGTGCATTGTTCGAGAACCGATGCCAGCAGTGACGGTACGAGCGACCCTAGCGGCGCGTCTTTGCCCGGAACAATTGTTTGCGGCCGACGTGTACCCAGCGCTACTACGAGATATATGTCGCTCATTATCAGTGCAGTTGGATAATCATTAGATTTTTCTAACCGCGCTACAGCAAGTGCAGTTTCCGTAGAGATCCGGTCAGGCATGATTCGAAGCAGAACCGACTGAGCAGCCAGGGTGCCAGGGACCATCACCGCCTGCTCATATAAATGGAAACGGTCAGAACGGGCTCGCCAGCACCCCCCGCTCCGCAAACGGCTGGGAAGGACGGTGAGAGGACGGAAGGCCACTCCATCGGACATAGGAGGCTCTGACAACAGACTATAGAGGTCCTCGAGCGTGGAGGGGAACCCTAGTCTTCCGCGGGCATGCCATGTGCCTACGTATGCCGGGTCATCGCGCACGAGACGCCAAGGTGCAACAACAGCATTTCTCGCTATTTTTCTTCTGAGCCCATCGGCTGAACTTGTTTCGAGCTGCGAGAGTAATTCATACGCTCGTCCATCATGTGCTCCTTGTAAGAACCTCAGCGTCCGAGCGGCGCGAACTGCCGCCTGACCAGTCATTCTGAGAACGACCGCCTCAGACGCGTGAGCGTCAACCCCTAGAGTTATGATTCGTTCCGAAAATTCTTCACATTGAGCGCCTGCGCTAAGTCGAGCGGCCGTCGACTGAATACGGCTCTCGACACTGTGATCATCATTGTCGATTCTTAATTCAAGTAGTGGTCGCTGCTTCCAGTTTGATGAAAGTATCGCAGGCGCTTCGAGTTCCGCGTGTGAAGCACTCTGCGTACGAGTAAAAACGGAGCCCAGGAGAGCAGCAGCCAAGATTCTGTCAGGGCCGTGAGGGTAGGTAAGTTTATCGAGATACAACCAACTGTTGCGTAGAGCTCGTGCGAAAGACGCTTGGCTCACAGGGTCTGCGGAAGCGAACTGTGATAAGCTAGTCCAGAAGCGTCCGACAGGAGCAGCTTGCGACCAAGCTACAGTTCTCTGCTCATCAGGAGGGCCAAATGCCTGAAGGGGATATTTTAGGACCTCGCTGGTCGCAAACTCCATGAAGTAATCAGACGCCAGCGGAGTAATAGAATTGCTCAGGTGCGATATGCGAGCCCCTAAAACCTTTACTGAGTTCTCGACAAGACTTAGCGACAAAGAGCTTTCCATAAACGCCCTACAACACGTCGCCGCATAAAGACCTGTAATAGCGATGAGCGTAAAAGGAGCGCCCATGGGCGACATCCCGAACTGTCTCAAAGGTCGCTCAATACTGTCGAGAACGATCGACGGTCGTCCTATCTCAAATCCGCTAAACTGAGCAGCCATCTCCAAGAGCGACTCTGCATCAAATGCGTCCGCAAACCCCAGACGAGCCAGAAGTTCAAGCGTAGCGATTTTATTCTCTCGGGGCAATACGGCTCTAATGAGGTTAACAATCGATGTGACCCGATCATCTACGGCCTGGTAGTACGATCGGAATCGTTCAATGTGCTCTATTCCAGACCAAGCAAGGCTGGCCAAACCCTCATTTCCAAATGCGAAACCGCTAAAAAAATCGGCAGTCAAATATATCAGATTTGAATCGATCTTCAGGGCTTCCCGATAACTTAGACCCTTTTGTAACGACTCTGTTAAAAATGCGTACGGGTGCTCCCCTGCGGAACTCTCCCGGCTGTCGGGAAGCTCTTGCACTGTCGGTCGCTCCATGTCGGCCGAGAACCAGCCGTCGAGTATCCCTTTTCGAAGGGACGCTACACTGTACGCCACGAGCTCTGCGGCGTCGATAACTAGCTGAAGTTCATCGATTCTAGCCTGAATCAAACCAAACGCATCGGGTCCAATAACCAGTTCTTCAACGTGATCGACTAACAACCCAAGAGCGTTTGCATGTTTCAGGTGCAAGAGAGACGAAAATGTAACCATCAATCGGGCGGGAAGGACCGTAGGGATATCCCTGCCAGGTACCCATGCGAGTTGCTGCGCCTGGTCGGCGCTTAGCACGCCTCTCGTTTTCAGATACCCAGCAGCATCTGAGAGGCGTAACTGATTGCTACCGTCGTCATACTCGTCTACGAGTAGCGGAATACCAGCACGCTGAGCGATTTCTTCATCGCCGGATGCCGAAGGATCCCTCCGGCGTTCGAGGCGGATTTTAAATGAGCCGGAGATCTGACCAATAATCTCACGAAGGTTTTCAACTTCGGGTCGTTGAGACTTTCGTGCAAGGTCGACGCACTCCTCTTGAAGCCTCGCCCACACGTCAGAGAACATAAATATGATGGCTTGTGGATATTTCTGGCGAACGGTGTCGAAAAGAGAAAATCGGTGAAGAAGAAGCGCTTCGAGTTCTCCGATGAGAAAACGGGGAGCGGCACCCTCAGGAATGGGATTCCGTAACCCTATGGGGGCACATAGCATCGCCGCTGCTCCACGGTTCGCCACTTTGCAAAAATGCTCGAGAAGGTATGCACTAGAAGTTGGTACAAGGTCACAAACGGACTCAAACCCGATGCGTCCCATGTTGTACAGTCTGTACGCTGCCTCTGCTCTAGTCCTTTCCTGGCGTTTCAACTCGACAATCTCATCCACCGAAACTGGCCTGACATTTTTATTGCGGAACAGCTTACTCCGGTCAATGGGTTGTGCATCGGGAGGGAATCCTAGATCCATCAATAATAAAAAGCGCAAAAATTCTACCTCTGGACTATCCGCCTGCAGGTCTTCCAGAATTGATACGACTTTACGAACACGCATCAGTCGCTCTCGGCGTTGAGGCCCAAGTGAAGCTCCCGAAGCTAATTGGGCCTCCGCGCAAAAATAGAGCTCCGAAGGGGCTAGAGATTTTGACGAACGGCACACGAGTTTCCACGCTGTGTCAGCAGCCTTTTCTGTCTCTCCTGATTGGAGATGTATCTGAGCTATTCGAAGCGATGTTCGCACCGAACTCGCAGAGTCGAGCTCAAGATATCTATGCCACAACGCCAGTGCCTTCTGAAGATTTACCTTCTCGGCCGCATAAGCCAGTATGCGAACGACATGCAGGTTGGACGAGCCCTCGAGTGGGCTCAACGTAGCAAACGAGAGTTCATGCTGAACACACAGAAGCAGACATTGAGCGAGTTGGACTCTGTATCCCCATCCTGGGAGTAGGTCAAAAGCGGCTTGCGCGTGAATGCGCGCTTCATTTTCATGTCTAGCGCGCAGCAAGAGTCGTGAAAGGTGAAGTTCAATCGGAGCCCTCCTCGGAAAATCCTGTGCGAGTTCTCGTGCCGCTATGAGAGCATCGTGAAGATTGCCCGCGATCTCGATAAGCTGAACCGAAGCAAACCTGTGTTGCCAGGGATGCGTATTCTGTGGAAGCGTGGCGAGGGCACGATCCAAATCGCCATCTTTCGCCGCCAGTTCGGCGAGGGCGACTTGCTCCACAAATGTGGGAGTAACACTGAACTTACGGATAGCGGCTTCCCGGTCGAGACTAGCTTCGCTAAGAGTCTCTCTTAGGCCATCCTCATTCTGCGTAAGGTGGTAAAATTGGAACGCTATTCGTATCCGGTCTTCATTAAGCGAAGGAGCCAGCGGTTGCGCTTGGCCAAGCCAGGCAAGCCGTTCTTGAATTGTATCAACAACTTGAAGTCGGGTCTCTTTCGAAAGAACTTCCGGTTGTTCCGAGACCTCAAAGACGACATCTGCAAGAATGTTGAGAAGCAATTCTGTGAATGCGATCGTAATCAGTTGTCTTCCGTCCCAGCGGCCTAGTGAAACCAAGCTCCTAGCTACGGCATTTTGAAATTGTTTTTGATCCGCTAGGGTGCGAGCGGCATAGAGTTCGACGACCGGGGAATCTGTTCCCTCAGGAGGAGGGCGGCCCTGTATGGTTTCGAGTAGCGTCCGGGCATCTTGCATCGACTTATCTGGATGGCGATCACTTCGGCTAAGTAATATCCCCTCCGAACGCTCAATCTCTCCTAACTGTGCGAGTCCTTCGACAAGCACCGCACACTGTTGGTCCTCGAGGTGAGCGACATGAAGATCAGCGATTTCGCACAGAAGAGCCAAAGCTGCATCCAACTGCTGTAAACAGATGAAACAGTTTGCAATGCGTAACTTGCAGGAAGCCAATGTCCTCATGATATCTGGCGCGGTGGGATCTGCCAGAAGTAGAGCTTCACATTGTGCAACTAATCGCTTATTGATTTCACGGCTCTCCTCGTAATTTTCATGACGGAATAACTTCTCCGACTCATCAATTTTATCCCGAAATAGTTCTCCAGTTATCCCCGCATAGGCCGACAACTGTACTACTTGGGGGGGCAACTCGCGTGTCCTCGAACCATCAAACGCCCGATTAGGGAACAGGGGCATCGATGCAATGCTGCCGTAACGCTCGTCCGGCGATTTGATCTCCGGGCGAGGGGCATCGATGGGGTATCGATCTTTAATAATGGCTTGTACCTCTGCTGCAACTTCCCCCAGTGTGAGGTGCGCTCGAAACACGTTTTCAACCCCAGTTGTGAGGATATCATTAAGACACTCAGAAAATAGCGTCATTCCCGAGGGGGTCGGTCCCGAAGTGAGCTTGCTTCTCGCCGCCTGGCGTGGTGAGGATGCACATAACAGGGCCGTGCCCCGGGAGGGAAATCCATCACTAAGCGCTTTTACTGCCATTTCAAGAGGAGCGGACTGAAATGACTGATAAGCTAATGCGGCATAGCAACAGTCAAGGATGATAAATCTACGGGCGGTTTGGAGGCATCTAATGATTGTGCCGGCGAGGTCGTACGCCTGATAGGAACTTTGACGCCTTCGGTAGTCTTCGGTTGAGCGTAGGGCGAGAGCGTATTCAGCCCCATCTCGGACGAGGAGACCGTGTCCAACGTAGTAGAATATGAAATCCGAGACGGGGTTGGGACCGTTGCGCAGAGCTTCGACGCGCTCTTTTAAAAAACGTCCGATACTTCTGTCAATATCGTTCGGAGAGCGGTCATCGTTGAACAGGTCTAAGAGGTTCTCCTCCGGAATGCTTAATCCTTCAGGCGAGAGGAGATATTTCCTCATTGCCTGTGCGGAGGTTTTGAACGCGGGCTCCTCAGCGAAGGTTGCGTCTGCAAATTCCGACGCTCCGAGAATGACGGCGAGGATTGATCCTCGTGTCTCGGACGTTGCCATGAATCGATGCTCTATTCTTTCTTCGGTGCGTGCTTCTGAGCAGCGCGGGTAAACGCCTCAACAATCCGAGCGGCATTGTCATCGATGGGGCCTGTTGCTTTAAGGCTCATCTTCGTGCCCTCGATTTCGATGGAGGTGTTTTGCCCGCGTCTTCTTAACCACTCAGCAATTCCCCGGGCAAGGATCACAATTGCCGGAGCGCTAAGAAATCCAATCAAGAGTGAGGTGCCACCGTCCATCGTCGTGGGGTCCTCCTTGAACAAGGAAACTTCTGTAGCTGGTTGTGCATCGAGAATTGCGTCTCGCAAACTCTCCGCGGCTCGTCCTGCCTCGGCCGAGTCGAGCTCTAAAAATCGAAGGATGATCATTGCATCGTTTTTCATGGGAAAACCCCGGCTTGTGTGGGTTAGTCTACCTCAGCGCCTAGGCCGGCGAAAACCCTAAAATCAGTTGAAGATCTAGCGCTAGCGGCCTCCCCACGCCGAGGCCGTCTACCCGGTCGCCCGCGGCCTCCGCGCCTACGACACCGCCCTCGCCGCGGCCCACGACGACATCGCCGCCGAGGCCGCGATCCTGCTCATCCAGGTGAACGACAGGGAGCACGACTACCCCGCCAGGTACAGTGGTCCGACCACGCGCACCGGCGGTCGCGCCACCGTCCACGTGGGCCGTGTGCCGCCTCCTCCACGAGCACGACGGCGGCTCTCGCGGCGGTCGGGAGGACGATCCGGCTGGATTTCCGGCGGATGACACTGCGCGAGCGGGCGGCGATGTGGCGTAGGAGGTACGGCCTGTGACGGCCGCGCAGAAGCGTTGGAGCGGCCATGTGGCTGCTGCGGGTGCGAGGGCGGGTCGATGCCGACGCGCTGGCGCGGGTGCTCGACGTGCTGGAGGCCCGCGCATGATCCCCGCGACGGTCCGGACACTCAGCAGCGCCTGGCCGCCAACGTCTTCCGGGGCATCTCGCTCGTCGAACACGCTCCGACCACGTAACCCGGATCGCCATCGCGGTCACGACGCGGTTTGCCGGACGAATACGGTCCTCCTCGGCGCCCGTCGGCTCGACGAGTCCTCCGCCGAATTCCGCCTCGTCCTAGACGCTAGCGATCAACCCGTTCCGCCCGACAGTCGCGCCCGCGCCCACCTCGCCCACGTCGCTGCGGATTCTCCAAAATTTGAACGAAATCTAATACGCGGATTGTAAAATTTGAAGCAGCGTCGGTACGATGACCGTAGCGATCAGAAATGTTCCGACAATTGCCTTAAATCTACCTGCGACAACAGCATGCCGCCGTTCTTCTTTCGGATGAGTAAGGCGAACGTGAGGCCAAACATGAGGACCATACTTCATAATCGCTATCGCCAGGGCTGCTACGCCAAAGACAATAATCGCTGCTGAGAGTTGATGCTCGGCAAGAGCGACTAGGCCCCCCAGCATAGAAAACATCGCCACCATCAGCAAAACAGCATGCCGCCCACTTGAGATGTGCCAGCGGGAGTTTTCATTTCCGCATTTTTTAAGCCAGTTTTCCAACCACACGCGTGAAGAATCTGCCGCGCTTCTGGATCCGTCGCCCTCGCAGTCAATCTCAATGCTGCAGTCGTCAGGATTGCTTGCGCACAGCTTAATGTCAGCGTTGTACTTTCGTTCATCTCCCCAACTCCAAAGCTTAATCACGATTTCGTCAAACCGGACGGGCAGTTCTTTATCTCCGCGTTGAGAGATGCTTGAGAATGCTTCCGTCCTTTTGTCGTGTTTGAGAGTTACACGCAACTCGTTAGCGACTGCAGAAGGGGACTGTCTTGTGTGTGTCGCGGCTATCCGAATTAGATGACGTTCCAGATCGAGAAAGTTGGGCTCGCTAATTTCAATCGAAGGGACGTCCAGCGAAAAAGATTTCGCCTCACTTTTCGGAGCAGTTCCCTCGGGCTCAGATTGCACAAACGCAGAAAGTGCTCGCACCAAGGTGTCATGAATGGATAGACAGTGGCTGCGGGCTTTCTCCCCCGAGCTAATGACAACAAGCATGTTTTCAAACGGATTATCTTTGTGGAGCGTAAATAGAACTGCAAAGTTTGCTGATTCGGAATTGATAGAGATCTCAGCCGCCTGTACTGTGTCCGCGAGATTTCCCGGGTGATTACTAATCGTATCGAAAGTCTCTTCGCCATCCTGGTCCTTGACGGTATGCTCGATGGTTAAATCAGCGGCACCATCTGTGGATTTTAACGCTAGTCCATGAAGCTCAGACTCCACACGCTCCAAAAACTCCCGCGACATCCTGTATATTGGCGTTCGACGGATGAATTTAAATCTGTACATGGGCGTCTTTGCGCAGAGGGAAAATCATTTGTTTCTTCCTGTCAAGTGCGCGCCTGCAGGTGCGAGGGACAAGAAGGCGGGTGGCGGAATTTCGCCGGATGGCGGAATTCCACCGCGCGGGTGTCGTCTTGGGGACAGCCAACTTGTTAGAATCGCGCGAAATTCCCGGGGCATCGGAGCTGCTCGGGGGGCTGCATGGCTCAGCACTATTACATGGCCCTGGCGGGGGTCGGCCCGTGGAACGGCGCGCTGCATGCGGCGGCCGAGCAGTTCGCGCCGTACGTGCAATACCTCGATCGGGCGATCAAGGCGGCGAAGCAGTTGGCGCTGACACTCGGGTGGCGGGTAGCGAAGGCCGAGGAGACGGAGGGGCTGAACGAGCGGCTGCGGCTGCGGTACGAGGAGCAGCCGAGGCCGCTGCGCAAGCCGAAGCGGCGGCGGGACCAGCAGGCGCGCGACCTGCCGCGGGGCACCTGGGTGGTCCTGGAGGCCCTGCGGGCGCGGCCCGAGGAGCCGCACGCCACGTTCGAGGAGTTCCTGGCGGCGGAGGATGTTTATGAGGATCCAGCGTGGCCCAGGGACGGGCGGATCATGGTCCGCGAGCGCGACGATGAGGGGCTGGCGCTGCTGCTCGAGCGGGCGCCCGAGGTCCGAGACGTCCCGGAGGGCGAGGAGGGGCGGCAGATCTGGCTGCGGCCGAACACGTACGGGCTTGAGCGCCAGCGCGACGCGGTGTTCACGCTGCAGGGCAAGCCGGTGGGGCGTCACGCTCCGCTGATCCGGCTGGTGACGACGCGGCCGGTGTGGGCGGCGGTCGAGCCGGTGGAGCTTGGCGACGAGGAGTGGGTGTTCTTGCGGTCGGAGGCGGACGGGAGGTTGCGCGACGGGACCGAGGCGCAACGGCGGTTCGTTGCCATCGCCCTCGGGACGCCGGACTTCGCGCTGCTCGAGGGTCCGCCGGGGTCGGGTAAGACGACGGCGATCTGCGAGCTGATCGTCCAACTGGCGCGCCGGGGCAAGCGGGCACTGCTGGTGGCGTCGACGCACGTAGCGGTCGACAACGTGCTCGACCGGCTGCTCGAGTGGCAGGACCGCAGCGCCGACAAGCCGGTGCTGCCGGCGCGGATCGGGCGCGAGCAGGTCACGTCGCACACGACGGTGCCTTGGCTGTTCGACCGCCTGCACTCGACGTGGCGGTCCGAGCTGCTGGATTTCTTCGACGCGCCGGATGGCGGGCGGCCGGCGGGCGTGCGGGCGCGGGAGACGCTGCGCGAGGCGCTGGTCGGCGAGGAGGGAGATTCGATGATCGTCCGGATGATCATCGAGACGTGCAACCTGGTGTGCGGGACGACGATCGGGTTCTTAAAATATCTCCGCAACTTCAGCGGGAGCGAGCCGTTCGACGTAGTGATCCTCGATGAGGCTTCGAAGACGACGTTCGCGGAGTTTCTGGTGCCGGCCATGCACGCCCGCCGTTGGGTGGTGATAGGCGATGTTCGCCAGCTCTCGCCGTACGTCGAGGAGCGCGACCTGACCGAGAACATCCGCCGCCTGGCGGACGAGCGGACGACGTGGCTGGTCGAGCGGGCGGCGCTGGCCTCGCGACGCCGGCGGATGCTGGTGGCGGTGAGCGACGAGGTACGCGGGCGGGAGCTGTCGACGTCGGCGCGGGCCCGCGAGGCGCTGTTCGCTGACCTCGACGAGCTGTCGGTCGACGCGCCGGCGCTGCAGCTGCTGTACGCGGACCTGGTGTTCGGGACGCCGGCAGCGCTGCGGCGGTTCGAGCACCGGCTGCCCGCGGATCTGACGATCGTCGACGGGCTGGTGCCGAGGCTGCCGCACTGGGCAGCGCACCGGCGGGCGCTGCGGATCAAGGACGATGAGGAGCCGCTCGACTGGGCGTACGAGATTGCGTGGCGGCTGGTCCGGCGGTTCGAGCTGCGCCGGGATCCCGACGAGTGCGAGCGGTTCGACCGGGAACTGGGAGCGTTGCTGCCGTCGGCGGCGGAGGGTCTGTCGCGTGAGCAGACCGAGCGGCTGGCGCGGCAGCTGGCGATCGTGCGCCGGGTGGCGCTACCGTCGATCCTCGATCTGCTGCAATTCGGCGGAGAGCGGCTGCCGGGGTGGCAGGAGGACGTCGCGCTGACATCGGGGCTGCCGGTCGCGGTGCTGGGGGCGCGGCTGGTGTCGCTGCTTCATCAACATCGCATGCATCCCGATATCTCGGTATTTCCGCGTGAGGAGTTCTACAGCGACGACCCGTCGCGTCAGCTGCTGCGCGACGCAACGGGGATGACCGAGCAGCGGGCGTGGTCGTACACGGGGTTTCAGCGGCGCGCGGCGTGGGTCCACGTGGCGCCGGGACGGGGCGGGGCGAGCCCGTTCGGGCGCAACGTCAACCCGGCGGAGGCGGAGGCGTTGCTCGTCGAGCTGCGGCGGTTCATCGCCTGGGCGGTCGATCATCCGCGGGCCGACGGGCAGCCGTGGCGGGTCGCGGTGCTGACGTTCTACCGCGGGCAGGAGTCGCTGCTGCGGCAGGCGCTGCGCCGGGAGTCGCGGCGCAGCGACCGCGCGCATACATTCCACTTCCCGCCGGGGCGCGAGGCGGTGGCAGTCGAGCTGTGCACGGTGGACCGATTCCAGGGGCACGAGGCGGACCTGGTGCTGCTGTCGTTCGTGAAGAGCGGGTCGGTCGGGTTTCTCAACAGTCCGCACCGGCTCAACGTTGCGCTGACGCGGGCACGCTATCAGGTGGTGCTGTTCGGCGACTCGGTGTACTTCAGTCGGTGCCCGGCAGAGCGGCTGAAGCGGCTGGTCGGCTCGGGGCATTATCCGTCCGACCTTTTGTGGGGGGCCCAGTCATGATCGAGGTCGGGCGAAGGATCCAGGTGAAGAGCTTCGAGGCCGAGGCGACCGTCGCGGTCGCCTGGGCGCGGCCCGAGTTCCTGGCGGTCGCGCAGCTCGCCGACGATACCGGGGTCCCGATCGACGGGGCCGACATAGCCCGGGAGCTGCTCGGCGGGTTGCCGGCGCAGGTCGGCTGGCGGGTGCTCGAGCGGTGCTGCGATCTGGGGCTGCTCGAGCGGGGCGGCGAGCGCGGGCCGGCGGGGCTGTCGGCCGAGGGGCGCCAGGCGCTGGCGATCGGGCAGGTGTTCGTGCCGGAGGAGTCGGCGTGGCGGATCTGGTGGTCCGAGGATCCGCTGCTCGACGATCCGTTCCTGCACATCGAACAATTCGTGGGGCAGACCATGAAGGAGGACCGCAACGAGCTGCGGCAGAAGAAAGCCGAGAAGCAGCCGATCAGCAATCCGACGCCGGAGGTGCTGCGGCGGCTGGCGAATGGAGGGCAGATGCTGAGCTCGGCGGTCGACGGGACGCGCTGCTTTCTCCGCGGGATCGCCGGGCGGGGCCTGGCCGGGCGCGCGGAAGAGGGGACGATGACGCTGCAATGGCCGGAGGCGGGCGAGCCAACGCTGCGGCTGGCGGTGCCGATCCCACGCGACAAGGGCGGGAAGGAGCGACGCGTCGATCTCGTCAAGCGCATGGCGCCGCGGCGATTCGCGGGGCTGTCGTACGCGTGGTTGTGGGCGACGCTCGTGGGGTCCGCGTCGGGTCGATCGATCGACGAGTTGAACCAGTGGGCGAGCGTGCTCGGCCGGCGCGTGCTGCCGATCCAGGTCGACGAGTGCAGGGACGAGGAGCGGCGAACGCTGCAGCGGGCGCTGGCGTTCAAGGAGGTGGAGCTGGGGCCGCTCGGGCGATTCGCTAGCGTGGTACTGCCGCCGGTTGAGCTGATCCCGAGTGACGCGCGGCAGGCCCAGACGTGGGTCGAGTGGCTGCAATGGGACGCGCTGCGGGGCTACGGGGTGCCGGAGCAGCTGGCGGCGAAGGGGGCGGAGATCCGGGGGCGGTTCCCCGAGTACGCTCCGATCCCGCTCGACGCGGGGGCGCTGCTCGAGCGGGCGAAGCGGCTGCGCGGGGACCCGCGGGCGCGGTTCGTGCTGGCGCCCGCTGACCTCGGGCTGTGGGGGGCGACATGATCACGCCGCTTGTGCGCGAACAGATCCTGGATCTCCGCGAGCGGTCGCTGCCGCCGAGCTGGCTGCGGCGCGGGCCGTCCGAGCCGTCGCGCGGGGAGACGATCGCCCAGGGGATGTGGCAGGCCGGGACGTCGCGGGAGTTCCTGGTGGTGCTGGTGGCGGCGATCCGGCACGCGCGCGAGGTGGTGCTGCTGGCCTCGTTCCTGCTGGCCGAGGACCAGCTGCGGGACGCGCTCGTCGAGGCGGCGCTGCGCGGGGTCCGGATCTACGTGCTGACCGCGTCGGAGGAGCGGCTGGTCAAGCCGGCAACGGACGACGGGTTCGACGCACGGATGGTCGAGGAGCACAAGGCGCTGCTCGACGTGCTCGCGGGGCACGTGCTGCTGCGCTCGGCGGGGCACCTGCACGCGAAGTTCCTAGTGATCGATCCGCAGCTCGGGTCGGCGTACGGGTTCTTGTCGACGGCGAACTTCAACCGGGCGCTGGTCGAGTCGGTCGAGCTGGGGGTGCAGCTCGACGCGGCGGTGGCGCGGGCGCTGGCCGGGTGGTTCGCGCGGGTGTTCTGGACTGAGGCGGAGCACGAGCTCGTGGGGAAGGGGCGACTCGCGGCGATCGGGCGTCCGCCGGCCGAGCCGCAGGCGCCCGCGCACCCGGATCTGCTGGTTACCTGCCGGGGGGTGCACTCGCTACGAGAGGGGGTGTTCGAGGTCATCGGCCGCGCGCAGGAACAGTTGCTGGTGAGCAGCTTCGCGTTCGACGTGGACCACGCGGTGCACGCCGCGCTGCTGGCAGCGGTCGGTCGGGGGGTCGCGGTTACAGTGCTGACGCGGCCGCGGCCGGCGGTCCACCGCGCGGTGGCGGCGCTGGCGGCCGCGGGGGCGCGGGTGGTGGGGCACGACAAGCTGCATGCCAAGGCGATCGTCAGCGAGGCGGACGCGCTGGTGATGACGGCGAACCTCGACACGCCGAGCCTCGACCGCAGCTTCGAGGTCGGGCTGCGTGTGCGCGGGGCGCGGGCGCTGGCGCTGGCGGCGACGTTGCGCGGGTGGGCGGAGGAGTTCCCGTGGTACTACGCGCGGGACCTGCCGCGCGGGCGGCACGTCGGGGAGTTCTGTCCGGCGGACCTCGGGCTCCGCGATGGGGTGCGCACGGTCCGCGACGGGGTCCTCGAGGCGACCTGGCCGGACCTCGAGGCGAGCTCGGCGCTCGAGCTCGACCGGGTGCCGGCGCCGGCGCTGGAGGAGGGCCGGACGTCCGCCACGCTCCACCATCAGATACGCTTCCGCTGGCGAGTGAAGCCGCCCCGGTTGCCGTCGGGGGCGAGCCCGCTGCTGCGGATGGTGATGACGACGAAGAAGGACAAGGACGGGAAGACGGTGCGGGCGCAGGAGCGTCGGCCGTACGAGCCGCCGGCGTACGAGCACAAGGGGCAGCGCTACGTGGTGCTCCACGATGTGCGCGGGGTGGAGGCGGCGCGCCGGCTGGCAGAGGAGCTGGGCGCGCGGGTGGTGCTGCCGTGACCGGGGTCCCGAGGCCCGAGCGGCCGGCGGCGCTGGTGTCCTGGGTCAGCGTCGGGCACGGCGCGACCCCGTTACTGGCGGCGGTGAACCCTCCGAGCCCGCTCGCGGGGCGGCTGGCGGCGGTCCACCTGTGCTGGCGTGACGCGGCCGACGCGGTCAAGGAGCGAGAGGCGTTGAAGGCGACCCGCGAGGCGCTGGTGGCGGCGCTCGGGCTGCGTGCGGTGATGGTGCATCCGTGGAAGACCGACGCGCGGCCGACCGATCACGCGGAGATCCGCGCGTTCGCCGAGTCGGTGCTGCGCCAGGTCCGCGAGGAGCACCCCGAGGCGCCGATCTACATCCACCTGTCTCCGGGGACACCCGCGATGCACGCGGTCTGGCTGGTCCTGGGGACCACGGGGTTCGTCGATGGGCCGGTGGTGCTAATGCAGGGGGTGGAGGAGAAGCACCGTCGCGCGGGCGAGCCGCCGCTCGAGCACGTCGGGGTCGCGGTCGACAGCTGGCTGCGGCGTTTCCGGACGGCGCAGCCACAGCGGGCGGCAAGCGACGACGACGGCCACGTGTACGACCCGGTGCGGTTCCGCAGCCCGGCGATGCTGGCGGTGCTGGCGAAGATCGAGCGCTGGGCGCCGCTGCCGGCGCCGATTCTGCTGGTCGGCGAGCGCGGCTCGGGGAAGACGTCGCTGGCGAACTTGATCCGCGCGCGCAGCCCGTTCCAGCGGCTCGGGGCCGACGAGTGGCCGACGGCCGTGTGCGGGCAATTCAAGGCGAACCCGCAGCTCGCGCGCTCGGAGCTGTTCGGGCACGCGAAGGCGGCGTTCACCGGGGCGACCCGCGAGCACCGGGGGCTGCTCGAGCAGGCCGACGGCGACACGGTGTTCCTCGACGAGATCGCCGATATCGACCGCGACACGCAGCGCCTGCTGATCGCGGCGGTCGAGGGCCGGGGCTTTCATCGACTCGGCGAGAACCGGCCCCGACGGTCGCGATTCCGCCTGCTGTGCGCGACCAACCGCGGGGTCGACGAGTTGGTGCGCGAGGTGCTCGACCGGGATTTCTTCGATCGGATCTCGGTGTTCAC
>Ga0075163_10003831_pt1 | contig 20193 bp, 10 predicted proteins | sample JI1023141ADNA_FD_71478 | JGI IMG/M metagenome (GOLD analysis project Ga0075163, IMG submission 71478) | Wastewater effluent complex algal communities from Wisconsin, to seasonally profile nutrient transformation and Carbon sequestration -... | ecosystem: Engineered > WWTP > Effluent > Algae... | reverse complement strand
AGATAATGAGCGTAGAAGTCCAGCCGTGCCGGAGCGTGCGAGAGGAAGTACGTAGCTTCCAAGCGCGCATCCCTAAGCGTTCCCCAGGGCTATGAAATAGACCTTTCCCGACGGTGCTTTCTATTGCTCGTTCCACTTCAGATTGAGCCATCAAAATCGGCGACGAGGAATCGTCAAAAATGCCTACAGGGAAGGCTCCGGGAAACTCGTCCTCCAGCAAGTGGGTGGCGAAGCTGTGGCGCAGCGCGTGCGGGGTCACGCGCTTATGCAAGCGACTCATCGCGCCGCCTCCCGCAACGCGTGGCGAACGGCCTCAGGCCCGACCTGGCCGCGCTTGGTCACATGGTGGGAGCGACCGCTCCCAACCACGAGCTGGCGAGCTGGCGCGCACGGATATTCTCCGGCGCCTCGGACAAGTAGGATGCGCGCCAGCTCGGATCGCTGATCCTGTTGGCACGTAGCTGAATCTGCCGCAGGGTCTCGCGCAGGGCGCCATGGGCGGCACCCGTATCTCCCAATGCTGCATACGCTTCGGCTACCGCCAGCCGGAAAGGGACCTCGGCGTGACCCGCGCATGAGATACTCTCAAGTATCGCCAGCCCCGCGGCTGCCAGCGAGCGCAGCTCGGCATCGCGCATCTGCCGCGAAGCAATCTGCAGAAGGATTGTGATCGCCTGGATCTGCTCTACTGGCATCGTGGGGGTTGTCTGCTGGGCCTTGCGTGCGTACGCTTCCGCCTGGGTCAGATCTCCCCCCGCTATTGCAATACGTGCCAGCCCGCACAGCGCCGTGGCCCGACTACCGTCGGCAGTGCCGGGCGCATTGATGGCCTCCTCGGCGAGTGTTTGGGCCTCCTCAATCGCGGCGGCGTCTCCCCGAACAGGGAGCATGAACGCCAGGAACGCCTCGGCGCCTTTGACTACCAGCGGCTCTCTTAGGCGCCGTCCTACGCTCGCCACTTCACGCAGCATGTTTGCCGATGCCCGCCATTCGCCCAGCTCGAAGTTTGCCATCGCGAGAAAAACCTGTGCCATAAGCGCATTCCGCGTAGACCCTGCCTCCAGAAAGGCGACGCGAGACCGCTCAGCTGCAAGTGCGGCGGTGAAGGGATCGGCTTCCAGCGTACGTGTATATACTGTATGCGCCAGATGCAGCCAGCCCAGCCCGTCGGCATCATGGAAAGGGAGCTGCTCTCTCATCTGAAGGATATGCCCCATCAGTGCGCCTGCCCTCGATCGGGCACCGAGCATGGTGAATGTTGAGATGAGGAGCGTGGCCGCTTCTATGAAAATGCTGCGCGCATCCTGCTCTGGAGTCGTCCGGCCAAACAGCTCAACTAGCTGCTCGAACGCTTCCGGTTTGCCGTAGACGCCAGCGCTAACCAGCATGTAACCAAGGGTCCTGAACCAGCGGATACTCCCTGCAGTCAGCCAGTGCAGCGCCTCCATGCCGGCAGGGTACGACTCGGCCCAGTGGTATCGATAGAAGTGCACAGCACACTGCACGCTGCGCAGGACAGCGAGCTGCTGCCCTGGCGCACCGCACTGTACACCGCACTGCACGCCACGTTCGGTGCACAGCCAGGCGCGCTCAAAGTCGTTGCTCATCACTTCGCGCTCAGCGGACCGTTCGTACCAAGGGAGCGCTTGCGCAGGCTCTCCCCCCTGGTAAAAGTGCTCGGCAAGAATCATCGCATCCGGTTCGCCGGCTTGCTCCAGAAAAGCCCCTGCCAGGCGGTGACCGAGGGTCCGATCCGACCCGGTCAAGAGACCATAGACCGCGTCTTGGACCAGGGGATGGCGGAAACTATATTCCGACTCATCCAAGAAGCGGCTGTCGCGGTGCGGAGTGATCACCTCCTCTTCAATCAGAGCCTGAAGCCAGCGGTCAAGCTGGCCCGAGGCGTGTGGCTGGCCAAGCAGCATCGCGATGCCGCCGCGCCAAAAGGTAGAGCCGAAGATGCTGGCGGCGCGCAGAGTGCGCCGCATCTCAGGCGCAAGAGCACTTAGCCGGATCTGCAGCATGGCGAGGACACTATCGGATACGATGGGTGCGTTTTCCTTGGCCGCGGCCCGGATAAGCTCCTCCAGATATAGCGCGTTGCCTGCCGCCTGTTGGGCGATTCGCTCGACAGACTGGGCCTCAATCTGCGGACCCAGCACACTCTTTATCAGCTCCGCGCTGGCCCGCTTGCTTAGCCCGTCCAGCCGGAGACGCTGGATGTAGTTTGACCAGAGACCCGGAACACGCTCATCGATCTCGGGTCTGGCCAGGGCGAGAATAAGGAATGGCTGGTCGGCGAGCTCTCGTAAAGCCTGCCCGATGAGATCAATGGTAAGAAGATCGCTCCAGTGAAGATCCTCCAGGACGATTAGAACCGGCCTCTGCGTACACTCCGCGCGCAACCAGTGGAGCCAAGCCTGCGCAATCTGATCGCACATTAGCTTGGGATTTCGACGAGCGGTTCGCAGCTGAACATCGTGCGCATCGGGGAATGGGACGCCACATAGTTCGCCAAGAAAGCTCGCTGTCCGGCCGGCATCTGCCGGATCTAGATACCGACCCGCGCGGCGCAGCAGCTTGTCTTGCTGTACCTGTGGATCCTCCCCGCTATACACCTCGCAGTGGCGCCGCAGCAGCTGTCCGATCAGGGCGTACGCAGAGCCGGAGCTGAGCGGGTCGCCGGATCCGACCAGGATCTCGATATCTACTGCGCGGCTCCGCAGACGCCGGATGAACTCATGCCGGAGCCGTGACTTTCCCAAGCCGGGCGGGGCGACAAAGACAAGCGCGTCGGGCCGGGAGTCGGCTACGCAGGAGTCGAGGACTGTTTTGACCAGGGCGAGCTCGCGCTCGCGCCCAACGCAAGGGGTGGGCTGGCCGAGTAAGGGGCGCATACTGTCCAGATCAAGCTCCGTACCGGTGAGAAAAGCGCTGGCGCTCTCGCGCGTCAGCAGAAACTGCCCATCGAGCAGGTCAGCGCTAAGCCCATCCAGCCATACCCGGCTGGTGGCGGGTTGAAACTTCTCTGGCAAAGGGGGCGTGGGCGCCGCACTCTGACTGCGTCGGCCCGCCAGGATCCCCATGACGCGATCGAGGACTTCGCCGACCAGCCCTCTGTCACCGCGGATGCCGCGTCCAGTCGAGATTGCCACGATGGCTTCTGGCCAGTGCTGCTGCGCGACCAGTGCGCAGCGGGCAGCGCGCGATACTTGATCAGTCGCGCTGCTCTCTCCCAAGAAGGCAGTCACCATCGACCCGTCGGCGAGCCACTCGGGCTGGGCGTCGAAGCGGGCCAGGGCCCTATTCAGGCTGCGCTGCTGAGCCTTGCGGAGATCGATTTCTGCATTGCTCATCGTTCCTGCGTGCTCGACCGATGCCCTCCTCGGAGCTGCCACTACGACGGTATATAGCTGCTGCTCCGCGACAGACAGCGCGACTGGGGACAGCGGAGTTCCAAGCCGCCCCCCGCAGTGCGTGTCGTTCGCGATTGCCGCCAGCGTGTACGATAGCTCGACCGCGTCTTGCGGACGTTCGGCCGGATCCTTGGCAAGCATCTGGGTAAGCAGTTCTGCCAGCGCCGCAGGCACTACCGGGCAGCGCTGGCGCAGCGAAGGTGGATCCTCAAAGAGGATCTTGGCCAGGATTCCCGCGACGTGTTCCGAAGCAAACAGGGGCTCGCCAGTCAGGCACTCGTATACCACACAGCCAAGCGAGAAGACATCCGCACAAGGGCTCAGCCCGCTGTGACCGCGCGCCTGCTCGGGAGCCATGTACGCGGGCGTTCCGATGAGCTCTCCAGTCTGCGTAAGCGCCGGGCGAGCCATCACGCCACGGGCGATTCCAAAGTCCACGATGACGACATCGGATACCGATCCGTTGCGCAGGAACAGGTTGCTCGGCTTGATGTCGCGGTGGATGATCTCGCGTCGGTGTGCCAGCGCGAGAGCCTCTGCGCACTGGGTGAGCAGGGTCAGACAGTCATCTAGCGAGAGAGCACCGCGCTTGAGGCGCTCGGCCAGGTCCTCTCCCTCCAACCACTCCATCGCGATGAAGCGCTGCTTTTGCTCTGTGAGTCCGTGCGCAATATAGGAAACTATGCGGGGATGGCGGAGCTGCGAAAGCAGCAGTGCCTCCCGTGCGAAGCGCTCCTCGACGTACGCATTGGGCCGCTCTTGGGTCAAGACTTTGATGGCTACGGGCTCACCCGTGCTCCGATCGCGAGCGCGGAACACGCTGCCCATACCGCCGCTGTTGGCGAGAGACTCGATCTCAAACCGCTGTCCAATCACTTCGCCAATTACGATGCTTCCCATTCAGCAGTTCCTCGGTGGGTAGAGAGAAGGTGCGGCGCTAAAGCGCCTCCTACCAGAATACCACATTGCAGCCCCGCCGAGTTACCCTGAAAAGCGCCTACTGGGAACAGGGCGTATACCGCTTACGCGGCGCTTTATAGAACACATCCATCATGGCCAGGATAATTTTGGAAAACTGAATCAGCGGATCGGATGGAGCGAGCGCCTCCAGATCTGCGAGCAGCATCTTCTCATAGCTCAGCTGCTCCGCCAGCACGAACCCCCGCGCCTGAGGTGGGGCCATGTACCGCTCGATGAGAAGCACGGCGTTGGCACGGTCACCGACTGAGCGCTCTTTCTCTGCGCTGGCCAGGTCGTTCTGCAGACGACTGGCAAGAGATAGGTTTCTGACGATCCGCCTGAAGAGGGAGTCGCCCCGTAGTTCCATTCTGTAGTTACAAGCCAGCGAGACCGTGGCGAGAAAGTGCGGCAGCGCGATGCTGACCTCGCCGTTTTCGAGGTACTCCGCGTAACCCCAGGACAGCTGGCCAGCAGAAAGGAGCCAGTTTGCATGGTAGGCGCGCAACAAGGCAGCAGCAGAGTCCTGCCAGGCCGCGAAGGCACCGGCTGTGGGCGCCGCCTTCGCCATATGCGCACGGATCCGAGAGAAGCTGCGGCCTTCCGCCGACATCAGGGACGAAGCCCCTGGTTGCAGAAGCGAGCCCCAGTCAATACACGGGCCAGCTGCAGTACTGAGGTCGATTCGATCGTCGAGCCAGAGCAACCACGTAAGATCCAGAGCCATCAGCCACACCGAATGTTCATCTTCTACGCAGAAGCCAGCGATGAACTGACCTTCGCTGTTGCGAGTCCCTGCGGCAAAGCCCTGCGCCATCACCAGGCCATCTACCGCATAGGATTCAGTAAAGCCCTCCAGATCGTCCCCGAAATCATTTAGCTGCGCAAGAATGTTCTGATTCAACTTCACGGGAATCCTCCGCTAAGGCGGGCTTACTTAGCCAGGCGAAACTTGAGAAGCCGGATCTCGATACCGTGCTGCTTCCACGCATCGTATAAGAACTCATGCTGCCGAATGGAAGTGCCCAGGCGGGCGATCTCCCCCTCGTCGAACGCCTCGGTCGCAAGGACACTCTCGGACCAGGCGATGCTGTGGCGCCAGAACTCGGCTGTCCGATCGGTCAGGTCGATATCCTGCTCTAGCGCGAAGCCCGCGGCAGAAGCGGCATCAGCGTACTCCTGGACGCTGCCGATGTGGGTTCGCCAGTACCGGTCGAAAAGAACCCGGTGGTCGCCGCGCTCGGCAAAGGGTTCCTCGATACATACCACCCCCCCGGGGCGTAGCAGCTTCCTGAGCTGCCGGAACCATGCATAGCGCGGCAGATAGCAGGAGGCTTCAAACGAGACCGCCGCATCGAACTGCTGCTGCGGCTGAAACGTGCACGCATCAGCGAGCACCGGCTTCACCAGATGCCCGACACCAGCCTGGTGCGCGAGCTCGCTGACCACGGGAATATGTTCCGCAGCAATGGTGATGGCAGTCACTTGGGAGTGGAATTCCTGCGCCCAGAAGAGTGCGCCGCCGCCCAGGCCGCAACCGACATCCAGGACCCTGCCGGTGAGGCAGCTCGGCGCATCCCAGGACTTTGCCGCGTGCCGCATGAGAGCCTCCTGCGCCTCTACCATGTTGCCGCGGTGGTGCTGCGGATCGTGCAGGCTGAAGACCGGCGGCTTGTCGAGCAGACCGACGTGAAAGTGGATGCGCGGTCCGGGCCCATACTTTTTCAAGATGGAGGCGGTCTTGACGCGATAGTAATCGGCGACTGGCTTGCACGGGGCGCTGGTGTGAGGCCCAGCCACCTGGGCACTCGCTTCACCGGGAATCGTGTAGAGAGACATATTCACTCCTTAAAATTTGTCCACGCAAACTCTCCAGCCGTTCCTTTGTATGCTGCTGAGCACAGCAGCGCCGGCTGGCTGCTCAAGCTGGCTGTAGGGTCGCCAGGACGCCGCTGCCTGGCCGCAGCGTGAAGGTGGCGCGGGGCCGAATTCGCTGTCCTGGGGTGATCCTGACCTGGTAGTTCTGGAGGATGAGGGTCAGGAACAGCTGCGCCTCCATCAAGGCATAGTGCTCACCGATGCACTTATGCGCGCCGGCGCCGAACGGCAGGTAGGAATAGCGCCTCTGCGCAGCTGCATTTGCGCCAAGAAAGCGCTCTGGATCGAAGCTCTCAGGGTGGTGCCAGAAGCGAGGGTCGCGGTGGACGCCGTAAGTGAATCCGAGCACCGTGGCGCCGGCCGGAATTGCGACCCCACCCACCACGTCCGACTCGGCTGCTTCCCGGATCAGCAGCCAAACGGGTGGATAGAGCCGCAGCGTCTCTTGCAGCACGCTTTTGGTGTAGGGTAGCCGCCCCAGATCTTCGGCAGTGGGCAGGCGGGTTCCGAGCACGCGCCGCACCTCTTCCCGTAGTCGGTGTTCCACGGCTGGGTGCTGGCCAAGCAGTATCCAGGCCCATGAGAGCGTCGTCACCACGGGCTCGTACGAAGCGAGAAACATGGTCACTACTTCGTCGCGAAGCTGCTGGTCCGTCATCGCACGTCCGGTCTCGGAATCACGCGCGCTGAGCAGCAAGGATAGCAGGTCGTATCGCGGCAGCAGGTCCCGGCGCCGCTGCTCGATCAGTTCGTAGACAGCCCTATCAATGGCTCGGATTGAAGCCTTGAAGCGCTGCGCTCCGGGAACTGGGACCCACGATGGTGCCCAGTGGGTTAATAAGGGCAGGAACATGGTGTCGAGCGCCTGATGCACGGCGCGGCAGATCTCGCTGGCCGCTGCTACAGGCAGATCTCCACCGAGCAGCGCCTTCGTAGAGGCAGTCAGAGCGATCTTTCCCATCTCCTGCACAAGGTCGATCGGGCTACCGGCGCGCTGCTCTGCCAGGGGCCGCCACTGGGTGAGCCCGTCGGCGATGGTCTCGGAAAGCATGGCTGCCAGCGCGCTGAGCCGCTCGGCGTGAAACTGCGGCTGCATCATCCGACGCTGGCGCAGCCAGAAGCTGCCCTCGCTGACGCCTACTCCGTTGCCGAGCAACATGCGCAGGGGAGTCCACAGCCTCCCTTTGATGTAGTTCTGATTTCGCTCTTGAACGATGTGCTGCAGCTGGTCTGGATGGCTGAGCACATAGGCATCTGTGAAGCCCATCGGTAGCTTGAATATGCTTCCGTACTGCTGCGCGGAGGACATTAAAAATCCGACGGGGTCAAGAGCGATGCGGGGCAGCACGCCGACCCCCGGATACCCCCATGGTCCGGCGGCAGAGTGCCGAGCCGACGGCCTACTTTTTGACGCCTGGAAGCCTGCTATCTGGGACGCCATAATAAATCCTTTCTCCGCGTGTACGCCGTTCGGATTTCCATCTTCCGTAAGGCGTGTGCTCGCGAGATAAATAGGACGCATGGCAAGATGCATGCCATCGTTTGCGCAGGCCGAAATCCGAGCTTCCATGCTTCGCGGCACCGTCGACAATGAGCCTAAAGCAGGGCTCCGCCTAAAATGGCACAAATGACCTTATTGAGCGTGTCATTTTCCGTTTCGGAGCGACGACCCAGAAGTTCGCTAGGAATCAGGGTTAGTTAGGCGGAAGATTCGCTGCTGCTATATACTCAGGATATGGTGCGAGCGGTATCTACCCTCAAGCGCGAGTATGCAAAGACCCCGGAGACGGCAGCTCACGCGCCGCAGACTCCGGGAGTCCTCCTCGTGTTCTCTGGCTCCCGCCCCGCCTGGGCCGTAATACCACTGGCCGGGGGGCAGCTAGAGATCGGCCGCGAGAACCTGCGTGAACACATCCAGGACCCGAGCCTCTCTCGTCGGCATGCCCGCATCAGCTTCCTGGGCGGTCGCTTTCTGGTCGAAGACCTCGGCAGCAGCAACGGAAGCTGGATTGACGGGAGGCCGCTGGAGTCAGGAAGACCACAAACGGGAGAGCACATAGTACGGACCGGAGACTCCTTATGGGTTCTGTGTCCGGATATCACTCTGTATTCCAACACCCAGCTCACGGTTCAGGAGGATCGCGTAACCGGGCCGCTCTTGAAGCGCGCTTTTCAGAGCATCACCCGTCTTGGGCGCTATAGCGATGTCCTGCACATCGTAGGAGAGAGTGGTTCCGGCAAGGAGGCAGCCGCACGCGCCTTCCACGCTGCCAGCCCGTGCAGCCAAGGCCCGTTTATCGCCATCAACTGTGCCGCGATCCCAGATGGCGTTGCCGAGCGTCTCTTGTTTGGCGCGAAACGCGGCGCGTTCTCCGGGGCAGTAGCGGACGCGCAAGGCTATATCCAGGCCGCGGACAAGGGAACCCTGTTCCTGGATGAAGTAGCAGACCTGGATACCGCGGTCCAGGCCAAGCTCTTGCGGGTGTTCGAGACCAAGGAAGTACTGGCACTGGGCGCCTCTACCGCGCGAGCGGTAGATGTCCGGGTCTGCTCGGCCACCCACAAGGATTTACGAGCGCAGGTTCAGCAAGAGCGCCTGAGGGAAGACCTCTATTACCGAATCGGAAGGCCCGCCGTGCGGATTCCTCCGCTGCGTGAGCGACTGGAAGAGATTCCGTGGCTAATCGATGTAGAGCTACGCCTGACACGCCCCCTGATTCAGGCCGACACCGCCTTTGTGGCAGCCTGTATGCTGCGCGCCTGGCCGGGCAATGTAAGGGAGCTGCGCAAGGAGGTTCGCATCGCCGCGCAGGACGCTCTCGCGAGCGGAGTGGAACAGATCACGGAGTCCCACTTGAGCCCGACTGCTGGCATCGCGCTGGAAGACCCAGCCCCACCTTCTGACTCTTTGGTATCGCCCCCTGCGCCGGTGGATTCGGCTACCGCGCTGAGGAGGGAAGCAATCGAGGAAGCCCTGCGCAGCAATAACGGAAACCTGAGCCGGAGCGCACAGCGGCTGGGCCTGCACCGTACGCAGCTACGTCGCTTGATCAATCAGCTTGGCATCAGCCTGAGCCGGTTTCCACCCAAGCGAGGGAGGCCACGGTCCGCAAGGAAGTAACCGAGCGTATGGCATTCAGCGCGTAAATGCGCGACCGCTCGAGAAGTTGCCGCTGGAGCCTTACCTCGGAGACCGTCGTTCGGCAGTCCCGTTCGGACTCGAAGACTACCAGGTGGCCGCGCTCGCCTCTGCCTACGCTTTCGTTCCAGGAGATTTTCAGGGGGGTCGCGGCCGCTCGTCGCGGCCGTTCCCTGGAAGGGGCGCAGCCGACGACCTGGATCTGGGCTACTTCACACTCCGGGGCGATGGCAACGCCGTGTGCGACCACGCTGGGACCGGCGTACAGCCAGCGCCGACTGCTACACCCACTCGAGCTTTTCGAGATCCTCGAGCAGGCCGGGCGCGCTCGGCTCCCAACCGAGCGACGCCCGCGTCTTGGCGCTCGACGATCGCAGGTCCTCGCCGGCGAGAGCGGCCATCCAGCCGAAGTATGCGGGCGCCTCGCCCTGCGTGATCGAGCGGACGGGCACCTTCAGTCCCTTGCCGACCACGTCGGCGATCGCTCGCAGGCGCACACCCTCCTCGCCGACGGCGTGATAGCGGGTCGCGCGATCTTTTTCGAGCGCGAGGCGGTGCCGCGGCTTCGGCGGCGCGCTCGGGCGAGCGCGGGAACTCGCCTTCGCTGCGCGGTGCGTCGTCTTCCGTGGTAGGCCGTCCGCGGGCGCTCGTGAGGCCCGTGCCCGAGGTCACGATCAGCAGCTTCTGCGTACCCGCGAGCGCCTCGCCGAGCGCCTCGATCGCCTTATGCTCGTTCGCGCAGTTACTCCTGCATGGTCGTCTCTCCTTGTTCGGGCCGAGCCCGCGAGTGAACAAGTCGATGATGAGCTGAGCGAGAGCTGCCCTCTTGGGCCCCAAGCGCCGCGCCCTGCAAGCGGCTACTCTTGGAACTCGTGCCCCCCCTCCAAGTCGCCGAGTCCGGTCTCCATCGCCACTTCAAGCGCATCTTCGGACTCACGCCCGGCGCCTACGCACGCGCGCTCAGAAGCGGCGGGTCCAGTAGAGGTTGAGCGCGCCGACGCCCTGGTCGCCGGCCATCAGGTTTACCTGATAGTCCGGCAGGAAGGACCACTCCAGCGCCACCTGGTCGTTGTTGAGCCGGTGCAGGATCGTGCTCGGGCTGCCAAAGCGGTGGGTGTAGGAGAGGTAGAGGTTGTCGCGCAGATACTTGCCGATCTCCAGACTCGACTGGTTGGCCCCCGAGGCATCGTTGCCGCTGACGTCAAACTTGATGACATCGACCGGCACCGCCTTGCCCAGCGAGTCTTTGAGCTTGCCTACCAGGAGTCCCGACAGCGCGCCCAGCGCCTGCTGCTGAATCGTGCCGCCCCGGCTGCCCGATAAGACGATGCCGATGACCTGCGCCTGATCGTAGATCGCCGGGTCGCTGCGGAAGCTGATGGTCGGGTGGCGCGCCGTGCCGCCCACCAGAATATAGATGGTGGCGTCGTCAATTTTGCGCCATAGGACGATGTTGAGCAGGGGATTTGGCGGCACCTCGCCGGACATGCTGACCTGGGCGCGATCGAGCTGATAGCGGCGGCCGAGGATCTCGACCCAGCCGCCGAGCGAGCGGATGTCGCCGGTCACGATCGGCCCGGCCGCCGGCGGCCCGCCCAGCTCGGCGTCGAGGTGTCCGGCGATGCTGGTCCTGACCTCGGGGCCGCTGACCGTGAACGCCGGCGGCAGCTCGACGGTGACCAGCGTCCGCTTGGGCAGAAAGGGGGGCGGGGCGGCAGCGCCTTGTTGCGAGGCGGCGTGGTCGCGGGCCTCCCTGGCTTCCGCGGCGGCGGCGGCGCGCGCGGCAGTGTCGTCAAAGCGCATGTCGGCAAGCGGCCCCAGCGCCTGCACGTCGCTATCGCTGCCGGAGGTGAGCTTGGGCAGCCGCACCGTGCCAAAGGGGATGTTCACCTTGACGCGCAGCGTGTCGTCCACCGCCTTCCCGCTGACCTGCAGCTTGGTGTCGAGCCACAGCCCGACCGCGCCGGCGGCGATCGGGAAGTTGTCGATGGCGGCGGCCAGCTCGACGCTGTGCAGGGTCCCGCCGGCCAGCTCGACGCCGCCCTCGGCGCGGATGCGGCCCTGGTCGGCGCGCGCCGAGGCCCGCTCCAGGCGCAGGACACCACCCGGCTTGGCGCGCAGCTCGACCACGATATCGCGCACCAGCTGCGGCAGCGCCGCCGCCGCCAGCTGCCCGTCATGCAGGCTCAGCCCGCCCAGCACCAGCGGCCGCGGCGCCCCCCCTTGCACGGTCAGGTCCGAGTCCAGGATCCCGCGCACGAGCCGCACCGACGCCGACTGCCCCTTGGGCGGCTGGTAGTCGAGCCGAAAGTGCTTGGCCAGCAGCGCCACCTTCAGCGCCGCCGTCGTCGGGTCCAGCGGCAGCGGCACCGCGGCATCGAGCGCCAGCGTTCCCGCGCCGCTATTCGCCGGCTGCACGATGGTGGCGTGCGCCTTGAGCAGCCGCTCGCCGTCCAGCGTCGCGTGCAGCGTCAGGTCGCCGACCGGCCACTCGCCGATCGCAAGGCTGGTCGCGCTGGCGTCCGCGGTAAGCTGCGGCCGGCGCGGCGTGCCGTGAACCTCGGCGTGCGCGCGGACGCGCCCGAGCAGCGGCAGCAAGGTGGGCACGAGATCCAGCTGCGCGCGAATCGGCAGCGCGGTGAGCAGCGCCTGCTCATCGTTCATGAGCTCCGCGACGCGAACCGGGGCCGCCGCCTGCCCGCGCAGGAGCGGCTTGCGGTCCAGATCGAGGCTGAGGTTCAGCGCGGCTTGCTCCTTCTGATAGTCAAACCGCAGCGCCGCGTCGAGCCGCCGTTCGCCGAGCGCGAGCGAAACACCGCTATCCGGAGAGCCGCGCAGCCCGCTGGCGTCGAGGCGCACCATCAAGGTCGGCTGCAGCAGGGGCCCGCGCGCCTGCACCGCGAGCTCTGCGGTGCCCGCGGCCAGCAGCGGCGGGGCGCCGGGCGCGAGGGCGAGCAGGCGGGGCAGCGCCAGCTCGTGCAGGGCCAGCTCCACCGAGCCGGCGCCGCTGCGCAGCTGCGCGAGCACGCTGGCCGGGCTGGCGCCGGGGCCGCCGCCGCCGTCCAGCTGCAGCCGCAGCGGCGCCTGCGCCGTGAGCGCGGCCTGAACCAGCGGCTGCCCATCGAGCGCCAGCACCCGCGCGGCAAGCTGCGCCGCCAGCTGCTGCTTTTGGTAGGTGATGCTGAGCGTCGTCTCGGTGCTGCGCAGCGGCGCCAGCTGCCAGCGCGGCAGCGTGAGCTGCAGGGCTGCCTGCGGCTGCTGCAGCGTGCCGCGCAGGCTCAGCTGCGCCACCGCCGCCCCCGAGAGGTCGGCCAGCGCCGGCGGCAAGAGCGGCCGCAGCGCCTCCAGAGCCGACTCCGCGGTAAGCTGCAGCTCGATGGCGCCGTCGCGGCCGAGCGGGGCGCCGAAGTGCGCCGTCACCGTGGGCGAGGTCCCCACCGCCGCCACGGTGCGCAGCGTCAGCTCGCCGCGGACGCGGTGCCCGTCGAGGGTCGCGGTGAGCTCGGGCAGAATCCGCCACGGCAGCGTGCCGGGCGGCGGCTCGACCGCGCCGGCCAGGCTCACCTTCCCGGTCGGCGCGGTCGCGGTCCCGGCCAGCTCGGCGTGCAGCGTCAGCTCGCTCTTTGGCGCCGCGGCCGCTCCGGTGACGACCCGCACCAGCTCCTGCGCATCCAGGTGACTGGCATCGAGCACGGCGCGCAGCCGCTGCCCCTGCGTCTCGTAGCGACCCCCAAGGCGCAGCTTGAGCGCCCCCAGCGCCAGCGCCAGCCCGTCCACCTCGACGATGGGCGCGCCGCCAAGCTGGCGCAGCCGCAGCTGCGTCGGCTGCGTCAGCGTCAGCTGCGCGCCGGCACGACTCAGCTGCAGCGCGCCGAGGTCCACCACGACGCCGGTCAGCTGCGACCCCTGCAGCGCGAAGAGTCCGTCGCCGCCCGCGAGCTCTGGCCGGGCCTGCAGCGCGAGCTTGAGCTTCACCGCCTCGGGTCCTTCGCCATCCAGGCTCAGCCGGACCAGACGACGGTCGCCGGCGGCGGTCAGCGCGAAGCGGGCGAAACGCTGTCCCCCGGCCACCAGGTTGTCGGCGCCGAGCCGCAGCTGGCCGGCCAGATCCGTGCTCTCAAGATCGAGCTGCAGCTGCCCGAGCTCGGCGCCCAGGCCGCGCAGCGCGACGCCGCGCAGGCTGCTCGTCAGGCTCAGCGAGCGCTGTTTGAGGGCGAGGCGCACGCTCCCGCGCAGCGAGCCGCCGAGCGGAGGCACAAGCGGACTGAGCCGGCTGAGCTCCGCGAGCTCGGGGGCCTCAATCTCCAGCTTGAGCTCGAGCTGCGCGGCGAGCGGGTCGTGCGCCAGCCGCAGCGCCTCCGGCGCCTCCACCGTGCCGCTCAGCCGCAGCGCATTCTGGGCGGTTCGCAGCGCGAGCGACTGCAGCTCCAGACGGCCGCCGGGGCCGCTGCCCTGGCCGTGCAGGGACAGATCGATCTGCCCGGGCGGCAGCCCTGGACGCAGCGCCGCGGGCTCGACCGCCTCCAGCGCGAGCGCGAGCTGCCAGGGCAGCTTGGCGTCGCCCAGGCCCAGCTTGGCCTGCAGCTGCGCCCGCCCCTTGGGCAGGGTGAGCGTGAGCTGCGCCGCCAGCGCGTCCAGGGTGCCATCGAGCTTGGCCGCCAGCGCCAGCGGACCGCGCAGACCGGCCGCCGGCACAAGGCGCGTCAGCTCGCTGCCATCGGTGGCCAGCGTCAGCGCTACCTCGCGCAGCGCGAAGGTCCTTTTGACGTCTAGCAGCCCGAGCGCGAGCTTGCCGCGCAGCGCCAGCCGCGCCTTGAGCGGCGCGCTCGCCTCGATGCTCAGCTCGTCCACCGCGACGGCGAGGTTGCGGTCGGGACGCAGGTCGAGGCTGCCGCGCAGGCGCAGCTGCACCCGCGCCGGCCCGAGCGGCGGCGCTGCGCCATCGCTGAAATCGGCGGCGAGCGCGACGTCGATACCGCTCACGATGACGCGCACCGGCAGCGGAGCGGTCGCCGGCGCGCTGTCCCCCGGCCGCACCAGCGCCGCCAGGTTCAGCCGGCCGTCGCGCAGCAGGCGGGCGTGGACCTCGGCGTGCCGGATGTCGACCGCATGCAGGTGCAGGGTGCGCCCAAGGAGGGCGAGCAGGTTGTAGCGCAGGCCGATGTAGGGCAGCCGCGCCGCCAGCTGGCCGTCGGCATCCGTCAGCTCGACATCGCGCAGCACCAGCATGTGGGTGAGGTCGCCGTCGAGCGCGCCGAGCCGCAGCTTGCCGACCAGCTGCTGCTCGACCGCCGGCACCACGATCGCCAGGATGCGCTGCCGTCCCCAGCTGCTGCGGCCGACCAGAAACAGGGCGACGACCGTGCCCAGCGCCAGCGCCAGCAGCGCCAGCACCGTCCCCAGCAGGGCCCGCCAAAGCCGCCGGCGCGCCGCCATCAGAACGACTCCCCGATCGAGATATGAAAGGCGAAGCGCTGGTCGGGATCGGGATTTTCCAGCTCGCCGTCCATCTTTTCCAGGCGGTTCAGGCGCACCCCAAGATCGAAACGAATGGTCCCGATGATCGTACGATACCGCAGCCCGCCGCCGACGGCCACATGCAGCTTGGTGAGGTCCAGGTTCAGGGCGCCGCTGTCGGCGCTGCAGCCGCCGGCGGTGCAGCTCGCGGCGGGCGGCGTGACATCGCCGGCATCGACAAAGGTGGCCAGCGTCAGCCACTGCCGGGCGATCCGGAATAGCCCCAGCCGCAGCTCAAGCTGGCCAAGGAGCAGCGTGTCGCCACCGGTCGGCAGGCGCTGCAGATCGGCGAGCTGATCGGCCCGCGGATCGCGGCAGTCAAGGAGCAGCGGCACCGGCCCCGCGGCGGTGTTCAGCACCCCCGAGCACCGCTGGTACGACAGCCGGTTGAAGGAAAAGCCGCGATGCGAGTTGGGACCGCCCAGGTAGAACCGCTGCGTGATCGGGCTGCCGAACTCGCCCTGGGCGAAGATGTGGCCGAACTGCACCCGCGCGGCGATCGTGAAGCGGTTGCCCAGCGTGTAGTAGCCGCGGATCTCCGGCATGAACTTCTGGTACGAAAAAGCGCTGCCGGTGTAGACCCCGCCCTGCTCCGCCGACAACAGCAGATACACGCCGCGGGTGGCGTCGATCGGACGGTTGCGCAGGTCGAGCGCCACCTGCTCCTGCAGGAAGCCGAGGCGGTAGGGATCGACGAAGCCGAACAGCAAGCCGTTGTCGTTTCCGCCATCCAGGCCAGGCTCGGTGTCGAAAAAGTCCAGGAACTGAAAGTTGTACGAGGCCGCCAGGCTTATCCGATCGCGCCACAGGCCCTTGCTCAAGCCCAGGCGCAGGCTCGGGCCGTGGTACTGATAGGCGTACTGGACGCCGACCTCGTAGCCCAAAGAGAGGGTCAGCGCCGAGCTGCGGCCCAGCAGATCCGGCTGCGTGAAGTCCGCCTTGGCCAGCCCGATCGGACCGTGCCGACGCAGCGGCACCGCCCACACCGCGGGCAGCGCCGCATAGCCGGCCTGCAGGGTCAGCTGCAGCACCCGCAGACCCCCCAGGAAGCGGCGCTGGGTGTACAGGAGCTCGCCGTGCGCCTCGTTGCGCAGCGGCTCGATGCCCAGACCGACGCCGACCCGCAGCTCGCGGTACTTGCCTTCCTTGACGGTGATTCGCACATCGGCCATGTCGGGACCGCGCGGGCTCGGCACCGGCTCGACCAGTACCGTCGAGAACAGGCCGAGGCTGTAGAGACGGCCCTGCACCGCATCGACGGTCTCGGGCTTGTAGCCTTCGCCGGACGGCAGCGCCGCGTGCTTGCGCACCGCCGCCGCGTCGACCCGCTCGGTCCCCTGCACCAGCGCCTCACCCAGCACCACCTTGCGCCCCGGCGCGACGACGATGTGGATCCGGGCGGTGCGCGCGTCGCGGTTGACTACCACCTCCGAGCTGGCAAGCTGAGCGAAGGCATAGCCGCGCTTGCGCAGCTGCAGTAGCAGCAGCTCCTTGGTCTCCAGGTAGGGCTGGTACTCCAGGCGCTCGCCGGGGCGCACCCGGATCACGCGCCGCGCGTAGTCGGCGTCGGCCACCGGGATGGCGTCCAGTCCCTCGAGCTGGAGCTCGGTGAGCGTGACCGGCAGCCCCTCCTCGATCGTGTAGTGAACGTCGACCGCCTGGATCGCCTCGGGCGCCGCGGGATCCTTTTTCGCATCGAGCTTGTAGGTCTTGATCTCGGCCTGCGGCACGGTCGTCGCAAAGAAGCCGCGCGTGCGGTAGTAGGTCGCGAGCCGCTCACGGTCAAACTCGACGGCCATCGGGTGCTCCAGGTACTTCTTGGGCACGAGCGGAAACCAGGAGCTCTGCTGCACTGCGACCTTGGGCCGGACCTCCTTTTCCTTCAGCTGCTGGACGCCGTGGAAGTAGACCTTGTGGACCCACGGGCGGTAGGGCCCCTTGGCCGCCGAGCAGCCGACCAGCGCCGCGACTGCAAGCACATACAGCCCCGCCGAGAGGCCACACCCATTGCTGTTTCTTCGTTGCAAGGAATCCCTGGTTGCTGGTTTGAGTGACGTCGAGACCCGTCGAGTCGAGCTTCCTTCGTAGACTATACAGGCGAGTCGTGCAGCAAAAAAGGAGGGACATCCGACCTGGCTTACCCGGCCCCCGGCGTGCTTGGCGAAAAGTAGTGTGCCATGGTTGTAGCGGGCCATTATTTTTCCCTGGCTCTACCACCGCCCAAGCAACGTAGGGGAAGATTCTTGGCAATTCCTCGACGACGCCCGGTCCCACTTCAGAATGATCCCGCCCGCGCCGACCGCCCAGATGTTGTTGGCGTCGGCGCCCCAGATGGCATTCAGATCCTGCGTGGTGCCGCTTGGCTGGGCGGCCCACCCCGCGCCGTTCCACTTCAGCTTGCGCTAGCGGTTTTGTCGTCGAAAAAACGACCCCCCGAGGCGGCCGTCGCGGACTCCGGCGGCACCTTTCCCCGCCCGCCGCCCGGCGTCGCGGCAAGGGGGGAAGCCGGCGGTCGCGAGCTCCGGCTTGCCGCCCACGCTGCTTGAGGGGGATTCCGGGCGCAGGCGCCGACGCTTGCGCTTGTCCCGGCCGGGGGCGCCCTCTATGCTAGGCGCTCGCATGAACCCGCCCGCCTCGCCCGCCCTCGCCGATGCGCTGAGCATCGCTCGCTACCACATCGTCCTTATCGCCATGACGGGGATGCTCACCTTCGGCTGGCTGATGAGCGGGCGGTACCTGTTCGGCCTCGCTCTCATCGTCGGACTCGACTGGTTCCTTATCAACTTGATGAACCGGATCACCGACATCGCCGAAGATCTGAAGAACGGAATTCCCGGCACCGCGCGGGTGGCGCATCGACGCCGCCTGCTGACCTGGGGGTCGGCGCTGCTCCTGGCCGGCTCGCTGGCCGGGACCCACCTCCTGTGGCCGCACCTGACGCCGTGGCGCATCCTCGTGCAGGCGATCGGGCTGGCCTACAACTACCGCCTGCTGCCGACGCCGCGCGGTCGGTCGCGCTTCAAGGAGCTGTACTTCTTCAAGAACTTCGCCTCGGCGGCGCTGTTCATCCTGACCTGCTTTGTCTATCCATTCATCGTCACCCGCTCCGTCCGCGTGCTCAGCGATGCGGCGGTGCTGACGCTGGCCGCGTTCTTCCTCCTTTTTGAGCACACCTACGAGATTCTGTACGACTTTCGCGATCTGGAGGGCGACCGAGCCGAGGGCATCCCGACCTATCCGGTAATGCACGGACCGGGGGCGGCGCGCCAGCTTCTGGCGGGGCTCTTGTGGCTGGCGGCCGCGGTGCTGGTGGGCGGCCTGCTGACCGGAGTGCTGGGCGTGCGCGAAGGACTGATGCTCGCCGCGCCGGCCGTGCAGTGGCTGCTTTATCGACGGCGGCTGGCGGTCGGCCTGACCTCGGCCGACTGCATCCGGATCACCCATCTGGGCACCGGTCTGCTCGTCCTGTTCCTGGTCGGGACCGCGGTGTGGCAGCACTTCGGACTGCCGCAGAATATCTATCTCTTTTAGATTTCGCCCAGGCTCCGGTCTAGGCTGCGCGCCAGCGCGTCGCTACGCAGTAGGGGACAGCCACCGCGGCCGTATGGAGCCACAGCTTGCCGTCGGCGGGCGCGCTGGTGGCGAGCAGCAGCAGGAACAGGGAGGCGGCCAGCGCCCGCGGCAGAGCGATCGCCAGCGGAATCCCCCCGCCGCGCCACCGCTCGACTCCCGCCGCGCGCAGGGCGAGGGCGCCGACCACCAGGATGCCGACCACCGACCCGGACCCGAGCTCCCCGCGCAGCGCCCAGCGGAACAGGCCCCACCAGCTTAGCAGGATGAGCCCGTGCGCACACAGCGGCGCCAGCGGCACCAGCAGCAGCCGCCACCAGGCGGAGGGCCGCAGCAGACAGAAGGCCGCGCCGAGAGCAAAGTAGGCCCACCCGAGCACTCCGATGAGCGGCACTCCCAGGTGCCCCGGCTCTGCCCACTGCCACAGCCCGGCGCGCACCGCCACGACCTCGACCAGCGAGGCATCGAGCGCCACGATCGCCGCCGCCAGCCCGGCCAGCGCCATCACCGGGAGCCGCGGCCGCAGCTGCCGGGCGACCTCGCAGGCCGACAGCACGACCAGCGGCCAGATGAGCGGCACCAGGATCGGAACCTGCCCCAGGCGCCCGTGCCACGCCGGGGAGTAGCTGTAGAACTGATACAGCTTGATGCAGCTCTGCTCCCCCGCCCAGGCGCTGAGCGCGAGCGCCAGATAGTCGCCAAGGAGCTCTGCCAGCGGCCGCCGGCGCGCCATCGCGTACAGGGTCAGCGCGATGATAAACGCGCAGGCTCCTTCGAACATCGCCATCGGCACGCGCGCATCTTACGCGATCGCCCGCCTGGCGACCATGGCGCCCCGGAGCGAGCGCCGGCGGCCGGGGCGGCCGTTCCCCGACCTTCCCCGCGCCCGGTAAGTACCGGAGATCCAACGGCTCGCATCCGGAGCAGTTTTTTCGTCGAGAAATCGCACCGGCCGCGCACGCGGGAACGCCCGGGGAAGCTCTGTAGCGAGCCGCTGAAGGGCTTGTCCGGGCATGGGATAGCGAGACTGCGGCTGGGAGGAACCGGCATCGCCGGCTGGGGCGGAACCCGACCGCTCCGGCGGAGCTGCCCGACCGCAAGCGGCCAGGGGCGTGGCTGCTACTGCAGGCGGAACGAGCCGTTGGTGGTCGCCATCACGTCCACCGCGACCTGCGCCTTGGCCCCGAACGCCAGCGACAGAGCGGGCACGGTGGCGTCGATCGTCGCCTGGAAGGTCGCGTACGCGGTGACGATGCTCTGGGCGAGCGCGTTGAGGTCGAGCGCGCCGGTGGCGGTGAGCGTGGTCTTGACCACCGCACCGAGCGCGGTGTCGAGCGCCGCCGCAGCGGTGCTGGTCGCCGTCACCGCCACCTGCGCCGTGGTGGCGGTCAGCAGGCTGACCCCCAGGAAGTTGCCCACCACGGACCCGGACACCGAGCCGCCCCCGGTGACCGCGGTGTTCCAGCTGGCGAACGCCGTCGCCGCGGCGCTGGCGCTGGTCGACGCCGTGATCTGCGCCCGCAGCATCGCGTCAGCCGTCGCCTGCGCCGAGGTCGCCGTGCTCGCCGCAGCCCCCGCGGCCAGGATCGCCTCGACCGCCGCCGCCGAGGCGCGCGCCTCGACCGCCGCCGCCGCGCGCAGCGCCGCATCGGCCACCACGTCGAGGGTCCCGCCGGCCTGCAGCCGCGCCTGCACGGTGGCCCGGAACGCCACGCT
>Ga0075163_10003830_pt1 | contig 20198 bp, 10 predicted proteins | sample JI1023141ADNA_FD_71478 | JGI IMG/M metagenome (GOLD analysis project Ga0075163, IMG submission 71478) | Wastewater effluent complex algal communities from Wisconsin, to seasonally profile nutrient transformation and Carbon sequestration -... | ecosystem: Engineered > WWTP > Effluent > Algae... | reverse complement strand
GCGGAGGAAGCGCTCGCCATCGGCCTGGTCAGCGAGCTCGTAGAGGACCCAGCGGCGCTGATAACGCGCGCGCAGGAGCTTGCTCTGCAGGTCGCCGGCAACGCGCCGCTCACCCTTCAGGCGACCAAGCGTGCGCTGCTTCGCCTGCGGCCCGAGCTTTCTCACGAGGCGGGCAACGACCTCGTGCTGATGTGTTACATGAGTGAAGACTTCCGAGAGGGAATGGAAGCCTTCCTAAACAAGCGCAGCCCGACCTGGAAGGGTCGATAAAGGTTCACTCATGAGACGCCGCTCTCTCAAGATCGTCCTGGCTATCGCGCTGTTCCTGGGCTTTTGCACAGGCTTCGCACTTTATAATAAGTGGCGCATCGTCGCGTGGTATGCCGGCCTGCCTGCTCCGCGGTATTCGGTCAAGCTGCGCCAAGATATAAAAATCCCTATGCGGGATGGTATCAAACTCTCCGCAGACCTCTATATACCGGATGCAGAAGGCAAATATCCGGTCATTTTGGTGCGCACCATGTACGGCAAAAGAACCGCCAACCAAAAATATTCCCTCATCGCCAGTGTATTTGCCTCTCAGGGATATGTTGCCGTCGTTCAAGACGTTCGGGGAAAATTTGACTCAGAAGGTGAATTTTATCCCTATGTCAATGAAGCCAATGACGGTTACGACACGATCGAGTGGGCCGGGACACAGAGCTTCAGCACCGGCAAGGTGGGTACCTTCGGGTTTTCCTATTGGGGTTCCACGCAGTGGCTCCCAGCGCCGCTCGGCAGCAAGTATCTCAAGGCCATGGTTCCCGTCGTCACCAGTCAGGACCTGTACCAGCGCTGGGCCTATAATGGCATTTATCGATTGACCGATATTTTGGTATGGTATTATGCAAATGCGCCAAAGCGCGCACAAAGCGAAAAGGGTGTGGATTGGAACACGGCATTGCGAAAACTTCCGCTTATCGAAGCCGATAATGCCCTCGGGATCGATGTTCCAGCTTATGATGATTGGATTCGCAATCCCCAGCCTGGTCCGTATTGGGATAAAATCAGAGTAGACGATAAAATCGGACAAATTACCGCGCCCGCCCTCATCGTCGATGGCTGGTATGATTATTACGTAAACCTGGCCATCGGTGATTACAACCGCATGATAAAAAATGCCGGCACCGACGATGCGAAGCGCAGTATGATCATGATTGGCCCGTGGACGCATTTTGCGGAATCAAAGTTTAAAGACGCTGATTTCGGCAGAGAGGCATCCTTTTTTAAGAATTTTCGCCTAATCGTGCTCTGGTTCGATTACTGGCTCAAAGGAGAACAGAACGGCATCTACTCCGAGGGCCCGATTCGGATCTTCACCCTGGGCGCCAACACCTGGAGAGCCGTCCCGGAGTGGCCCCTGAAAAACACGCGCTATACGGCCTACTATCTGCACAGCCAGGGGAAGGCCAACACCGCTCGCGGCGACGGCGAGCTGTCCACCGTCGAGCCTGGAGCAGAGACGCCCGACGCCTTTACGAGTGATCCGGAAAATCCCGTCCCTTCCATCGGCGGTACCGCGGTGCTCGGCGATCTCAAGGCCGGCCCGGCGGACCAGCGCACCGTGGAAGCCCGAGACGATGTGCTCGTCTATACTTCGGCGCCTCTCGCTGCGGAGCTGGAGCTAACCGGTCCGGTGAAGCTCATCTTCCATGCCGCTTCCTCGGCAAAGGACACCGATTTCGCCGTCAAGCTCACGGAGGTCGACGCAGCGGGCAAGTCCGTCAGCATCCAGACCGCTGTCCTTCGAGCTCGTTATCGGGAATCCCTGGCGCAACCATCGCTGCTGGAAAATGGGAAGATCTACCGCTTCGAGCTCGAGATCGGGAATACCAGCATCCTCTTGAAGAAGAACCACCGCATCCGCTTGCAGATTGCCGGCTCGAATTTTCCAGAATACGGGCGCAACCTGAACACCGGCGCGGACAACGGCACCACCACAGAAGTGCTCAAAGCGCGCCAGATTGTCTACCACGACCGAGAGCACCCTTCGCAGCTCATCCTTCCCGTCATACCCACCGCCCAATGACTGTGCCGGCCGTGAGCACGGTTGCGACGCCTGTCAGGGAGAAGAAAGCAGCGGCCGCAGCAGCGCAATCATCACCGGCACTGCGCCCCAGGTGATGGCCACCGAGGCGGCGATTGCAGTGCGGCCCCGAGACATGAGAAAGCGGTTGTCCGGGAAGAACCACCAGTCGAGCGCCAGGAAGTTCAGCCACTCGTAGGCGAAGCCGATGGCCGTGCCGGCGGCGAAGGCTGCGGCCAGTCCCCATTGGGTCGCGAGCCGCGAAACGCTTCCCATGGTGATTCCGAACATGAGGATGACGTTGAGCACAGGATAGATCGGCTTGCGGTACAGCCACAGGCGCAAGGTTTTTGCACCGAGCTCGCTCACGACCCCAATGCCTGCTCCCAGGATCCACGCGGTCAGCATTTCCAGATGATAGGCGATTCCCAGATGCGGAGATGAGGAATAGAGGCTCACGGGGAAAAAGGTGCGCAGCTCCTGCGCCAGGACTTCACGCTTGCTCCCCCGGGATTTTGGATTTCATGTTGCGTGGAAGCAGAGCGACCCCGGTGAGATCATATGGAGGTCACGGGCAGGTAGATGTAGAACTCCCGCCCGGTCCCGCCGAAGTCTCCCGGGATGATCTGCACCGGATGAATTACGAGTGCCGGGCCGCCGAGCGTCGCCGGACCGCACGTCGTGTTTCCACCTTCCCTCGTCCAGCCGTCCTGAAACGCGAGGGCCCCTCCGGGGTAGCTGAACTTGAAGCAGAACAGGTTCCCCGTGGCGGTGTCGTGGAACAGGGTCGCGCCGTCCTGGGCATTGTGGGCCGGGATGATGCTCCAGGTCCGGTGCCAGCCGCTCCACAGCGGCCCCATGGGCTCCTCGCCACCCGTCGTGAGCCAGCGGTAGACCATTGCATCCCCAGCGGTGGGGTCGTACAGCAGGAAACAGGTGTTTGCATAACCCGGGAGCTGCAGAGGCACGATTTGCCAGGTCCTCCGCCAGCCGGGCCGCACGGGCCCCAAGCTCCCAAGGCCGGTCGCTGGATCGAACCCGTTCACCGTCGCCTCACCGGCCGCAAAGTCGTAGAACATGAGCTGCGAGGCCCCGGGGTTGACGAAGTTGCCCGGAATGATCTTCAGGGTCGTCGACCAGCCGGTCATCAGCGGCCCGACGGACTCCATGCTGTTCATGGCGGCGTTCCAGCGAAAGACCTGTCCCTCGCCGCGCGTCGGATCGTAGAACAGGACGTGGGTCTGCGATGAGCCCGCAACCATAATAGGAATGATCTGTCCGCCGGTTCGCCAGCCTCCCTGCGAGGCGCCGAGTGCGACGAAGCCGAGGCTCGGATCCCAGCGGTAGACGCACCACGTACCGAGCGGGGCGTCGTAGACGAGCACCTGCGTGCGAGACGAGGTGCCGCTGAAGTTGCCCGGGATGAGCAGCGCGGGACTCGCTGCGGAGTCACTGACGTCTGGCTGAGATGGAAGCACCGCCCCGACGAGCGAGAGATCGAGGAGGCGGCTCTTAGCGGAGCCGAGCACGATCGGCGGAGGCGGAGGCGGCTCGACAGGCGGAGTGGGCGTGATCGACTCGGGCAGATTGACGACGGCAAACGTCTCTCCCGCTTCGACTGCGTCGCGATTGGCCAGCAGCCGCCTTCCGCTGTCACTCTCCACGCAGACAAAGGCGCCGTTATTCGCTTTCAGCGCAATCACACCAGCTTCCACGAGGGGGTGCATGGCGCGCAGGTCCCACCGCTCAAACGTCTCCGCAGGACCAATTTCGTCGGCCATGGCAACGAGCGCTGAGCCCTCGGTACACGTGACGTACTTGCCCGCGCTGGTCTTTAGCGCAACACGGTTCTGCCCGAGGTCGCATAGGATCAAGAAGTCTGTCTCATCCACAGAGATGCTCTTGGCGACGACGTCTGCCGCGTTGCTGCCGCTGCCTGCAAGATGAACATACTGACCGTTGTAGGCACGCAGCCCGAGCTGCGGGGCCGGAGTCGCATAGACGGGCGGATGAACAATCGTGGCGTCATCGCCGGCCCGTCGCAGCGCGTGTGCAATGCTCGATTCGTCACAGCCAAAGTGATCTCGCAGCGCCGCGGTGATTGTGCTCTGCGGATAGTCGGCTGCGAGCAGCACTTTGCAGAGTGCGGCGAAGCACGGCAGGCAATAACGTCCGATTGTCGCCCACACGGCACAGGCGGCATCGGCGCTCACGTTTTCGGCAGCGGAATACAGCTGTGCGACGGCGAGCGCGTCGTGACCCCACAGATCGAAGAGTGCCGCGCCCAAGGACTCCGGCGTGTAGCCGGCGGCGCTGGCCAGGCTTATCGCCCTGGAATGAGACGAGCCCTCCGTCCGCGTCAGCACAAGCGCAGCGTCGATGGCCGCCAGTGCCTCGGTCGCCGGCCGGCCGGCCTGAAAGTACTGCTGCGCCACTTCCGCATCATCATGTCCCCACACCCCTACCAGGGCAGCGGCGAGATTCTGCGGTGCGTAGCCAGCCTTGGCCAGCAGCGCAGTGACCTGTGCGTGCGTGGAGCTGCCAAGCTGCTGGAGCGTCGCCTCGACATCGACAATGGCGGCCGCAGACTCGACACCGGTCGTCTGGCAGTGCCGGGCTGCGTCGAGGGCCGGCTGCAGCCAGATATCGGTCGGATCCGGATTGTTAACCAGGGGTTGACGAACCGGCAGCGTCACTTTCACAAAGGGCGGCGGCGGCGTCCCCTGCACAGAACCCAGCCGTCCGGTCGCGGAGTCGAGGACCGTTGTGCCATCGCCTTCATCGAAGCGGAGGTCGAGGATGCGCCCCGGCTCGCGGCTGCTGACCAGGCCCGCCATGGACGCGGCAATCTGCTCGGCGGTGCGTGCCACCCGCCAGATTCGCAGCCCGGCAATCGTGCCGCGCAGGTAGCGTGGAGCGCCCCCGCTTTCGCCACCAATGTGTAGTGGCGCTGCGCTGTTGACAAACGGCAGAAGCTCCACCATGTCCGACGAACCGGCGAGCTGTCCGTCGATGAAAAAGGATACGGTCGTTCCGGCGCGCACCACCGCCACATGGGTGAAGCGGTGGAGCTTGATCGGAGCGCTGCTAAAGACCTGGCTAAAGCTCGGCGTGCCCCAGCCGCCGCTGCCCTGCGTGCGCCAGGTGAAGACCAGCCGCTGATCCGGCATGAGCCCAAACAGGTACTCATTGACCGCCTTCCACTTGTTGACGATCGAAGAATAGTCCTCGGTGATGCTGTCGACACAGATCCAGCTCTCAATGGTCAGGGCGAGGTCAGGCGTGAAGTCATCTGCGTCCCCGAACTCGATGTGCTGGGCGCCGCCAAACTGCATCCCCTGCGTCGGGCCGACGAGCCGGGGCGGTCCGCCGCGCGCCGGCCAGCTGACCGGGCCACCGAGGGTGCCGTGATGGCCGCCGGACGTGCCGTCGCGCACCAAGCTGCCCGCGACCTCATCGAGGTGCCACAGCGCGGTAAGCCCGGGCTCGTCCCCGGCGAACGGTCGCCGGTAATGTCCACGGAGCTCCTCGGCGGAGACGGCGCGGGAAAACACCCGCAGCTCGGCGAGCGAGCCTTCCAGGCAGTGCGTAAGACCCATCCCGCTGCCGATGCACACTGGGACCGGGCCGCGGCGCAGCGGCAGCTCATCGGCGCTGTTGCTTGCGCCGGCCGGCTCGCCGTCGCAATAAAAGCGGATCGTTTTCCCATCGCGCACGACCGACACGTGGCACCAGCGTCCAAGCGGCACGGCGCGGTCGCCATAGACCTGATTCCAGCCTGGCGTGCCGTAGACGGTACCGCCCTGCGTGCGCCATCCAAAGATCGGCTTGCCGCTAGCTCCAAGCCCGAACAGGAACTCGTCCCCCCTGTTGTGGCCCCACTTGCTGAGGATGGCGACGAACTCCTCGGCGATGCGATCGAGCCGCACCCACGCCTCGATGGTCATCGCCGTGCTGCCCGCGAAAAGATCGACCTCGCCGACGACCGCATGGGCGCCGCCGGTCAGGGTGAGGTGACGGTCGGGCAGAGGCGGTCCTTGGGGGGCACCCTGCGCTGTGCGCTGCACTGTGCCGACAAGCCGTGCATGCAGCGCGTTCGGACCGGCGTCGAACGCGATGTCGCCCCCCACTTCGTCGAAGTTCCAGCAGGCGAGCAGCTTCGCTTCACCGCCGCTGCAAACCAGGAAGCGCTGCGCGCGCAGTGATGACGCGCTGTGCGCCTCGTCCCAGATGCGAATCGAGTCGATGAGCCCCACGAAGTTGTGCGGACCGCTGCCGGGTTGCGCGCCGATCTGCCAGTTGCAGCTGCCAACCCGCAGCGGCGCGCTTCCCAGGCCCACTGCACCGCCGACGCGGCGACCGTCGACATAAAGCGAAACCGCATCACCGTCGCGAACTGCCGCGATGTGGCTCCAGGCGTCGAGCTTCACCGCTTCATCAGACTGGCAAGAGGCAAAGCCGGGATAGCCGCGGCTGGATGCGCCGTCGACGTGCCAGGACAGGCTCAGCCGGCCTTGATTGGTGAGCGAAAACAGGATCTCGTCCTCGTCATTGTCGTTCCACTTGCAGAGGATCGGCGACACCTCGCTGGCAAACGACTCAGGGCAGACCCAGGCTTCGATGGTGAACTGGGCGCCGAGCGCAAGGATGGGGATCGTCTTTACCTCGGCCGTGCCGCCTGCTTCGGCCAGCACGGCGCGGCGCGCCGGGGCTTGTAGATAAGCCTGTCCGTCGAAGTACAACGCGCCGTCCCGCCAGGCGGCCATCACCTCACGCGGGCCGCGGGCCGCTTTTTCGATGGTGCGCTCGCGGCGGGCGCGGCGGTCGGCCTCGGCCTGGGCCAGCGCCAGGCGGGCCGGCTCGACCCGATCGACACCACCTTGTCCGGTCTGCGTCGCTTGTGCCGCGGCGCTGCGTTCGGCGCTCGGACCCACTGCGGCCGCGGTGACTCCGGACACTGCATCCTTCTGCTGCAGCGAGGTCGCAAGATCGTTCGCAGTCGGCTCGCGCCCCGACGAGATGGCGCTGGTTATTTGGTTTGACACGGCGACGATCGCGATCACGAAAGTGTTCTTGAGATCACTGCGAACGGTGCCGGCACCGTCGACGAATCGCGGAGCATTGGCGGCCGTTCCGCTAAAGTGCAGATACTGCGCGGTGCTCTGGTTGTAGAGGGCCGAACCTTCCACGCGGAAGTGCTCGGCGGCGTGTCCGGGATCCGCGAAGTTCGGGGAGTTGGCGCACGCCGGCTGGTTGGCAGCCACGCTGAGAAACAGATTGGACCGTTGCGACCGGAACCCAATCCAGTCTCCGCAGCGCTCTACTTGAAACTGGCAGGTCGGGTCGGAGGAGGAAGCGCCGCGCGCGTCGACGCAGTAGCTCAGCGCCGCGGAGCTGGGGACGACCAGCGACCAGCTCTCCCAGGCTCCGCAGGTGGGGTTCCATGCGAAGGCGCCGCCACCGCCGCCGTCCCAGGCGCCAAGGAGCGTGTTGGCCCAGGAGCGCAGCGCAACCTTCTGGCTGGTGTCGACCTCATCGCGCCGATTGACATCGTCGGGGTGCAAGAGGACCCAGCCCTCCGTGGCGCCGATGTTGTCGCGGTCGGCGTAGAGCGTGGAACTGGCGTTCCCCCGGAGATAAAGGTTGAGACAGGAGCGCAGCGCGATCGTGTCGCCGTAGCGGACAAAGTCGGTGGAGTTCAGATCGGACGGGTTTTGAAGGATCCAGCGCTCCCAGGTGCCTATTGCGCTGCGGTCGGCGTTGACCACGCCGTTGCTCGCGGCCACAAGATAATGCCCGTTGCCGGTCCGCAGCGAGATCGTGTCACCGTAGCGCAGCGGATTTTGTCCCATGACGCGCAAGAACTGCCCGGTTTCTCCGCTGCGCAGCGTGACGATCGCGTTTGTGGGCAGGACCTGCTGCTCGACCTGCACGATGGTGTTGGCCGCTGTGCTCGTGCTCTGCGCGACGGCGGCGAGCGCCTTGACGGTATCGGTGGCGAGCAGGCGATTGACCAGCTCCACAGCTGCTGACTCGAGATCGCTCAAGGTGTGCACATCGTTCAAGTTGAGACCCACGGCAAAAGAGCTCGAGCCGGCGGGCGTCGTGACGTCGACTCCGAGCTGCACCTTGCCGTTCTGCAGGGCCGACAGCTCGCCCGAGAAATAAGCGCGATTGATCTTGACCTCGGGAGCCAGGCTCGCGCCCAGCTTCGCGATTCCATCGAGGGCTCTCTCCGCCAGATCCCTCGCCGATTGGGCGGCGACACGCTGCACCGTCTGCGCCTGCTGCAGTCCGGCCAGCGCCACCATGCGAAAGTCGGCATCGATGGGAATCAGCTGAATCGTTGCGCGCAGCGTGGCCAGGCTGGCCTGCGCGGTCGCCAGTGCCGCCTCCGCGGTGGCCAGTGCGGCGACGGTGCCAGCGACGCGCGGATCGATGTCGACCGAGAAGCTGTGCTGCGCATCGGTAACGGCCTGCAGCGCGCGTTGGGCGATGTCCAGCCCGGTCTGTGCCGCCGCGCGCGCGCTGTACAGACCGCCCATCTTGATTCCGAACCATGCGCCTTCGCGCGCCTGCGATGCCTCCCAGGGAACTGCGACCTTGGGCAGGCTGTAGAACCAGCGATTGGTGGCGTTGATCTCGCTGGTGAGCGCAGAGACGGACCGAGCAGCGGCGGCCACATCGCGCTGCGCCACGCCGATCCGCCGATCGACTTCGGCCCTCTCTGCGAGCACGGTCGCACGCGCCTTCTCAGCGCTGCTCGACAGCGCGGCGACGCATGCGAGCTGGGTCTGCACCTCGCTCTCAGCCTGGCGCAAGTCGGCCGCATCCTTGTCGCGAGCGGCCTGGATGCTCTTACGCCGCTCCTCCTGCTCTTGCGTCAGCGCCGCGGCCTTGCGGTCGACATCTGCCAGCAGACTCTCGGCGCGCGCGATCTCACCTTTCGCGTCCTCAGCGAAGCGGCTGAGCTTCGCCTTTGCCTGCTCGAGCAGCGCTTCAAAGGCGCTCGAATCGAGCTCCGCAGCGACGGCGTATCTAGTGTTCGAGCCCAGGCGCCCGCCGCTTATGTTGAGCGTGGCCTTGAGCGGCCCGCCCAAAAGATTGCCGCTCACCGCCAGCTTAAAGCCGGCATCGTTCAGGGAGATGTCGACGGAACCAGTCGTGACTCCCAGGACCCGGACCGCCGCCGCGATGCGAACCAACGGCGGCTCGCCCGGCTTCAGCGCGAGCTGGAAGCTCGGATTGCCGCGCGCCACGCCGTTTTTGTCGATGCTGTCAGCCAGGACCAGGAGGCCTCCGAGATCCGGCAGCCGGACAGAGCCCGTACCCGACAGCGACTTCAGCGGACCCGAACCGAGCGTCTTTACGTCCGCGTCGATCTCCAGGCCCCAGGCAAGCATTTTCCCGGAGACGCTGACACCGGCGGGACACGGAGTATTCCCAATGGTCGTGTCGCGCGGCGCCACATAGATCCGCGCATTAGCGATCCGGATGTCGGCGATGAGCTGTCGATACTCAGCGGGCACATTCGCCAGGGCTGGGTCGCACACGCTGGAAATAAGATCGTGCAGATCGAGATGGTCGATCTGCATGGCGAGCACGGGCGCGGCGGGGTCGGGTTTGATGGTGAGGGCGCCGGTCGTGCGACCCATCTGCAGGGTTCCGGACAGCGCCGGCAGACCCGGGATGTTAAGCTGCAGCGAGAGATCGCGCGCCACGACGCCGGAGATGCCGCAGGGGTGATTCCAGTCGCCCTGCATGGTGGCGAACAGCGCGGCGGCGCCGTTGCTCAGCTTGAAGCCGCCTGTGAAGTTGAGCTTTTGTCCGTCGAGGATAAGCTCGATACGTCCGGCCACGCCGACCTCAGCGGTCGCGGGGGAGATGCGCAGCTCGGGATCGATGAGGCAAAGACCGCTCGCGGGATCGAGGAGGAAGCGGCCGCCCGGCGCGCACAGCGCCGCGGCCAAGGTGAACTCGGCGAGCGTGCGCCCGAAGTGGGCCTGCACGGCGATGGGCGCGGTCGGCAGACCCGGGATGATGCCGACGCCGAGCGGCGCGATGTCGATTTTCGCCGAGAACCCGAAGCCGCGGGTGACCGGTCCGATGCTGGCAAACGCTGCATTGGCAAAGTGCAGCGTCGGCTCGTGGATCGAGGACAGCACGAACACCAGGTCGGCAAGCTGAAACGTGCCGAGCCCCGGTACGCCGAGGAGTGTCTCCAAGTTGACCCCGGCCTGCGGCTTGAGCGCGAGCGCCGCGCCCATCTTCCCGCGCGAGTCGCGTCGCAGCTGAAATTCCAGCGCGCCAAAGCCGGCCGCCGAACCACTGAGCACAACGATCTTATTTATCGCATCGATCGTAAGATTCGAGGGCCCAAGCGCGAGATCGAAAAAAGAATCCGGAAGGCCGAGCCCAGAGAGCACCGTGCCGCCACCCAGCGCATTTAAGATCTCAGAGAGCTTGAACGCTGGCAGATCCGTCGAGATCGAAGCGCCGCCCGGCAGCTTGAGTCCGAGGGATACGGTCACGCTGCCAATGACAAGGTCGCCGTTTACCGCCAGGGTCACCTTTTTCGCGCCATTGACCATGCTGCGATCGATTGCGAGCCGGACGTTGGACAGCGCGAGCTCCGTCCCAGCGAGCGGTACCTTCCACGGCGCGGGCGAGCGACCTTTCAGCGAGAACTCGCCAGAGCCCAGGGGCAGGGCCACCTCGGTATCGACAAAGGAGATCTCCGGAATACCGTCCGGAAGCACGTCAGCCAGGAAGTCGCTGGCGAGCGCCTTCAACGCGAGCGGCTGCGCAATCGCCTGCTGCCCGACCAGGCGCCAAGCCGCGGTGGGCGAGTCCTTGCGCGCATCGAGCCAGAACTCACGCCCAGCAATCTTCACTTCCGCACTGACGGTGCCGGTGACGGCGCGCGTGCTGCTTAGCGGACTGTCGATCTTCAGAGCCACGGTTGTCCGCCGCAAGGCCAGCTCGCCAAAGAGCGGCAGCTTCCAGTCCTTCCGCGCGATGGCGCTGAACGAAAGTGACGAGATCTTGTGTTGCGCGGCATTTATGCGCATCTCCAGGCTGGTGAGCAAGAGCGCGCCAAAGTTGCCGAGCCCCGGCATCATCGATTCAAGCTGCTCCGCGCCACCGAAGAACTGGGCGAGGTCGGCCAGGCCGGGAAGCGGGAACCCCGAGCCGCCCATGCTCAGAACCCACTCGGACGTAGAGGCCCCCGTGGCCAGCGTGATCGGCACTAGCAGCGTGCCCAGCCGCAGTCCGGCCCCAACGCTGATCTGGACGTTGCGTGTGCTGTTGGCGGTTGCCAGGGTCACTCCGACGAACAGCTCAACGTTTTCAAGCGTGAGCGCTTCGGGGATAAGCGCCCAGGACTTGGCGGAAGTGAGCCTGAAGGCGAGGAAGGGAACCGGGGCCCCATCGGGTGGAGGCGACTGCAGTCCCAGCCCCTGAATTCCCAAGGCCAGGATGGGCCGGCCGAATGATACCCCGCCGAAAAGCGGCAGCGTCCACTCATCCTGCGCCGCGGCGACAAAGGACAGAGACGAGAGGAGACGCCGCGCGGGATCCACGGACATGTGCAGGCTCTTTAGCGCCAGCCCGCCGAAGTTGCCGAGCCCCGGCATGATCGACTCAAGCTGGTCCGTGCCGCCGAAGAGCCCGGCGAGGGCAGCCAGCCCGGAAAGAGGAACCTCCAGGTTGTCCAGGTGCAGGTTCCACTCGCCCGCGGAGGAACCCGAGGATTCCGCCTTGGACATCACAATCGGCATCGAGTTCGTGCCCATCCGCAAAATGGCCTTGAGTCGGACGCCGATGTGGAGAGGGTTATATTCGGTGGCCTTGAGCGCTTCGATGCCGAGTTCGACGTTCTCGATCCGAAGAGTTTCTGGGATGAGCTCCCAGGGCTGGGTGGAGCCCAGCGTGAAGGCGATGTAAGGACGCTGCCCCGTCACGAGCTCGAACTCGCGCACCCTGAGCAAGTCGCCAAGTCCAGCCGGCAGAGATGACGCGAGGTCCAGTCCGGGGACCAGTCCGGCGAGCGCCAAGGGGCTGGGGCCGGCAGATTCGCCAAACGCACTTTTGATCTGCAAGCCTACCGGCGAGGCCGGCAGCCGGATCGAGATCGGTACATCAATGTCAGAAAGTCGTACGGTCCCGCTGAGGGCTCCGGTAATCGACTGCGTATTTTCCGTCAGCGTCACATCCAGCGCCACCGCGACCTGCCCGACCGTGAGCGAGGAGAATCCGGGGAGCTGCAGCGCAGACCCTCCCGACGATGTCGCGCGCAGCGACAGCCCGACGCCGCCGTCCGGCGCGGTTACGGTGAGCGTCACGGCGAGATCGTTCACGTGAAGAAAGGACGCCGTGCCGGTCACACGGAGGCCGCCTTCGATATCGCTCACCTGGGCTGCGGCGAGCGTCAGCGCTTCGACGTTGAGGGCCCCGAGAAGGTACGCCGTCGACAACTGGTCGCCGAGTGTTGACGTGTTCAGCGTAAGCTGCTGATCCTCCGTAATGGAAGCTCTTAAAGTGGTCGCTAGATCAGAAATCGAAATCCACTGCGTAGTTCCTTCGGACATGATTTTCCCTCCAAATCGCCGGCCCGGCCGGCGGGAATACAAAACGGCTACGGGCCCGTCAGTCCAGACCCCAAGCTGGGCAACGGGGCCGTCTCCCAAAGATCATCCAGGGCAGGGTTCGGAGTGGTGAAGATTTGGTCTGGAAGGTCTAGAAGGTAAGTCCAGGCGATCAGCCCGGGGCCGCGTGGGCGGTCATTCACTTTGCCACCGAGCAGAGGCTCCCAGCGCTTGTGTCCGGTGACATCTTCCAGGTACCACCAGGCCGTAGGATCAGCGTTGCCTTTGCTGCTGATCCCATGCTCGGCAAGATAGCCACCAATCGAGCCAGTGGGATAGCGAAAGTTCCGGATGCTGCGATAGGTCGGGGCGGCGGTGAGAAGAGTACTTTTTAAACTGCCGACAGACGGCTGTTGGGCAAGTGGAACATTGGTGCCCCACATATGCAAACAGGTACGCGCCAGGTGGTTTATCAGTTCCCCGCATGCCGCAGTCTCGGTGCGGACATTCTTAGGTTCGGCATTGCCATCCCAAGTCTGGTTGCCGCCGACTGTGCCGTGTCTCCCCGGTGCATAAAGCAGATGGTAATGGGGCCACTTTATTTGCTGAGATGTTCCCGACACTTCTGCGAGCGGGTCGAAGTAATCATCTCCACGCGGCTTCGGTACCACCGCGGTGAAGCCGTTGGAGGTCTCGTCCCGCGAATAGACGCCGACATAGTTTTTCACAGTGCGGCCGAGCGTCGCCATTTCCTCGGACCACGGCCCAAGGCCGGGCACGGGATCGATGGCGAAGATGTTTACCTCGGCATTGGGAAACAGAACTGCAAGATCATGCGAGCACATGATCGCTTCCACCGCACCACGGCTGTGGCCAATCATGTTGATCTTTGTGATGGGGCCGCCCCCCTCCATTGCGTGTGCGGATGTGGTCAGCACTTCGAGCGCATTGAGGGGGAACCGATAGGGCTGCTTGCCAAGCCACGTGTTGGTAGTGTTCTCAAGGTTTACGCCGATCATATCTCGGGCCAAGGACATCTGGTCCCTGATTTCCGGGTCAACCATGGCCGCTGAGTCGGGGCTGCATCGTCCGAGACTGGGTATGCCGACGACCTTGGCCGCCGCGTGGCCAGCGAGATCCCACATGCTGGACCCCACGAGCGAGTCCGAATTGTTCCCCCCGACAATCCAGGAAGTCGGAGAAAGACCCACCGTACAGGGAACCCATAGTCTCTTCCAAAAATGCTGGTACGCTGGTCCCGGGCCAGGAATCACCGCCTTGCGGTAGGGGGCATCGATCTCGCTATAGATCTTGACCGGGATGTAGCCAGCCCGGCCGTACAGCTCCTTGGAGGAGCCATTTTCCTTCGATCGATCCTTAAGACTCTCATCGTGCCAGCAGTTCGTTCCGGCAAAGCAGAGCGTAAAAGTAGACATCGAGATTCCTCCTCCGGGAAAGGGCTTTCATCAAGTAACAAACTCAGCGGGAACTGTTGCTCCTTCCGTAATGGCGACGAGCAGGGGGGGGCGCGAGTCTAGGAATGGACATCGACGGCGTAGTTCCTTCGGACATGACTTCTTCTCCAAGCGCCGACTGGGCGGCGACGATGCAAAATGGGCACTCAAGGCCCGAGCCACTGTCACAAATCACCAAGCTCGCGCTAAAAAGCGCTCTAGGGAGAGTCCAGCCTGACACCGCCCACTCTGACGGAGAATATCTCCCTGTCCGTCAAGAAAGACTGCCTATGCCCTGCGCCGCCAGCGGTGTGGGCCAAGATAGATCCAGGTCCACGGAGCGATCCAGGAAGACGCGCGGGGAAAGGTCTTCAATCTTGGACCACTTGATTTCCCCGGGTCCGCGTTCGGGCGTCAGGGCACGGCCGCTGAGGGGGGGATCTCCAATGTAGTCCTCCAGGTACCCCCAGGCCGTGGGGTCGCTTCCGCTCGTGGAACTGATCCCGTGCTCTCGCCAGCTTCCGGTAGAGAACGTATAGGTGTGGTCCCGCATCTCGCGATAAACTTTGGCATTGCTGCGAACAGCCCTTTGTAGATTCCTCAACTCGAGTATCGCGGAATCAACTGTTGTTACGGTAGTCCCCGACAACCCTCCCTGGTCCGTAACGTTTGTGCCCCACCTTCTCAAACAGCCGCGGGCCAGACGGTCCACCAGGACCCCGACCGCCCTCGTTGCGTCGTGCTCATTGTTCAGCTCGCCCTCTCCAAACTTATTTTTATTCCCGGCGACCGTGCCGTGTCTCCCCGGCACACAAACCAGATGGTAGTTGGGCAGCTCCCTTTGCGAACTTTTCTCAGTCACCACCTTGAGTGGGTCGACTTTTATCCAACCTTCCGTGGGGTCATGGAGCCACCTCCGTGGTGCAACCGCGTTGAAGCCATTCGAACACTCGTCCAGCGTGTAGAGGCCGACATAGTTTTTCACAGTGTGGGCGAGGGTCACCATCTCTTCAGCAAGAGGCCCAAGGCCGGGCACGGGATCAAGGGCGATGATGTTTATCTCGGCCTGCGGGAACAGACGAGCAAGCGCATGCGAGCACATGATCGCCTCCACCGCACCACGGCTGTGGCCAATCATGTTGATTCTATCTATGGGGCCGCCCCCTGCGAGCGCGTGTTGGGCGTTGACCAGCACCTCGATCAGTCCGGGATGAAACTGATAGCGCTGCTTGGCGGGAGCCAACCTGTCGATCGCACTGTCGGGATCAAACCTGACTCCGACCATGTCTTCAGCCAGCCTGATATTCTGCTCCACTTCCCGGTCTTGTAAAATAGTCCAATCGGGGGAGCCTGTTCCGGAGCTGGGAATCCCTACGACCCTGGCCGCTGCGTGCCCGGCGAGATCCCACATACTGGTCCCCAGGAGCGAGTCCGAATTGTTCCCCCCGACACTCAAGGAAGTCGGAGAAAAATCCACCGTACAGGGAACCCATAGCTTCTTCCAATACGCATGGTACGCGGGTCCAGCACCAGGAATCACTGCCTTGCGATACGGAGCATGGATGTCGTTATAGATTCGGACTGGGATGTAGCCGGCCGGGCCGTAGAGGTCGGGGTGGCTACCGTCCGCTCCCGCGCGGCTCACTTGGCCCTCATCGTGCCAGCAGTTTGTTCCGGCAAAGCAGAGCGTAAAAACAGACATACGTATTCCTCCGAGAGAACAGGTTCTCAGGCAGCATCGAATCTAAAAACGAGCCGCGCAGCTGCGCATCGCGACTCCCTGCTTTAAGGACTGAAGCTCTGCGGATCCGTCGCGCGAAAATCGACCGTGGTGGTCTTAACGTGTTGATCTGCTTGAGGACAAAGTTGGGCCTGGGACGGCCGCACTCCCTTTTCGCTGCTGACGTCAGGGCGTTCTAAGGCAGGGAGCTGATCCAGACCTGGATGGTGGCGATGCCGGTGCTGTCGCTAACTTTGGAGGCGACGGGGGGCATTTGTTCGGGGCGGCGCGGATGCTCATGCGGCGAGGGATGGCGCTCTTTGCGGGGTCGCCGGGATAGATGCGAACCGGATAGCCGGGATCGAGGAAGCGCTCGACCGGGACCATGGCGGTGGTGGCGTAGGTGGCAGTGGTGGCGACAGCGATGTCGCTGGTCTTGAGAAACAGGCTGAAGGTGGTGGGGAAGTGAATTCCCATGGGGTTGTGACAGATGCCGCAGTTGACGCGAAGGCAGCCGAGCGCGGCGAGAGCACTGTCATGGTCAGCGGATGGAGGATTGAAGTCGCCGGCGGGCGGCGCCCTGAGCAGTCCGGCAGCGCGCAGTGAGCTGAGGGTGGCGCCGGGCGCGCTGTTGCTACATTAACGATGGTAAAAGATCGTTATTCAGCGCGACATGCGCACACATCAGCAGACAAATGGTCCCAAGACAGCCGTTGGATACGTTCGGGTAAGTACACAGGAGCAGGTCACCGATGGGGTGAGTCTGGACGCACAACGCGATAGGCTTAGAACCTATTGCAAGCTCAATGGGATCAAACTTATCGACATAAAAGCTGATGAAGGTTATTCGGGTAGCAATCTTGAGCGGCCGGGGTTGCAAGCGGCGCTACAGATGGTTCGGCGCGGTCGGGTGAACACACTGATCGTCGCCAAGCTGGATCGTCTGTCCCGGTCACTGCGTGATGTCTGTACGCTCGTCGCGGAGCTGTTCAGCGATGAAGGGAATCACCTGCTGTCGCTGTGCGGCATGGTCAACACGCATACGGCCGCGGGGCGCATGGTGCTGATGAATCTGGCGAACTACCACCAGTTCGAGCGCGAGATGATTTCCGAGAGGACTCGCGATGCACTCCAGCACATGAAGGCGCAGGGAATCCGGCTCGGGCCTGCGCATTACGGGTACGCGCTTAGTGAGCAGCTCGACGAGCGTGGACGGCGCGTGCTGGTGCCAGTCGAGAGTGAACAGGCCGTGATTGCGCAGATGGTCGCACTGCGCAAAGAAGGCCTGAGCTTTAGCCAGGTTGTCCGGCGACTGAATGAGGAACAAGTGCCAGCGCGGCGTGGCGGTGCCTGGCGCGTCAACGGTGTGCGCAACGTCCTGATCCGGCAGGGCAAACACACCACGCGCCCTTGCAAGCCGCATGGGCCACGTCTGCCGCTGCGCTATGACTCCGAGGCCGCGACGGACCGCGCGAAGGAGCTACGCGCCCAGGGCCTAAGCTACAACTCCATCGGCGTGCAGCTCCGCAAAGAACGACTGACCCCGTTGCGCGGCGGTGTCTGGCATCCGGCGCAAGTCTCAGAGCTTCTGCGCGGCGCTCCACGGGGCGACCTTGAAGCAGCAGCCCGGCGAGCGGCGGAGCTACGAGCAGAGGGCATGCAGCTGCGCGAGATTGGTGTTCGCCTGACCCTCGACGGCTTTCTGCCGAAGGAAGGTGGTCTGTGGCATCCAGCGCGGGTGCATGCGTTGCTGGCAAGCGAGGAGTCAGCTGAGCGGGGCGGATGACTGGACGGGGAGACGACCGCGACGACGCGAAGGCAGAACCTGGGGGCCTTCGTTGAAGGCGAGCCAAGCCGGACTGATCCCAAGGGCCTGGGCCAGCGCTTCGACGACATCAATGCCTGACTGCCCGCCTGCCTCGATCTGGGTAATCGAAGGTGCGGTCAAGGCAGCCAAGCGACCCAGCGCCGTCTTGGTCAGCCCCTGTGCAAGGCGCACGGCTTGCAATCGCGTCCCCATCCCTTCGCAGTGCGATTGAGAGCCTTGGCCCGGAGGCTCCCCTAGTCCGTAAGCCAGCCAGCCAGCGCGTAGCCCGAGCCCAGATGCGAGCCTCGCAACGGTGCCGACCGTGGGGACGCGCTGTCCCTTCTCAACGTCGTGCGCGATTGCCTTGCCGCCCCCGGCCCGCGAAACCACGGCCATACGAGTCAGCCCTGCGAGCTTTCGTGCCTTTCGCAGTCGTGCTGGCAAGCCCAGGTAGCGAGGGTTAGGGGATCCACGAACCATGGGCACGACGTAGCACGCACCGTCGTGTGTCAAAAGTTCGAGAAATCATTGACGATTATTCCCCGTTTGACATTGTTATTACTAGAAAGGCCAGATATTACTGGTAGTTGAGCCCGTTTCCTTGGGCTTCAAAATCAAAAAGGCTCCCGGCGCAAACCGGGAGCCCATCGCCCGCGTCAGACCTCCGCCGTGGAAAGCCTGGTCCGACGCGAACAGGAGAACTCTATGGTCTGTCATGCCCGTAGTGCAAGCGCTTCTCGCCGTCGCCGTCAGAAACCCCGTCAGCTGATACCGCCGATGCTGCCAGTGCTGGCCACGCTCGACCTCAGCAAGCCAGCCGAGCGGGAGGCTCATGACTTCCTGTGCCGTGCGACGAGCAAGCAGCACAGCTTGTGGAAGCTGCTCGACATGCGCAGACAAGGGGATTGGCTGCTGTGTGTCGTGCAGTGGGTCCACCCCGACAACGCTGACAAGCCCTACTCACTGACGGAGGTGGGGCTGAAAGAAATGGCGGTTCGCTGGCAGGACTATGCGACGGCAGAAGCCGCACGGTTGGAGCTGGAGCGGCGCTGCGCTGTGTTTCCGGCTCATACGGGAGGCGGCGCTGGGTAGCAATCTCAATCCCAGCCTCTAGCCAGCCTCTGATGGCCGCGCTGCCTGGCGGTTCCACTGTCAGATTCTTCCCAGCGATTGCCCTCCCAGCGACTATCGGACCATCCCGACAGGCACACGTCGGTCCTACGATACCTACTTGACCCTAGGCATCTTCACGGCGTATCCAGACTGTTAAGGCGGCTGGAAAACCATCGTTTATGTAACCCGGCGGCGAGCGCTCATATCCGATAGGCCGCATTTCAGCCTATTTAAAGCGGACTCGGACTCCTACTCAACCTGCGAGTGGTCGCTCGAGCCGAGCACGACTGGCCTGGGCCTGAACTCGCCTGACGAGGACGAGCTCTTCCAAATCATCGAAGGGACGATAAGCATCATGATGGGGGCTCGAAGGATCGATGCCCGCGCGGAGCATTCGTTCTCGTGCCGGGTGACATCACGCACGACTTCCAGAACCGCAGCAAGGCGCAAGCGGACCTGCTGAACCTCTCGATTCCGGGTCCGTTCGAGCCAGAGATGGAAGGGATGGCGCAGTGCGCCGCGGAGAATTCCGCGGCGATATCACCTGAGCCAATTCTCAAGTGAGCGAGTCGTTTCGTAAAATTGTGGGCTTACTAAATCTTGCGCATCAGGTTGATGACAAAGGGCTGCGGCCACGCCTTGGTCTTGCACGGAATGGCTTTTCCCTGCCTGTCGCCAGCCTCCGCTTCACAGCCAACGATACCCAGCTGATCCTGGATCGTGATCTCATCTGGAAACGAGTATCCGCCGAGTGCGAACGCGCCTTTTTTCTCCACGTTTCGCTTCTCGCCGCTCTTTACGGACGGGTCCGAAGTGCAGATGCTCCACGCGATGCGGCGGATCTCCGAGAACGCGTGGCTGTATGGCGCCAGCGCCAGGTCTTCCGCGGGCGCAGTGCGCGTCATGTTGGTGAAGATGACCTTATTCTGCGCATCGCGACCCACGACCGCGGCAGCTGCGCGCTCGGGGCAGGACAGGGTGACGGAGCCGAAGACCGAGCGCTCAGTTGCCGTCCCGATATTGTACCCATTCGACGAGATCGCGATGGTGTAGGCGACCTGAGGCGGAACGATCGTCTTTGCCTGCGCGCTGGAGTCAGCGCCACCAGCCTTGGACTCAGCGAAGGCAATCGCCCCACCGCTCAGGGTCCAGGCAACCAAAGAGAGAACTCTCCATCGATGGAAACGCATGCAGGCTCCTTTCGGCGTTCAAGCACGCCTTACATGCGAGGATCTAGCCCGTGCATTCTCCGGTTGTCAACGTAGCTCTGAGGCATCCTGGCACCGGGAAGCAGCGAGTCACCCCTGCTGCTGTATTTGTCGATTACGCGGGCAGCCTGTCTGCTGCTGCGAACCCCAACCTCAGCAGAAACTCCCAAGCTCCCGCCGTCGTGCGCAGTCCCATCTTTCGCTGGAGCTGCTGAAGCTGAGCATAGGTCGTCGGCAGCACG
>Ga0075163_10003828_pt1 | contig 20206 bp, 29 predicted proteins | sample JI1023141ADNA_FD_71478 | JGI IMG/M metagenome (GOLD analysis project Ga0075163, IMG submission 71478) | Wastewater effluent complex algal communities from Wisconsin, to seasonally profile nutrient transformation and Carbon sequestration -... | ecosystem: Engineered > WWTP > Effluent > Algae... | reverse complement strand
ATTGAAACCGGTGATGGACAAGTTTCCGGATTGTCTCCAGGACAAAATGAAATCGAATTTTATGATAATTTAAAATCCCATAACTTTAAATTTAGTCATGAATAACATACAAGAACAAAATTTGGTCATGATTAGAATGGAGACCAAATATGGTTATAGTAATACGTGGTGGCGAGTATTGTTTGTTGATAACGATGAAACTTTCATCGGTAAATTAGAACGATGTCATTGGCATGAATACACTGATCACAAAAAAGGTGATGATGTTAAATTTAATATGGATCAAATAAAGCAAACATATAATCAAGGTGATCAGTTTTGCTATAGTGATGGTGTTACAGTTTGTAATTGTAATGGATTATGTTTAGATAAATAATTAAAAGAATAATAAAATGAATCAAGAAATTTTCGCATTACAAGACACTCCCATAGTAGGTCACTCTGTGTTTTTAGCCGGCCCTACACCTCGTAATCATGCCACTCCTTCATGGAGACCACACATGATTAATCTGTTACGCAAGAGTAGATATTATGGAGATATATTAATTCCTGAAAAAGAAGGAAATTATATGGATTATGATTATGAAACACAAACCAAATGGGAAGTTAAATATCTTAATGAAGCTTCCTTAATCCTTTTTTGGGTTCCACGATCCATTCCAACAATGCCGGCTTTCACAACCAATATTGAATTTGGAGAATTTATGCATTCCGGCAAAATTATTTTGGGTTATCCGATAGGAGCAGAAAAAATGCGTTACTTAAAAGTAAGAGCAGACATGCACTCAATACCAGTGGTGCATACAATGGAGGAATTAGTTAACTATGCTTTACTATAAATAAAAAGATCATGAAATTAATTGAAATTTTAGGTAAAGAATTAGTTGGTAAAAAATTAAGACACAAAAACTCTCACAACAGAGAAGTTGAACTTGCAGTTGAGTCAGTAGAAACGAAATATCATACCCTTCAAATCACTCCTGATACCCAAGAAAACGATTATTATGGAGATTCTTGTTCATGGACCACAATTAAAATTTCATTCATTGACGGGTCCTCTATTGAAGTGGAATTGAACTCAGAGCTTGCCATTATATGACCTATCAAGAATTACAGTGGTATTATCGATTCGAATTATATAATTCCTTTTTTGGAAACCAGATAAATTATGGACAAGATAAAATAAAAGATAGAATGAATTACAAGGAATTTAAATTATTCAGTAAGGTTCTACATAATAGCATTACGTGGGAAGATTTTCTGGAAGCCGGGAAAAATATGGGTTATAATCAAGAATATATTGATACCATATGGACACGATGGTGTCAGGGTAATTTAGCCTTCATTGCTGGTCATGCCATGGGAGAGAATTTATTTAATATGGTTTTAAATAAAATGGAAGTTGAAAAAATTTTAACATCAAACCAATAAACACATGATTAAAAATCAAAAATATATTTTGCAAAAACCATTACCAACAGTACCTGTTGGATGGATTTTTAAACCCACAAGTGATGGCACTCACTATTATAACTCTATGACAGATGATGAAATTAATATGCATCCTGACATGATCTCAATACGTTATAGTGCTGATCTTGTAGAAAACAATCCAGCATGGTTTAAGCCTATGCCTCCTGATTATTTGGAATATCCGGTATTATTACACCTGCCAATGTCATTGGTAAAAATTGCGAAAGAAAATGGAATTGATGAAAATCAGATTAAAATTTATTTAAGAGGATTTATTAATTATACTCTTGATATTAATGATCTTGAAAAAAATCCAAAAGTTGATAGTTTATTTCAAAAATATCTTGAAACTGTTAAGTCTTAACCATATTTTCTCTTGGTAAAAATTTTCTAATTAGAATTTTTTTTTCTAATTAGAATTTTTATCTTTGGTTCATAAATTATTTAATTATGAGCCAAACAACAACAGACAATTTAAAAAAAATTTACCTTATTAAGGTTGAGCCTGGAGCAAACAATAATAAATTCTACACAATGAGAGAGCAAGCTGATGGAACTTTCCGAGCTGAATATGGCAGGGTTGGCGGACATACAGCAGTAGAAATTTATCCCATGAGCATGTGGGATAAAAAATACAAAGAAAAATTATCTACTCGTAAAGGATATGTAGATAAAACAGAATTGTATACTGAAGAAATAGTTGCTTCCAAAGGTAAAGCAACAATCACCGAGATCACAGACAAAGTAGTTGCCAGACTTGTTAAGGAATTACAAGGATTTGCAAAAGGATCAGTGGAAACCAATTACCGTGTATCATCTGAAAAAGTTACACAAAAATTGGTGGATGAAGCTCAGTCTCTTGTGGATGAGATCACCAATCAATTAAACATTGGTCAAGACATTGAACCATTAAATAAATTGCTGGTTGATTTATTTCAAGTCATTCCACGAAGAATGGCACATGTTTCAGATTATATTTTTCAAGGGAAAGAAATTAAAACCAAAAAGGACCTGGAAGCTGCTCAAGAACTAATTCACAAAGAGCAAGCAACACTGGACGTTATGGCCGGCCAGGTATCGACCCATGATAAAACCGATACCAAAGATAATACACCATCTGCCACGAATATTCTAGAGGCGATGGGAATTGTAATTGTAGAGTGTCCTAAAACCGACATTCCTTTAATTAAAGACTTAATGGGTCCTAATGCCAGTCAATTTAAGAGTGCTTACATGGTCACCAATAAGCGCACACAGGATCGTTTTGATAAAGCTTTAAAAAATTATGACAATAAAAAAACTGAATTATTCTGGCATGGATCAAGAAATGAAAACTGGTGGTCTATATTGGATAAAGGATGGATGTTGCGTCCAGCCAATGCGGTTTTAACGGGGTCTATGTATGGCAAAGGGATATATTGGAGCAATAAATTCAAAAAATCATTAGGATACACTTCTTTTCGAAACTCGTATTGGGCATCTGGAAATTCAGACAAAGCATATTTAGCTTTATCTATTGTTCACGTAGGAAATCAATTGCATTTAAAAAAACATGAACAGTGGCAATCAGAACTTGACTTCAAAAAGATGAGGGCTCGTGGAGATTATGACTCTGTATATGCTCACGGTGGAGCCGATCTTGTAAATGATGAATTTATTATTTACACAGAGCCACAATGTACTGTAAAGTATTTAGTCGAAATTGGGTAATAGCTTTGTAGCTAAAATGTGACGGCATGATCTATTTTTTGCAACTGATTGCGTAATAGAACTTGCCGTCATTTTAATATTGTATTTTATCATAAGATGTTTAGATAATTCAGGTGTGCCTCGCAGCCAGTTAAATTCTTCTCCTGTTGCCAAAATACTTACCTTATAAGGAACACAACTTTTTAATCTATTTTTTTCATTATGTTCTTTAGATAATTTTTTTCCTTTATTTGATTCTGAAATTTTCCTTTTATGATCTTCAGTTTTTTTTACACCAGAAAATGTTTTTTTTGCTATTTCTGATAGTTTTTTACAAACTTCATCTGTATGATGTTTGCCATAAAATGGATTTTTATCTCCCACAAATTTTCCTTTATGAGATAGTGATATTTTTATTTTTGTTTCTTTAGAATGATGTTTTCCATAAAATGAATTATTTTCTTTTGTAAATTTATCACCACTCTTCGCTTCACTTAATTTTTTTCGCCATTCTTCAGTAAAAACTGGTTTATGATTTAAAGTTCCTTCTCCTCCGGCTGTTAAATTATATAATTTAATGCCTTTTTCTTTATACTCTTTAATGTACTGAATTTCTAATTGATTTGCTTCATCATATGAAAGCCCATCTTTAATGATCACCATTTTTAATTCGTATGATTCTTCTCTAATTAACTTTCGTATTTTATTATAAACAGGCCACGATTTACCATTTTTTCCTTTCTTTAAAACTTGTAAATGCTCACACTTTCTTCGTTTAAAGTTATTTGTAATTCCAAAATAAAATGGCACTCCATTATTATCTTCAAACTGATATAATACTCTATTTCTATTTTCCATAATACAAATAAATATTATATAAAATAAAAACAAAGACTACTTTGTTTGGTTGTGGTATTTAATGTGTAAACATTTATTTAAGAATAGACACTATTTACTTACTTTAAAAAAAGGGTATATTTATGAATATACAATCCATAAAATGTCCTTTAATTTAAACGAATCTCAAACTTATATAAATATTAAATTGACTGATCTGGGGAGAAGACAAATGTCATTAGGTCGTCTCTTATTTAAAAAAGCAGTAATTTCTGATCGTGAAATTGATTATAATATTGATCGTACCGGAATTTATTCAATAGAAAATAACAGAATTCTATCTCCTTTCGATTCTCATCCTGAGATTGAACCGGTCAATTTAGATGGTAGTGCACCCATACAGCTCACAAGCGATCACATAACTGCTGCCAAAATATTTACAACAGGAACCACTGGTTTACAAGGATTTTTTACTGCTTCTACTATGAGTAATCCAACTTGGATGCTCAATTCAGCAACTACCATCTCTTATACAAACATTGCTTATGTTGGCCAGTCCTGGGGACAAAATGAATTAATTTATACAGGTAATTATCCTCAAGTTGGAGAATTAATATTTATGCCATGGTTGGCTCCTCAATATCCTGTAAATGCAATTCCGGCAAGCTTTCCTTTACTTCCACAAAATACTCCATTTGTTGGATTGTTTTACAAAGTAATTTCAGCCAATACTGGAACCATAACTGTAGATCGACCAATACCAAGATTTTCTAATGTCGCACATTCAATTGCCGCAATACGTTTTCCTTTTAATGGGCCTGAATCTTATTATGGAAGTGGAACAACACAAAATTCTGCCATTTGGAATTTAAATATTGTAAGAACAAAAGATATTGCTGGAACTAATTCTTCTCAACAAGGAATTAGTGGCTATACTCATTACGGATCACTTGGATTTTCCGGAACAAAAAGATATTTTGGATTTGATGATCAAACACCGGCAGCTGGATTTATACATTACACCAATAATGTAAGTGGCCAAACATATGGAGAACAATTCATAGAAAAAACAGTAAAGGTTCACGCACCAATGATTCAATGGCATAACGTTCCATATGCAAACGGACAAGGACTTATTTACGGAAAAACATTTTATGATTTTTATGGATCAACTAATTATGATCCTATTGCAAAAACAAGCTATCGTTACTTAATGGACAGCACTACTGGAGGAACAATTGTAGGAAGAGTTTATCATAAACTCAAAATCATTGTAATTACAGATCAGGAATTATTGAATGCATTTTCATATAAATCCAATAGAAATTATACCTATCCAAAACCAGATGTTTCATTAACATCTAATCCAAAATCTCCTCAACAATATACACAGGTCACTGGATTGTGCAAAAGTGATTATACTTATTTTGTTACTTACTTACCTGAAAGTTCTTCTTATTCATCAGGGACAAGCTATGGTCTTCCACATGCAATTCATTGTGGATACATACAAAAAATTTCAGGAGCAAATGACATTAATGGTAATCCTTCATTTTTAAAAATATCTTTTCCTCCTAATGGTTTTCCGTTTATGAGAAGTACAGCTAATTTAGCTGGAGGAACAGGTTGGAATGCTAATTCTGTTCAGATTTTAATAAGTGAACAACCTACTGCAAATAACTATGAGATAGGAAATGTACCGGCTGATTCATGGAAAAGAATTCCAGGTAATGGATTAGTCACTGCAACTGATCTTGGAACAAACACATTAGACCCGGATGGTTTAAATAACTTTACTTTTGTAATAACACAAGATGATTTTAATTCTGGAACCACCTATTCTCTTTCGTCAGGAATGACCCAAAATCAAGATGCTCTTAATTTTGGTGATGAATCTTTTTTCTTTGGCTCCATAGAAGTCGAAACCCTAAAAGCCAAATATACAAGTTGTATTACATTGTGGATGGATGAAGAACGGTTAATTAATTCATTGAATCCTTCCTATAATCAAGTTCAAGATGATGGAGTATTCATATCTGAAGTGGCCATTCTTGACGAATTTGATCAGGTGGTGGCCGTTGGAAAACCTACATATCCGATTGCAAAGCCGTCAGGAGAAGTGTTTGTTTTTCAGCTGATTATAGATTTCTAAGCAAGAAATGTAACATTTTATTTATTTGACGTTTAAAGTAGACAATATAATTATTGTCTTATGGAGCACATTGGAGTCAATCTTAATGAAATTATCAATTTAAGTGGAGTACATCCCTTAAAAATTCGCAATGTGTATATTTACGGATCGCGTGTTTATGGAACTTATAAACCGGATTCTGACTTTGATATTATTATAGTTTCGGGATCATTATTGGATCATACTGAAATTAAGAATGACAAGTACAATATCCACATTCATACACCGGACAAATTCAAACAAGACTTGAACAATTATATTGTTCACTGTTTGGAATGTTTTTATGCTCCAATAACTGCCAAGCTGCAGGAAAAAGAAAAGTATGAAGATTTTAAAATTATTCCGGCCAAATTCAAACAAAGTATTTTGACACAAAGTTCCAATACATGGACACATGCAAAATACAAATTCAATACCGGAGATATTCATCGTGGTTTAAAAAGCGGTTTCCATGCAATCAAAGCTTTAGAATTTGGAATTCAAATTCTTGAAAATGGGAGCATCGTTAATTTTGCATCAAACAATGATCTGCTTAGAGAAATTATGGGTTCTGAATATTATGATTGGAAACCATTTAAGGAAAAATATTTGTCTTTAAAAATTGAATTCGAAAACAAACTTAAAGCCATTTAAAAAACCGTAAAAATACAATGTTTGAAATAATGAATTTTTCAGATTGGTTATATCTTTTTTGGCCATCTATAGTTTCAACTTCAATTATTTTATATCTTGCATTCAAAATAGAACGCAGAAATAAAAACATCTAATAATAGTTATGATCAAAGAGCAAATAGGAAACTTAATTTATCAAGCAAAACAAGGTAAATTTGACGTAATAGGACACGGAGTGAACTGCTCACACGCATGGAATAGTGGAATAGCCAAACAAATTAAAATGGAGATTCCGGAAGCATTTGCAGTGGATTTAGAAACTCCTGCCGATGATCAAACAAAACTTGGAACAATTAGCCATACTGAAATTTCAGTTCCTACAGTTGTCAATCTTTACACTCAATTCAAATACGGCAAAGATCAAGGGGTTTTGGCAGATTACGATGCCATAGAAAAGGCATTAATTGCTTTGAAAGATAAATTTAAGGGTAAGAAAATAGCTATACCAAAAATAGGAGCCGGTCGGGCTCGCGGAGACTGGAGCATCATAAAACCAATCATTGAAAAAGTGTTTTGCGATGATGAAGATGATTTAACAATCATTACCTTTGATCAGGATGTACACCAAAATCAAAAAACACAGCACAACAGCCTTCATACAAAAAAAAGTTTACCACAACCAAAATTACATTCCCGATACACCGTTACTTATCAAACCATGAATACAAATCTTCACCCTAGAGGAAAACGCAAATGTAAAGTTTGTGATACAAAAAAATCGGTCAAAGAAATGATCAGTGAATTACATGGTGTTTGGACGTGCGCTGATGTTTGCCACGCAAAAATGTTTGACATGGTACAAGCCAATCACAACAATCTGCAATCAACCACTGCAGTTAATAATTTAGACCCCACTCATGTTTTAAGTCAGCCTACTCAGGTTACTTTAAACGATTAATTCATAATTTAAACCCTCACATCATGTGTTTAACATCAGGCCCAGCTCATTTATCAGGAACAAAGATTCTTGCAATGAGACTGGAAAATCAACAACATCTAATTGCTTATTCCAACAGTGTTGAAAATACCTCCGGTAGACCCAACAGTATGATTCTTCCTGTGCCAGGAAAACTTTCGAAAGAAGATTTTTTTGACACCACTTCTTATCCAAATTTTATGGATGAAATCGAAAAGCAAATTAAACCAAAATTGAGATCAAAATCAAAATCACTTTCCAGAAGTTTCTCTGCATATGATGATTTAAGCTTTGAAAACTTCCAGCTTGGTAATTACAATGTTTTTATTTCAGAAAGCGCTCAAACCATTGGTAAGGCAATTGAAAAACTTGAAGATTCAAAACGCCCTGAAATATCTAAAGATATTTTATCGTTTCTGGATGAGCGCTACAAAGGATGGAGTTTTGTGATCTGTTGTTTTGATTCTAAAAATAAAGTATCTGCTCAACCGGTAATGTTTAAATACACACCTCTCAACAAAGACATCTTATTTTTCCCTGCCATCGATTCGCATGACGGAAAGGCTCCGGACATGGGAAAAAATGTACGTGTAGATCACTATATTATGACCAATATTGAAAACCCAAGTAAATCTGAAGTGCCATTTACTGGAACAGTTCCGGAATTTCTAAAAGACTTCAATTATGTTGGAATGGAGTATGAAGGTCCATTTAAAAATGGCGACTTTTATTTAGTTGAAAACACAAATTATAAATTTATCAGACAACAGGAAGTTATGATTACTGTTCCGGTTGAACATCAAGCTTAATATGAACAGAAAGATTTTAATAATCCCCAGCCCTTACTCTAATGTTGGAGAAGTATACAATTCAAATGAATTTATTGAATTCAATTTAAGGTTGGAATTACGTATTAAAAATCTTAGTTGTTTTAAACCAAAATATTTAAGAGATAAAAATAGGATTATCGCCATTGTAGGCGAGTCCTATTTTGTTTCTCGCTTGGAAGCTTTTATTATTATGAAGGAGTTAACTGATGGTAGAAATAATTTTTTAAGTTAATCACCATGGGAGAAATAGCTGACGATCTTATTGATGATTATATAAATGGTGTTGATCGATTCGAAACAACAAAATATTATATTGTATGGAAAGGTCATAATCCCGGAATTTATCTTACCTGGGAGGAATGTTCTCAACAGGTTTTAAGATTTGCAGGAGCTCAATACAAAAGTTTTAATTGTGATTATCAAAAAGCTGAACAATTGTTATCGAAAGGTCCGAAAGAATTTAAAAAAATTCAAAAGGAAAAAGTGAGTTCAAAAGAATTTATAAAGAACAGTTGGGCAGTTGATGCTGCATGCTCAGGCAATCCTGGACCTGTAGAATATAAAGGTGTGGATGTTGCTACCGGTAAAGTTATTTTTAATGAAGGTCCGTTTCAGGGAGGTTCCAATAATATTGGAGAATTTTTAGCCATCGTTCATGCATTGGCTTTGATGAAAAAATTAAGTATAAGACTCCCCATTTATAGCGATTCTCAAACGGCTATTGCTTGGGTTAAAAATAAAAAAATAAATACTTCAATTGTTGAAACGCATTCCAATAAAACATTATTTAATATAATTGGGAGGGCTGAATTGTGGTTATCCAAAAACAACTATACTGTTCCAATTTATAAATGGAATACAAGAGAGTGGAAGGAAATACCTGCAGATTTTGGTAGAAAATAATCGGGAATATTAAAAATCAATTTCAAGTTGAAATCCAATGTATTTTCCACTTCTTTTTTTAACAGGATAAGTAGGTTTACCTACTGCAACCACCTGATCTGATTCATCTAAAACTAAAACTTCTGTAATAAATACCTCTTGATGATCCGACTCACTAAATGTTGGATTCAAAGATGAATTAATTGTGTCACTTTTTGCTGTCACCATTATGCTACTTTTGTAAGAAGTGCTCATGATATCAGTATTTACTACACCATGAAAAAAAGTTTCATCTCCAAAATTTAATGTTTCCATACCATATGTTATACCAGTTGAATTCACATATGTGCTGCCTGATACGTAATCTTCTCTTGATAAAATGAAACTATGTTGATTAACTAAACGTCCGTCTGCGGTTCCTGAAACATCTATATAACATCCATTTCCACCAATTGTATTATCCGATATTCTTCTCCATCCATCACTGGGTACATCTGAGACATTATAATTATATTCTGATGGTTGTTCGTTGATCAAAATTTGAAAACCTTTTGCAGACCAACCAATACTATCCCAGTTTGCTTGCTCTCTTAAGTAAGGAAATGAATTGGGATTTGGAAAACTTATATTTAAAAATTTTGGATTTCCAAATTCATCAACTTCTCCTTCAATCTTTTTTATGTATTGACAAGGCAACATATCAAACATACTTACTGCTACACCAAATGAAACTTCTTCTAATAATGGAATATAAGATACAAAATAAGTATATCCTGAATTACACAAACCGGTTGCAACAGTCGAATTGATGACATTTGGTTTATCTGTTAATTCAAGATTAAAATCAGGCAATGTATAATTACGATTTGATTTATATGACATTGCTGTTAATAATTCCTGATCAGTAATTACAATTGTTTTTAATTTATGATAAACTCGGCCAACAGTAAACCCTGATGAATCTTGAGAATCTTTAAGTTCTCTATAAGAAGAACGAACATAAGGATCATAATGCGTAGGTCCATAATTATCATACATCGATATTCCCCAATAAGTGCCTTTGGTATTATCTTGTCCTGAATGGTGCCACATGATCATTGGTATATGAACTTCCACAGTTCTTTCTACTAACTGTTCAGCGTATGTATTTCCGGTATTTTTGTTTGTATAATGAATAAATCCTACACCAATAGTTTCAGAACTAAAACCAAAATATTTCTTTGTACCAGCATATTCTATTGATCCATATCTTTTATAATCAGTAGACCCGGAAACTCCAGTTGGAAATTGCATTCCCATCACATCATTGGTTCTTACAATATTTAAATTCCAAGGCAATGTATTTTGTGTACTTCCCGTTCCGTATGTTGTTTCAATTCCATTGCTTGGATAATAAAATCCTCTTACTGCTCCTAGCGGTAAAACATTAGGAAACATTCGATCTATAATAACATCTCCTGAATCTGTTCCTAAAACACGAAACCATGCTGTCAATACCGGAAAAAGAGGTAAAACATCATTGCTGTTTATAAAATAATCTGCAGCTGCATCATCACACCAAGCCATAAATAACAAATCACCTGCAACCGGAGTATAAGAACCCCCTATGGACGTTAAACGATTTGTCCCAGGTGTATTAAATGGTAAATTAAAATCATTATACCCCAATGTTAAAGAATCGTCCAGCGTCCAATTGTTTAATTCTCCCGTAAACATTCCCCTGCTTTGGGTACTGGCTGTAATAACCTGCTTTTTTGTTGTAATTTTAGGGTAACCCAACGCCAGCGAATGTGACCCATCCAAATTTTTGGTATCTATGTCAGGATAAAAATCAGGTGGCTCTATTACTCTGTTATTGAATATGTTATAACCACCATTGTTATCAATAGTGTAATCCATTTCACGATCCAGAAGGATGACTTTTGACATTGTAAAGTTGCCTAATGCCATCATTTTCCGTCCGTTATCGGTTAATTTGATGTTAAGAAAAGTAAATGGTTCCTGCGCTATAAATGACATATGATCTTGTAAAAGTGATTTAGAATAAATATACCGCGATAATTTATTATGTAAACTGCTATTTTGTGCTTAAAATGAAATTGAAAATAATTTTTAAATTTGTTTGTTCTAATTAGAAATTCTGTTTACATTTGTATCCTAAATTTTTTTCTACTATTTATTCAGTTATTCTAATTAGAGTATATATTTGTAACAGAAAGTAAAAACAAGAAAACTTAAACCATAATATAATGAAACAATTTGACCCAAATGCTTTCACACAAGCAGAAATCGATGCGATCATCAAAAAATTTGTTGATCACAACCAAGGAGTAGTAATCGGAAACCCTTACACTGTTGATCGTAATTACAGTGCTGTATCAACAAAATGGGCTGATTTGAAAAGTACAAATTCATCTTTCAGCCTGGGTAAGATCATTCACAAAATGAACGAACTTTACAGAAAAATCGTTACAACACCACAGGATGATATTCTTGGTGATATGTCTGTCGCTTTTGAATCAGAAGATGACAGAGGAAACAAAGTACCTTTTTTATTTACTGATCTATACATGTTCTGCAGAGAAGCAGTTAAGATCAGACAAGCAACTGAAGATTACAAAGACAAAATGCGTAAACTTCAAGCGGCAAAAGAATACCGTAACAAGAACAAATCGAAAGATGAAATTCTTCGTGAAAATGAAGCAATCATTGCAAACCTTGAAGCTGAACTTGGAATTAGTTCTCCGGTTCAAGCTACATCGGCTGCAAACGAACCTGCTTCCGCTTAATTAATTAAATAAAAAGTTGTGCGTGTAAATTAAAACGCCAATGTTGATTTTCAACAAGCGTAAATTAAAACCGCACAACTTTTTATAATACGCAGGGGTAGCTCAGTTGGTAGAGCACGTATCATCTTGAAAGCTTCTTTCATAGAACAAAAAAAAACTTAGACTCTTAATCTCGTGGTCGTGGCCGGAGTAATCCGGGTTGAATTTGGAAACAAGTTCTTCGTTCGAATCCCACCCCCTGCACAAAATCACTCTTAGAATAAAAAAACAAACTGGTTACTATTGGTTCGATTCCAATATTGCCTTTCGAAAGAATGGCGATTATTAATTAGAGTGTAAACAATTAAACAATTTAATTTATTAATTTTATGAACAACACTACAACGTCAAAAACTTCACAGGAGGTTTCGGCTAAAACTCAGATTGACTTAACTAATCTGCCAAGTTTACCGGCAACATTAACTGCTTTACAATTCTTAAGAACTGCAAAAGGCGTTAATGATTCAACTATTCATTCTTATTTAGATAAAGCTTATCAAGAATGTAAGAAGAATGATTCAGTGTTGATGCTTGAACGTATTATGCTGCACATTGGTGATGTTTCTCGTCAACACAATTTGTTGAAAGAACTTAATATCAAAAGTGATAAAGGCGGTGCTCAAGAAAGAGCTATTTTCCGTTCTTGCCTTCGTTGGTGGGAAACTAATATGCCGGAAACTTTTGCAAACAACCTGCATGTTTTTGTTGAATATACATTGTATGAAAACTTAATGTACTATCAGAACACTACTGATCGTTTCAAAGGTACTCATACCAATACAGAAATTCTTTTTCCTTTACCAGAGAAAGTATGGTCTTTCCTTGCTACACAAATCCGTAAAGGAAAAGATTTAAATCTGATCGCAAAACATTTGCCTAAATACAATCCTTCAAATTCTACTTCACGTACAACAACTAAAATTGTTAAACTGAAGAAAGGACAAACTGATTTCAATTATAAGTTGCCTAAAAAAGATTGGGTTAAAATCAATGGTGAATTTGTAACCGGAGAAACTGTAAAATTAAATGCCGGAGATCGTATTTCTTATCCACGTGCTAAGAAAGAATTTACTCGTAAAAAAGAACAATTCATCAACTCTTGGGTTGAAGGACTTTGTCGTGAAATGGATTGGAAAATTTCAGACTACAATAAATTCCGTTCCCTTCAGGCAACACCTGAACAAGCATTTGCTTCAAAGCAAGTTTTGAAATTGAACGAATCTGATTTCAAGAACATGATGAACAGATTAACTTCTGGTCAACGTTTCCGTATTTCAAAAATGCTTGCTTATAAAGATACAGCAGGAAACTTACAGCCAAAAGATAAATGGAATCAGCTTGGAACATGGTACATTGAATGGGAAAAAGATCAGGAAAAAGTTGCCGATACTGTTCGTGCTGCAGCTGCTACCGGAGATTTTGAAAAGGCGAAAGAATTATCTAAAGGAATGCATGTTAAAACAACTGGAGTTCAAACCATTGATTTACTTGCTCAATTAGATAAAGGTGTTTACAATGAAACACAAATCAATAACACTTATCAGGCAATGCTTGAAAAGATGGATTTGATTGCTAACGTGTTCCCAATCATTGATGGTTCAGGTTCTATGGATAGTAAAGTTAATGCTCCTGGATATTCTATCTCTTACAGAAACGTGGTGTATGCAATGGCTATTGCTTTCTCTACACGTAACCCGGTTGAGAAGTTCAGAAATACTTATGGATGGTTCTCTAATAGATTTAGAATCTGTGGACGTAGCAATTATGTTAATTCAGCACCAAACCCATTCGTTGCTCGTTCTAACTTTGAACAAGAAGTTCCGGAATATGAAGTGATCTCAGCTGGAAAAACGTTCACCCAAAATTTGGATGCCATTAAGCGATCAGACAAAGGTGAAGTGGCAAGTACAAACATGTTCTCCAATATTGAGTTCTTTGTAAATCTTGTAAAAGAAGGAAAGTTTCATGTTGAAGATTTACCGGTTGCACTTCTTTATCTAACTGATAATGAATATAACGCAGGACTTGGGCCTTTAGAGGCACATCGTTTAGCTGCATCCATTGGATGGCATCCTCTTCAAATTTTCTGGGGTATCACAGGAATGAACGAATCGAAGAAAAAAGAATTTGAAAAAGTTCCAAATGCACTCTTTGTAGGAGGATTCAGCGAAAGCGCTTTATCTCAAATCTTAAGAGGTATCAAAGATGGTTCAATCAATCCGGAAACAGAATTGTGGTCCATCTACAACGATCCACGTTATTCAGTGATCACTGAATAATATTTATTCCAATAATATGAATGGCTCAATAGAAATGTTGAGCCATTTGTGTTTTAAATAATATTTTATTACAATTATCACATGGAAAGATTAATAAATCAAGCCAATATTGCCGGTCAACGTCATGGGTATTTTGAAGAATATTATGATAATAATATATCTATATTGTATAAGTGCCATTTTTTTAATGATATGTTTTTTGGGTATTATGAATTATATGATTTATATGGTAAAGTTCATTTTAAATCTCATTTTAATCATTATGAAGAAGTCGGTTGCGAACAAAATAAAAAATCACAATATTATTATAATAAGCCTGGCAAAAAGTTTGGAGAACAGATCACATGGAAATGAAAATAAATCAAAAGAATGCTGCCAGTCAACAGCATGGTTATTGGGACGAATGGCTCAAATTATATCAACTACATTTTAATAATGGAAATTCAGTAGGACTATATATTGGTAAACGTTCTAGTCATCATTATGCCGGATACAAAAATAAAAAAATTGGATATCGTATACTTAATAGATATGTAAATGAACATTCTACTTTAGTCGTGCAACAATTATATAACAAATCTGGTAAATTATTCGGAGAAAGAATATTATGGAAACGAATAGAATAAATAAAAGAGATATTAATAATAGACCGATAGGTTACTGGGACCATGATAATAATAAATGTAATCATTATTTAAATGATAACTTTGAATTAAATAATAACCTGGAAGTGTCCAGTCGCATAGGATATTATTTTAATAATTTTTGGCAATGTCATTATTTAGGAAATGGTAATGAAATCGGTTGCGAACGTAATCATAACAGACAATATTTTTTCAATAAACCTGGACAAAAATTCGGAGAACAAATAGAATGGAAATGGAAATAAAAGTAAATCAAAAAAATGCTGCCGGAGAATCTCATGGTTATTTTGAAAGTGGACATTTTAAATTCCACTTTTTTAAAGGATCATTAATTGGTTATGCTATTCATAATGGTGATCATAATCCATATCATGTTCATTACATAAATTACAGACTAGAATTAATTGGCTGCGCACATTTTGGAAACAGTCAAGAGTTTTTCAATAAACCTGGAAAAAAATTCGGAGAGAAAATAGAGTGGAAATAAAAATAAATCAAAATAGTGTTAGTAATAAACCAATAGGTTATTGGAATATTTATTATACTAAATGTCATTATTCTAAAAATGGAATATATGGTAATCGCATAGGATATTATTTTAATGATTATTGGCAATGTCATTATACAGGGGATGATTATAACATCGAAATCGGTTGTGAAAGACATGATAATTTACAATATTATTATAATAAACCTGGACAAAAATTCGGAGAACAGATCACATGGAAATGAAAATAAATCAAAGAAATAATAAAGACGAAAAACATGGCTACTGGAAAACGGAAGGCTCTCAATTACATTTTTTCAATAATGTAAGAATAGGCCGTGAAATATTCTTAGCTGATGATTTTATGTGGAAATGTCATTTTATTAATGATAAGGAAATTGGCTGCGAATTATTGAATAATACGTGTCAATATTATTTTAACAAACATGGCAAAAAATTTGGAGAAGAAATAGAATGGGAATAGATATAGAACCTCGTAATGCTGCCGGACAATTTCATGGATACAGCAAAGGATATCACATTAATAAAAAAAAATTATTATGGTACATAATTCATTATTTTAAAAATGAAGAAATCGGTTACTCTCCAGTTTATGGAATGAATGGAATTGTACACTGGCAACGGCATTTTAAAAATGATAATAATAAAATAGGTTGTGAAATGTGTATTGATTGTCAATTTTTTTATAACAAACCTGGGAAAAAATTCGGGGAACAGATCAAATGGAAATAGATAAATTTAATAACTATAAATATGGTCTTTACAATAATGTTTATTATAAAGGACATTTTATTGATGGCAGTAGAGTGGGATATTTTTTAGGCAAATCTTATCCATACAAATGTCATTATAATAGTGATGGTGAAGTAATTGGTTGCATAGCATGGTACAAATGTCATTATAATAGTGATGGTGAAGTAATTGGTTGCATAGCATGGAATGAACGTCAATATTTTTTTAATAAATCTGGTAAACAATTCGGAGAAGAAGTTAAATGGAAATAAATTAACCATTTATTTTTCAAAAATGAGCCGTTATTTATATATAAATAACCAGACTCATGAAAACCATCCTTCTTTTCTTATCATTACTTTTTATAACAAATCCCAAATCTTATTCTCAAGGTTGCCTTACTGCAGACATCATGTTTGTTGTTGACTGGAGCGGAAGTGAACAAGGCAACGAAACCAAAATAATTGATGCAATCACCATGTTTGTTGATAATTTAAATATCAGTGAAAACCAGGTCAGGGCCGGAGCCATTATATTCTCAGACAATCCGGTTGGCATAGTGGATATTACTGGCGACAAAGAACAGCTGGATATGAGCCTGGAATGGCTCAGCATGACCAAAGCAGATGGCAATACAGTTATTAAAGAGTCAATCGAATCTGCCGGAATCGAATTAAATAATAAAAGAAATGTTCCCAAAATAATGATCATTATTTCAGATGGAGAAATAAATGATATGGATAATGCGGTTCATACAATGGATGTCATGAAATCAGTGATCTCCTTATCTGTATTTGCAGTCCAGATCGGAGGAAGTACGTTTGGAAGAGATAATCTTATTTTATTGACAGGCTCTCCATTAGCAGTTGAATTTTCTTCCCCAACAAATTTGGTGGAATCATTAAAAAGATTAAATTTGTGTAACTAATTAAAAATAATTATGTCAAAATATTCAGATAAAAAAATAACTGCTAAATATCAATCATGTAAAATAGAAGGAGATAAAGAAATAACTTATTTAACTCCGGAAGAATTTGCTGCTGGGAAACCAGGATTAATTTTAGCACCATATAAAATTATTACCACCAAAACCAAAATTTATGACAAAGACGGTGTGCGTACAATTTGGCAAATAAATAAATGGCAGCGATTTAAATTATGGGTGCGAAGTCTGTTTTATAAATCAAAAAAACTTTATTAAATGAATCTATCTGATTTAACAGAACTGGAACCATGTCCTTCTTGTCAGTCAAATACTGCTGTAGAAGGGAATCCTTATAAATTATGTAATCATTGTGCTGAAGATTATATGATCCAATATGAAAATGATATGGAACAACAAGCTGAAGCAGAATTGGAATCGTCCTTGAATGATATATCACCATTAAAGTTTATTCCGGAAGGCTATATAACACCAGAATATGATGGTTGTGCATTAACTGATGCCTATGAAACCCAAATAGCTTTTGCTAAACCAAGAGTGGTACATTTTAAAAAGCATCCCTATGATGTTTATATTGGCCGGGGATCGAAGTGGGGAAATCCATTTACTCATATTTCTGATCGAAAAACGCAAGCCCAATTTATTGTTGCCACCAGAGAAGAAGCAATTTCTAAATATAAAGAATACATTTTGTCACGTCCGGACTTAATGGCAGACTTACATGAATTAAAAGGAAAAGTTTTGGGCTGCTGGTGTAAACCAAAATCTTGTCATGGAGATGTACTGGCTGAATTAGTTATTAAATACTGTATGATATGAAAACTGAACAAGAATTATTAAATGAAAATTATTTTCCAATTTACTTGACTTGGCTGTTTCAATGTCGTATTTTTGTATCCTATTTATGATTGTAAAAGAAATGTAAATGAAGTTATCCAGCGCATGGACCTATAAATTAAAAGATAGATTAGTTCTACCGACAACGTTTATCCTTGCGCCCTTATTTATTTCACTTATAATAAATGACACTTTCATTTCTTATGCTATTCCTACTGTCTGGTACATCTATTACACGAGAAGACAGAATAAAATCAAACGATTGCGTGAAGAAAATTATCGTCACAATATCGAATGGATGATAAAACAAGAAGATGTGGAGACTGATCTAATGATCAATGCTTCCAAAAGAATGGCAGAAAACAAAAATAATCCTGACAAAACGTCAAATTAAAAGTTTGGCACAGTAATTGAAAGTACCTTACAAAAGAAAAACAAAATACAATGACATAGATTAATTCTAAAAACAACAACTTAATTGTCGTTACACGACAAGACCTTTCTCCGGGATATATTGCCGTTCAATCAATTCATGCGGCCATAGAATTTACTCAGGAACATCCGGAACTTTTTAATAAATGGTTTAATTTTTCCAAAAACGTAAGTCTTCTTGCGGTTCCAAATGAAGACGAACTCAAATTCTTAATCAGTAAAGTTGCCCAAGCCGGCCTCAAGTATTCAATTTTTATTGAACCGGATATTGACAATCATGTCACTGCTATTACTATAGAGCCATGTGAGGCTGCACGAAAAATGTGTAGTTCTATACCACTTGCTTTAAAACAATACAATACCCCTTATTTAATTCATAAACACTCTGTAAACGGAAGGGAGGCTGTCGCATGACACAAATCCTCACCGATCAGGAAAACTACGTCCTAGCGCCTGTATTTGACCGGAACATTATCTTCCATTTCAATAAAATGCATTTACAGGACCCAACCATTCCTATGTGGACCATTAAATCCAAAGGTCAGACCTATTATGTTCATCACCTGGATTCTGAAATCGGATTCGCCACGAAACAGACTCCGGAAGGCAGAACACAAGGTTCTCTTAAATTTAGAGGAATAATTCAAATACAAAAAATAAATGATCAGCTTATAGCTCAAATAACTGCAAAAGATGAATAACACTAAAGAAACACCATGTAATAATCATATTTTAAATAATCCATATCTATTTATTGATAAAATAAAAGATATGAGTAAAAAATTAACTACAGAAGAATTTATAGATAAGTCTAAATTAATTCATGGCAGCAAATATGATTATAGTTTGGTTGAGTATGTTAATAATCACACCAAAGTTAAAATTCAATGCACAACGCATGGAGTATTTGAACAATTACCGAATGGTCATACATCAAAAAAATGCGGATGCTTAAAATGTGCCGGGCATGGGAAAACTACTAATAGTTTTATTGAACAATGTAAAATAGTTCATGGAGAAAAATATAATTATTCAAAAACAATATTTAAAAGTGTTGATCACAAAGTGATAATTATTTGTAAACAACATGGTGAGTTTAAACAAAAAGCCTATGATCATATGAAAGGTAGTGGTTGTTCAAAATGTCGTTCAAAATTAATAAGTGATAAATTTAGAAAAACTCTAAATCAATTTATTCAAGAAGCTAATGCAATTCATTTAAATAAATATGATTATTCAAAAGTTATTTATATTACAGGTCGTCATAAAGTTATAATAACGTGTTTGATACATGGAGATTTTATGCAAATACCAGACAGTCATTTACAAGGTAGAGGATGTCCGAAATGTAATGAATCTCATGGAGAAAGAGAAATAAGAAGAATTCTTGAAAAAAATAATATATTATATGAATTTCAAAAAAAATTTTCAGATTGTATTAGCAATACTAACAGGAAACTACCTTTCGACTTTTACCTTCCTGATATAAATATTTGCATAGAATATAATGGTA
>Ga0075163_10003827_pt1 | contig 20215 bp, 14 predicted proteins | sample JI1023141ADNA_FD_71478 | JGI IMG/M metagenome (GOLD analysis project Ga0075163, IMG submission 71478) | Wastewater effluent complex algal communities from Wisconsin, to seasonally profile nutrient transformation and Carbon sequestration -... | ecosystem: Engineered > WWTP > Effluent > Algae... | reverse complement strand
CTTGGGGATCTTTGAAGTACCCCTTGGGGATCTTTGAAGTACCCCTTGGGGATCTTTGAAGTGCCCCTTGGGGATCTTTGAAGTACCCCTTGGGGATCTTTAAAATACCCCTGGGATGCTTTGAAGTAACCGCCGGGGACCTTCTTAGTTGTTTAGTGCCCCACCCGCGATCCATTCCCGAATCATCTCGATCTCTTCATCTGGCAGCGGGTCGCTGACTAGCGGCATCCGGCCGCCTGCCGTGGGCCTGGTCTGCGTCAGCTTCTCCATCAAGTACGACTGGTCGGGATCGAATGGCACGACTCGCGTCTTGCTGGAGACGACTCCTGACTTGACGTTGACGAGCTTCGCGAAAGAGGGCGACTCCAGGTTCAATCCACCCGCGCCCGCGGCTGCACTTGCCGAGTGGCAGGAGCTGAAGTTGCAGCTGCGGGTGAAGATCTGCTGCTCAATCTGGCTGAGTGGAGGCGGCTCCTTGCAGGCGACAAGGGTGAATGCAAGCGTCAAGCCAACCAGCCCAATGCTCCCACGCTTCTTCGACATCACGGTACCTTCCTAGTTCTAGTTGAGAAGTTATCCAGCAGCGCTATCGCGTGCCGGCCAGGCTTTGTCAAGACCTGCGCGGCTGGTAGTACGGGTTGTTGACACGCCAGATATCAGAAGAAATACTGCGCGACACCCCCTAGACGGAGAGACCTGTGCGTAACCTGAAGACTCTTGGTTGGTGCGTGGTCGCTATGGTGGCAGCGTGTGGCAGTGAAGATCAGCTGCCGGCTTCCAACTCTCAGTTCATAGCTGGCTTTGCTCCGGCTGCGGTGCAGCCCAACAGGACATGAAGTTCGCCATGCTCACCAACCACATGCATGAGTACGGCATTTCTGCGATAGGTGAGCTCATCAAGCCGGATGGAACCCATATCGAGCTGGTCAACGACAGCATCCGGCTACCAGAGCAGAAGTTCAACCCTCGTTACGTTCGGTTCAGCAAGACTGCGCCCATGGCAGGCTCAAAGGGCGACATCTATCACACCCGCTGCACATGGAAGAATACGACCGGCAGCCCGCTCGCCTTCCCAAGCGAGATGTGCGCAGGCGTGGGGTTCTATTTTCCCGGTCGCGGCATGATCAGCTGCGGAGATGGCGGCTGGTCGGCCCCTTAGCTTTGTAGCTCTCTATCACGCTCAAGGAGGTCCATATGCGGTTGGGCAGTTTCCTCGCCCTGAGTTTTGTCCTCGCCACTCTCGGATGCAGCAACGATGACATGGCGATGTCGATGGACCCTCTGCCCCCGGCTCATGGATTCCAGATAAAGAGTCCCAGCTGGATGCTCAATGCCGGGGAGGAAAAGTACCTTTGCTATACCGCGAAGCTAGATGAGCCTCTGGATGTCGCGGTGACCAAGTTCGACGCTTTCACGTCGCCCATGGTGCATCATTACGAGATCTTCCAGGCGCTCGCTCCCGAGCAGGAGGGTCTGTGGGACTGTACCGAACAGCAGATAAAGATGACCTGGCTCCCGCTGTTCGGCGGTGGGGTAGGTGCTACAGGCTTGACCTTGCCCGACGGCGCAGGCTTCAAGCTCCCCCAGAAGGCCCAGCTGCTCGTCCAGATTCATTTGCTCAATGCGACGCCAGCGGCAGCAGAATCCAACATTACGGTCAACATGACCTATGCGGATGATGCCTCCAAGGTCACGCCAGCCGGAATATTCGCGCTCGGCAGCATGCAGATAAACCTCCAGCCCGGTGCCATGGGGGTCGAGGTCGGATCCAAGTGTAGTCTGCCCCATGCGCTGAATGTCTTTGCCGTGCAGCCGCACATGCACAAAATGGGCACCAAGATCCAGTTCATGCAGGGGGCCGACGAAGCCTCCGCTTCTGTGGTTTACAAGCGTGACCCCTGGGAGTTTGGAGCGCAGCCAATCGACATCTTTCAGAAGTTGCTCAAGAAGGGCGACTTCGTATCGATGAGCTGCACCTTCAACAACACCACAGCAAACGCCATTTCCTATGGCGAGAGCACCACGGACGAGATGTGCTACTTCGTCCTGTTCTATACGCCGTTCGATCGCCTGGGCGGCTGCATTGAATAAAGATGTTTCCTGAAGACGCTTCTGTTACTTGAGGGTCTTCAGGATGGTCTCAAGCCAGGAAAAGACGACACCCCGGACCTCAGGGAACTGGGTGGCAAAGAACGAAAGCAGGGGCAGGGCTCCGTAGATGGCCACCTGCGAGAAGAACCGGCGGTCGAAGGAGATCTTGCCTGGCTCGGTCTTGGCGATCCGAGAGAGGGTCTCGTTGCGGTTCATCTGGACGAACACCATCACCGCAAGGCCCACGCTGCCGATGATGAGTGCCCACAGGACTAGCACCAGAAAGTGCTGGGGCTGGAAGGGATAGGTCACCACGGCAGCTAGAAGCAGCAGAATGCCGCCGGTAAAGAAGATGAGGGCATTGCGCAGCTGCGGAAACAGCCGATAGATGTACGAGACCACCTGCAATGTCACGATGTCCTCGGCCAGGCGCAGCCACAGGCCCATGGTGCTTGGCACCGCATTGGCGTAGACGCTGATGGTCGACCTGGTGGCAGGAATCGCTCCTGGCTCAGGCAAGGTTCCTGGGAGCGGTCGCGCGTACCAGAAGACCTTGAGGATCTGGACCAGCAGCCGGGCAGTCTGGACGATCCGTGGGTCGTCACGTCCCGGCAGCGTGGGACGAGCGGGAACGCTCAGGACCTGCCGCAGCTCATCAAAGAGCTTGCGGATGGGACCCATCTGGGCTGCGGGCAGCGACTGAAGACCTTTGTCCAGATCCAGATCGCGCAGATGATTGCCGAGCATGAGCAGATGGGTCTGCTCGGCCTCGCGTCGAGCCTCTTCGGGGAGCTCCTCAAGAAACAGAGCACCGATCGAACGCACCAGGTCTTCGGGCATGCGATCCAGCGCCTGAGCCAAAGGATGGTGCGAGATCAGCCTCAAGAAGTTGGCGAAGTGAAGCCACAGCCGCAGGAAGCGGTAGGCGGCATAGAGGATGGTGACGCAGAGGACGCCAAACAGCAGTCTGAACACGAAGTTTAGCGGGTAGGCCTCCAGCGAAACGACCTCAGAAAACATGGTCACAACGAGCAGGACGGCGGCCAGCAGCGCCAGTGCCACTGTGCCCAGGGAGGGACTCTCCAGACGTCGGGCCATGCTCACAAGCTCTGCCCGGAGCTTGAGCTCGTGTTCAAGCTCCTCAATGAGATCCAGAAAGACGGTGGCCATGCGCTCCAGCAGACGGATGCGTTGGAGGTGGCAGTAGCCCCAGAGTTGTAGGGCGCTGATCAGGATGAGCAGTGGAGTCAGCGGCGAGAGGCCAAATGCCGGGTGGGCCACGCGGCGCATGAAGACCAGATTATTGAAGTCGCGCTGAAGGACGTTGACCGTGCTGACGAAGAAGCGGAAGCACACAAACGTGCCAAGCACCATCGAGGCAGTGAGTGCAACCGTGGACAGGTATCGACGCTGCTTCCAGAGCCGCGCCAGCCAGCTGCGCAGCCCGTCGCCCCGGCCCATGGTGTGCAGCAGTACATCCGTCGCCGTGAGCATGAAGATGAGCTGACATGCAGAGGCAACCAGACCCACGGCGAGCACACGCCAGGTCAGGCCTTCGTAGACCCCAATGTGGCCGCCGAGATCGATCAGGCGCAGATAGAAGGGTAGATCGGAGAGGGACTGGCCGGGCTCCAGGCCGCGGTTGCCATCTCGAAGCTGCATGAAGTGGACTGTGCAAAAGAACGGGTAGAGCAGCGCCATCGGCAAAAAGATGGCTGCGATAAACACAGACTGACGTCGGCCCTCGTGTGGACCAATGGCTGATCCCTCACCCAGTGCAGAGCAGCGGCGGAACAGGCGAAAGAGAGCCCAGGGATACTTGAGCTCGGCCAGGACCGATCCGTAGGCAACCCGGAAATAGCCGGCCGCAATGAACACACCGGTGAGCCCCAGCACCAGCAGCATGGCGAGGAGAGTCCCCTGCTGGTAGGGCGCGTACAGGTGCTCTTCGGGAGCGGCGCGCTTGTTCTGGTAGACGAAGCCACCGTCTTCGTAGCTGGTGATGAAGTGAAGCGGGAAGAGCTGGTCGATGCCGACCACGCTCAGCCAGACCGGCGGGCGCGGCTGGGGGACCTTGTCTTCTGAGCCAACCGGCTGGGAGTACTCGATCATGAGGTCTGGGCGATCGAGCAGGGCCACTGCGGCGTTGTAGACGCCCTGATCCGCATCTCGTGAGAACTGGATGCGATGGGTATAGCCGTGAAACGGGTAGCTCCACTGCTGGTTGCGAGTGAACAGGGGGTAGGGCGTCACCACCAGCATTCCCTTGAGGGCGGACCGAAGCTCTGGATGGGTGTAGATGATGTCGCTAGAGAAGGTGAAAAGGACCACGTCGGGCGCAAACTTGCGGACCTGCTCAGCCAGAAAGATCGTGTCCTGTTCATCGGTGAAGATGAGCCCAACGTAGCGAATCTTTTCGGCAGCGATGCTGGTCAGGATGGTGGCGAGCGCTCGGTCGGTAGCAGCGACGGTTGATGACGATAGGGTCGGGATGACATCGGTGCGCTCGCTGAGATCCAGCATCTTTGGCAGCGCGCGCTCAAGGGACTGGTCGAAAAGACCGCTGGGCTCCTGCTTTTCGGAACCCTTGGTGCTGCCCTTGGCCTGGGCCGCCCAGGCTGCGTTCAGCCGCGAGACGTGAAGCGGCACCGGCAGTGTGAGCCGCGGCCGGTGGCTGTTCTTGCAGCGGGTGCTCTTGCGGGGCAGGGGAGCTGCGTCAGGCAACTGGCCTGCCGCCTGACCATAGACGGTGGTGGACTCGGTGAGAACGGCAATGTCCTGGTCCTCAGCGCCCAGGGTCTCGGTGAGGTAGCAGAAAAACTCGGTCTGAAGCGCCTGATCTGGGATGACGGTGGCGCTGAAGCTGACGGGGCGATCCGGACGCGCATGTCGCTGAATCTGCGGCTGGATCGCCACATCCGTGGCCCGTCCCGAGATGATGGTAAAGGGCAGGCTGCGCATCGCTGGGTGTTCAAGCAGCTCCTCAAGGGATGAAGCGGCTCCGGAAAATGCTGGTCCGAGCAGTCGCAGTCCGTCGCACTTTCGGCAGAGTGGGGGCGGAAGCAGGGCGCGAAGGGTCGCGACCTCATGGGCAGCGCGCAGGAAGGCGGTCTTGTAGACACCGTAGGTCGGGGACTCACCCACCAGATAGACCAGAAGCAGGCGTCGGGGATTTTTGCCTGGCTCTGGCGGGCGCACAAAGAGGGATATGCCGGGGACGTGCTCCTGGCAGGTGGAGGTGCCCTTGTCAGGACGCTGAGTCCAGGGGAGCGAGTGGCGATCTAGAGTGTGGCCCGCGGCCTCCAGGGCCTTGGAGATCGCTTCGACCGCGCCATCAAAGCCGAGTCTAGGATCGGGCACGGTGGCGATGAGGAACTCGACCTCAGCGTGATCGCGCGTCAGTCCCTCAACAAGGGCTACAGGCTCGTTGACAGTGGCCAGGAACTCGGATAGCAGCGCGGCTCCAGACGCAAGCCGGCAGCCCGCGGGAGGGACTGGTTGATCCGCTGCGCTTGCGGTTGGCTCGTCTTCGCCGGCTCGAGCTGTCGACATCGCCGACAAGACGAGCACCCACGCCACAGCCAACAGCGCCGCACAGCTTGCTCTCCGCATACCACCCAGCCTGGGGCGGTTAGCCGGGCCGCGTCAACTCTTTGGTGAAGAAGCCGCTCGGGTCGCCCTTGCGTCCGATCACGTTGTAGATGCGCAGCGCCTGGAGCTTGCCCTTCACCTTGGTCGGCGGCAGGGCGATCATCTCAACCTTGTCGGCGACTGTGGCGATCGTCGTCTCGCTGACGATGATCTCACCAGGCTTGGCCAGCGAGCAGAGGCGAGCTGCGGTGTTCACGGCATCGCCGATGACGGTGTACTGCATGGTGCGCGAGCTGCCGATCATGCCGCTGACGACCATACCGGTGTTGATGCCGATGCCGATCTGAATCGGCTCAAGGCCCTTCTGGGCTCGACCCTGGTTGAAGTCTCGCAGGGCGGCCTGCATGTCGATCGCGCACTGGACGGCGTGCCAGGCTGCATCCTCCAGTGGAACAGGTGCGCCAAACAGGCCGATCAGCTCGTCGCCGACGTACTTGTCGAGGGTGCCGTTCCAGCGGAACAGGACATCGACCATGCTCTCGAAGTATTCGTTGAGCATGGCGACGATCTCGGTCGCCTTGGCTTTCTCGGACATGGCGGTAAAGCCGCGGATATCCGAAAAGAGCATGGTGACTTCGCGCAGCTCGCCGACCTTTTCGAGGTGCAGCTGACCAGAGACGAGCTGCTCGACCAGCTTGGGCGAGAGCAGCCGCTGGAACTGGGCGCGAGTCTTGGCCTCTTCTTCGATCTTCTTGGCCAGGCGGGCGTTCTGGATGGCGGCGGCGGCCTGGTTGGCAATCGAGTTGAACAGCTGCAGGTCCTTCTCGGTGAAGGCATTGGCGGCGATCTGTGAGTCGAGGTGCATGACCCCCAGCAGCTCGCTGCCGTGCATCAGAGGTACGCTCATCGTCGAGCGGATGCCCTGCATGATGATGGAATGAGAGCCAACGAAGCGAGCGTCCATGCTGGCGTCAGACGAGAGCACCGCGCGCTTCTGCTGCGTGACCTCGCTGAGGATGGCGTTTGATAGGACGATCTGTTCGTTGACCTGCTTGGGATTCTTGTGTTTGACGTACTTCGGCTGGAGCGTGCCGCTCTCCATGAGCAGGATGACGCCGCGATCCGCCGGCAGAAGCTCGAACGACTTGTCGAGAATCTTGGGAAGCAGCGTCTCCAAGTCGAGGATGCCCATGATCGCCTGGCCAAGCTCGTGGGCGATGCGCAGCTTCTCGTAGTCGCGCTTCAAGGTATCTAGGGACAGATCCTTGGCGGGCAGGAAGCGCTCGGACTTGTCGGCATCCACCTTGTGGCGGATGTGGCTCTCATTGAAGTGGCTGGGAGCGATGGTGACGCGCTGAAGGGACTCTTCGGTAGCCGGCCGCTCACTGTAGAGCAGGCGGGTCGAGCCCATGGTGATCTCATCCCCGTGCTTGAGGATCTGCTCGTGAACCCGGGTGTTGCCGACGTAGGTCCCGTTCAGCGAGCCCAGATCCTTGAGCATGAAGGTGCCATCCGACTGCTGGATGACGTGCGCATGCTCCTTGGAGACGATGCGATCCAGGATCTGCACGGAGTTGTCGGGATGCCGACCTATCGTATTGAACTCGCCAAGTTCAAATTCCTTCCGGATCCCCCCGGTTAGCAAGATCAGCTTGGCCAAGTTACCTACTCTCCGAGAGACCCATTGTAGTTGCAAAGACGCGCCATGTCACCAGCCCAAAGGATATCGACGCGGACGGTACGGTTCGGACGATGGGTATTGCTCTGGCTCAGAGGCGCTCATCTCTGCTCCTTGCCGTCGCAGAGAGGGCACAGGAGCAAGGACCATTCAGTGCGCTGGCAGTGCGCTGGCAGTGCGCTGGTGTGCTACCGGCACCCCACTGGCAATCCGCGGGTATGACATGGCCAGTGCTGGCTGCGACCCCACCTAGGTAATCCGGACAGGAGGCACGCCGGTAGCTTGGGACAAATGCTGACGCGCTACTTCGACTTCCGGCCACCGCCGGAGCTTGGAGCAGGGCCGGCTCCCCCGCCGCCCGCGGCAGCCCCACGGCGCTGCTGGATGACGCGAGAGATCTTCTGCTCCAGCTCATTGAAGTCGAAGGGCTTGTCGACGAAGTCGTCGGCGCCATAAAGAGGAGAGGTCATCTCATTGACCTTCTCACCAATGGCCGTGAGCATAACGATGCCAATGTGCGACAGGGTGGGATCGTTGCGCAGCTCGCGCGCCACTTCCCAGCCGTTCTTGCCGGGCATCATCACGTCGAGGAGCACCAGATCCGGATGCTGGTTGCGCGCGACGTGCAGCGTCTGTAGCCCATCAGCAGCTTCAAGGACCGTATAGCCCTTCTTCGACAGGCGGATGGATAGAAGCGTGAGGATCTCGGGATCGTCGTCGGCAATAAGCACAGTGCCGCGAGAGGAAGTCGAACCGGGAGCAGCCTGAGCGGGAGACGGCGGTGTCGGCATGTTGAAGACGCTAAACCGCGCCGGGCGGCCGGTCAAGGCAGAGTCGCATATCCTTTGTAACTCGTATCGGTGGCGCTTCCCGCAGTAACGCTGGGCAATAAGGTCCACGCCACCGCGAAGCCCGACGAGGTGCGCAAACTGCATCCGGTCCAGCCTGACCCGCGTATACTCCAGACACGATCCAAATCGCGGCCGGTCATGGCCTGGTCCTACCGGGTGACGGCTTGCGGCATGCCGATGGCTCGCGCACAGCCCGCCGAGCCTGTCCAGCTGGATCGCCAACCTAGGGCACGGAGACGGCGAATGGCTCAGTACAAGATGAGCACCCGCAGGAAGCTGGCTATCGCATCGTGGGGCGCCCCGCGCGAGCCCAACATCTACGGCAAGCTGACGGTGGATGCGACCCAGGCGCTTGCGTACCTTGAGTACCTGCGGGCGCGCTCGGGTGAGCGCGTGACGATTACTCATCTGGTGGGCAAGGCCGCCGCAGTGGCTCTGGCGAAGACTCCAACGCTGAACGGGCGAATATCCTTTGGACGGTTCATTCCGTTTGAGACCGTGGATATCGCCTTCCTGGTTGCCCTGGAAGAAGGCCAGGATCTGGCAAAAGCCAAGGTCTGCAATGCCGATCAGAAGTCGCTGGTCGAGATGGCCCGTGAGCTTCGCGAGCGCAGCCAGCGCCTGCGCAAGGGAACCGACGCGGATTTTGAAAAGACAAAAGGGGTCATCCGGCAGCTGCCGACGTGGGCGCTCAAGCCGTTGGTGCACCTGACGGGCATGCTGAGCGGGCAGCTGGGACTCAACATTCCGGCCCTGGGCGTCGAGCCGTTCCAGTTCGGCTCCTGCATCGTCACCAGCGTGGGGATGTTTGGTCTGGACGAGGGCTTTGTGCCGCCGACGCCCTTTGCGCACGTGCCAGTCTACATTCTGGTCGGCGCTGTGCGCGATCGCCCCGTGGTTCAGGGGGACAAGGTGGTGTCGCAGCCGCAGCTGACGATCACGGCAACCATCGATCATCGCTTTATTGACGGGGCGCAGCTCGGGTCGGTTGCCAAGGTGGTCAGGAGCATCCTGGAAGATCCCTGGCAGCTTGAGCCTCCCGAGAACCGGCCGCACAAAGCCTGAGCTCAGCCCATGCCTTGCGATCCGCGTCTGGCCCACGTTCCGCTGTGTGGGTCCTTTTCCCTTATCGCCGATGAGCTTCAGGGCCGAGCCGTTATCGATCTTGGCTGTGGTCCCGGTGACTATCTTCAGTTCGCCGGGCCAGGGAGCCTGGGGGTCGAGCTCAATGCAACCGAGGCCGCTCAGGCGCGGGCACGAGGGCTTCAGGTCGTGGCTCATGACCTGAATCAGCCGCCCCTGCCGCTTGCCGCTTGCCGCTTTGATGTGGCGCTGCTCAGCCACGTCATGGAGCATGTGCACGCCCCGCTCTATCTTCTTCGCGAGGCCAACCGGCTGCTGCGGCCGGGGGGGCGGCTGATCGTGGGGCTTCCGATCGAGGACAACCTGTATAGCCGGCTGCGGATGGACTACTACGGCGGCCCTGAAGGGCATCTATATAGCTTTTCACCCCGAAACCTCGACAAGCTGCTGGCCATCTGCGGCTTTGCTCGTCGTCGCCTCCTGTGTCATCTGCCGCGGATTGGGAATCGCCTGGACGCTGGCAGCAGCTGGCTAAACCGGCAGCTCAATCGCTGGGTGCCCGCGCCGCTGGTCTACGCCGTTTCGGCAGCTTACTGGTGCGTCGCTGACAAGGTGGGCGCGCCGCTTCCTGACGCCCACTGGAGCAGCGCTTATGTCGCGCCCGGCGTGGACAGTTCGACGACCGGCGACGCAGCTGGATGAGCTCTTCTCCCGCGCCTCCGCCCTCTCCCCTGCCTCCCCTGGCTCCTTGGCTGCCGCGCTGGGGCTTGCGCCCTCTGACTTCGCTGCGCCTATATGGCTTTGCCATCGGCTGGCTGCTCTGCTTCGAGGTGTTGCTGCGCGTCTTTTGTGCACCGGATGCGCGCGTGCTCAAGGCGCCGCTGCCGATCTATGGCTGTCTGGCCGACGATGAGCAGCAGCGCCTACTCGCCGCCCGAGCCGGCGGTCCGGCGGATGCGCTCGACGTCGTGCTGATCGGAGACTCGGTGCTCGGCTCGGTGAACAATGCGCCGGGCGAGCGGCTGGCCGACTATCTGGGGCCGGCGCTGGGTGAGGCGGTAGGTCAGCGACCGGTACGGGTGTTTTCGCTGGCGGCGGGAGGGGCGCATGCCAGCGATGTGTATGGGCTGCTTCGCCGGCTGATGGTCCGTCTGGAAGCGACGCCCGCCCAGACGCGCAACCTGGTGGTTGTGCTGAGCAGCAATGTGGTCTTCTTTTCCCGCCGGCAGAGTCAGCCAACCATGCTCGCCCCCTGCCTGCTGGATGGAATCCGAGATGCCGACCCGCTGCGCCGCCAGCTGTCGCTGCCCATCGAGCCGAGTCCACTTGAGCGTCGGGTTGCGACCTGGCTGGCGAGGCATTTCTATCTGTATCAGCAGCGACGCAAGCTGGCCGAGAGCTGGTTCGGCGGGCCGCCGCGGCAGGCGCTGCGCGAGAGCCTTCAGCGCGGGCTAAGGCGGGGACTGGCACCAGACGAGCCGCGCGAGCTTGGGAACCGCTCTTGGCGGCTGCGGGAACTGTCCGGCGACAGCTACGCTCCCAACTACGACTTCATCCCGCCTGGGTCCAAGGAGGCGCTGAACTATCGTGCGACCGAGGAGCTGGCGGCGTGGCTGGGGCGGCATCCAGCGCTGCCGGTGCTGGTCATGCTGAACCCGCAGAACCACGCCCTCGTTGGGGCCTATACCCGGCGGGCCGAGTACCAGGCTCTGACGGCGGCGATCGAGTCCAGCTTTCGTGGGCAGGGCGTCCGCTACGTGTCCTATGACCGGGATCCGGGCATCTCGCCTGAGATGTTCCTGGACAACGATCACCTGACCGCGGCTGGGAACAAGGCGCTTGCACGAAAGATTGCCGTCGACGTGGCGGCTGCATTCAAGGGCCTGATCTCGGTTGACAATCGGTAGCCGGCGGTGCGATAGCCCGGTCACCATGTTGACGTCGTCGGCAACCGCAGAGGTGGCTCTGGTGTTTGGGGGGAGCGGCGCCGTGGGCCATGCCGTCGTGCGCGCGCTGACGGACGCCGGGCTGCGGGTCTACTTCACCTACCATCGCTCGACGGAGCGAGCGGCAGTGCTGGCGGCTGAGTGCGCGGGCAGCGTGGCGGTTCAGCTGGATCTGCGGCAGCCGGAAGACATCGGCGCGCTGTTTGAACGACTGCGTACCGAGGGAGTGCTGCCGCGGCTGTTTGTCCACTGCGCCGCGGTGAGCCAGCCGCTCAAGCTGAATGAGATCACTGCGGGGCACTGGGACGAGGTGATCGCAGTGTGCTGTCGCTCGGTGCTGCTGGCCTGTCAGCAGCTGTCCTCACGGTTTGCGCAGCGAGGGGGCGGCGAAGTGGTGCTGATCGGGGCGCTGGATCGCGGTCAGTCGCTGCCCCTGCCTGTGCACTTTGCGGGGGCGCAGGGGATGCTGGGCAGCATGACGATGGCGCTGGCCAAGGAGCTGGGGCCGCTTGGCGTGCGCGTGAACCTGGTGGCCGTGGGGCCGCTGACCACGGGCCTGTCGCAGCAGCTGCCGGTGCAGGCCCTTCAGGACTTCAAGAGCTTCAGTGCCCTGCGCAGGCTTGGCACTGCGGAAGAAGTTGCGCGGGCGGTGGCCTGGCTGGCGCAGCACAACACCTTCATGACGGGTCGGGTGCTGCCCGTAAACGGCGGCATCTAGCTGCGGCTGCCCGAGCTCAGATGTCGTTTGATGTGGGATGCTCTACCTCGCTCCAGAAGCGGCGCTGCTCGGCGGCCTGCCTCTTGAACCAGGCGTCGCCAGCCAGGTAGCGGGCGCCTGTGGTCAGGGCGTACTCCCGGCCGGGCGAGTCCTCGCTGTAGTTGGCGTCGATGACGAGCTGCGGGCGCCAGCTCTCAGGCGGCCATCGGTTGAGGCGCTCGCGGCCCACTGCCCAGATGACGGCGTGGGGCTGCCAGCTGCTGGTGGTGTCTGGGGCGGCTCGCTCGTGCCCGGTTCGTGCGGAGAAGACTCGCGCCTGGGGCATGGCCTGCGTCAGGGCGGGGAGGGTGCCGCCGCCGCCCCAGATGGCGACCTGGGACTGGCTGCCGAGCTGTTTAAGAAGCTCCTGGGCGCCGGCCAGATCGGTGTTGGTGCCCAGCCAGCGCCGGGCCTGGCCATCGTAGAAGAGGGTGTTCACTGCGTCGCCGCTGCCGGTGAGGCCGATGGCAGCGGCGGCGCGGCTCTTGAGGGGTGCTGTCACAGCTGCGTAGCGAAGGCCCAGGTGCGTAAGCGCTGCCAGCCCGCCAGCATCCCAGTCGGACTCCGAGAGTGCCACTGCCAGGACCGGCAGGCCGCGCGTGCGGAAGAAGGCGCTGTGCTCGATGGGGGTTCGGCTGTGGCGCACGGGATCGCCCAGCACTGCGGCGAAGCGCTGGCTGGCTGCGCGCCGAATCTCTGGGGCCGTGGCGAGCAGGAACGCAGCAAGCGAGGGCTGGTCCGGGCTGGATCCCTGGTCTTCACGGAAGAATGCGAGCGGCTGGCTGGCTGCGGTGAGAAGGCGATACCAGGTCCAGCGACCTGGCTGCGCATCTGAGCGTGGGAGAAATGCTCGATGCTGCGGGTCGGCGCTGGCCCAGGCGTGACCTTCCAGCAGCTCAGAGAGGCTGCCAATGGAGATGGCGAGCTTGAGGATCGGTGAGCTGCCCGGTGCCGCTGCTGAGGCGAGGCGCGTCGCTGCCGCAGTCACGGACTCGCTCGGCTCGCGCGTGTGGAGCGACAGCAGGGGAGGAGCGGGACTGGGCGGGGCTGGACCCAGCTCCAGGGGATGGTCCCAGAGAGGGAAGCGCTCGGCGATGGCGTGCAGCTCTGCGACGGTGGGAGGCCGGCGGCGGAAGCTGTAGAGCAGGCGGTCGGGGGGCGCCTGGGCCACGATGGCCTTGAGCTGTTCAGGATCCAGGAGGTCGTCGCGCAGCTCGAAGCGGGTGCCGGGCCACAAGAGGCGGCGGCACAGCCAGTCCGCGATGCGCCGGGCCTGGAAGCTGCGTGGGAGGATGGTCAAGGTTCCGCCAATGTCCCGACGCGGAGGCTCGGAGGGGGTGGCGAGCACGCCCAGCACGAACAGGCGCTCCTCTTCGCTGCCAGCATCCTGGCCTTCGGGGACCTCCCAGACGTCGTGGGCCAGGGCGGAATAGCGCGGCTCGCGACGGGCAAAGCGCTGCTGGAACTCTTCGATGGGGCCCAGCCCGGGATCGAGGCGCGGCCGGTCGAGGAAAACGCGGCCGATCGGATCGGTCGGGCGACGGATCCAGAGGATGCGCACATCGTCGGGCGGCGCGAAGGTGAAGCCAGCCCCAAGCGCGACGAAGACGTCGGTGCACTGGGCCTGGGGGCGATGGGTCAGATAGAGGTCTGAGAACTTGGACGCTTCCAGGTCGCGGAAAGCTGCCTCGCCGACGCGCTCAAAGAGCTGGCTGGTGGGCTCGTGATGGCGCTCGGCGAGCTCGGCATCGAGATCCAGGGCAACGACGGGGCGGCCCGCGTCCTGGTAATAGCTGACGAGGCGGCGCAGGAAGGCGCTCTTGCCGGCGCCGCGGTGACCGATGAGGAGATGGAACAAGGATGGCTGCGGAGGGACGGGCGGCGGCTACAGACCGAACAGGAGCTTCTCTGGCTGCTCCAGCCGCTCCTTGACCTTGACGAGGAACGACACTGCTTCGCGGCCATCGACGACGCGGTGGTCGTAGGAGAGCGCGATATACATCATGGGGCGAATCACGACCTCGTCGCCCACGGCGATCGGCCGCTTGATGATGTTGTGCATGCCGAGGATGCCGGTCTGCGGAAGGTTGAGCAGAGGCGTGCTCATCATCGAGCCGTACACGCCGCCATTGCTGATGCTGAAGGTGCCGCCCTGGAGATCGGCGAGGGTCAGCTTGTTGTCCTTGGCCTTGGCTGCCAGGTCGCCGATGCCCTTTTCGATCTCGGCGAAGCCGAGGCGGTCGACGTCGCGCAGCACGGGCACGACCAGGCCCTTGCCACCACCGACGGCGATGCCAAAGTCGTAGTGCTTCTTGTAGACCACGGCGAGGGTGCCTTCGTGCGGCCGCACCTCGGCGTTCAGGCCGGGGAAGTCGGCGAGGCTGCGCTGGCACGCGACGACGAAGAAGGACATGAAGCCGAGCTTGATGCCGTACTTCTTGGTGAACTCATCCTGGTACTTCTGGCGCAGCGCCATGATGTAGCTCATGTCGACCTCGTTGAAGGTCGTCAGGATGGCGGCGGTGTGCTGGGCCTCAACGAGACGCTCGGCGATGCGGCGGCGGAGCGGCGACATGGGGACGACTTCTTCAGGGGGCCGATCGTCGCTGGCCGCTGGGGCGCCGCCGCTGAGGGTGGCCGCGGAAGGACGGGGCTGACTGAACAGGGTCGCGGCGGGATCGACGCCGTGCTCGCGGCGCCACTGGCGCATGGCGGGGCTGTTGTTGATGGCAGGCACCGCCGCTTGCGCAGGGGCATGCTCAGCCGCTGGAGCCGCTGCCGGTGCTGCTGCCGGGGCTGGCGCCTGTGCCGGTGCTGCCGCAGGCTGTGCAGCCGGTGCTGCTGCCGGGGGCGCCGCCGCCTTGGCGGGAGCTGGCGTCGGTGCAGGCTGGGGAGCTTTCGGCCCCGGCGCTGGCGCTGCACCGGGCTTGATCTGCCCGATCGACGCGCCGACGCGCACAGTGGACCCCACCGGAGCGGAGACCGAGGCCAGAACGCCGGCTGCGGGAGATGGCAGGGTGACGGTGACCTTGTCGGTCTCCAGCTCGGCGAGCGGCTCGTCGATGTTGACGGACTCGCCAGCGTTCTTCAGCCACTTCGCGATGGTCGCCTCGGAGATGGACTCTCCGAGGGCCGGGATGATGAGCTCGATCGGTTTCTCTGACATGAACCCTTGCCCTTAAGCCTTTTCTTGCTTCAACACACACAGCCGCAGCTCGTTCTGAGCGATGCGACTGATCAACACGTCATCACGCTGCTGGTGCAGGCTCGCTTCCGACCGGCGTGAGCACCAGCGTAACGGTGGGGCTCGGCGCGGTCTTGGCGTTGGCTGGCCCGTTGGTCTTGCGGGCAGCGGTCTGAAACTCGGCAAATGCATCGTCCATGAGCGCCTGCTGCTCAAGCACATGCGCCTTGTGGGAGCCGGTGGCCGGACTGGCGCTCTCGACGCGGCTGACGGCGCGGAAGCTGCGCCCGCGAGCCAGCGGCTGAAGCCGCGGGACCACGAAGTTGAGCGCGCCCATGTTGGCCGGCTCCTCTTGTACCCAGATGAGCTCGTTGGCGTTGGGGAAGCCGTCGAGAACGCGCCGGAGCTCCTCGACGCGCAGCGGGTAGAGCTGCTCGATGCGCACGATGGCGGTGCGCTCGTCCTTGCGCTTGCGACGCTGCTCCGAGAGCTCGTAGTAGACCTTGCCGGTGCACAGCATGATCCGCGTCACGGCCTTGGCCTCGACCTGGGTGTCGCCGACGATGCACTGGAAGGTGCCGGTGGTGAGCTCGCTCAAGGCCGACGTGGCCTGCGGATGGCGCAGCAGGCTCTTGGGCGACATGACGATGAGGGGCTTTCGCCACGGGCGCACGACCTGACGGCGCAGCAGGTGGAAGTACTGGCCCGGCGTCGTCGGATACACGACCTGCATGTTGTCCTCGGCGCACAGCTGCAGGAAGCGCTCGAAGCGGGCGCTCGAGTGCTCGGGACCCTGCCCTTCGTAGCCATGTGGGAGGAGTACGACAAGTCCCGACAGTCGCCGCCACTTGTCCTCGGCCGAGCTGACGAACTGGTCGAGGATGACCTGGGCGCCGTTCACGAAGTCGCCAAACTGCGCTTCCCAGATCACCAGGCCGTCGGGATAGTCGAGGCTGAAGCCGTAGTCGAAGCCCAGGACCGCGGCCTCGCTGAGGCTGCTGTCGTAGATGTGGAAGATGCCCTGATCGTTCGGCTTTTCGCGCAGGTGCTGAAGCGGCGTGTAGGCTTCGCCGGTGGCGCGGTCATAGAGCACGGCGTGGCGATGGCTGAACGTGCCGCGTCGGGAGTCCTGGCCAGAGCAGCGCACCAGGACCTTGTCGAGCAGCAGCGAGCCGAACGCGAGCGCCTCGCCCATGCCCCAGTCGAGCGCATTTTCGCCGCGACCCATGGCGGCGCGCTGCTGAAGCAGGCGCTCGATCTTCGGATGGGGCGTAAAGTGCGCCGGCAGGGTGGTGATGAGGCGCGAGATCTCTTGCAGCTGCTCGGCGGTGACGGCGGTCACGGAGTCGGGCACGCTGGCGTCGGGGCCGCCCTTGAAGCCGCGCCACACGCCGGTCATCCACTCGGGATGGGGGCGCTCGCCCTGGCTGCGGGCGACCTGAAGCTCTTTTTCCAGCTGCCCGTGCTTCTTGGCCATGAGGGCATCGACTTCGCCCTGGGTGACGACGCCGCGCTCGATGAGGCTCTGCGAGTAGATCTGGCGCTCGGAGGGCTGGCGCTCGATCTTCTGATACATGAGCGGCTGGGTGAAGCCGGGCTCGTCCGATTCGTTGTGGCCGTAGCGACGGAAACAGACCATGTCGAGGATGACGTCGGTCTGGAACTGGCGCCGGTACTCCATGGCCAGCTCGGCGGCGTAGACCACGTGCTCGGGCTGCCCGCCGTTGACGTGGATGATGGGCACTTCGAGCATCTTGGCGATGTCGGTGCAGTAGCGCGTCGAGCGCGAGTCCCACGGATTGGTGGTAAAGCCAATCTGGTTGTTGATGACGATGTGCACGGTGCCGCCGGTGCGGTAGCCGTCGAGGCCGGAGAGGTTGAGGGTCTCGGCGACCAGGCCCTGGCCGATGAATGCGGCGTCGCCGTGGATGAGCACCCCGAGCACACGATGCCGTCCGCTGTCGCCCAGGCGGCGCTGCTTGGCGCGCACGCGGCCGACGACCACGGGATCCACGGCCTCAAGGTGGCTGGGATTGAAGGTCAGCGACAGGTGCATCTTGCGGCCGTTCGGCCAGGTGAGATCCGTCGAGTATCCCATGTGATACTTGACGTCGCCCGAGCCCATCACCGAGAGCGGATCCAGATCGTCGAACTCGGCGAAGATGAGGCGGGGACTCTTGCCCATGAGGTTGGCGAGGACGTTCAGGCGGCCGCGGTGGGCCATGCCAATGACGGACTCCTCGACGCCGTGGTTGCTGCCGAACTCGAACAGGAAGTCGAGCAGCGGGATGAGCGACTTGCCGCCCTCCAGGGAGAAGCGCTTGGCGCTCACGTACTTGGTGTGGAGGAACTGCTCCAGCACCTCGGCGTCGACCAGGCGCTCCAGGATGCGCAGCTGGGCTTCGCGGCGCTGGCTGAACTGGTTCTGGAGGGGCTCCAGCCGCTCGGCCAGGAAGCGCCGCTTCTCGTGGTCGGTGATGTGCATGAACTCGATGCCCAGAAAGCCGCTGTAGCAGGTCTGGAGGCTCGAGTAGAGCTGACGGATGGTCAGGGGCTCGCCGGGCTTGGAGCCCAGCCAGACATCGCCCTGGACCTTCTGGTCGAGGTCTGCCTCACTGAGCCCGTGTGCGGCCAGGGACAGATCCGGGAACGGCACCGGCTGCCTGATGCCCAGCGGGTCGAGCTGCGCTGTCGCGTGACCATAGGTGCGATAGGCGGTGACCAGGCTCTGCGCTTCGATGCGCAGCTCGTCGAACTGGCCGGGCTGCGAGGCGCTGGAGCGCAGGCGGGCCGGGGTGCGAGTGCTGGGAACAGGCGTCAGGGTTGTGGGAGAGGTCTGAGTCGGTGGCGGAGATACGACTGGGGTGCCGCTGAGGAGCGCTGCAAACGCGGGATCGACGCTGCTGGGGTCGGTCCGGAATCGCGTCTCAAGCTCCTCCAGGTATCGGAGGTTGGCACCTAGGGCAGCAAGCAATGACCAGTCGGACGATTCGATCTTCATGGTTTCGGTGTTCTACGCGATGGGAGCCGCGCTGGATGCAGCATAACGCCGCTGACAATCTACGGCTACAGCCTCCATCGAAAAAAGCGGGGTGCTAGTGGGGTTTGCCCTGGGGCTTGTGGCGAGGGGGCTGGGTGGCCTCAGCGACGATATCCAGGGCTCGCGCACGCCGGCTCTCGGGCTGGCGCAGCAGAGCATCACTGACCACCGTCGTGCTGCGCAAGAGGGGCAGATAGTCCAGGTTGAGCTCTCCCGAGGGCAGCACAAAGACCCCGCGCAGCCACGTCAGACCGGCCAGCGCCTGCACCGTGGCCCGGGGAATGTGGCACTCGCCGTGGGTCAGGATGTAGGTGCACAGCGAGGGGATGGCGCGTCCCTGGAGCTCGCGCAAAAGGTCGGCGAAGACGCGGGCACTGTGGCGACCCCGCGACGAGCGATAGCTTAAAAGATAGGGCAGGGCGGCGGCCAGGTTGGGCTGCAAAGGGATCAACTCGTGCAGCCTGCCGTCAAAGAAGCGAAAGCGGACCACGGCCCCTTGCAGCGACAGCTTCTTGGCGAGCGCAATGGCGAGACCGCGGGCAAAGACCTGCCGCAGCCCGTGCATGGATGCCGAGGCGTCGATCAGGATGTGGTGCTCGCTCTGGGCCTCGTCGTGGCGGCGCTCGCGGCCGTGGTAGAGGAGCTCGTTTTCCGAGAGCCGCGCCAGAAACAGGTCATCATCGTGCGCCAGCTCGCTGAGGAGCAGTGAGTCGAGCGGACCGCGCCGCTCGATCGCTGCGAAGCCGCCCACCGGGTAGTGCTGGCTGCCGGCGCTCCTGCGCGTCTCCAGCACCGACGGCAGGAGCTCCAGCGAGAAGCGAACGACATCGCGCACTTCGATCGAATCGAACGCTCCGAGCAGATCGACGAGCTCGGAGAGCTCGGGGGCGCCTGCCGGTCCATCGGAATCGAGGGCGGCGCGGGCCGTGGCCGCACGCGGCGACGCAGCGGCCAGGAGCCGCAGGAGGTCGACATCGAGCAGCTCGGCCGCGGTCGCAAGGTGCAGCGCCTGCGCCGGTGTGACCAGAAACTCCACGAAGCGTCGGGCCTCGGCCAAGGGGGACGCTGGTTGGGCGGGATTTTGGGGGGACGCAGGCAGGCGCCGGAAGCGGTGCGACAGCTCGCCCAACAGCCGCGCCAGCACCACTGCGATGAGCTCGTCGCGCAGCCGCAGCCCTGAGGCAGTCTGCACGGGGACGCTGGCCTGCACGTCGCGCAAGAGCGCTTGGTACTGCTGACGCAGCGCTTCGGGAAGCGCGGGACTTGCCGTGGAGCGGATGCGCATCGTCTCCGCAGGGGAGGCGAGCAGCCAGCCGAGGTCGTGAATCAGGGGGAGGGGCACTGCGAGGCCGAGCTGCGTCAGACGCTCTGCCCAGCCGAGTGCTATCTGTGCAGCTTGAGGATTCGCAGGGGCGACCAGGCACATTTGCAGGGTCGCCACCTGCTCCGGTTCGGCGAACGAGCTGCTGCGGTTCGCTTCATCCAAGCGGGGCTGCGCTTACTCTTTGCCCTTGCCGCCGCCCTTGCCGCCGCCCTTGTCGCCCTTGCTGGCTTCCTCGGGGACCAGGCCTGCGGGCATGTCCACTTCGGTGCTGGTCGAGAAGCTGCCACCCTTGGCCGGCTTCTCGCCGCCGCCGCCCTTGCCGCCGCCCTTGTCACCCTTGGGGCCGCCCTTGCCTTCGCCGCCCGGCTTGCCTTCGCCGCCCGGCTTGCCTTCGCCGCCCTCGCCGCCTTCGCCGCCCTCGCCCTTGCCCTCGCCCTTGCCCTTGCCGCCCTTGCCTTCGCCGCCGATGACCTTGCTCTTGACATCGCCTTTGCCACCGACGGATACAGCTGCGCCAGCGGGCAGGCCGGAGAGGCTGATGTCGACCTTGACGGTCGGGGCTTCCTTCTTCTTGGCCGGCGGAGAGGTCTCCCATACCAGGCCGAGCGATACGAGCACGGTGTGGCTGGGGCTGGCATCGGTGAGGCCGATGCCGTAAGCCGCCGAGAAG
>Ga0075163_10003826_pt1 | contig 20215 bp, 23 predicted proteins | sample JI1023141ADNA_FD_71478 | JGI IMG/M metagenome (GOLD analysis project Ga0075163, IMG submission 71478) | Wastewater effluent complex algal communities from Wisconsin, to seasonally profile nutrient transformation and Carbon sequestration -... | ecosystem: Engineered > WWTP > Effluent > Algae... | reverse complement strand
CTCTCAGAGGATCGCCTGGCAATTGGCCGCATGCAGGAAATCGGCCTCGCGTTGCCGCACCTCGGGGTCACCGGCCAGCCACCTGCCGCCCAGCCGCGTGGCCACCATGTCGGGCTGCAGCCGCTTCAACTCCCGCAATTCGCTGGCAGCGCGCGCCAAGTCGCCCGCGCCGACCAGGCACAGCACCAGACACAGCCGCGTGCCCGCGAAATCGGCCTCGCGCAGCGACTGCCGCGCGGTGTCGATGCCGTCGTCGTAGGCCTTGGCGGCGAACTGCGCCCAGATCAGGTTGTCCAGCAGATGGAACCGGGCGGGGTCGCGCGGGCTCAGGCGCAGCGCCTGCAGGCACTGGCGCAGGCCGCCCGCTGGATCGCCGCTGAGCGCCGCGCACATGCCGAACGAGGCCAGCGCGAAGGCATCGTTCGGGTTCAGCTCAAGCGAGCGCCCGAGGTCCGCCGTGGCCTCGGGCAGCTTGCCGCTGATGAACATCAGCCAGCCTCGCCCGCGGTAGGCCAGCGCGTCGTTGCTGTCGATGGCCAGCGCCTGCGCGGCAGCCATCAGCGCATCGTGCAAGGCCGACGGCGCGGCGGTGTCGAAGTACAGGTGCCACGAGAGCGCGTTGACGATGGCGTTGTGCGCCGCGCTGCAGCGCGGGTCGATGGCCAGCGCTTCGCGCGCCAGTGCGAGCGCGGCGTCGCGCGCACCGCGGTTGGAGCGCGCCAGGCCTTCCCGCGCCTGCGCCCAGGCGCGCTGCGCCAGCGCGTAGGCGCTGTCCTTTTGCGGCCGGGGGCCGCGTGCGCGCTCGATCTCCGAGCGTTCGATGTGCGGCGCCATCGCGATGACGATGGCGCGCGCCGTTTCGTCCTGCAGCGCGAACAGCTGGTCGAGGCGGCGGTCGTAGTGCTCCCCCCAGATCTGCTGGCCGCTCAGCGCGTCGATCAGCGCGGCGCCGATGCGCACCTGCCCGGCCGAGCGGCGCACGCTGCCTTCGAGCACGTAGCGCACGCCCAGCTCGCGCGCCACCGTGCGCGGGTCCACCGCACGGCCCTGGTAAACCCGCACGCTGCGGCGTGAGATGACGAAGATCGACCGCACGCGGGACAGCGCGTCGATCAGTTCGTCGCCGATGCCTTCGATCAACGCCGCATCGTCCAGCACGCCACCGGCGTTGGCGAACGGCAGTACCGCGATCGACGGCTTGTCGGGCAGCCCCAGCACCATGCTTTCGGCCGCGGCCACGCCCGAGGGGGGCGACACCGGCAGCGTGAAGCGGTAGCCCTGGCCCGACACCGTGCGCAGCGCCTCCGCGCCCAGCACCTTGCGCAAGGTGGACACCTGCACGCTGAGGTTGTTCTCTTCCACCGCCGCGTCGTGCCAGACCAGCCGCAGCAGTTCGTCCTTGGACACGACCCGGTCGCGGTGCCGCACCAGCGCGGCCAGCAAGTCGAATGCACGCGCGCCGAGGGTCACCGGCGCACCGTGCTCGAGCAAGCGGCGCTGTTCGAGCAACAGCTCGAAGCGTCCAAAGACCAGAGGGGCGGACATGGAAGCTCTCGTAACGGGGTGTACCGTAATTTAACGGCGGCGCTTGCGGTTTAGGGAAATTAAAGGACAAGGGCACTGCCGGGCGGCGACAGTGACGCCAGCGCGCCAGTCGTGGTCGCGCCGCCTTCAACAGCCCACGCCGCCGGGGCTCACCAAGGAAATTCTTCAAAGGCGTCAGGAGACTTCAAATGATTGCATTCGTTCGCGTGGCCTGCGTCAAGCCCGGCAAGCAGGTGGCTGCCATGACCTTCGCCAAGGAAATCTCGGCCTTCCTGAAGGGCAGCTATCACCTGGACGTGGAGGTGCTGCGCCCGATAGGCGGCAATCCGCAGCGCATCGCGTGGTCCACCCGCCACGCCGACATGGCGGCGATGGAGACCTTCACCACCAGGATGCTCGCCGATCCCAAGTATTGGGAGCTGGCCAACGGCGCCTCCGAGTGCTTCATCGCCGGTGCGACGCACGACGCCATCTGGCAGACCACCTGAGCCCGCGCGACGCCGCCACCGCACGGGAACAGCCATGACCACCGAAGGCTTTGTTGCATCACATGCCAGAGACTCAGAATTCGAGCGAGGCCTGCGCCCGTTCTATGAGTACCGTGATTTGGGAATCAAGAAGGCAACGGAGGGGCGGGTTGACGCTCACGTCATCCGAGCGGCGGCTGGACGGGAATTCTCAAGCCAGCCTCATCTGCACAGAACGGACTTTCAACTCGTGTACGTGCTGAAGGGCTGGATCGAGTTCGAATACGAAGGTCAAGGGACAGTTCGCCTCGAAGCAGGCTCGTGCGTCCACCAACCGCCAGGCATCCGGCATCGGGAACTTGGCCACAGCGACGACATTGAAATGCTGGAGGTCGTTCTTCCCGCCGGCTTTGCCACGGAAGAAGTTCCATCGGTCAATGGCCAAGAGGACTGAACCTGCAGTGGCCTGATTGGCAGACCTCCTGAAACCATCGCCCAAGGATCACCCCCATGCCCGCTTCCGCATTCGAAGCCGACTACCTCGTCATGGGCACCGGCGCCACGGCCATGGCCTTTGTCGACACCCTGCTCAGCGAAGACGCCGACGCCACCGTGCTGATGGTGGACCGGCACCACCGCCCCGGCGGCCACTGGAACGACGCCTACCCGTTCGTGCGTCTGCACCAGCCGTCGGAGTGGTACGGCGTGGCCTCGCGCGAGCTGGGCCAGGGCAACCGGGACGCCACGGGAATCAACGCCGGCCTGTACGGGCTGGCGTCGGGCGCCCAGGTGCTGGCCTACTTCGACCAGGTGATGCAAGAGCGTTTTCTGCCCTCGGGGCGGGTGCGCTGGCTGCCGATGTCCGAGGTCGGTACCGACGCCGACGGGGTCAACCACGTCAGCTCGCTCACGAGCGGCACCCGGCAGCGCGTCCGCGTGCGCAAGAAAGTGGTCAACGCGACCCACGCGCAGACCGCCGTGCCGTCCACCCACAAACCTAAGTACACGCTGGGCCCGGGCGTGAACTGCGTGCCCCTGAACCGCCTGCCGGACATCAGCCGCCCGCATGCGGCGTACACCGTGGTGGGCTCGGGCAAGACCGGCATGGACGCGATCCTGTGGCTGCTGGAAAACGGCGTGGCGCCGGCGCGCATCCGCTGGGTCATGCCGCGCGACGCGTGGCTGTGGAACCGCGCCAACTTTCAGCCGGGCCTGGAGAACTTCGAGCGCAGCGTCGGCAGCAACCTCGGTCAGCTCGACGCCATCGCCGAGGCCGCATCGCTGCCCGACCTGTTCGCGCGGCTCGAAGCCGCCGAGCTGCTGCTGCGCATCGACCCGGCCGTGCAGCCCAGCACCTTCCGCTGCGCCGTGGTGTCGCAGGCTGAACTCGCGCAGCTGCGGCGCATCGACGACGTCGTGCGGCTCGGCCATCTGCGCCGCATCGAGACGACGCGGATCGTGCTCGACCAGGGCACGGTGCCCGCCGACCCCGACACGCTGTACATCGACTGCAGCGCCTGCGCGATCGTGATGCCGCCGGCGCTGCCGGTGTTCGAGGCCGGCCGCATCAACCTGTTCATGGTGCGCACCTGTCAGCCGCTGTTCAGTGCGGCCCTGATCGCCTATGTGGAAAGCCACGTCACCGACCCGGCGCAGAAGAATGCGCTGTGCACCGTGGTGCCCAGCCCCGAGCGGCCGATCGACTGGCTGCGCATGTGGGCCGTGACCCTCGCCAACACCGCGCGCTGGCGCCAGCATGCCGGGCTGCAGGCCTGGCTGATGCAGTGCCGGTTGAACGCCATCGCGGTGTTCGTGCGCGGCGTGAAGCCCGACGACACGGCCAGGCTTGCGCTGCTGAAGCAAATGGGTGCCAAGGCGGGTGCGGCCGGCGCCAGGCTGCCGGCGCTGCTGGCGTCCGCCAAGGCCTGAAGGCAGCGGACATGATGCTGTCGTGAGCCCCGCACACCGAAGAACGGCGGCTGTCCGTGCGACATAAGGAGCCAACTTCATGGCGACAAACTCAGGGCTCTTTCGTGGCTGGCGCGTGGTCGCCGGATCGGGTATCGGCATCGCGTTCGGTTCGGTGGTGTTCACCGGCGGCGGCTTCGCGCAGCTGGCCCACGCCTGGGGCCACGAGTTTGGCTGGACCCAGCCGCAACTCGCGAAGGCCGCCACGATCTACCTGCTCCTGCAGACGGTGACCTTCCCGGTGCTCGGTTGGTTGCTCGACCGCTGGGGTTCGCGCAAGGTCGCCAGTGCAAGCATCGTGCTGTTCACCCTGGCGTTGCTGGCACTCAGCCGCATCGGCGATTCGCTGAACCAGCTCTACGCGGCCTTCGCGCTGATCGGACTGGTGAGTGGCGGCACCAATGTCGTGTCCTATGCGCGCGCGCTGTCGCTGTGGTTCGATCGCCAGCGCGGGCTTGCGCTCGGCCTCGCGGCGGGCTCGCAAGCGATCGGCGCGGTGCTGCTGCCGATCCTGGGCGCCAAGATCATCGCGACGGCGGGTTGGTCGGCCGCACTGTCGAGTCTGGCTGCGTTCGAGCTGGTGGTGTGCCTGCCGCTGGTGGCGCTGCTGGTGAGAGACAGCCCGGCCCCCTACGGCCTGCTGCCCGACGGCGCCGCCTCGGCCGGCCCGGCCGCTCCGGCCAAGGCGCTCGTCATCGGGCTGTCGCGCGGCGCGGTGCTGCGCTCGCCCACCTTCTGGAAGCTGGCGCTCGCGTTTGCCGTGATGGGGCTGACCTTCTACGCCATCTCGATCAACATCGTCTTCATCCTGTCGAAGACGGCCGGCCTCGCCCCGGCCGAAATCGCCAAGATTCAGGCGATCGCCGGCGCCGCGGTGCTGATCGGCCGCATCGGCTTCGGCTGGCTGCTGGACCGGCTGCACGCGCCACGGGTCGGTATGTTGACCCTTGCCATGGGGGCTGTCGGCCTCGCGCTGTATGCCACAACCACCGCGCCGACATTGATCCTGTTCGCTGCGCTGCTGGGCGGTGCGGCGATTGGCGGCGAAGCCGATCTGATGCCCTACCTGGCGAGCCGCTATTTCGGCACGCGTTCGCTGTCGAGCGTGTTTGGCTGGTTCCTCACGGCCTTCTTCGTCGGCGCGGCGATCGGCCCGATCGCGTTCGCCACCATCGCAACGTCGCAGAACTCGGTGGTACTGCCGTTGTACCTGCTGATTGCGCTGCACATCGTCCCGATGCTGGCGTTCGTCACGCTGGGTCGCTACCCGAGCGTGGCCGACCTGGCCGAGGCCAACGGCAAGGTTCCAGACCTTGAAAACGACATCTCGCACTCAAAGGAAAAAGATGGACTGGCCCACAGCTGAAATGATGACGAACGTCTGCCCACCCGGTGCGGGCTACCGCTACGAGGTGCTGCGAAAAGAGTCCGTCGCCGAATTGATCGCGGCGCTGCGCGCCTGGCAGCCTGGCTGGCGTGTTGGCGCAGCCAGTGTTCATCTGCGGGAGGACTACTACGACAGTTCCGTCTTCCTCGAAGGCGGCCCGCGGAAAGACGTATTCACCATGCTCATTCGGCACGGTGATGAACTCGCAGGCATGTTGTCCCAGGAGCGAGGGGTGGACGCGCTGTCCTTGTACGCCAGCCTGGTGGTGATCGCGCCTGCGCACCAAGGCGGCAAGGCGTTGTTCCAAGGCGATTACCTCGAAGCGTTGGCAAAGCTGATGGGGCTTGAATTCATCTACACGCTGGTGACGCTGAAACACCGTGCGGCGCAGCGGTATTTCGAGAGCCATGGCTATTCGCTGGTGGGCTTCATGCCTGGCTACGACCGGGAGGAAGTCTCCCCGGGCGTGGTCAAGCGAGTGGTTGAAGCCGCATTCGTCAAATGCCTCGCGGGACGCGAAGCGCTCCTTTCCCCGGATGTCTCAAACATGACGCCCACGGTGCGAAGGCTGTACGAAATCATGAGGACTGACCATGCAGTGGCCTGATCTGAATGCGGCATTTCGAGAAGTTCCCTTGCCGCAGGGGTATCGGTACTGCCAGCTCCGGCGCGTGGATGTCCCGGCCCTTCGCGCAGCCATCGCCGAGTGGCATCCCGATGTCTCCGTGGGAGCGGCCAGCTGCTACCTTGAACAGGACTTCTACGAAACAACCGCCACGTTTGCCGGCGAAGCGCAGCGCGATCTGTTGGTCGTGCTGGCCTGGAAGGGGGAAGAACTCGCGGGTTTCGTGTCCTGGGATCGCGAGCCCGCGCAACAGGCCGTGTATGGGCGATTCGGTGTCGTTTCCCCCGCTCACCGCGGAGCGAAGATATCGACCTGCGCGATGCAACTGGGAGAGGCGATTGCCCGCGCCATGGGCGCTGGCTTCATCTACACGCTGGCGACGTTGAAGGTGGCCAGCATGCAACTCGCCCTCGAGCACGCCGGCTATCAGTTGCTCGGGATCGCCCCGGGCTATGACCGCGAGCGCGTGGCCCCTGGCGTCGTCAAGCGCGTCTACGAGGCCTGGTATGCGAAGGTCCTTGTGCCCGAAAGCGAGTTGCTTCGCCCGGATCCCGCCAAGATGACCCCGAAGACCAGGGAGCTGTTCCAGTTGCTGTTCCCGCACCTCTTCCAACCGGACGAGCCGCCGACGGGCGCGGAGTGACCCGCATCGCGGCAGCCAACTTCAACGCTATTTGAAGACCACTGTCTTGTGCCCGTCCAGCAGCACGCGCCGCTCGCTGTGCCATTTCACGGCGCGCGCCAGCACCTGGCTTTCGGTGTCGCGGCCGGCGGCGGTGAGGGCTTCCACGGTGTGGGTGTGGTCCACGCGGGCCACGTCCTGTTCGATGATGGGGCCTTCGTCCAGCGCGGCCGTCACGTAGTGGGCGGTGGCGCCGATCAGTTTCACGCCGCGGTCGTGCGCCTGGTAGTAGGGCTTGGCGCCCTTGAAGCTGGGCAGGAAGCTGTGGTGGATGTTGATGGCGCGGCCGGCCAGGCGCTGGCACATGGCGTCCGACAGCACCTGCATGTAGCGCGCCAGCACCACCAGCTCGGCGCCCTCGCCGTCGATGATTTCCAGCTGCCTGGCTTCGGCCTGCGCCTTGTTGTCCTTGCCGACGGCGATGTGGTGGAAGGGCACGTTGTAGCTGGCGGCCAGCTGGTAGAAGTCGCGGTGGTTGCTGACGATGGCGCGGATGTCGAGCGGCAGCAGGCCGCTTTTCCAGCGGAACAGCAGGTCGTTCAGGCAATGGCCCTCGCGGCTGACGAAGATCACGGTGCGCATGGGCTGCGCCGCCTCGTGCAGTTGCCAGCGCATGGCGAAGCGCTCGGCCAGCGCGGGGATCTGCGCGCGCAGCGCGTCGGCGCCGAGCCCGCCGCCGGCAAATTGGACGCGCATGAAGAACAGGCCGGTGTCGTGGTCGTTGTACTGCGCGGCCTCCTCGATGTTGCCGCCGCGCTCCAGCAGAAAGCCCGACACGGCGTGCACGACGCCGCGCTGGTCCGGGCAGGACAAGGTGAGGATGTGGGTGTCTTGCATCGGACGCGATTGTCGCAGGGCAATCCACTTTGAGGGCTCAACTTTTCCACCGCTTCGCGGGCGGTTTACACGCCGGGCGCAGCATGGCGGCATCGCTACTCACGAAAGGACGCGAACCATGAAAACCCTGTCGATCTCCTCCCTGCTGCTGGCCGGCGCGATGGCCGCGGGCGCCGGCGTCGGCGTGGCGCTGCCCACGGCGGCGCAGGCGCAGACGCAGATCGCGGTGCGGATCGGGCCGCCCCCGCCGCCGCGCGCCGAGGTGATGCCGAGGGCGCGGCCCGGCTACGTGTGGGCGCCGGGCCACTACGAATGGCAGCGCGGCCGCTACCGCTGGCACGCGGGCCACTGGGAGCGCGCGCGCCCCGGCTACGCCTACGTGCCGCCCGCCTGGCACGCCTCGGGCCAGCGCTGGGTGTACGAGCCCGCGCGCTGGGACGCCCGGCCGCTGCCGCCCCCGCGCGGGCGCGACCGGGACGGCGACGGACGGCCCGACCGCCGCGACCGCCACCCGAACCACCCCGGGCGCTACTGACCTGCCGGCGATGCGCCGCGCCGCGGCAAGGTGAACGCGGCGCAGTGGTCGCGCGGCGGCAGCGGCGGCGTGAGCCAGCGCTGGTCGCCCTTGGACAGACCATCGCCGTCCGCTCTGGATTCGATAGCTTCCGGCGCAGTATCCGTGCTGGCCAGAAGCACTTTTGACTTCAAATCCGGCGACAGGTGCCGGGGCACGCCCAGCGCGCGGTGCACGTGGCCGCCGCCGGCGATCAGCAGCACCGTGCGGCCGGGCTGGCGCGCGCCGGCGGCCGTGGCGGCCATGGCCCGGTCGCGCGCGATCTGCACCCGCGCCATGGGCGCGATGCGGGCCTCGGGCAGGGCGTGGCAGTGGCCCTCGCGGATGCGGCGCCGCTGCTCGGCCAGGGCGGCGGGCGGCAGGCGCGCGTCCAGCGATTCGTCCTGCATCGCCTCGCGCAGCCGCGCGGCCGGCAGGTTGGCGCCCAGCACCGGCACGCCGGCGCGCACGGCGCCCATCACCACCGGGCCGTAGGCGGCCCAGGGCCAGGCGACGTCGTGCCAGCCCAGGGCGGCGCGCACCTCGGCCTCGCTGGCCGCGCGCGGCAGGCCGGTGGTGGCGCGGCCCTGCTCGGCCATCTCCAGCGCCACGGCGGCCAGCGCGCCGCGCGCGGCCAGCCAGGCGACGGCCTGCCGCTCGATGCGCTGGTGCTCGGGGGCGTCGTGCTGCTCGCCCAGCAGCAGCACGTCGGCGGGCAGCAGCGCGGCCAGGCGGGCCTGCTCCGCGCCGTTCAACGGCGGCGAGCTGGCGCAGGCGGCCAAGCACAGGACAAAGACAATGGAAACGAGCCGAGGCATGGCCCGGATGCTACGCGCCCCGTGGACGCGGACCGGGCCCGCGGCGGTGAATTGCGGGGACGCGGTGGCGGGACAGGCGCGAGGTCAGTGCACGACCACCGGGTTCTGCGCCAGTTCGGCGTAGCCCTCCAGCGTGTCCTCGACCTCTTCCTGGGTGGGCGTGTTTTCCTGCCAGGCGGTGATGCGCCGCTGAAACAGCTCGGCCCACAGGCCGTCGAGGTAGACCTCCTTGCCCGAGCGCTTGTCCACGATCTCGAACCCGTGGCGCGCCAGCACGGGCGTGCCCGCCGGCACGTCGGCGCCCTGGGGCGCGTCGGGCAGCAAGTGAACGACCGCGAAGGTGTCGGATTCGTAGAGCGTGTTCATTGGTGCACTGGTCCTTTCTGGACGGCATTGACAGGTGTGCTTGCCCTCCACAGATGAGAACGCAGGCCGGGGATTCAAGATGTCCGCGCTTACCCTGAGCCGCTGTCGGACCAGCGCCCGCCCGTGAAAAATTCCCGCCAAGTCAATCGCCTGGCCGCGGCGCCTCGAAGGCGACGCCCGCCACCGCGCGCAGTTGCTGATCGGCCACGTCGCCGCTGGCCTGCGTGACGCGCAGGCGCACGGGCAGGTGGCCGAGAGTGCGCGCCAGCCACAGCTCGATGCGCGGGGCGTAGGCCGTGGGCGGCGCGCGCACCAGCCGGGCGCTGGGCAGCGCGTGGCCGGCCAGCTGCAGGATCTCGTCGTCCTGCACTTCCCAGGCCCAGGGCTCGGCCTCGCGCACGCCGGCCGTCTGCACGGTGATCACGGTGCCGGGCGGGTAGCGCGCAGGCGCGGCGGCGAGCAGCGCGCCCAACTGCAGCGCCGCGCTGAGGCGGTCCTGGGCGCCGGGGTGCAGCGCGGCGTCGGGCGCGTTGGCGCTGAAGCGGATGCGCGCGCCCTCGGGGTCGAAATGCGCGGCGCGCTCGCCGCGCGCCTTTTCGGCGAAGCGCTCGGGCGCCAGGCCGGCGGGCGTGACGACGCCTTCGCTGCGCTGCGTGCGCGCGCCCTCGTGCGGCGAATTCACCGTCCAGGTGGCCTCGTAGCGCGCCGCGTCGCGCTGCCAATGCAGCCGCGCCTCGGCCTCGTAGGGCAGGCCGCGCGACACGCCGCTGACCGCGTAGTCGAGCGTGGCGGAGCCGGGCACGCGCACCGGCACCGGCGACACGGGCGGGGCCGCGTGCGTGGCCCCGCGAGCGGACGCATGGGTGCGTGCCGGCCTGGACGTCGCCGCGGCCACGCGCGGCGCGTGGGCGGAGCGTGACGCGGAGGGCGGACGGACGACCGGCGCGGGTGGTTGGGGGGCGGGCTCCGCCACGGCTGGCGGCGCGGGCGCGGCGGCGATGGCCCGGGTCCACAGCGCCGGGGGCGCCGGCGCGGCGGGCGGGAGCGCGGCCCGGCGGGGCGCTGCCCCGATCAGCAGGGCGTGCGCCAAGGCGACGATCAGCACCAGACCGATCGGCGGCCGCTGTCCGATGCGCTGCGCGCGGTCCACCTGTCCAAGCCTCCCCGGCACGGGCGGAGGGCGGGGCGGCGTGCTTGCCGGCGGACCCGAAACCCTACACTCGCGCCCATGAAACTGGCAACCTACAAAGACGGTTCGCGCGACGGCCAGCTGGTGGTCGTCTCGCGCGACCTGACGACGGCCCATTATGCGACCGGCATCGCCAGCCGCCTGCAGCAGGTGTTGGACGACTGGAACTTCCTTTCCCCCCAGTTGCAGGACCTGTCGCACACGCTCGACCAGGGCAAGGCGCGCCACGCCTTCCCGTTCGATCCCGCGCTGTGCATGGCGCCGCTGCCGCGCGCCTACCAGTGGGCCGACGGCTCGGCCTATTTGAACCACGTCGAGCTGGTGCGCGCCGCCGGCAAGGGCGACGTGCCCGAGAGCTTCTACACCGAGCCGCTCATGTACCAGGGCGGCAGCGACGACTTCCTCGGCCCCCGCGACGACATCCTGGTGGCCGACGAGGCCTTCGACATCGACTTCGAGGCCGAACTGGCCGTGATCACCGGCGACGTGCCCATGGCCGCCACGCCCGAGCAGGGGCTGAAGGCCGTGCGCCTGCTGATGCTGGCCAACGACGTCAGCCTGCGCGCGCTGATCGCCGCCGAGATCGACAAGCGCATGGGCCTGCTCCAGGGCAAGCCCGCCACCGCCTTCAGTCCGGTCGCCGTCACGCCCGACGAACTGGGCGAGGCCTGGCAGGCGGGCCGCGTGCACCTCACGATGCAGACCACCTGGAACGGCCGCAAGGTCGGGATGCGCGACGCCGGGCCGGAGATGCGCTTTCACTTCGGCCAGTTGATCGCCCACGCCGCGCGCACGCGCCGGCTGCGCGCCGGCACCATCGTCGGCGGCGGCACCGTCAGCAACCCCGGCATCGAGAGGGACGGCCGGCGCGAATGGCCCAAGGGCTACGGCTGCATCGCCGAGAAGCGCGCCATGGAGACCCTCCAGGACGGCGCGCCCCGGACGGCCTACATGCGCTTCGGCGACACCCTCCGCATCGAGATGAAGGGGCTGGGCGGCGAGTCGGTGTTCGGCGCCATCGAGCAGAAAATCAGGCAATTCGCGCCCTAGACCGCTCCCTTTTTGCGCCAACAGCTATCAAAAAAGGAGACGCCAGGCAACGCCGACAACTCATCGCTCTGGCCGCCGCCGGCCTGGCCAGTCCTTGGGCGCGCGCGCAGGCCCCGTGGCCGGCGCAGCCGATCCGCTGAATCGTGCCCTACCCGCCCGGCGGCGGCACCGACATGCTGGCGCGCGCCATTGCCGAGGCCATGCGCCCGGCGCTGGGCGAGCCGCTGGTGGTCGACAACCGCCCCGGCGCCGCCACCAACATCGGCGCCGACCTGGTGGCCAAGGCCCGGCCCCACGACTATACGGTGATGTCGGCCGACAACGCGCTGATGGCCTACAACGAGCACTTGTTCAGCCGGCTGCCCTTCGATGCCGAAAAGGACTTCAGCTACACAGTGAAGGAACTGCTCGACGAGGGGCGCGCGCCCCCCGGCCAGCTCGACTACGCCTCGCCCGGCAACGGCTCGCCGCACCACCTGGCGATGGAGCTGTTCAAGAGCCGCACCCGCGCCTTCATCACCCACATCCCCTACCGCGGCGCGGCGCCGGCGCTGCAGGACGTGATGGGCGGCCAGGTGCCGTGCATGTTCCTCGAACTGCCGGCGGGCCTGCCCGGCAGCGAGGTCTACGCCTTCCAGGGACTGGTCGGCCCCGCCGGCCTGCCGGCCGGGGTGGTGCAAAAGCTCAATGCCGCCGTCAACCAGGTGCTGAAGGATCCGGCCGTGGTCAAGCGCATGCACGACTACGGCATGGAGGCCCAGCCCAGCCCGGCACGCCGCAGCAGTTCCTGGCCATGGCGCGCGCCGAGAGCCGACGCTGGGGGCCGGTGATCAAGGCGGCGAGAATCAGGCTCGATTGATCCTGGGCCGGCCGCCGCGCAAGCGGCGCGGGCGTGGCCGGAAGGCCTGCGTCAGCCGTTCAGCGCCGGCTCGGCCGGGACGCCCTGCGCGATGGCGGCCTCGCGCTGCGCCGCCTGCGCGCGCGTGAACGCGGGGCGCCGTGCCAGGCGCTCGCCGTACGCGCGCACGCGGGGCGGCAGCTGCTCGCCCAGCCCGATCCGGCCGGCCAGCATGGGCGCGTAGGCGACCGCGACGTCGGCGGCGGTGAACCGACCGGCGCACAGGTGGGCGCGCTCGTCCGCCAGCGCCGCGTCCACCGCGCGCAGGCGGGCGAGAAACCACCGGGCGTAGTCCTGTGCCACCTGCGGCTGGCGGCGCTCGGGCGGCTCCAGCCGCTCGTAGCGCAGCACCAGCGTCTGCGGGAAGGTCAACGTGGCGTCGCTCATGTGCAGCCAGTTCAGGTAGGCGGCGTAGTCGGGCTCCCGCGGACCCACGTCCAGCGCGCCTGGGCTGTGGCGCGCGGCCAGGTACTGGCAGGTGGCGCTGGACTCGGTCAGGCGCGCCCCGCCGTCGATGAGCAGCGGCACCGTGCCCAGCGGGTTGATGGCGAGGTAGTCCCTGGCCCGCGCGCGCGGCGGAAACGGCAGCACCTTCAGCTCGTAGGGCAGGTCCAACTCCTCCAGCATCCACAGGGTGCGGAAGGAGCGCGCGTCGATGCAGTGGTAGAGCGTGATCATGGCCCCGATCATCGCCGCCCCGAAAGCAACCGCCAGGCGGGCGGGGTGACGGCGCCTTTCGATGCGCGCCGATTGCTACCAATTAAATAGCTAATGGCGCAATACCCACGCTGGCTGCGAGCCGATTTCCCTTGAAAACAGCGGCGTCAGCCCTTCTTGGCCAGCGCCTTGTAGTGCTCCAGCATCGCGATGGTGTTGGTCTTGCGGTCCGCGTTCACCCGCTGCACCGCGGGGCGTTCGCCCAGGCGCTTCAGGTAGTCGCCCATGGGCAGGGCGGCCAGCACGTCGCGGCCGTAGATGATCTTGCTGGCGTTGCTGATCACCGGCAGGTGCACGGCGGCGGCGCAGTCGGCCAGGGTGAAGCCGTCGCCCGCGATGAAGGGCGAGAAGCGGCACAGCGTGGCGAACGCGGCGACGTTCTTGTCCAGTTGCGGCCCGATCTTCTGCTTCACCCCGTCGCTCACCTTGCCGCCGAAGAAGGCTTCGGCGTAGAGGTTGCGCGCCACCAGCTCCAGGTGCAGCTCCAGGTAGCGCGCCAGCTCGCGCACCTTGGCGGCGGCGAAGGGGTCGCGCGGCAGCAGCGGGTGCTCGGGATAGCGGTCCTCCAGGTATTCGACGATCACGGTCGATTCGCTGATCGGCCCCTCCTCGGTGACCAGGTAGGGCACCTTGCCCAGCGGGCTGGCGGCCAGGTCGGTCTCACCGATCCAGGCCAGTTGCTCCTCGAACGGCAGGCCTTTTTCGAGCAGGGCGAGCTTGACCTTGTTGTAGTAGTTGCTGGCGGAAAAACCGGTGAGCTTGAGCATGGCGTGCGCCCTCGCGGGCAGAGGATGGAAAGGACGCCAGCGTAGCGCCGCCGCGCCGCGCTCGCAGTCGCCCAGCGGACGCGCGCCATAATCGCCGCCATGCCGCCGCGCCGCTGGTCCCTCGCCGCCGCCCGCCTGATGTGGGTGTGGTTCGCGCTCGCGCTGGGCGTGGCCACCGCCGCGCCGCTGGTGCAGCCGCGCGCGATGCAACTGGTGTGCGGCGCCGCAGGCGCCGTCAAGCTGCTGGTGGACACCGGCGAGGGCCTGGCCGAGGCCGCGCCCGCGCACCAGCTCGACTGCGCGCTGTGCCTGCTGGCCAGCGCGCCGCCGCCCGCCTCGCCCCAGGCGCGCGCCCCCCAGGCCGCCGCCCCGCGGGCGCAGGCCTGGGCGCGCACCGAGGCGGGCGTCCACCGGCACGCGCGGGCGCCGCTGCCGGCGCGCGGGCCGCCCGTCTTCTCCTGATCCATCCCGTTCTTTGCCGCGCACCCGCGCCCCGGGGCACGGCGCCCGTTTTGCCTTGGATTTCAGGAGGAACCATGACGGTTCGATCGTTCTCCGGCCGCCTCGCCTGCGCGGCCGCCCTCGCCCTGCTCGCCGGCACCGCCGCGCGGGCACACGTCACGTTGGAGCAACAGAGCGCCGACGCCGGCAGCACTTACAAGGCGGTGTTCCGCATCGGCCACGGCTGCGCCGGCGCGGCCACGCACACCGTGGTCGTGCACCTGCCCGAGGGCCTGCCCGCGGCGCGGCCCATGCCCAAGGCCGGCTGGGCCCTGGAGCGCCAGCCGGCCGACGGCCCCACGCGCCAAATCGCCTGGCGCGGCGGCCCGTTGCCCGACGGCTTCTACGACGAGTTCGTGCTGCAGCTGCGGCTGCCGCCGCAGCCCGGGCCGCTGTGGTTCCGCGTCGAGCAGCACTGCGAAGGCGGTGCCGTCGACTGGGCCGAGGTGCCGGCCAGCGGCATCGACACGCGCGGGCTGAAGCACCCCGCGGCGCTGCTGAACGCGCGTCCGCCCGCCAGCGCGGCGGCGCATCAGCACTGAACTCCCCGCTTTCGTCAAAAAGGAAAAACCATGTCGATCAAGACCGTTTCCCGTACCGCAGGCCTCGTCCTGGCTGGCCTGCTGTGCGCCGGCGCCGCGCTGGCGCAGGCCGTGCGCGCCGAGGGCGCCTGGGCGCGCGCCACGGTGCCGGGCCAGCAGGCCACCGGCGCCTTCATGACCCTGACCGCGCCGGCCGGCGCGCGCCTGGTGGGCGCCAGCTCGCCCGCCGCCGGCGTGGCCGAGATCCACGAGATGGCCATGCAGGGCGACGTGATACGCATGCGCGCGCTCGATGCGGTGGCCCTGCCCGCCGGTCAGGCGGTCGAGCTCAGGCCCAGCGGCCGGCACCTGATGCTGCTGGACCTGAAGGCGCCGCTGAAGGACGGCAGCACCGTGCCGCTGACCCTGCGCCTGCAGGATGCGCAAGGCGTGGAAACCCGCCTGGAGCTGCAGGTGCCGGTGCGCAAGGCGGCCGCGCCGGCCGCCGCGGCCGGCCACGACCACGACCACGACCACGACCACGACCACAAGCACTGACCGCGCGCCCAGCTTTGCGTTAAGCTGCGCCCACCCCGCCGCGACGCCAGGAGCGGCGGCCCCAGACCACCCATTGAAGAGGCGCGGCCATGAGCGACGACAACACCTTTGCCCTCGGCAAGTTGATTCCCGGATTCGATTTCCTGCAGCAATTGACTTCCACCACCAAGGGCGCGTCCAAGTCCGCGCCCGGGCTGCGCCACTGGATCGCGCCCACCGTCAGCGTGGAAGAGCTGGACAAGCGCATCACCGAGCTGCGGGCGGTGCAGTTCTGGCTGGAGCAGAACCTGCTGGCGCTCAAGGCCACCATCCAGGCGCTGGAGGTGCAGAAGATGACGCTGGCCACGCTGCGCGACATGAACCTGAGCGTGACCGAGGTCGCCAAGGCCTTCACCCTGCCCAAGTCCGAGGAGCGCGCCGCCCCGGCGGCGCCCCCGGCCGAGGAGACGGCCAAGCGGTGGCCCTACAAGGACAAGGGCGCCGCGTCCGCCGCCAAGACACCGGCTGAAGCCGCTGCGCCAACCCCCGAAGCCGAGCCAGCCGAACCCGCCCAGCCGCCGGCCGCGGCCGCGCCGCGCGCCAGGGCCGGCCGCAAAGACGCCGCCGCGTCGTCCGGCGGCGTGGCCGACCCGATGCAGTGGTGGGGCGCGCTGACGCAGCAGTTCCAGCAGATCGCCGCCGAGACCCTGCGCGAGGCGGCGCGCGCCGTCCCCGCCCCGGCCGGCGAGGCCTCGGGCGCGGATGCCGCGCCGCAGGCCGAGGCGGCCCAGCCCGCCGCCAAGAAGAGCGCGCCCCGCAAGAGCGCGGCCAAGAAGGCCGCCAAGAGGAAGGCGCCGGCCAAAAAGGCCGCTGCCAAGAAAACCCCCGCCAAGAAAGCCAGCCCGGCGCGCCCGCTGGCCGCCGGCTGGCCGCTGCCGACGCCCTTCAAGCTGGGCCGCCGCTGAGCATGCTCTTTCCCCACGGCCACGCCACCCACCCCCAGTGGCGCCTGGCCGCGGAGCTGGTGCTGGCCCAGTTGCGCGCGCAGATGGCGCGGCCGGACTACGCCCGCGCGCCGACGCTGGGCCTGCTCTACATCACCGACCACTACGCCGCCCACGCACGCGACATCCTCGACCACCTGGGCGCCGAGCTGTCCGGCGTGACCGACTGGGCCGGCACCGTCGGCGTGGGCGTGTGCGCCAGCGGCGCCGAGTACATCGACGAGCCGGCGCTGAGCGTCATGCTGTGCGCGCTGCCGCTCGAGCAGTACCGCGTGTTCTCCGGCGTCGCGCCGCTGGCCGGCGGGCTGGGCTTCACGCCCCACACCGCGCTGGTGCACGCCGACGCGCAGACGCCCGACGCCGCCGAGCTGATCGCCGAGATGGCCCAGCGCACCGCCACCGGCTACCTGTTCGGCGGGCTGGCCGCCAGCCGCGGCCCGGTGGTGCAGTTCGCCAGCAGCCGCGACGGCAACGCGCCGGGGCAAGGCGCGGCCGGCGGCGTGTTCAGCGGCGGCCTGTCGGGCGTGGCCTTCGGCGCCGGCGTGGCGCTGGTGTCGCGCGTGACCCAGGGCTGCCAGCCGGTGGCGCCCGAGCACGAGGTCACCGTCGCCGACGGCAACGTGCTGCTGGCGCTGGACGGCGAGCCCGCGCTCGACGTGATGCTGCGCGACCTGCGCATCAGCCTGGACAAGCCACGCGAAGCCCTGGCCGTGGTGCGCCAGACCCTGGTGGGCCTGGCGGACCCGGGCGAGCAAGGCGTGCGCCGCACCGGCCATTTCGGCGCCGACGTGCTGGTGCGCCACATCATCGGCGTCGATCCGGGCCGGCGCGGCGTGGCCGTGGCCGAGCGGCCCGCCGCCGGCCAGCGCGCCACCTTCTGCCAGCGCAGCGCCACGGCCGCGCGCGCCGACCTGGTGCGCGTGTGCGCCGAGATTCGGGAGGAGCTGGAGCCGGAGGAAGTCAGCGTCGCCACCGCCGCGCTGCTCGCGGCGCCGCACGAGCTGTCGGCGCCGCACCCGGCGCGCCGCATCGCCGGCGCCGTCTACGTGAGCTGCGCCGGGCGCGGCGGCCCGCACTTCGGCGCGCCGGGCGCCGAGCTGCAGACCATCCGCCACGCCCTGGGCGACGTGCCCCTGACCGGCTTCTTCGCCGGCGGGGAGATCGCGCGGCATCACCTGTACGGCTACACCGGGGTGCTGACGGTGTTCACGGGCGAGGCGGTTGATTCTTAATGTTTTCGCCCGTTGGCCCGCATGGATCATGTGCGAACAGCTATTGAATAAATAGCATCAACGCCCCGCCTACCCGGCATCCCTCACCGGCCGCGCGCGCGCCGCCAGTGCCACCAGCAGCAGCACCGGCAGGCCCAGCAGCGCCGTGGCGGTGAAGAAGCCGGCGTAGCCGAAGGCGTTGACGTAGTCGCCCGAGAAGCCGGCGATGAACTTGGGCAGCAGCAGCATCAGCGAGGAAAACAGCGCGTACTGCGTGGCCGAGTAGCTGACGTTGGTCAGGCTCGACAGGTAGCCCACGAACGCCGCCGAGGCGATGCCCGAGGCCAGGTTGTCGGCCGACACCACGACGATCAGCGCCGGCACGCTGTGCCCCACCCCGGCCAGCCAGGCGAAGGCCAGGTTGGTGGCGGCGCTGAGCAGCGCGCCCAGCATCAGCACGCGCATCACGCCCACGCGCAGCGCCAGCGCGCCGCCAATGAAGGCGCCGGCCAGCGTCATGGCCACGCCGTACACCTTGGTCACGGCCGCCACCTCGTCCTTGGTGTAGCCCATGTCGACGTAGAAGGGGTTGGCCATGATGCCCATCACCACGTCGCTGATGCGGTACACGGCGATCAGCGCCAGCACCAGCGCGGCCTGCCAGCGGTAGCGGCGGAAGAACTCGGCGAACGGCTCGACCAGCGCGCCGCGCAGCCACTCGCGCGCGCCGCGCGCCGGCGGCAGCGGCGCGCGCGCCGGCTCGCGCGCGAGCAGCACCGTCACCACGCCCACCACCATCGACGCGGCCATCGCCAGGTAGGCGGTGCGCCAGGCGTGGTCGTCGTAGCCCGCCTGCGCGCCCTGCGCGCGCGCGGCCAGCCACAGCACGCCGGCGCCGGCCCAGATCATGGCCAGGCGGTAGCCGGTCTGGTAGCTGGCGGCCAGCGCGGGCTGCTGCTCGGTCGGGGCCGATTCGATGCGGTAGGCGTCCAGCGCGATGTCCTGCGTGGCCGAAGCAAAGGCCACCGCCAGCGCGCACCACACCACCGCCGTAAGCGACACGCGCGGATCGGCCAGCGCCATGCCGATCAGGCCCGCAGCCACGCCCAGTTGCGCCATCAGCAGCCAGCTGCGCCGCCGCCCCAGCCAGCCGGTCAGGCCCGGCAGCGGCAGGCGGTCGACCAAAGGCGCCCACACCCACTTGAAGCCGTAGGCCAACCCGACCCAGCTCAGGTAGCCGATGGTGGAGCGGTCGATGCCCGCCTCGCGCAGCCGGAACGACAGCGTGCCCAGCACCAGCAGCAGCGGCAGGCCGGCGGAGAAGCCCAGCGTCAGCATGCGCAGGCTGGCGGGCGCGAGGTAGACCCGGAGCGACGCCCGCCAGGAAGGCCGGGGCACGGCGGCGTCAGACAAGGGCCGCACCCCTGGGGCTGGCGCGCGGGCGGGTGATCGTGTGCATTTTCATCGTTGGCTATTATTCACGCGCCGTCGGCTTGGTCTGCGGCAATCACTACATATTTCGTAGCTACACGCGCATGATGGGCGCGGGCTCAAGCCCGATTTTTCTCATGTATTCCCGCTCGGGAGCAGGACGCCTTCAGGTCCCGCGCACGTAGGGGTTGTGGCGGCGCTCCTCGCCGAACGTGCTCTCCGGCCCGTGGCCGGGGATGAACACCGTCTCGTCGCCCATGGGCCACAGGCGCCCGGCGATGCTGTCGATGAGCTGCCGGTGGTTGCCACCCGGAAAGTCGGTGCGGCCGATGCTGCCGGCGAACAGCACGTCGCCGACGAAGGCGCGGGCGATCCGCGGCGCATGGAACACCACGTGCCCCGGCGTGTGGCCCGGGCAGTGGCGCACCGCCAGCGCGCACTCGCCCACCTGCACCGTGTCGCCGTCCTGCAGCCAGCGGGTGGGCGTGAACGCCTCGGCGGGCGGGAAGCCGAACATGCGGCCCTGCTCGGCCAGCGCGTCGATCCAGAACTGGTCGGCCGGGTGCGGGCCGACGATGGGCAGGCCGTGGCGCCGGCTCAGCTCGGCCGTGCCGCCGGCGTGGTCGATGTGCGCGTGGGTGAGCCAGATCTGCGTGAGCCGAACGCCCAGCGCCGCCACGGCCGCCTCGATGCGCGGCAGGTCGCCGCCGGGATCGATGACGGCCGCCTCGCGCGTGGCGCCGCACCAGACGATGGAGCAGTTCTGCGCGAAGGGGGTGACCGGCACGGTCTGGTAATGCAGGAGAGCGGTGGAGGCGGTCACGGCGGGAACACTCGGTTTATTGAATGAAATCAAGCGTCAGCCAGCGCGGGTATTGCGCCAGCAGCTATCAATCTTGAAGAATACTAGGCCAGCGGGAAATCGTAGTCGATGGTGATCGGCGCGTGGTCCGAGAACTTCTGGTCCTTGTAGATCGACTCGCGGCGCGCCGTGGCGGCGGTGGCGGGCGTGGCCAGGTGGTAGTCCAGGCGCCAGCCCACGTTCTTGGCGTAGGCCTGGCCGCGGTTGCTCCACCAGGTGTAGGACTCGCCGGTGGCGTCGGGCCGCAGGCGGCGGTACACGTCCACCAGCTGCAGCTCG
>Ga0075163_10003825_pt1 | contig 20219 bp, 20 predicted proteins | sample JI1023141ADNA_FD_71478 | JGI IMG/M metagenome (GOLD analysis project Ga0075163, IMG submission 71478) | Wastewater effluent complex algal communities from Wisconsin, to seasonally profile nutrient transformation and Carbon sequestration -... | ecosystem: Engineered > WWTP > Effluent > Algae... | reverse complement strand
TCGTCGGGACCAGGTTCGTCGGGACCAGGTTCGTCGGGACCAGGTTCGTCGGGACCAGGTTCGTCGGGACCAGGTTCGTCGGGACAAGCGAGCTCGGGACAACCGGGTTCGTACACGCAGCCATCCGGCTCGTCCGCATCGGGTGACACGCCGAGCTCCAGTTCTCAACCGCTCGACCCATCGGCGGACCTGTCACCACCGTCCGGCTCATACGCGCAGCTCGCAGATGCCCAGGGCGCGTACGCGTCCGGCGCGTACGCCACGCCGGCTGGCAACTACGGTGCGCGGACGTCCGCAAGCGATGCGCAGCCGGAGGGCCCCGGTTCATCTGCCGCGCCTCCGGACGCCTCGGGTTCGTACACGCAGTCGGGTTCGTACGCGCAGTCGGGTTCGTACGCGCAGTCGGGTTCGTCCGCGCAGTCGGGTTCGTCCGCGCAGTCGGATGCCTCGGGTTCGTCGGCGCAGGCGGGTTCATACGCGCCGTCGGATGCCTCGGGTTCGTCGACGCAGCCTTCGGGTTCGTACGCCGCGCCGGATGCCTCGGGCTCGTCTGCGGCGCAGTCGGATGCCTCGGCTTCGTATGCGCAGTCGGGCACCTCGGGTTCGTACACCGCGCAGTCGGATGCCTCGGGTTCGTCTGCGCAGCCTGTCGCGGCCTCGTACTCGTCCGGCGTGCCGTCCGGTGCTGTCCGGACCGCGGACAGCGACGATCCACTGGCCCCACTGCCCACCATCTCCGAGGACAACAACCTGCGCTCGGCCGTCGGCGCGAAGCTGGTCAAGGAACCACGCAAGAAGCCGCCGCCACCCCCGACGTTCGACGACGACGATGATGGTGGTGACGACGACGATGGCGACCGGCCACCGCGCCGTCGCGGCATGTGGATCGCCGTGTTCGCCTCGGTGGTCGGCGTGATCGGCCTCGGGATCGGCGCGCTCGTGGTGTTCGGCAACCTCAACAAGGAGCGCTTCCTGATCGCGTGCGAGCCCCAGGAGGTTCATGCCAAGCAAGGCCGCGGCTTCCCGCCGTGGGGCTACCGCTCGATCGATGACGAGGGGATGTGGAAGCCGATCAAGATCCCGCCGGAGGCCGAGTGTCGCGAGCGCGAGACCGAGGACGAAGCCGAGCTGTCGCGCTGGTACCTCGAGATCCTGACCGAGCGCGCGAGCTCGCTGCTCACCGCGCGCGAGGTCACCAAGATCGACGAGGCCGCCGCGATGCTCGATCAGGCACTGCTCCACGCGCGCGCGCCGGAGCGCCGCGAGCAGCGTCGCGATATCGAGCGGCTGCTCGGTGACGTCGGCTATTGGCGCGCCTCCGCGAAGCTCAAGGATGCGTCGAACGCGCTGACCGACGCGGCGAAGCAGTTCGATGCCGCCGCGGCGCAGCGCCCGCGCCACGTCTCCGACGCGTCGGCGTGGGCGGCCTACGTGCGCAAGCTCGTCGAGGAGCTGCGCGCCGGTCCCAACGGTGCGCTGACCGCGTTCCCGCCGACACCGACGCCCATCCCCGGTCGCGAGCCCGCACCACCCGGCGTCGCGCTTCCCGTCGAGCCGCCCGGCGCTGGCAGTGGCAGCGCCGAACCGCCGCCTGCGCCGCCCGATGCAGGCCTGCCCACCGGCGGCGTGCTGCTTTGAACAGGCTCGCCGCTCGCGAAGCCGCATCATCGCGCGCGTAGGTCGTGCGGTCGCACCACGTGCCTCGAAAGCTACGAACGGTCGTATGCGAGGTTCGAACAACGGTTCGCAACCTTCGCGAGGATGAGAGTAGGCGGCACCCGGCGCTCCTCGTGCCTCGAAAGCTACGAACGGTCGTTCGTGCGAGGTTCGAACAACGGTTCGTAACCTCGACCCCACGTTCGGTACGAACCAGTCTCGATCCGCAGCGGTTCGAGGATGCTAGCGATCGTAGATCCGGGGCCGTACGTCGTGCGTGTTAGCGTGAACCGCATGACGCGCGTGTGGATGCTCTTGCTGGTCGCCTGCGGCAGCACGTCGGAGACCACGACCGGCTCGGGCTCCTCGATCACCTCGGGACCCACCTCGGGCTCCTCGATCACCTCGGGGTCGAGCAGCTCGGGACCGACCGTCACCCGCAGCCTCGCCGCGAGCGACCCGGCAACGGCGGTCGTCGACAAGGTGTTCCCCAGGCGCCCGGCGTTTCCGCTGCTCTCGAAGGACGGCAACTCCGCCGTCGTCGAGATCGTGACGCCGGTCGCGCGCTCGGGCGGCTCCACCTATTCGATCGGCTTCGTCGCTGTCGGTGCCGACGCGTGGTCGGGAGGCGAGATCGAGCTGACGACGCTGGTCAACGGGATGCTGCTCGCGCTGCTCGCCGAAGCGCGCGAGTCGGGCACGGTCGCGACCTACGATGCGGAGCCGATGATCGGACAAGCGAAGGTGATCAGCGCGCGGATCGCCGACGCCGGGTTTCAGCCGTTCGAGTCGATGATCGAGAGCAGCACCGGCAAGGCGGCGGGACCGTTTCGCTTCAAGGTCACCGACGATCCGACCGGCGCGATCACGATCGACGTCACCGAAGGGGCGAAGACGATCAAGAGCGAGAAGATCGAGCCGGTCTCGACCGGGTTGATCTCCGATGTCGAGTGCCTCGCGAAGCCTCGCGTCCGGCGGGCGTTCGCCGATACGGCGCGTCGCCGGCTGCTGATCCAGATCGGGTGGAGCCTGCCCGCGCCGTGCGACGCACCCGATGACAAGTACCGGCTGTTGGCCCCGACGTAGGTAGGCATCTCGCGAGGTTACGCGAGTGCGCAGCACCGCCCGCCGGGTCGTGCGTTGGTAGGGCGATGCTTCGCCTCGCCGTCATCGCCGCACTTGGATTCGCCGGGCTCGGCTTCGTGGTGTCGGCGTCGGCGGAGGACAGCCCCGAGCAGCGCCAGGTCAGCGTCACGGGCACCTATCATTCGAACTACGACGACGTGAAGCTCTCGCAGGACGGCAACCGCGTGTACGGGACGTACGTGTGCTGCGGTGGCGGAACGATCGAGGGCAAGATCGTCGAAGGCCGGACGATCAAGTACGTGTGGCGGCAGCCCACCGGTTGGGGGCTCGGCGTGTGGACGATCGAGCGTGGCCGGCTCGACGGGACGTGGGGTACGGGACAGAACGAGACGAGTGGTGGTCGCTGGGATCTGACGATCGTGAAGCCGAAGTCGCAACTCGCGAAGTGATCTGGCGATCGCGAAGCGGCAACTCGCGAAGCGATCTGACGATCGTGAAGCCGCAACTTTCGCGTACTGAGCTCGAGCGCCTTCTCGACGTGACAGACGCAGACTCGCCGCGTGCGAGCAGCGCGCCGAAGTAATCTCGTCCGGAAACCGGACATGGTCAGGCATGCGCATTGCTGCGTCTCGCGCGCATGCGAGTTCGATTCGATCGTGGAACGTTGGTGCTCGAGGCCGAGCTGGGAATCGCCGGCGCCCGAGATCCGTCGCAGATTCCAGGGGCTGCGTGGGATGCGCAGGGGCGCGCGTGGCGGGTTCCTGCAGAGCAGTATCGCGAGCTGCGCGTCCAGCTGCCGGACGAGCAGATCCGGATACCGGACACGCCCTCCGAGAAGCCGCTCGAAGGCACGTGGCAGCTGCCGGCGCTGCGCTGGTATCAGACCACCGCGCTCGCGCGCTGGAGGACCGCCGGTCGGCGTGGCGTGATCGCGCTGCCCACCGGATCGGGCAAGACGGTGGTCGCGCTCGGTGCGATCGCGGAGCTCGGCGTGCCGACGCTGATCGTCGTACCCACGCGCGTGCTGCTCGATCAATGGGCCACGGCCCTCGAGCGCGTGTGGTCGGGGCCGATCGGCCGGATCGGAGATGGCGACTACCAGGTCGAGCCGATCACCGTGTGCACGTACTCGAGCGCGGTGATCTGGGCCACGCGGATCGGTGACCGCTTCGGGTTGGTGATCGTCGACGAGGCGCACCACGTCGGGGCGTGGTGTCCGGGCGAGGTGCTCGAGATGCTCGTCGCGCCCGCGCGCCTCGGGCTCACCGCCACACCACCACCGCCGGGCGGCGAGCTCGGAGCCCGGATCGGGGCGGTGCTGTACTCGCTCGAGGTCGACGATCTCAAGGGCGATGCCCTCGCGGACTACGAGCTCGAGAGCGTGCCGGTCGCGCTCGCGAAGCTGGAGCGCGAGCGCTATCGCACCCAGCGCAGCCGGTTCGCCAGCTTCTACGCGAAGCAGGCGCGCCGAGAGCGCGGCCAGCTGGACTGGCGAACGTTCATCAACCTCGCCACGCGGAGTCCCGCCGGTCGCGAGGCCCTCGACGCGTGGAAGGACTATCGCGCGCTGATCGCGTACAGCGAGGGCAAGCGTGCGGCGCTGCGCCGGCTGCTCGCGAAGCATCGTGGGGAGCGCACGCTGGTGTTCACGGCCGATGTCGCCACGGCCTATCAGATCGCGCGCGAGCTGCTGGTCATGCCGATCACGCACGAGATCGGCCGCGCCGAGCGGGCGCAGGTGATCGAGAAGTTCCGAACCGGCGAGCTCACCGTCTTGGTCTCCGCGCAGGTCCTCGATGAGGGCTTCGACGTGCCGGATGCGGATATCGCGATCATCGTCGGTGGCTCCTCGAGTGCGCGCCGCCAGGTCCAGCGGATCGGGCGGGTGCTGCGGCCACGCGAGGGCAAGAAGGCGGTGATCTACGAGCTCGCCGTGCTCGAGACCACCGAGATCGACTACGTCCGGCGGCGCCACGGCGAGCTGGAAGGGCCCGGCGAGCTGCGCACCGGCCGTGCTCAGCACGCGTCGGCGGCGCGCGAACCGGATCGCCCCGCGAAGCGTCGCGCGATCTCGATCCTGACCGAGTCGTCGCTGCTCGACGCCGCGACCTCCGCCGGAGGTGCCCGATGAGCGCCGTCCTCACGCTGCAGTCGCTCGATGCCCGGGTCGCCGCCGGAGGTGCCCGATTGAGCGCCGTCCTCACGCTGCGGTCGCTCGATGCCCGGGTCGCCTCCGGAGGTACCCGATGAGCGCCGTCCTCACACCGCGATCGCTCGATGTCGCGTACGCGCGGCTCGGCTCGCTACTGACGCGCGTCCTCGCGGCTCGCTGGCGGTCTCCCGGGTCGGTCACGTTCACCAACCAACGGTCGTTGCTCCACCACCGAACGCCGGGCACCGCGTCGCGGGCGACCACCACCCACCTGACCGGAGGTCTGTCATGACTGCCACCGTCCTCACCAGCGAGATCCGTTTGTTCGACGACTTCGATCGGCCGTGGATCGCATCGCTCCTCGACCTCGTCACCGCCCACGTCGGCCAACCGTGGCGCGTGCTGCTCGACCGGATCGAGCACTCGGATCTCGAGATCCATCCCTCACGGATCACCACCGTGGTGCGCGCGATTCGTCGGCTCACCGGCGGCAAGGCCGAGCGGGCGCGGGTGGCTCGTGCGGTGCGTGCGCTGGTCCTCGGCCATCCCGCGCTCGATGTCGACGAGCGCGACGCGAGGCTCGCCGCCGCGGCCGCTCGACTCGGCTTGCCGCCGAGCGAGATCGAGCCGCTGCTGTGGGCCGATCTCGCGATGGAGCGCCCGGTCACGCTGCCCGACGGGCCACCGCAGATCACCACGCTGCTCGCCCACGCGAACCTCGATCGCGTGCAGCGCGCCGTGCGCCGCGCTCGCTCGGTGAGGCTCGCCGTGCGCGGCCCGGCCAACGATCTGGTCCGCACGATCGCGAGGTTCGGGCTGATCGCCAAGATCTCCGCCTGTGACGGCGAGACCCTGTTCGACATCACCGGCCCACTCGCGCTGTTCCACGCCACCACGGTGTACGGCCGCGCGCTCGCCCAGCTCGTCCCGCTGCTCGCCGAGCAGGAGCACTTCCAGCTCGACATCGACTGCCAGTTCGACGGCGTCGATCGCACCCTCACGGTCGCTCCGCCGCTCCAGCTGCCGATGCTCCGGCCGTCGCGCGCGGCACCGAGCCCCGGCGAACGGCTCGCGCGGGATCTCGAGCGCGCGGGCCACGCGGTCGATCGCACGCCGGGTCTCGTCGCGATCGGCGAGGACGTGATGTTCCCCGAGCTCGCGGTGACCGTCGCCGAGGTGCGCCACGTCGTCGAGATCGTCGGGTTCTCGACCGCCGAGCACCTGGCGTACAAGCTCGAGCGCTACGCCGCGGCAAAGGTCGCGGTGGTGTTGTGCGTCGATGTCGAGCGCTGCGCCGAGCTACTCGACGATCCTCGTGTGATTCCGTTCAAGAAGCGGATCGACGCGGTCGGTCTCGTCGCGCTGCTCGAGAACTCGTCGAGGGCAGCATGACCTCCCGTGCTAGCCTTGAATCGATGCAGCAGCGGATCTCCGGGAAGGTCAAAGGCGGCGTCGTCGTGCTCGATGATGCGGTGCTCGCTGATGGGACCTCCGTGACGGTGTTGGTCGAGCAAGCCGAGATCGTCGACCCTCCGGATGTCCCAATCGAGTTCGACGCGAAAGGTGACGTCATCATGACGCCGGAGCTCGAAGCTGACATTGCCGCCGCGATCGCTGAGTCCGATCGCGGTGAGGGCACTCCTTGGGAGACCGTGCGCGCTGAGATCTTCGGCAAGCGGTAGAAGCCATGACCCACGAAATCTTGCTGATGCCTCGAGCGAGGCGTCAGCTGGGCGTTGCCGTGTCTTGGTGGCAGGCCCATCGACCAGCTGCGTCTGACCTGCTCGCCGAGGAATTTGCGCGCGCGGTGGCGAATCTCATCGAGTTTCCAAACCTCGGTCGCGAGCTCTCAGATCCGACGATACGAACGCTTCTGCTTCCGAGGACAGCAACGACTGTGCTGTACCGAGTGCGCCCGAGGCTCCAGCAGGTTCACATCCTGCGAGTCCTACCGGCGAGACGTTAGCTACTTGCCGCCGGTACCGATCGCGAGCCGCGTCAGCCCCGCGCGCTTTGCCTGCTCCATCACGGTGACGAGCCGGCCGGTGATCACGTCGCGATCGGCCTTGAGGATCACCTGCGTCTGCTTGTCGCGGATGAACGCGGCCTTGAACAGGTTGTCGAGCTCGGCGGGCGCCATCTCCTTGCCACCGACGAAGACCTTGTCGCCGGGCGGGATCTCGAGGATGAGCGACGGCTTCTGGGTATCGATCTCGGCCGACTGACCCTCGGGAAGGTTGAGCTTGATGCCGGACTTCTCCGACTTCTCCTTCTCCTTCTTTTCCTTCTGCTCGACCTTCTTCTCCTGGTTGCGCTCCGCCTGCACGGCGAGGGCGCTGATCATGAAGATCACGACCATCACGAGGAAGACGTCGGTGAGGGGCGTGATGTTGATCTCCGCGAAGATCGCATCACCACCACCCTCTTCGTCGTCGCCGTTGATATCAGGCTGCCTCCCGCCCGCCATCGTCGCCTCCCTTCGACTTCTTGTCCGAGTCCTCGGACTTGGACGACTTCACCGGCTTGTCGTCGTCATCGACGGGCTTCTTCGCACCCTTCTTCGGCTGCAGATCGCCGGGCGGGTCGAGGAGCAGCTCGAGGAACTCGTCCGTCAGGAGCTTGAGCTCGGTGGCGATCCGGTTTGCGCGCTGGCTGAAGAAGTTGAACAGGATGACCGCCTCGACGGCGACCAGGATGCCTGCGGCCGTGACGATCAGCGCCGACGAGATCGGGCCGGAGATCTCACCCAGCTTGACCGTCTCGTTCGGGTTCAAGTCGCCCATCGCGAGGATGATGCCGATGACCGTCCCGAACAGGCCGATGAACGGAGAGGTGGCGCCGACCGTACCCAGCATCCACAGCCGGGTCTTGAGGTCCTGGTTCACCCGCAGCCGCTCGCGGTGCACCGCGGTGGCGACGTACTCGGGCTTCGAGGTCTTCAGGCGCTCGTAGCCGACCAGGAAGACATCCGCGATCGGCGACGGCGACCGCTCGCAGGCGGAGCGGGCTTCGTCGAGGGCGCCGCGGCTGAGACAGCGCGTCACGGTCTCGCCTAGCAAGCGGGCACGCGAGACGAACTTCCACTGCGCGATCGCGCGTTCGATACCGACCGCGAGAGCGATCACCGAGAACGCGACGACGACCCACATGGCGCCGCCGCCGTGGCCCATCAAGTCCCAAATTCCTGAATCCATGAGTACCTGATTCCTTTGATAGCACGCGGCGTGCGCTGGCTACACCGAGACCTAGGGGGCAAACGGAGCCCGGTAACCCCCTCCATCGAAATCCACGAACACCGGCGCCGTGAAGGCCGTTGCGGGGACGCCCTTGCCGGTCAGCACCGTCCGGATCGTGTCGAAATCGCCACCGAGGAGCGCCGCGAGCGAGTCCTCGTCATCGATCGTGTCGTTGGTGAGGAGGGGGAAGATCGCGCGGTTGCCGTTCACCCGGAACACGATCCAGGCGTCCGTCCCGGTCGCCCCGGTGCGCGTGGCGATGTCCGTGGGATCGAGCGTCACGGTCACGGTGGCCTCGAACCGCTTGTGATTTCCGGGGCCCGGCACGTTCGCGAGCTGCACGTTCATGGTGGCCGAATCGAGTGAGGCCAGGGCGCACGGATCGTTGGCATCGAGCGTGTTGATCGTCCGCGACGTGAAGCAGGTCAGCGGCTGGAGCACCGAGACGCCGTCGAGCACCGGACCCGGCGTGCTGTTCGCGAACACCTCGAGCGTGTCGAACTCGGCCCAGTCCGGCGACGTGATCTTCACCGTCAGGGTCACCGACCCCGACGCCGTGACCACGCGACCGATCGCGGGCTGATTGGCGGAGGTGACCTCGATCATCGGGCCGTTGGTCACCACGATGTCGCGCGGCGTGTTGGCCACACCGGTCTGCGTCGCCAGCACCGCATCGACCGCCGCTCCACTCGCGAGGGCATCGCCGCTGTCGTCGGGAACGCGGACCAGCGTGCGGGGCATGCCGACCGGATCGGCGACGGCCTTGTGGGTGTCACTGTTGCCGGCCGGCGTCGCGAACTTGCCGAGCGACAGCATCGAGATCCAATCGCGCATCACGCGATCGAGCGAGCGGTTCTCGCGGCGGCCGTCCAGGTTGGAGTCGCCGATGTCGAAGCCGTTCCACACCTCGAGGCCGTTGAACTCGTCGCTCCACAGCGACTCCTCGGGCAGACGGAGATCCGCGTTCGGCACGCTCGCGCCCTCGAAGTCCCCGAAGATCGTCCGCGCGTCGTAGTCGTACTGGACGTTCGCGCGCTCGAACGCGGCCTGGAACGCGGTGAAGCCGGCACCGCGCGGGTGGTTGACCTGCACCATCTCGGCGCCGCGATCGCGCATCGCCTGGTAGACCTGGCCGGGCAACATCGAGAAGCCCTCGTTGCCGCGGGCCCAGTCGATCGCGCCGCGGTTCGCGGAGTCGTCGTCGGGGATCATCGGCCACGCGTTGAAGTGACCGTACGCGAACGGCGTGACCTCGATGCCCGAGACCACGCGCAGCTGCGACTGCACGCCGAGCGCCTCGACCACCGGCTCGAGATCCGCGACGTAGTCGTGATCGGTCGCCGCGAACATCTCGATGCCCGCCGATAGCGCGGAGCGCACGCGCGTGTCGTTGCTGACCGGCGAGTCCGGGGAGCCGAGCTGGTGGACGTGCCAGTCGGTGGCGAGGTAGCCGACGGCCGGGTTGACGTGCGCGAGCCGCAGCTCGATCGAGGTATTCGTGGTCCCGGTGATCGGCGCCGACGCGACCGACCACTCGGTGCCCCGCGACGCGTAGACCCGGTACGTGCCACCCGCCGGGAGGAACAGCGGCTGGTCGACCCCGTCACCGACGTCCGTGGTGGTGCCGCGGATCGCGTGCGCGTTCGCGACGATCCCGCTCAGCCGGTCCGTGGTCTCGAACACGCGCTTGTCGGGGAATGCCGGGTGCGTGCCGACGACGAGCAAGCGCCCGGGGATCGGCTGATCCGTCGCGTCATCGAGGATCTGGAAGTCGACTTTGATCGGGGACGGCACGGTGAAGTCGAGGGTGTCCGCCGCGGGAGTCGCAGGAGAGCGCCCGACATCCTTGACCTCGGCCCGCAGCAACAGGTTGCCCGTCGCCGGAATCTTCCCGCTGTACGTGCCGTCCGAGGCGACGTCCATGTACGACAAGATCTTGTCGTCCGGCTGGTTGTCGTTGTCGTTGTCGATGTCCGCGTCGTCGAGGGTGCCGTTGCCGTTGCCGTCGAGGAACACGCCGACCCGGGCGCCGAGGGCGCTGCCACCGCCCGAGAACGTGACCTTGCCGGACACCGTCCGGAGCGCCTCGCCGGTGGCGGTGCGGAACACCTCGTCGATGTCCGCGGCGTCGCGCCCGACCACCAGGTCGTACTGCTGGCGGAAGCCGTGCTTGCCTTCGAGCCGCAGGAAGTAGCTCTGGGACTGCAGGATATCGAGCAGCGAGTCGGCGCCGAGCAGCAGCACCGAGACGCCCGCGATCAGCGCCTGGGTGTGCGGGACCGGCGTGTCGTGCCGCGGGATCACGCCGTAGGCGACTCCGGGGCCCTGGTAGACGACGTAGTCGCTCGGCTGCGGATCTCCGAGCGACGAGATCGCCGAGATGTCCGCCCGCTCGAAGCCGCGCGCGTTGGTCCACGCCTCGGTCTCACCGCCGGTATCGGCGAGCGTGCCCATCGGACCCGCGACCAGCACCTCGCCGGGGTTGAACAGCGAGTGGTGCACCTCGAGGGTGTTCGAGCCCGGCGCGAGGACGTACGTGGTCGCGCAGTCGAGGCCGTCGTCGAGATCGGGGTCGACATCCTCGGCGACCGGAAACACGCCGATGCCTTTGAAGTTGATGAAGTCGTTGTTGCCGCTCTTGCCGGTGGCGCGGAGCGCCGCGACGCCACCCTTCGCCCCGTCGCGCACGATCTCGATCCGTGTCGGCTCGCAGGTGCGACCGAGCAGGTAGATCAGGCTGAGCTCGCCGAAGTGGTCCTGCACGCTGCCGTCCGCGAGCACGGCATCGACCACGTTGCCGCCCTGCGGGACCACGCCGATCACCCGGGTCGGGGCCTGGATGATGAACGTCGCCTGGTCATTCTTGATGAAGAAGTCGCCGACCAAGCCGCTGACGGCGGGGCCGGGCACTAGCTGGTCGGGGCTGGTCACCTCGCCGGCAAACGCCGCCTGGGCCTCGCCGGTGGGCGCGGGCAGGTCGGGGAAGAAGTCGGACAGCCCAGGGGCGTCATCCCCTCCACAGGCGACGACGATCGGCAACAGGACGGTGACGTAAGGAAGGCGACCCCGGCTCATGCGCCGATGTTATGTGAAACCAAGCCGTCACGAAGGCTTGTTTGTGTGCGGAACCTCTCGACTTGCCGGCAGCCCCGGATCCTGGTCGAATGCGCCGCACATGAGCCGAATGGTTAATTGCGTCAAGCTCGGAGGCTCGCTCCCCGGGCTCCCCTACAAACCGTTCGCCGACGCGCTCGGTCAGCGCATCTACGACAACGTGTCCGCGGATGCCTGGAAGCTGTGGATCGAGCACAGCAAGAAGATCGTCAACGAGTACCGCCTCGACCTGACGGCGAAGAAATCGCACGACGTGCTCAAGGAGCAGTGCGAGGAGTTTCTGTTCGGCACCGCCACCGGCAGCGGGCTGAAGCTCGACGACGTCCCCGAAGGTCATACGGGCGGCGCGAAACACTAAGTGGACGCTCTCGCGCGCGCCCTGCCCAGGCTCGCCGCGCGCATCCCGCGCGTCCCGATCGGCGAGTGGCCCACCCCGCTGACCCAGATCTCGGTCGCCGGCCGGCCGCTGTGGGTGAAGGACGAGGGCGTGTCGAGTCCGCTGTACGGCGGCAACAAGGTGCGTACCCTCGAGGTCTGGCTCGGGCACGCGCGCGATCGCGGAGCGCGCCGGATCTGGTCGATCGGCGCGTACGGATCGAACCACGCGATCGCGACGCTCCTCCACGCCCCGAAGGCCGGGCTCGAGGGTGGCGCGATCGTGTTCCCGCAACCGGCGAGTGAGTGGGCCGTCGAGAACTGCGGCGCGATCATCGCGACCGGCTGTCCGCTGATCCGGCTGCGCAGCGTCGTCGAGGTGCCGTTCGCGCAGCTGATCGTGGGCCGCCAACCCGGCGCGATCGTGATGCCGCCCGGGGGCGCCACGCCGATCGGGGCCTTCGGCGCTGCCGGAGCGGCGTTCGAGCTCGCGGAGCAGATCGCCGTGGGGATCGCGCCGCCACCGTCGCGCATCGTGGTCGCGATCGGCAGCACGTGCACCACCGCGGGACTCCTCGCCGGGTTCGCGCTCGCACACGCCGCGGGCACCTGGCGCTGGCCGCTGCCGATCGTGCACGGCGTTCGGGTCACACCGTGGCCGGTGACCTCGCGGTTGCGGATCGCGGACTACGCGCACCGCGTGCTCGCCGAGGCCGAGCGGCTCGGCGGCCCACGCCTCCACGTCTCGCTACGCGAGCTCTACGCGCGGCTGCACGTCGACGGTCGCGAGCTCGGGCCCGGCTATGGTCGCATCACCGATCGCGGGCTCGTCGCGATCCGCGTGCTCGCCGCGGCGGGTGGCCCGCGGCTCGACGGGGTGTACTCGGCCAAGGCGGCGGCCGCGCTGCTCCGGTTGCATCACGCACACGAAGGCCCGCTGCTGTTCTGGGCGAGCAAGTCACGCACCGTGCTCGCCGCGCCTGCGGTCGCGAAGCTGCGTGCCGCGCCGCTGCCGATCCGCAAGTGGATGTGTTCGCCGGGATGAGTCGTGGTCAGCGGTCGAGGTTGTTCGCCATGTCGACGGTCTCGGCCAGCGTCGCGACCGCGATCTCGTAGCCCTTCGAGAGCTCGGCGAGCTTCGCTGCGGAGCGCGCACGCACGATTCGCTTGCTGAGGAATGCGCCGATCCCGATCATCGCGAGCCACGCGCCGATCGCCGCGAGCGCGTTGATGTAGAGGAGCGCGTAGCCGTTGATCGAGAACTGGAGCTGCAGCGCCCCGTAGTAGGCGAGCCCCATCGGGACGAGCCCGCCGATCACGAAGCTCGCGACGATCCACGTGCGGAGGCGGAGCCGCCAGCGACCGTAGGCGCGAATGGCCTCGGCTTCACGCTCGCTCTCGCCGAGGACGTCGTCCATCTCGCGAAACGGATGGTCCATGGCGAGCGCCATGGTTGATCAGGACGGCGACGCTGTCACCACACCGGCGTTACTTGGTGTTCGTGGTCGGAGCCGCGCGACGAGGATTCGCTTCCTCGGCGTTGCGCTTGAGGTTCTTCAGGCGCTGCTGCTCGGCATCCTTCTCGCGCGCCGCGTTGATGTACGTGATGCACTTCTTGAGGTCGCGGTCGTTCTCGACGTTGTCCTTGTAGAAGGCCGGGTTGCGCGTCGACAGCTGCACCGCGAGCGACGCTGCGTCCTTGCAGTTGTTCGCCTTCACGGCGTTGGCAACCTTGACGGCCTGCTCGCGCGCCCACGAGGTCTCCTCGTCGGTGGGCTTCTGCTCCTGCCGAGGTGCGTCCTCGCCACCAGCGCCCGCACCACGCGGTGCGGTCGCGGGAGCACGCGTCGCGGGAGGTGGTGGAGGTGACGGCGTGGCGACGACGGGATCTCGACGCTGCTCCGCCGCCCCCGGCGCAGCCGCGCCCTTGCGTTGACGCGCATCGTCGGCGCCATCGCCGTCGGCCGCGGAGGCGATCTCGAGATCTTTCGGCTGCGGCGCGCGCTCGGACGGCACGCCGATGTACGTACGGTTCGCGGCCTTCGGCGCGGGCTCGGTCTTCGCGGCCACTTCCTTGGTGGGCTCGCGATTCACGTTCGCGACTTCCGCGCTGTCCTGCTTGCCTTTGAAGTCTTGCCCGTCGGACAGCGACGCCTCGAAGCTCGAGCCGGCCTGCTTCTGCAGCGCCTTCGCCTCTTCGAGGGTGCCGCGATCCATCTCGATCGCCGGTGCAGCAGCCGCGGGAGCCGGAGCTTCCGTCGCGGCCTTCTCGTTGGCGCTGAACGTCTGGGTGGATTGGTCGGCGAACCGACTCTTGCCGTCCTTCAAGTACATCGTGCCGGCGACACCAGCCACGAGCACGAGCATCGCGGCGGCGGCCATCGCGGGATGGCGAGCGAACGACGCGACGAAGCGCGCGAACCAGCTCTCCTTCTTCTTGTCGTCCTGCGGTGCCACCTTCGCCGGGGCACGGCGCGAGGCCTCCTGGAGGAGGACGGCCGAGATCGCCTGGGGCGGCTCGAGCTGGACGGTGAGGAACCGGCTCTCGCGAACGGCGTTCCGTGCCGAGGTCAGACCGGCGAGCGCGGACTTGTCCGCGGGGTGGGAATCGAGGTGTGCATTCAGGCGCGCCTCGTCGGCGTCCGTCAGCTCGCCGTAGAGGCGGCCGATCAGCAGCGCGTCGATGTCCTGGCGGTCCAACATGGTCCTGGCTCTCTATACTACGTGTGTACTTGTCCGGATCGCGACCAACGAGATCTACCAACAGATCGAGTACTTGGCGGTCAATACGCCGGCTCGAAACGGGTTCGTTTGTCGTGTGCGGATTACAGACGCAGGAGAGAAGCTCAGGATCTAAACGTGTGCAGCGGCGGCTCTACAGGGGGTGTCGCGCCGCGCAAGCGACTGGAATCGCTTACTCCTTGTTGGGTTCGCAGCTCCACTTGATGGAGTCGATCGCCCAGCCATCGTCACCGCAAACCCCCGCAGATGCTTCCTTCGAGTTCACCGCACCGCTGTCGAGTGCGAACTTCGCCGAGGCGGGGTGAACCGAGCGGCGCTTCTTCGAGTCCGGGGCGCAGACCACGCGCCAGCTCATCGAGCAATCGACGGGCACCGAGCACAGGTTCTTGACCGTGAACTCGACCTTGTCGTCGTCCTTGTCCTGCTGATCGAAGTAGGTGCAGTCCGAGATCGACTTGGAGCGATCAGCGACAGCGACGGGAACCATGACAGCAAGTGCGAGGGCGCAGATCACCCAGCGCGTCGAACGATGAGACGCCATGACAGACCTCCAGTAGACGGTGCCTTCGCGATGCGTCGCGCGTGGCGGATCCAACGGGCCCAGGTCGAAGCACCCGCGATCGCCAGCGCTGCATCAGCAGCACCGTCGAGTTACAGGCCAATAGACATCGGCCGTGGCAGTCGGTTTCGGATTTCTTCGGCGCTCGGCATAGTCGGCCAATGCCCAGTCCTCTCGATGTGTTCCGCAGCGACCTCCTGACCGGTCACGTGGCCCTGATCACCGGTGGTGGCACGGGCATCTGCAAGGGGATCGCGGCTGGCTATGCGCGGCTGGGCGCCGACGTGTGCATCGTCAGCCGCAAGCAGGAGACGCTGGACGCGACCGCCGCCGAGCTCCGGGCGTATGGCCGCAAGGTGATCGGCATCGCCGCGGATGTCCGCAAACCGGACGAGATCGGCAAGGCGATCGCCCAGACGGTGGAGCAGCTCGGCAGCCTGGACACCCTGGTCAACGGCGCGGCCGGCAACTTTCTCGCGCCGGCCGCGGGTTTGTCGCCCAATGGCTTCGGCACGGTGATCGACATCGATCTCAAGGGCACCTTCAACGCCGCACGCGCGGCGTTCGAGCACCTGCAGAAGTCAGGGCGCGGGCTGATCCTCAACATCAGCGCGACGCTCCACTACCACGGCACGCCGCTCCAGATTCACGCGTCCGCGGCGAAGGCCGGCGTCGATGCGATCACCAAGAACCTCGCCGTCGAGTGGGGCACCTTCGGGATCCGGGTCAACGGCATCGCCCCCGGCCCGATCGGGGACACCGAGGGTATGAAGCGCCTCGCACCGGGGCAGATCGACGAGAAGATGAAGGCCGCGATCCCGGCGCACCGGTTCGGCACGATCGAGGAGATCGCTGCGGCCGCGGTGTACCTGCGGAGCGCCGCCGCCGACTACATCAGCGGTCACACCCTGGTCGTCGATGGCGGCCACTGCGTCGCCACGCCACCGCTCGGGATGTCGTTTGGATGACTGACGAGCGCGCCCGGATCTCGCGACGTACACGTGTCGTGACGCCAGCGGGCGCGCCGGCGTCCGGCGCTGCTGGCACGGTGACAGCACCGCGGTTGTCACGGCGAAAGCGCCGCCGGACCACCGATCCGACGACGTCGTCACCGTCGGACCACGGCCGCACAGCCGAACCAGCGCTCACCTCCGCACTGGCACAACAGGGCTGCACAACCGAACCAGCGCTCGCCTCCGCGTTGTCACGACGACAACAGGGCCGGACAGCCGAACCGGCGCTCGCGTCCGCGCTGTCACGACGACCACAGCGCCGGACAGCCGAGGCGAGTGAACCGATCTCGCTCGACGTGGCGGCGAAGATCCTCGCGGAGCGCGACGAGCGCACGGACCTCGCCCTCGCCGACGTCGCGACCAAGGTCGGCGGGCGGCGGCGCACCCGCGGGCTGACGCTCGATCAGGTCACCGAGCAGCTCGCCAGCACAGCACCGGCGCCGGCCGCGCAGACCTCGCACGTCGACTTCGTGCTGCCGTCGCGGCCGATCGCGATGGAGCTGATCTCCGGGCGCGGCCACTACGAGCGCGTGATCGCGGCGGTCGCGAAGGCGCACACCAGCGTGTGGATCGCGACCGCGAACGCGAAGGAGCTGCTCGTCGATCCCGCGCACGTCGGCATCGCGAGGCGGCGCTCGCGCGACTATGTCTCGATCCTCCGCGTGCTCGACGAGCTCGCGGCCCGGGGTGTCGAGCTGCGCATGCTGCATGCCGAGCTGCCGTCGGGACCGTTCCGCGAGGAGCTCGCGCAGCATCCGCGTTTGCTCGACCAGCTCGCGCTGCGGCGCTGCCCGCGCGTGCACATGAAGTGCGTGATCATCGACGGCGCGCTGATCTATCTCGGCAGCGCGAACTGGACCGGTGCGGGGCTCGGCGCGAAGGGCAGCGGCAAGCGGAACTTCGAGCTCGGCTTCTTGACCGAGGACTCGCAGCTGCTCGATCAGGTGCAGGGCATCTACGATCACCTGTGGAACGGTGGCGAGTGCGAGGCGTGCAAGCTGCGCGACGCCTGCCCGGGGCCGCTGCTCGAGCTGCGCGTCAAGCCCGTCGCGGCACCGCGGGGTCGGAAGAAGCTGCCGGTGCGCAGCGCGATGCGCCGTCGTCGCGTGTCGCGGCTTCTCTGACGGCCAGGTGACCTGACCAACGCAGCGCGAAAGGCGTTGCCGGCACGCCTCGCACATCCGGTGTGCGCGACGCGTGTCGCGGCTTCTCTGACGGCCGGGTGCGTTGCCGGCAGGCCTCGCACGTCCGGTGTGCGCGACGCGTGTCGCGGCTTCTCTGACGGCCGGGTGCGTTGCCGGCAGGCCTCGCACGTCCGGTGTGCGCGACGCGTGTCGCGGCTTCTCCGACGGCCAGGTGACCTGACCAACGCAGCGCGGAAGGCGTTGCCCGCAGGCCTCGCATGTCCGGTGTGCACGGCCCGAACGGGTTTGCCTGCGTCGAGCAGGCCGCGTGCTGGAGCGACCCGCCCGCCGCGGAACGCGTTGCCTGCGCGAGGCGATCGCGTGGCCCGCATGCGCGAGGCAACCGCGGATCCGAAGCGCCGGTCAGTGGGGGACATCGCCGCTTGGATGCGCCGTCGGGTGACAGGTGCAGGCGCGGTCAGGAGGGTGTCCGTGACGGGCTTTGCCACGTGCGTGATCGTTGTCGTGTGTGTGCTCGGCGGCCGCGTTCGCGCGGACGACGAGATCGTTCGAGCGCCGGTGATCGAGCGGATCGAGGTCTCCGGGATGCGTCGCGTCGACGCGGAGGCGATCCGCGGCCAGCTCACCTCGAAGGTCGGGCGCGTGTTCGATCCGAAGGTGGTGCGTGCCGACATCCACGCGGTGTGGAAGCTGCGGTTGTTCTCCGACGTGCGGGTGACCACCGCGGACACGCCGGCCGGCGGCAGGATCCTGACGTTCGAGGTCACCGAGCGACCGACGATCCGCAAGGTGATCGTCGCCGGCAACGACGAGGTCAAGCTCGAAAAGATCAACGACGTGCTCGAGCTCAAGCGCGACGCGGTGGCAGATCACGCCGCGATCCGGAAGAACCGCGAGACGATCGCGCAGTTCTACCAGGACCAGGGTTTCCTCCTCTCGGCCGTCGAGGTCGACCTCGTGCCCGTGGGTGAGGGCGAGATCGACGTGCGGTTCACCGTCGACGAGCACGCGAAGGTGCGTGTGCGCGACATCGAGATCACCGGCAATCGTGCGATCTCGAGCGACGACCTGCGCGCGGCGATGGGCACGCGCAAGCCCGGCGCGTTGTCGTTCCTGAGCGGCTCCGGAACGTACAGCCGCCAGACCCTCGAGCGCGACGTCTCGGTGTTGACCGGGCTCTACCTCGATCGCGGCTACGCGACCGTCAAGATCGACCCGCCGGCGGAGCGGCTGTCGAAGGACAAGAAGTTCATGCACGTGGCGATCGCGATCGACGAGGGCCCGCAGTTCTCGTTCGGCAAGGTCGAGCTCAAGGGCGATCTGCTCGCCACCGACCATCGCGCGCTGATCCGCAGCAAGCCCGGCATGGTGTTCTCGCGCACGCGCGTCGAGCAGGATCGCAAGGCGCTCGAGGTCTACTACCAGGATCTCGGCTACGCGAACGTCTCCGTGATGCCGCGCATGCATCTCGAACACAAAAGCCACACGGTGCCCGTCGGCTTCGAGATCGTGCGTGGCAAGCGCGTCTACGTCGAGCGCATCCGGATCCGGGGCAACTCGAAGACCCGCGACAAGGTGATCCGCCGCGAGCTCAAGATCACCGAGGGCGAGCTGTTCAGCGGCTCGAGCATCGACAGGTCGCGCCGCCAGCTCGCGGCACTCGGCTACTTCGAGAACGTCGTGGTGTCGACGGCGCCGGGCAGCAGCGACGAGTTCGTCGAGATCAACGTCGAGGTCAGCGAGCGACGCACCGGCCAGTTTCAGTTCGGCGCGGGCTTCTCGTCGCTCGAGGCGTTCATCCTGCAGGGGCAGATCGCGCAGGAGAACTTCCTCGGCCGCGGCCACTCGCTCGCGTTTCAGGCGCAGATCTCGAGCCTGCGGCGGATCTTCAGCTTTCGGTTCATGGAGCCGCGCTTCCTCGACACCAAGTGGATGTTCGCGACCGAGCTCTACAACCAGAGCCGCGGCTACGGCGAGTTCTCGCGCAACTCGACCGGTGGCGCGCTGACGTGGGGGCGGCGGCTCTCGGATCGCGCGTCGGCCTCGATCACCTATCGCCTCGAGAACGTCGACATCTCCGCCGGGTCGGGCGGCATCGCGAACCTCGGCGCGCGGTCGACGTCGCTGCCGACGACGAACACCGCCAACCTGTTTCGCGGCGGCTGGAACTCGTCGATCCGCGGCTCGCTCGGCTGGGACTCGCGCGACAACCGGATGTTCCCCACCGCCGGCTGGAGCACGTCGCTCTACGCCGAGTACGCGGGGCGGTTGACCGCGAGCGAGAACAACTTCGTGCGGTGGGGCGGCTTCGCGCGTCACTACCAGCGCCTCGGCGATTCGCCGTTCGTGCTGCGGCTCAACGGTGAATTCGGCGTGACCACGTCGCTCGACGGCAAGGGCGTGCCGCTGTCGGAGCGCTACCTGCTCGGCGGCATCTACGACATCCGCGGCTACCAGGCGCGCTCGATCGGGCCGCAGCTGTTCGCGCAGCGACCCGGCGACGTCGGGCAGAGCCTCGACCCGCTGCCGATCGGCGGCAACGCGCAGCTGATCGGCAACGCCGAGGTCGAGTTCCCGATCTCGAAGCGGATGGGGCTCTCCGGCGTCGCGTTCTTCGACATCGGCAACGCGTTCAACCTCGAGAATCGGTTCTGCAACGGCAGCGGCACGACAGTCGATGCGTGCACGCCGGTCTCCGGGATGCTCGGCAACATGCGGAAGTCGGTCGGGCTCGGGTTGCGGTGGCAGTCGCCGATCGGTCCGCTGCGGCTCGAGTGGGGCCTGCCGCTCGACCTCAAGCCGGGCGAGAAGTCATCGGGGCTCGACTTCACGATCGGCACGTCGTTCTGAACGGGGTCACGCTCCTGGGTCGCAACTAGCGGACATTACAGGGCGCTGGCCGCACAACGTACAAACCCGCTGGAATGGCTCCAATCGGCTGCTGCTGGCACTACAAGCGGTTTGTACGCTTTGCGCCAGGCGCCCAATGATTGCGCGGAGTTGGAGGGGGGGAGCGTGACCCCAGCGAGTGCAGCGAGGTACAAACCCGCTGGAGTGGCTCCAATCGGCTGCTGCTGGCACTACAAGCGGTTTGTACGCTTTGCGCCAGGCGCCCAATGATTGCGCGGAGTTGGAGGGGGG
>Ga0075163_10003824_pt1 | contig 20220 bp, 13 predicted proteins | sample JI1023141ADNA_FD_71478 | JGI IMG/M metagenome (GOLD analysis project Ga0075163, IMG submission 71478) | Wastewater effluent complex algal communities from Wisconsin, to seasonally profile nutrient transformation and Carbon sequestration -... | ecosystem: Engineered > WWTP > Effluent > Algae... | reverse complement strand
TAATCTAAAAACTGGCGTGCTAAAAAATGTAACTCTCGCCAATCTTGCCATAAGTTAAATACAAAAAAAGAAACTACCATAGCTCTCATTCTAGAATTAATGTAACCAGTTGCAACAACACAACGCATACAAGCATCTACAATTGGCACTCCTGTTTTGCCTTCTTGCCAAGCTTTTATGTATACTTCGTTTTTAGGTTTTACTAATTGGTTATATGCTTTATTGATATTTTCAAATTCGTAGCGACATTCATCTTCAAATTTTTGCATAAAATGGCAGTGCCAATGCAATCGAGATACAAAATTACTAAGTGCTCTTTTATTTTCGGCAGTAGTGTAATGTTGTTTGGTATATTGATACACCATGCGCATACTTATATTACCGTAGGTTAAATAAGGAGATAGTCTGCTGCAACCTTTGCGACTCAATAATGGTTTACTGATATGTTTGCTGTAATTTACATAGCGTTCTTTAATGAAACTATCCATATAGCGCCAAGCCCAGTACTCACCGCCTTGCTGAAAGTTTTTATTTCTGCTCGTAATTTCAGTTTGTAAGGGACTTCCTTTTATTGTATTGAACAAAGATTCATTTAAGTGTAAGATATTCCAATTGTCTTCACTTACTAATTTCGGAAACTCCGTCATTTTTTGCCGCCAAAGTTCTTCCCAGTTTGACCGTGATTTTAGTTTTCGAATAACACCATGCATTTGATATTCCTTCCAAGATATTTGATTCCTTTTACAAAATTTCTGCATTTCTATATCTCTATCGAAGGTGAGTTTATTCCCAATCTCTTGATGCGAGTAAATGGTGTTAATCTCATAATGCTTGGATATATTATCAAAAACGGCTAGTGCTTCGTTATGGCACATGTATAATTGCGCATTTAAGTTTTTTAATTTAGATTGCATTTCTTCGAGCGATTCGTAAATGAATCGCCAATGCCTCACATCACTATCATCATAAGCCATAACAGATGGCTCAAAGCAGTATAGTAATAAAATAGGTAATGCTTGTTGTTGTGCGAAAAATAGTGGTTCGTGATCGGTAAACCTTAAATCACGTTTAAACCAAACAATATTAATTGGTTCTTTATTCAATGTACCCTAATTTGGCTAAAGATGTTTCTTTATTTGCCTTTGCGTAACTTAACCGTGCTAGTCGCTCCGTTTTATGATAGCTATCTAGGCCACTACATGTAATGCTTTTTGCCTTTTCGATGTCTAAAAAACCATCTTCACATAAACAGTTGTTTGGAAAATACACTTGATTAATTTGACCAATAATTAAAACAGTATTGTTTGTTGTAATGTTGATGCGTTCTTTAAACTGCACTCCTAGTTGAATATGACTTTCTTTAACAAAGGGTGCTTTAAATCCTAATTTGAAATCAGGTGTTAAATGAGTTGCGTCAAATTCTGATATTTCTCGTGAGTATCGTGCCGATGTTTGGTGGGCTTGATGATAGATGCTTTCATTAATATGATTAATGGTATAATATCCAGTCTCCATAATATTTGAAAGGGTATGTCTGTCAACAGAATCAGGTCTTGATATAAAGCCAATATAAGGTGGGTTTGCTCCAATATGAATGAGTGAATTAAAAATGGCCAAGTTGGTTTGCCTCTCTTTATTAATTGTACCAATTAATGCCACGCTTTTAAATCCAGTAAGTGAGTTTACAAATGCGGCACGGTAGCGTTGCTCTAATCCCATTAAATCAACAAATGATAAATAACGCTGTGATTGATGTTCCATTTTGTTAGGTTTTAATTGATGACATTCCACCATCTACATGAATCACTTGTCCTGTCATCCAAGATGAATTTTCTGATAATAAAAACTCAGCTGTGTTTGCAATATCTATTGGATCACCAATCCGTTTAAGTGGATGGCGATTGTTACTTGCTTCTAATTTTTCGGGAGTATTAATTAATTTTTCTGCCATAGCAGTTTGAGTTAATGATGGTGCAATACAATTCACTCTTATCTTTGGAGAAAATTCTGCTGCCAATGCTTTTGTTAATCCTTCAATAGCTCCTTTACTGAGAGCAACAGATGCATGAAATGGCATGCCTGTTTGCACTGCTACCGTACTAAATAATACAATAGAAGGTTTTTTTGACTGTTGTAAATTTGTGGTATAAGTTTGAATTGCTTTAATGGCACCCAATACATTTAATTCCAAATCATCTAAAAAATCTTGTTTTTTTAATGTGCGAAATGGTTTCAAATTTATAGAGCCAGGGCAATATACCAATCCATCAATTGTTCCATTTAATGCCGGCATTTCTTCATTCGATAAAATATCGTGCTGGTAAAAATGACTAAATGAAGCATCGGGTAAATTTCTAGAAATTGAAATTACAGTTTCTCTTTGTTTAATCAATTTGTTGGCGAGTGCTTTTCCAATACCAGAGGATGCACCAATAATTAAAGTTGTCTTCATCACTCATAAAACAACTTTGTAGCGTTATTGTTTAAATTAATTATTAGTCAATAATGATTTTTTGAGTGGAAGACACATTGTTCACGTTTACTTTAATAAAGTAAATTCCTTTACTAAGGTCGTTTACAGGAATTGAGATGGAATGATTCCCATTTCCAAATGTTTGTTTAGAAATGCACTTTACGGTTTTGCCTAAAACATCGATTAAATTTATTTCAACAGCCTTATCTTCTAATAGATCAAATGCAACTGATATTATATCGCTTGTAGGATTAGGGAAAATCGAAAGGTTTAAAGCATTATCGTATTGGTCTTTTATACTCGTGATAGTGCTTAAATTTATATCATCTACGTATAAATTATTAGATAATCCCATTTCTGATACGAATCTTATTTTAAATAAAATATTAGTTGCCGAGGAGTATGACCCAATAGGGATAACTTCTTGTACAAATTGAGATGGAGTAGGATTAAAATTACCATTAACATCAATGCTTACACCTGCCGTAGTTGATCTGATATTTCTTGTCATACGTGGAATCCAGGTTGCACCACAATTTGTGGAGAAAAGCACACTCAATATATCATATGAAGAATGTGTTGTTGTATCCCTTTCGGCACCAGCCCATTTAAACGTTAAAGCTACGCTGGGCATTGCATTGAAATTATAAGTTGGAGAGTAAAGTTCGATTGTTGACACTGGAGCAACTGTTTGACTAACAAAAGCACTTTTACTTCCAGAAGCAAAAGCGTTCGACGTTTGCTGCCAGTTTGTATTTGATGTCGAGTTATTACTTACCATCCAAATGTTATTTGGTAATGTACTCGTTTCAAAACTTTCATACAAACTTGTTGCAATTGGACTCGGTAAAACAGTCACATAATTTGTTTTAATCTCAGGTGCCGAACTTCCGGCACTATTACTCGAAATTAATTGAACAGAATAGGTGCCAGGAGTACTATAAGTAACAGTTGGATTTTGAACACTTGATGTATTTGGAGTGCCGCCTTCAAAAACCCATGACCAATTAGTTGGCGCGGATATGTTACTTAAGTCGGTATAGGATACCGATTGACCCAAGCAAACAATTTGTCGGTTAGCTTTAAATAAAGCAGCTGGCGCACAAACAGCGGGAGGTGTAATACCCGTTGCTGCTAAATTAGCAGGTGTACTTAAATTATTTCTAGCTCCAGCAGATGAATTAAGCGCATTGGTCATTCTTACACATTGTTGGTTAGTAAACATCACGCAGCAATAAGAATAATCCATATAGTTTTGATAGTTTTCGGATATACTGGCATTGCAAATACGTGAACCTGTTAATGACGAACACGATGTAAAACCTTTTGTAATAGGCGTGTCGTTTACTGCATCGTTACCACAAGCAACACCAGGATTATTCGTGTTTCCCCAAGTGTGTTGTAAATTCAACCAATGTCCTACTTCATGTGTTAATGCTCTCGATTGATTCACGTTTCCAGTTCCGATACTACCTACATAATTATGCAAAATCACAATGCCATCCATTGGCGAACCAGTTCCTAAACTACCAGGATAATAAGCATATCCAGCAGCGTTACTTGCAATACCTTTTACCACATAAAAATTCAAATACATCGTTGGATCCCAAGTATACAAATAATCTTGATAGTCGCCTTCCCAGCTGTTTGTTTTTGTGTCATAAAATCGATCGATACCGCTAGTGCAGTTTCCATTGGGGTCGCGTTTTGCCAATACAAAAGTAATTTTAGCGTCACCAATTACATTTTTTAATGGAGCAATAACTACTGATGTATCCGCATTTTGTAAATTAAAATCTCTATTAAAAATGGCAACCTGATCTTGAATTTGTGCATCTGAAATATTTTCGTAACCATTTACGTGTAATACATGAAACACCACTGGAATAGTATAATTTGAAGCAGCGGTTTTCCCGGCGTTATGATCTTGATTCATGCTATTCAAATTATTTTGAATGGCTTCAAATTGCTGTCTTAGCTCAGGATGTTTGTTAAAGTTGGCTTCCATAGCCTCGATGGAGCCACACCAGTTTTGATTAACTTGTGCTAATACGCTATAACTTAACAAGCATATAGAAAAAAGACTGTATATAAATTGACGCATGATTTTGTGTTTATGGATATCTAAGATACTGATATAAAACAGTTTTACAAAGAGAATGTTTTGATAATTCGTACTCAAATTTCAGAATATTCTCTTATGTTTATGTTTTAAAATTTAGGTAAATGATAATTGATTTAAGAAGTGATACAGTAACAAAGCCAACTAAATCCATGATGGATGCCATGATGAGTGCGCCTGTGGGAGATGATGTGTTTAATGAAGATTCAACGATATTAGCGCTTGAACAAAAAGCGGCTAAATTATTTAATAAGGAAGCAGCTTTATTTTGCCCTAGTGGCACTATGACCAATCAAATTGCTATTAGATGTCACACGGTGCCTGGTGATGAATTGCTGTGCGATGTGAATTCACATATTTATAATTACGAAGGTGGCGGAATTTCTTCAAACTCTGGTGTACAAGCTAAATTGATACATGGTGATAGAGGTAGAATTACTGCCAAACAAATTGAAGATAATATTAATGCCGATTATGATTGGTTAACACGTACCTCATTAGTGTGTTTAGAAAACACCGTTAATAGAGCAGGAGGGAGCTTTTATGATTTACAAGCGATCAAAGATATTAAACAACTTTGTGAGCAAAAACAATTGCCTTTGCATTTAGATGGTGCTCGTATTTTTAATGCTTTAGTAGAATGTGATTATACGGCAACAGATATTGGAAACGAATTTGATTCAATTTCTATTTGCTTAAGCAAAGGTTTAGGAGCACCTGTCGGTTCTTTATTAATTGGTACAACTTCGTTTATAAAAAAAGCGCGACGTGTGCGCAAAGTATTTGGTGGCGGCATGCGCCAAGCAGGTTTTTTAGCAGCTGCTGGTATTTATGCTTTAGATCATAACATCAATCGATTAAAAGAAGATCATGCTCGCGCTAAGCACATAGGAATAGCGCTAAGCGCCTTGCCTTATGTAGAAAGTGTAATGCCTGTAGACACTAATATTGTTATTTTTAATTTAACGGATAAATATACCGCTGCTAGTTTTGAAGAAGTTTTAAAACCTTATGATATTAAATTAGCGGCTTTTGGAAAGCAAACCATTCGTTTTGTAACACATTTAGATTTTACAGATGATATGCTAACGAAAGCGATTGAGGTGTTGAAGAAGTTGTAAGATTCGCAAGATACTGCACGATTGTTCTCGATACGATTTTTTGAAAGAGTAAAAAACAAAAAGTCACTCGAACTGAGAAAATTACCCGCCTGCGATCCTCTGCATTTGTAATGCTGCGGCAATATAATTGCATTTTAATGTTAAATATTTCACATTAGACCATTTCTATTAAAAGATACAATGTTATAATTTATAAAGGAGACTGCTGTTGAAAATTTAATTGGTATTAACCGTTTAATTTTATTCTACAATAATTTTTTGACTTTGCTTAGCACTTGTTTTTGTATTACGCAACTCCACAAAATATACGCCTTTGCTCCAATTACTTACATTTATTTTTATGCTGCCATCATGCGTTTGGCTATACACCAGTTGCCCCAAGCTATTGTGTATGCTTATGAATTGAGGCTCTTCATCAAGCTCTATGTTTAACTCATCAACAGCAGGGTTTGGGTAAATTTTAAAAAGTTGTTCATTTTTATATTCCATCAAACCAACCTGCCCGCCAATTTTGTAAGTATACACGCGCACATTCATGCCATCATTAGTAGCATTCATAACACCACCACCTAAATAAAACGTACTATCTATACCTTGAGCCATGCCTGGATATAAAAAGCCAGATAAAGAACCCAAAGGTGGGCTACGATGAATAATATTCAAATTGGTATCTAATACTACCATGTAATTTTCGTGTTGGTTAAAGCCATACTTTTCTCTTTCGCTTATCACACTTGCAAAATGGCCATCGTTTGTTTTTATGAGGATGTTGTAAAACTTAGTACGTTTCGTATAATTGGTTAAATTACTATAGAACTCTAATGTTGTATCTCCTGCTACCGTGTATTGTACTTCTTTTACTAAGTCGCCATTTTTATCTAATTTTGCCACAATACTTTGAGTGTAAAAATATGAGCTACAGCCTCCTGTATTTGAAGCATTAAACAGAGCAATGTATCCATTTTTGTAGTTTTGTAAACCTACAATGCCATTAGGAGATGATGTGCCGCAACCCGTTTGTGGTGTAGTGTAATATCTTTTACGCCATTGCTCTATGCCCATTGTATCTAACTTAATCAACATGGGGCAATATTCTGTTTCGTTAAGAGTATTCATGATAATACCTGTATCAATGGCTTCTCTTAAAAAATAAGTACCAAAAGTAACTGAGGTATCACCAATCAATTGTTCATTGAGCATCACTAAATTAGTGTCAATTTTGCGTATTAAGTTTCTGTTTTTACTATAATTAGGAGGTAAAGGGGCAGGAAACCCTTGAGCAAAACGACTTGTAACATAAAAGTGGTTGTGTATAAAAAAACCTGGCCCCGCACTTGGTTTTATGGGGTCACAAAAAAAAGCAGAATCAACTATTGCTAAATTTGTTTTATCGATTTTTAATGCTTTTAAGCCAGCACTTCCACAACCCACTGTACCATCGGTAGAGATAAAAGCATAATAATGATTCAAATTAGAGTTAAACGCCATACTACACATGGTGGTTTGTGGATCAGCATAATAAACTTTAAAAGTTGAATTATTAGTAGCGTTTTTTTTGAATATCAGAGATTGCTTTTGAGGATTTAAAAGAATACCTCCTCCCATATAAAAATTGCTATTATCATATACGGCATCATTTTCAACAGCATTACCAAAACCGAGATACGTTTGAGAAAATGGATTAATATAGTCTGTATAGGGCACTTGCGCTCTTAATGCTAAAGAGCAAAAAATAACAATTATAATTATGTAAAAACGTAGGTTCATTGTAAAAAAAGCCGCTATATAAATATAACGGCTTTTTTTGGTTTTTATTCTATAATAATTTTTTGACTTTGCTTAGTGCCTGTTTTTGTATTACGCAACTCCACAAAATATACGCCTTTGCTCCAATTACTTACATTTATTTTTAGGATGCCATTATGCGTTTGGCTATACACCAATTGCCCCATGCTGTTGTGGATACTTATCAACTGTGGCTCTTCATCAAGCTCTATGTTTAGCTCGTTGATAGCAGGGTTTGGATAAATTTTAAAAAGTTGTTCATTTTTATATTCCATCACACCAACTTGCCCACCAATTTTGTAAGTATACACGCGCACATTCATGCCATCATTAGTAGCATTCATCACACCACCACCTAAATAAAAAACGCTATCTGTGCCTTGTACCATACCAGGATTATCAAAAGCATAGAGAGAACCTAGTGGTGGGCTTTTGTGAATGATATTCAAATTGGTGTCTAATACAACGATGTAATTTTCGTGTTGGTTAAACCCATACTTTTCTCTTTCGCTTATCAAACTTGCAAAATTTCCATCATTTGTTTTTATGAGGATGTTGTAAAACTTAGTACGCTTCGTATAATTGGTTAAATTACCATAGAACTCTAATGTTGTATCTCCAGCAGTAGTGTATTGTACTTCTTTTACTAAATTACCATTTTTATCCAATTTGGCAACAATACTTTGACTATAAAAATACGAGCTACAACCTCCTGTATTTGAAGCATTAAACAAAGCAATGTATCCATTTTTGTAATTTTGTAAACCTACAATGCCATTAGGAGATGATGTGCCGCAACCTGTTTGTGGTGTAGTGTAATATGTTTTACGCCATTGCTCTACACCCATCGTATCTAATTTAATCAACATGGGGCAGTATTCTGTTTCGTTGATGGTGTTCATGATGACACCAGTATCAGTAGCTTCTCTTAAAAAATAAGTGCCAAAAGTAACGGATGTATCGCCTATAACTTGTTCGTCCAGTTGCACCAAATTAGCATCTATCCTTCTAATAAGATTAAAAACTTTTGTATAATAAGTAGGTAAAGGTGGCGGATAGTATTTGGCATAAAAACTAACCGTATAAAATCGGTTATACATAAAATACCCTAAACCATCGCTTGGTTTTGTGGGGTCACAAAAAAATGCTGAATCAACTATTGCTAAGGTTGCTTTATTAATTTTTAATACTTTTAATCCCGCACTTCCGCAGCCTACTGTGCCATCGGTAGATATAAAAGCATAATAATGATTCAACTTTGAATCAAAAACAATACGCCGTAAATTAGTTTGAGGGCTAGCATAATAAATCTGATATGTGGAATTGTTTATACTATTTCTTTCAAATAGGAACACCTGATTTCTAGGGTTGAATCCCATCACTCCGCCCATATAAAAATTGCCATTATCAAAAGCGGCATCATTTTCAACTCCATTACCAAAGCCTAGATATGTTTGAGAAAATGGATTAATATAATCTGTATAAAGCACTTGCGCTCTTAATGCTAAAGAAGAAGCAAAAATGTATATAAGTATGTAAAAACGTATGTTCATATTTTAAAAAGCCGCTATATAAATATAACGGCTTTTTTTGGTTTTTATTCTATGATAAACTTAGTTATTTCTTTTTTATTTGTAATGGCATCGTAAATTTCCACTAAATACACGCCACTATTCCAGTTCATTACGTCTATAGTTAATAAGCCTGTAGTGTTTGTACTGTATATTTTACTTCCCATATTATTATAAATGGTAATTGTTTTGCTGCCATTGTTTGTAGATAAAGTCACCTGTGTTTTTGCTGGATTTGGGTATAATCCAATTAACTGAGTGTTAAGCTCTGTTCCTGATTTTTTAATCATTCGTGCAGTTGATTTATCTGTTGGAGCAAATAAGTAAGGGTCTTCAAATTGTAAATTATAATTTGCTAATAAAATACCGCGAGCATAATGAACTCCCTGCCCACCAAGTCGGGAATCGCTTTGTGCAATGGCAATTAAGTCTGCTTTTTCGCTACTTTTATACTCGTAACGATTTTCCTGACGTAAAGTATTTAAAATGCCTAGCACGCTTGCAATATTATTTTCTATCACATCTGTATTTGAAATTTGCTGTAAATGAGCAGAGCATCCATTATAATCTTTAGCTTCATATAATAATTGTGCCTTTGCTAAAGTTGTCATATTATTAGTCGTTAACATGGCTGCATTATTAATTTTGATGCTTTGTAAGCCGTCAATATACTGTTTGCTTTTATTTTGTGCGGTAGTTACATCATTACTATAATTTGTAGGAATGTCATTAACGTTTGACGTAATGGATGAACTATCCGTGTCAGAAGCCATTTTGCCTGTTGTTGTGTTGGTAGGGCATGGGTTTGGATCGCCAGTGCTAAAAATAATATTTGTACCAGTGCAAAGTACATAATTAATAAACGTTGTGTTTGGCGACATCCACTGGTAATTAGCGGTATTACAGTTATACATGGTTATATCAGATGAGGTATTACTAATAAATGTATTTTGGCGACCAATATTTGGTGATAAATTACCATGTGGTATTCCCGTATTACGAATCCAACTCCAGCTTGGTTGAATACCATTCACACAATATTGTAAAGTGTTACATAAAACATTACTTTCCATCATATCAAGCCCAAGTCCAATACCAAAACCTGCTTGTACCACATTTCTCTTAATTAAACTATATTGCGAATTTAAAAATGAAATGCCTTCGTTTTGCCAACTACCAGAATTGTCAGATGTAACTGCATTATTTAAAGCTCTATTTTTAATACTATTTTCAACCCTAATCCCTTTTGCTGAAACATTATAACTTGTAGAGAAGTTAATGGTATTGCCTTGCATATCAAATTTATCAGAAAAGGTATTATTATCTCCATTCCACCCATTGTCTGTTGCACTGGAGCCTTTAATATTAATAATTTTTACAGCTCCCTCCACATTGTTAAATGTATTGTTATTTATTAAATAATGGTCGTATGTTTTAGCTGCGCTAGTAAGCGTGCTTTCGCTAATATAAACACCGCCAGCCCATGGTGCATTTTGAAATGTGTTTTTATGAATATCAATTTTTGTGTCTATATCGTCGCAACTAGAAATAGCAATGCCTGCCCACATATATCCTTGAAATGTATTGGCATCTGCAGCATTTAAATCATTCCCAACAATAAGAGTATTCCCATAATTGTAAGTCCAAAATATACTATAACTTTTTGTGTTTGTAAAAGTATTTCTTCTAACGAGTTGATTGCAGCCAAATGAAAGCCACGTGTCGCTATTATTATTTAAAAAAGTATTATCTAAGACATCCGTTTCTTTTGACCCTAAAAAAGCAGCATCGCCGCTTACGGCTGCTACATCCGCATCCTGGAAATTATTTTTTTGAATCAAAATATCTGTTCTTAATGAACGAATGCCATATTGCCCACTTTTAAAAACATTACCTGTTGTAGTAGAGCCAATTTTTAATTTATTAGTAGATGTTCCACTTGTGTTTGCTTCAATTCCCGTAATACCATAACGCACTGTGCCGCTAGTTGTTAATACTTGGCCTTTGGTTTGGTCAATTAAAGGTATTGTGGAGTAAAAACGAGAGCCAGTGATAGATACAATACTTGGGTTAACACTGTTTAATACTACTCCTTTTTCGTTTTTATCAAAGGAACTGTTCGTATTAATATTCACGGTTACGTTACTGCCGTTTACTTCAACACCCTTGATGGCGTCGTAAATTCTGCTGTTAATAAGAGATGTTGTCATGGTAAAATTACTGGCGTTGCTGCTAGCATTATTGTTCATAGAAACACCGCGCCACATTAAACCGCAAGGGTGGCCTTGTAATAAAGCCCCACTTAAAGTAAGATTACCACCACCATTTACATTTAATTCGGCATTGGTAAAAAACTCAAATGTCATTTTATCAATATTAATACTAATAGCATTAGGGATGTTTATTTGTCTTGCAACACGTACTTTTGGAAAACTAGTTAGTGTGCCTAAGTATGTATTTTGTTGTATTAGCCAAAATGGATTCACTGTTGTAAACCAAGTTGCACTTGTTGGCACGGTATAAATATCAACATCTACATTTTTAGTATTAGTTGCATCATAGTTTTCTCCATCAATTTGGTCGGGCATTAGAACAAAATTATAAGTTGGATTATAAGGTAGCCCACACGATATTGGAGTTAAATTTAAAACATCTGTTGATGCATCGATCCAATTAAGTTGTGAAGTAGATGCACATAAAATTTTACTTCCATTAAAATTTTTTTCAAGCATAGACTTATTGAAGGAACTAGTAATTGTTACCTGATTAAAAGGTGTAGTTAAATATTTTACGTAAATACCAGTACCTGTTGAGTAAAATAATTTATTACCAGCATTGTTGAACTCTAAACCATAAATAGACGATGCCGCGGTAAAATCATAAGAAGTACCAGTTGCTAATCCTGTAGTCGGGTTTAAATCAAGTATTGTAATTTGATTGCTGGGCGAACCACCCTTATGAAAAGCTATTTTATCTCCAGCATTACTCAATTCAAGTTCATAGGCACTTGTGCCTGCGCCAAATGACGGAGTTAAAAATGTTGGAGAAGAAGTTATTCCTGTTGCTGTAATTGTGTGCATTGCTAACTGAAAAAACGTACTATGTATATAATACAAATAACGATTACCACCTACTAATTTACTAACAGCTATAGGATTTGCCGTTGGGTTACTGACGTTTGCCGAAAGTGTAGCTCCTGTAGCGAACGACCCTAAGCCACTGTTGCCGTTCATATCAACAACGTCGTATCTTAAAGTTCCTACCAAACTACCTGATACGTCTTGAGGATAAATGATATAATATTTATTAGTGCAAGCATCATTTGCTGGATTTGGTACGATAGAAATTTCTGATAAACCAACATAGCCTAATGCCATTGTTCCAATTAGCTGATTGAATTTATTATAAATCTTGTTGTAATTTGCAACATAAAACAATAGTTTACCCTCACTATCGTATATGCTATTACTGCCGGGTGTTCCTGCATTAGTAGTAAATGGAGGTTTAACATTTGGAGTTGTCTTCAAATCAATTAAGTTTGGAGCAATGTGCCAGCCCTTTAGTTGAGTTGGAGTTTGAGAAAATGATTTTTGTATTGTAATACTAGTGAATAGTATAATACAAGTATAGAGTAAGTTTCTGTTTTGTTTCATGTAGTTATTTTTTTGGTTAAGTAAATATACAAAACGGTCATAAACGACCGAATTAAATTTTTGATATAACCGCAAATTTAACATGTGCGTAACAATAGGCAGGATTTAATATTAAAAAAAATTGGGCTTACATTATATAAGCAACGACAATTTAAAAGATTGTCACGCACGCAAGTAGCAATACATTTAAGCACAGATGAAAAGCAAATAAGACGCATAGAAAGCGGGGAGGTTAATTTTACAATACTTACTCTTTTAAAATTATGTTATGTTTTAGAAATAAATCCAAGCGTTTTATTAGATTTAAAATTAAGTGAAAATATTTTAAACGATTAACCCCAAACAAAAAACGCCTCACAATTTGCAAGGCGTTTTTCTAACTAAACTAAATTTTACTTCACTAATTTTATAGTTTTTAATGAGCTTCCTTTCTCATTCGTAACACTTAAACTATAAAAGCCTTTCTCTAAATTACTAGTATTGATAGTCGTTTTAGAGTCATTTAAATTTCCTGTTAAAACTAGTCTTCCCAAAGCATCCACTAATACAAAAGTTAATTCGTTATCGTTAGTAGTTGTTACTTCCATGGTTAATTCATCAGCGATTGGATTAGGGAAGGCTATTAATTCAATTTCTTTTTCTGTTTGTGCAATACCAGTAACAGATGTTGGAATAACATTTATAGTTGCTGGACCTGTTAATGATTCTGAGGTTCTGAAAATATTCGAATTGATACAGTAACTATCTGTTTGCCCGCAACTCACCGTTGTTGAAACACAAATGCTAAATGTACCTGATGCAGAATACGTATGGGAAGGATACATGTTACCCGAGCTTGTTGTGCCATCGCCCCAATCCCAAACAACAGATGTGGTATTTTGAGAATATGTTGGGTAAGCATTCCATACTATTGACGGTAATTGAGTGGAGTCTTTATGCAGATTAAATGAAATGTGATTTACACAAATTGATAAATTGACAAGTTGTGTAGTTGATCCAGTGCACGTAAAGTTTACAGAGTCATGTACATTTAATTGAACAATATAATTGCCTGAATTCAAATAGGTGTGTGAGGAATTGGCCCCATACATTCCTGAAAAATCTCCAAAATTCCAATAGAAGCTTGTGGTAGAAGTGGTTCCAGTTGAGGTGCTTTGAAATGTAACAATCCCGTTATTGCCAACACTATAGGTAAAAGATGGGGTTAAAGAACATGGAGCAACTGTTACAGAAAAAGTTTTTACAAATGTATAATTGCAAATATTCAAGGGGTCGGATGCAGTTAGTGTGGCTGTATATATTCCACTGTTTGTAAAGGTATGTGAAGTATAATAGCCATTAGAGTTAAAGCCATCGCTAAAATTCCAACCGTAGTTAACATTATATAAACCATTGCCTACTGGATAAAATGTCATATATCCATTTTGTTGTTGGCCAGTTACAATATCAGTAATAATAGCATTACAAGGCGCTGTATTAACGGTTACTGTAGTAATTACTGAATTTGTACAAATACCAATAGTGTCAGTTAAAACTAATTTAACGGAATATATTCCGTTTGAATAATTATGATTTTGAACTTGAGTTGTTCCAATTGAAAAGTCCATAGTCCCATCTCCCCAATACCAATAGTAATAACAACTTGGATTAGAAGTAACGGATGTGTTTGAAAAAGAAACCACACCGTTATTGTTGTTTATAATACTATAACTTGCGGTGCATTGACTATAGCCTGCATAAGATATAATGGCTAATAGCAGGGAGACGAACGATAATTTTAATTTCATTTTTTGATAAATTTGACATTTAAAAATAAAGGAGGCTACCACAGGCAACCTCCTTTTACACTAAACTAAATTTTACTTCACTAATTTTATAGTTTTTAATGAGCTTCCTTTCTCATTAGTAACACTTAAACTATAAAAGCCTTTCTCTAAATTGCTAGTGTTGATAGTAGTTTTAGAGTTATTTAAATTTCCAGTTAAAACTATTCTTCCTAGAGCATCTATTAACACGTACGTTAATGCATTGTTGTTAATTGTTATTGCTTCAATGGTTAATTCATCCGCTATTGGATTAGGGAAGGCTATTAACCCAATTTCTTTTTCTGTTTGTTTAATACCAGTAGCAGATAATGGAATCACATTTACTTGACTCATTAAAAAACCTGCCGCCATGCGCTGTACACTTGATGAATCACAGTATGTATCAGTACATGTTGAAACATTACCAAATGTATTTGTATAAGTTCCAGTTACAGTTAAGCAAACCACATATTGGCCAGGTATTGCATATTGATGGAAAGGATATTGTTGAGAAGAAGTGGTACCATCACCAAAATCCCATAAATAAGAGGCATTCCCAGATGTCCAAGATAAATTATATGCAAAATAATTTCCTGCATTTACTGAATCAGCAAAAATATAGAACTGAGAATTTGCTTGGCAACCCGCAGGAGTTGTTGTGCCACTTCCACATGATACAGTGATCATTTGCATGGTTGAATCGCAGAATGCACCTAATGAAGTATATGAGTATAATGTTGCATAATAAGAACCGTTTGCTAAAGCAACGGCAGGGCTTGGAGACGCGGTATAAGTCATGCCATTAATATACCATACACCATAACCGCCACCAGTTGATGTGTTAACAAAGTGTGTAACACAAGAAGAATCAGTGTAACTATAAAAAGAAGCCTGGCAAGGAGTGTTAGTTCCACCGCCACCACAGCTTACAGTAATGTATTGAGAAGTTGAATCGCAAAATGCGCCACCCGAATACGTGTATAGAACCGCGTTATAAGAGCCGTTAGCTAAACTTGCCGAAGGATTTGCAGATGTAAAACTACTGCCATTAATGTACCAGTTGTATGTTAAGTTACTACCTGTTGATGTATTTACAAAATGAGTAACGCAAGAACTATCAGTGTAGTAAGTAAAATTTGCATTACAAGCCGTTGTGGTCATATTGTTTATGCTTAATACCGTATTTCCAGTTAACCAACACCCGTTCAATGAATCATTAATAGAAACCGACAAAGTGTAGGTTCCATTTGCTGGAAACTGAAACGTGCCATTTGATTGAAACATACCAGATGTTTGAGTTGCATTTGGGGTTACATACCAATAATACATAGTTTGTGATGGACTGGTTGGACTCGAAAGAATTGGAGTAACGGTTGCAGTTCCATTGGCACCAAGTGACACACTCATATTGGTAACAGTAGGACATTGTGCCATTGCTGTTATTGAAAAGACACTTAGTGCTAATCCTAATAGTTTTTTAGTAATTGTTGTTTTCATATTGTATATATTAAAGTTAATTTATTTTCTTGATACAAATTTGCAAAGAGAAATCATTTTTCGAAACACTATTTTATTATTTATTACATACTCAAAATTTTAAATGTGTCGTTTTATGCTTATTATATGGGATATGATTCATTTTTTGTTACATAAACAAATTCCTCTGCGTCTCATCATAAAAACAAAAAGAGCGAACTAGTTAGATTCGCTCTTTTTTTATATAAGTAACAGGATATTTATTTAACTAACTTAATTGTTTTTAGCTTGTGTCCTTTTTCGTTAGTAATACTTAAACTATAAAATCCTTTTTCTAAATTACTAGTGTTGATAGTAGCTTTGGAATTATTTAAGTTTCCTGTTAATGCTATTTTTCCAAGAGCGTCTACTAATACATATATTATAGCGTTGTTATTAGAAGTTATTGCCTCAATCGTCAATTCATCAGCTATTGGATTTGGAAATGCGCTTAAACTTATTTCTTTTTCTGGTTGTTTAATGCCAGTAACAGATAATGGAATAACATTTACTTGACTCATTAAAAAACCTGCAGCCATTTTTTGCACGCTAGAGGAATCACAGTAGGTACTTGAACAGGTTGATGTACCCACCGCATTAGAATATAAAACCGTTGTAGTTAAACAAACAATATAGCTTCCAGGAACAGCGTACTGATGAGACGGGTAGGTTTGAGAGGAAGTTGTTCCATCTCCAAAATCCCACAAATAGGAAATCGTTCCATTTCCGGAAGAGAAGTTATAAATAGAATAAATACCACTTCCTAAATTTACGGAGTCAGGAAAAACAATAAAGTTCGAATAAGCTTGGCAGCTAGTAGCAGGATTCCCGCAGTCTACGTAAACATAATTTACCACTGAATCACAAAATGTTCCATTTGAAAATGTAGCTAATTGAAGAATAGAATATCCTTGTGGCAAGTTCAATGTTGGATTAGTTGCGGTGCTTATTAATGTTGGAATATTATTGTTTGTAATATCATACCATTCATACGTTAAATTATTGCCAGTGGAAGTGTTTGTTATATAAGTGACACAAGTTGAATCAGTAAAAGATGTAAAGTTTGCAACACAAGATACGGTGTTGCTACCACTACATGCTACATTTACGTTATGAGAAATTGAATCACATAGTTGACCTACATAATATGTTTGTAATAAAACTGAATGATTACCATTGGGTAAATTAACAATCGGGTTTATTGAAGTGTAATGATTACCGTTGATTAACCAATCATACGTGATATTATTTCCCGTGGAAGTGTTATTAAAATAGGTAACACAGTTACTGTCAGAGTAAGCTGTAAAATCAGCATGGCAGCTAGCCGCTGGTAAATTGCTAATGGTTAAAGTGGTACAATATTGGGTAGACAAACAGCCATTTAGTGAATCAGAAAAATTTAAACAGACGTTATATGTACCATTTGAGTAGAATTCGAATTCTCCTTGAGATTGAAATGGATTTGAGTTTAAACTTCCACTTGGAGAAATCTGCCAATAGTACATAGTCATTGTAGGACTCACAGTGCCGCTAATAACTGGAGTTATACTTGCCGTTCCATTAGCGCCTAATATTACGTTTAAATTTGTAATTGTTGGGCACTGTGCGAATGCCGAAATAGAAAAAACACTAAGTGTTAATCCTATTAGTTTTTTGAAGAAATTAGTTTTCATGATTTTTGAGTTTAGTTCGACAGGCTCATAACAAGTATCGAAATATATTTATTCTTTTATAAAATAAATACGATACGATTTATTTTCCGAATTTATTATCATCCAATACGACCCAGCATTTAATTCAGAAACATTGATGGTTTCTTTGAATGTCAGCTCTTTTACTTTTCGGGCAAATACGTCATAAATGATAATGTTTTTATATTGATTATTGCTTTGGACTTTAATGGTTAAATCATTTATTACTGGGTTCGGGTATAACTTAAATTGATTTTTTTCAAATTCAAAAACACTATTAATATCGTTTATCCATATCACAGGTCTTACACTATCACCATTAACGCCTGTCCCAGTAATAATAAGAGGCCAAACAACAATAGTGTTACCATTGCCACCAGATTTAAACGCTGCAGGCCCTTGATTTGGAGTGAAAGACATGCCCACAGAAACGCTGTCGTTAGGTTGTAACGTTGCACCTATGGTAACTGAATCTAAAATTGGATTAAACGTAGCGGTGTCTCTTTTAGCTTGCACTGTAATAGATCCTGAAAATGCAGCATTGCCATAATTTTTTACATAGGCCGTAAAATTTATATTATTGCTAAACGTTACAGTACTAGATGGCGTTGTGGCGCTTGCTGGAGTAAAAGAAAGAACTGGACTCATGCCAATTTTTGCCGCTACCTGTCCGTAGCCCGTAAGCCCAGATAAAATAAATAAAAAGGTTAAAAAACGTTGTATCATAATAATGAGTTTTTGCTTCTCTAAAATTAATTAAAAAAATCACTAAAAATAATTTACTTTTATATTTTATTACACATTCATATTATGGATATTTTACAAGATTTAATTAAATCCTTAGAAAAGGAAGAATTAAAAAGCTATAAGCTATTTACAAAGCGAACTCACAACTTTGAAAACCGCAAGGACATAGAGTTATTTGACTCAATTAAAAAGCAGGGGGATGAATCAGATAAGTATCATTTTAATGTGATTTATAAGGGTGTGAAGCCAGATACCAAATATTACAGACTCAAGAATAAAATAGCGGATGATATTGGCATTGTATTATCCAATTTAAATCATAAAAAGCCCGAAACAGATACGATTCACTTAATAGGTTTAGCAAAAATTTTTAATGCAAAACAAAAATACAATCTCGCATTACATTATTTGAAGCTAGCAGAGCGCAGAGCTATTGATAAAGAAGAGTATGCCTTACTAGAAGCAATTTATGAACAAATGGTAAGAATGAGCATTCAAAATACAGAAGAAAGTCCTACACGCATTATTGAAAAAAGAAATGAAAACAGTCAGCGTTTAAAGTTGTTGCAAGACTTAGAAAATAATTTAGCAGTTTTATCTCACGAAGTCAAAACAACCCAAAATTTAACCACCAAAAAGGAAATTACTACCTGGTTAAATCATACTTTAAAAAATACCATTAAGTTATCTTATGTGAAAAATAGCGCTCAACTTCGAATTAAAATTTTTCAAAATTTAAGTCGCTTGATGTTATTATTGAAAGACTACACCGCACTAGAAGCATATTTAAAATCTTGTTTAGTTGAATTTGAAAACGATAAATTGTTCACAAAACAAACACATGAAGTCAAATTGCAGTTGCTGGTGTATTTGTGTAATGCTTCCTATATGCTCGATAAACACGCGCAATCCATACAGTGTGCTAATGTATTGCATAAAGCCATTTTCGAATTTGATAAAGCTCTATACAATCAATACATTTTTTATTATTATAATATTTTGGTAAATAATTATAGTAAGACCAATGCATTGAAAGCTATTGATACATTGGAAGAAGCTCAAAATGAAAAACAAATTAAAAATAATCCCAATCAATATTTTTACGTATTGAATAATCTGGCCATTTTAAATTTCGATTTAAAAAAACATAAACAAGCTAGTAAATTTTTTAGTCAGATGTATGTATCTCAAAATTTTAAATCTTTCGACAAATCATTTATAGTTAAGTTACAAGTGTTCGAATTAATAAACAGAGTAGAGCTTCAGGATTATGAATTGTGCGATAAGCAATTGAACCAGCTTTATAAGTTGATAGAGGATGTGAAAGAAAAAGAGTCCATTAAAATCGACATCGGTGTATTAGATTTGATTAATAAATTTTTAAATGAATCTGAAAACCGCTGGAGACCTTTGAAAACAAACATCCAAGCTTTTGTGAAAAAATTCCAGAACCCAAAAGATGGCGCTGGTTTAATTAACTATGCGCAATGGATTGAAACAAAAATTTAGTTACTGCCAAAAATCGTAATAGTTAAACCATTGATGCGGATAGGCTTTTGCAGTTTCTTCAACTTTGGCAATATATTGCAATAATAAATCTTGACATACTTTTTCTAGTTGTGCTTCACCTCTTACTCTATCTACTTGGATTGGTTTTTCTGTTGAAAATTGATAGGTATGTTTGTCGGTTTTAACAGCAAATACAATACATAGGGGCACACCAAATTTTGCGGCCAT
>Ga0075163_10003823_pt1 | contig 20231 bp, 15 predicted proteins | sample JI1023141ADNA_FD_71478 | JGI IMG/M metagenome (GOLD analysis project Ga0075163, IMG submission 71478) | Wastewater effluent complex algal communities from Wisconsin, to seasonally profile nutrient transformation and Carbon sequestration -... | ecosystem: Engineered > WWTP > Effluent > Algae... | reverse complement strand
CGCACCGACGAGCTCCGCGAGTACGCCTCCGACCTCGCGCTGGCCGGCGGGGCGGTCATCGCCCGGTCGTACGATTGCGCCGCCCCCGGCGACGATGGCGGCGACCGCGAACGCGAGCTGTGCGTCTGGCGCGGCCCGCGGCGAGGCTGGACGCCGATGGCGGTGCCGGCATCTGGCGACGCCGACCTGACGCTGCTCGACGGGCCGCGCGACGTCGTCATCGCCGGCGACGCGATCTACCCGATCGGCGCCAAGGGTGTCGGCCGCGGCCGATCGTGGTCGAGCGCCTGGCAGGCGCGGGCCGTCGATCTCGCCGGCCGGGTCTGGGGCCTCGACCAGGCTGGTCAGCTCGTCCGCGGCTGAACCGTCGCGACCGACCGCCGGCCGCCGCCGCCGCCGAGCGCGAGGCTCGACAGCACCACGCTGACCGACGACATCGCCATCAGCGCGCTGGCGGTCATCGGCGACAGCTCGACGCCCCAGCGGGTCAGCGCGCCGGCCGCGATCGGGATGGTGATCAGGTTGTAGCCGACCGCCCAGCCGAGGTTGCGGCGCATGGTCCGGACCGTGGCCCGGGACAGCTCGATCAGCCGCGCGACCGCGCCGAGATCGGAGCGCATCAAGGTGACGTGGGCGGCGGCGCCGGCGACGTCGGTGCCGTCGACCACCGCGATCCCGACCGAGGCCGCGGCCAGGGCGGGCGCGTCGTTGACCCCGTCGCCGACCATGACCACGCCGCGGGCCGCCAGCGCCTGCACCCGGGCCGCCTTGCCCGCCGGGTCGACGCCGGCGGCGACGTCGGTGATGCCGACCGCGGCCGCCACCCGTCGCGCCGGCTCGGCGCGGTCGCCGGTGATCAGCACGACGTCGAGCCCGAGGGCGCGCAACGCCGCGACCGCGGCGCCGGCGTCGGCCCGCAGCGGATCGCGCAGCCCGACCGCGCCGCGCAGCCGGCCGTCGATCGCGACCAGCACCGGGGTCGCACCGGTCGCGGCGATCGCCGCCTCCGCCGCGGTCGCCGTCGCGGCGTCGGCGCCGCGCAGGACGCACGCCGCCGCGCTGCCGACCACGATCGTCACCCCGTCGACCACGCCGGTGACGCCCGCGCCCGGCCACGCGACCACGCCGGTCGCCGCCGGCACCGCCACGCCCCGGGCCCGGGCCGCCCGCGCCACCGCCCGCGCCAGCGGGTGCTCGCTGCGCTCGGCGACCGCCGCCGCCGGGCCCAGCCAGGTCGCCGGATCGTCGGCGACGCCGACGCTGGCGTCGACGCTGGCGACGGTCTCGACCTCGGGCGCGCCGGCGGTGAGGGTGCCGGTCTTGTCGAACGCCACCACCGTCGCCGCCGCCAGCCGCTCGAAGACGTCGCCGCCCTTGACCAGCGCGCCCAGCCGCGCCGCCCGCCCCGACGCCACCATCACCGCCGTCGGCACCGCCAGCCCCATCGCGCACGGACAGGCGATGACCAGCACCGTCGCCGCCCGCTGAGCGCCGATCGCGAGCGAGCCGGCGCCGAGCCACCAGCCGATCCCGACCGCGACCGCCAGCAGCAGCGCCGCCGGCACGAACACCGCGCTGGCCCGATCGGCCAGCCGCTGGGTCGCGGCCCGCGCGCCCTGGGCCTCGCGGACCAGCCGCAGCATGCCGGCGAGCGTCGAGCCGGCGCCGATCGCGCTGACCCGGGCCCGCAGGCCGCCGGTGCCGTTGACGGTGCCGCCGATCAGCCGGGCGCCGACCGCGCGGTGGACCGGCACCGGCTCGCCGGTCACCATGCTCTCGTCGATGTCGCTCTCGCCCTCGACCACGATCGCGTCGGCGGCGATCCGCTCGCCCGGCCGGATCGCCAGCACGTCGCCCTTGCGCAGCAGCGCGGCGTCGAGCTCGCGCGGCTGGTCGTCGTCGTCGACGATGGTGGCCCGGGTCGGGGCCAGCCGGGCGAGGGCGACCAGCGCCGCCGTGGTCCGGCGGCGGGCGTGGGCCTCGAGCGCCTGGCCGGCGAGCACGAACCCGGCGATGCCCAGCACCGCCTCGAGGTAGAGCCCGCCGCCGGCGGCGTGGACCGTCGCCGGCGCGATCACCGCCGCGACCGACAGCGCGAGCGCGGCCAGGGCGCCGACCGTGACCAGCGCGTTCATGTCGGGCTGGCGCCGGACCAGCGAGGCCAGACCGCGGCCCCAGATCGGCCAGCCGATCGCGCCGCCGATCACCACCGTCCCGCCGATCAGCGCCCAGCCGAGCGTCGCCGGCGCGATCGTCCACAGTCCGGGCGCCAGCCGGCGCGCCGGGCCATCGATCAGCCAGGCCATCGCCCGCGCCAGCGGATCGCCGCCGTGGTGCGGCATCAGCGGCGCCGCGGCGACCATCACCACCGCCATCGCCAGCAGCGCGGCCGCCGCCCGCCAGGCCCGATCGCGGGCGTGGGCGGCGCCGGCGCGATCGTCGCGGAGCTGGGCGACCGCGACGTCCTCGTCGTCGCGCGGCAGCTCGGCGTGGTAGCCGGCGTGCTCGACCGCGGCGACCAGCCCGGCCGGATCGACCGCGGCCGGATCGACGTCGACCCGGGCGCTGCGGGTCACCAGGTTGACCGTCACCGCCCGCACCCCGGGCTGGCCGGCCAGCGCGCGCTCGACGTGGGCGCTGCAGGCCGCGCACGACATCCCGCCGATCGGCAGCGTCAGCCGATCGCGCGCCAGCGGGGCCGGGGTGGGCACGGCCGGCTCAGGACGCCGCGGCGGCCGGCGGCGCGGCGGCGCGGGGCGCGGCGGGGAAGCCGGCGGCGGCCAGCGCGGCGATCGCCGCGGTCGGCGCGCCACCCTCGACCGCGCCCCGGACCCGGCCGATCGCGACCTCGTCGACGATCACGCCGGGCACCGCGGCCAGCGCCGCCTTGACCCGTCGCACGCAGGCCTGGCAATGCATCCCGTCGACGGCGAGCTCGAACGGTTGACTCATGTGCTCACGGTACCGCCGGAAGCGGCGGGCGCAAGGTCGGGCCGCCGCGCCCTCCTGTCGCACCCGCCCGCGGTCGCCTTCACGCGCCGACCGGCGCCGCGGTGGCCCGCCCGGCCCGGGTCCGGACCTCGACCTCGCCGGTCGGGTCGAGCCAGCGGGCGGCGGCGGCGCGCAGCGCGGCCCGATCGAGCCGGGCGTAGCGCGCCAGCTCCTCGGCGGCGCCGTCGGGGCCGCCGGTCGCCAGCATCGAGCCGCACAGCAGCGCCGCCCGCCGGCCGATGCCGTCGAGCCGCCACCACAGCGCGGCCTCGCGCCGCCGGACCCCGCGCTCGAGCGCCGCCTGGTCGATGCCGTCGGCCCGGACCCGGGCCAGCTCCTCGTCCAGGATGGCGGCGACGTCGGCCATCGCCCGGCCGCTGCGCAGATCGACCGCGACGTGGATCTCGCCGCCGCGCCGGCCGCCCTGGACCCAGACGTTGACCCGCTGGGCCAGCGGCCGCTCGTAGACCAGCCGGCGCCACAGCCGACCGGTGCCGGGGCTGGCCAGCGCCAGCGCGATCACGTCGAGCGCGGCGTCGTCGTCGCTCGGGCTGGGCGGTCCGTGCCAGGCCCGGTGGACGCGATCGAGGGCGGCCAGCGGATCGTCGACCACGCTCCGCAGCGGCCCGCGCACCGGCGGCGCCGGATCGGTGCGGCGCGGCGGCCGGGTCGAGCGCGGGAACGAACCGAACCAGCGCGCGCACGCCGCCCGCGCCTCGTCGCCGTCGACGTCACCGGCCAGCACCAGGGTCGCGTTGGCCGGCACGTACCAGGTCCGGTAGAAGCTCGCGACCCGCTCGAGCGTCGCCGCCGCGATGTCCTCGTGCCGGCCGATGGTGAGGTGGCGCAGCGGGTGGCCGTCGGGGTAGAGGCCGGCGGCGACCGCGAACCGCTCCGGCCCGTACGGCGCGTTCTCGTAGCGCTGGCGGCGCTCGGCCTGCACCACCGCGATCTGTTGATCGAGCCGGCGCTGATCGAGCGCGGGCAGGAAGTAGCCCAGCCGGTCGGCCTCGAGCCACAGCGCGACGTCGAGCGCCTGGCGCGGCACGACCTCGTGATAGATCGTGCGGTCGGGGCCGGTCTGGGCGTTGGCGTCGGTGGCGCCGACCTCGCGCAAGAGCTCGTAGTGGTGGCGGCCGCGCAGGTTGAGCGAGTTCTTGAACATGTGCTCGAACAGGTGGGCGAAGCCGCTGTCGCCGTCGCGCTCGTCACCGGCGCCGACCCGGTAGCCGACCCACACCGCGCACAGCGGCACCGAGCGGTCCTCGTGCACCACCACCTCGAGCCCGCAGTCGAGGGTGAAGCCCTCGCTCGCCAGCCGCGGTCGGCCGTCGACGATCGTCACCGGCGGCGGGCCCGCGATCGCCACCGCGGACGCCACCGCTGGCCGTGCCGGCGCGGTCACGGCTCGTCGTCCACGCCGCCGCCGCGGGCCAGCGCCAGCGCGAGCTGGTACAGCTCGCGCCGCGGTCGGCCGGTCTTGACCACCAGCCGCTGGGCCACGTCCTTGGGCCCGAGCCCGTCGGCCAGCAGCCGCTTGACCTCGGCCTCGACGTCGATCGCGGCCCGGGTGACGCCGGGCGCGGCGCCGCCGACCACGATCGTGCACTCGCCGCGCGGCGCCGCCGCGGCGAACCGATCGCGCAGCGCCGCCACCTCGCCGCGGACGTGCTCCTCGAACCGCTTGGTCAGCTCGCGCGACAGGCAGGCCGGCCGGTCGTCGCCGAGCGCCTCGGCCATCGTCGCCAGCGTCGCCGCCACCCGGTCGGGCGCCTCGTAGAAGATCATGGTCGCGGTCTGATCGCGCAGCCGACCGACCGCCTCGGCCCGCGCCCCCGGCTCGCGCGGCAGGAAGCCGACGAAGAGGAACGAGTCGGTCGGCAGGCCGCTGCCGACCAGCGCCGCCAGCACCGCGCTCGGCCCGGGCACCGGCACCACCTCGACGCCGGCCGCGATCGCCGCGCGCACCATCCGCAGCCCGGGGTCCGAGACTCCCGGCGTGCCGGCCTCGCTGATCACCGCCACCGAGCGGCCGCTGGTCAGCACCGCGACCAGGTCGGCGGCCCGCTCGGCCTCGTTGCCCTCGAACAGCGAGCGCACCCGCCGCGCCGGGTTGACCGGGCCGCCGCCGTCGGCGCGCTCGAGCAGCACCGCCGCCGACCGGGTGTCCTCGGCCGCGATCACCTCGACCTCGCGCAGCACCCGCGCCGCCCGCGGCGACAGATCCTCGAGGTTGCCGATCGGCGTCGCCACGACGTACAGCACCCCGGCCGCCGGCTCCACCGTCATCGCTCGATCACGCGCGCGGTCACGTCAATCGCCCATGGCGATCGCGGTGACGTCGATCCCGCGGGCCTCGAGGAACTTGCGGGCCCGGTCGAGCATCCGCTTCTCGAGCTGGCGGGCCCGCTCGCGCGAGATCCCGTACTTGTCGCCCAGCTCCTGCAAGGTGAGCGGCGGATCCTGGAAGCGCCCGGCGAAGATGTCGGCCTCGCGGCCCGACAGCGTGGTCGCGAACTCGGCCATCGCCTCGCGGACCTTCTCGCGGATCTCGTTGTCCTCGACCGCCTGATCGGGCCGGGCGTCCTCGCTCGGCACGAAGTCGAGGCGGGTGCGGGCGCCGTCCTCGTCGCCCGGCACCGGCGCGTCGAGCGAGGCCTCGGGCGCGGCCAGCCGGCGCTCCATCTCGGTCACCTCCTTCTCGGTGACGTCGAGGTTCTCGGCCAGCAGCTTGGCGCTCGGGTAGAAGCCGAGCTGCTCGAGCCGCTCGCGCTCCTTGCGCAGGTTGAAGAACAGCTTGCGCTGGGCCTGGGTGGTCCCGATCTTGACCAGCCGCCAGTTGTTGAGGATGAACTTGAGGATGTAGGCGCGGATCCAGAACGCCGCGTACGACGACAGCTTGACCCCGCGCTCGGGATCGAACTTGCCGACCGCCTGGATGAGGCCGATGTTGCCCTCCTGCACCAGGTCGAGCAGGTTGCGGTGGGCGCGCCGGTACTCGTAGGCGATCTTGACCACCAGCCGCAGGTTGGCCTCGACCAGCCGGCGGGCCGCGCCGGTGTCGCCGTGCTGGGTCAGCCGGGTCGCCAGCGAGTGCTCCTCCTCGGGCGTGAGCAGCGGGTAGCGGCGGACCTCCTGCATGTAGGCCTGCATCGGGTCGCGCTTGATCAGCCCGACCCGGCCCTCGTCCTTGTCGCGCTTGCGGCGGGCCGGCCGCGGCGAGCCGCCCAGGACGTCGTCGGCCTCGACCAGCGCCAGCTCCTCCTCGGTGCCGACGTCGCCGTCGATCACCTCGGCCACCGGCTCGTCGTCGTCGCCGTCGCCGACGTCGATCACGGTGGCGGCGTCGGCGACCACGCTCTCGTCGGCGTCGCCGTCGTCGTCGTCACCGTCGCGCGCCTCCACTGCCTCTCCGGCCTCGTCGGCCTCGTCGTGAGGGTCCTTCGCCTCGCCTGCGTCATCGTCGCCGTCGCCGGCGGTCGCAGCCTTGCTCGACCGGGGCCGGCGCGCGGTGGCGGCCCCGGCCGCGGCGGGCGGCTTGCGCCCAGGCTTGCCAGCCCGCGGCGGGCGGCCCGAACCATCGACCATGGCGGCCACCATACTACACGTCGGCGCCAAGCCGAGCGCGCCCCGGCCACTCTCGTCACGTCCTGGTCAGCGACGGTGAGGCGCGTCGACGAGATCGGAATGGCGGGTCGGGCGTCAGAGCTTATACTCGATGAACATGCGCCGACTCTCCGTGCACGCGGTCCTCGTCACCGTTGCGGCCGCGGCCGCCCTCGTCCTGACTGTCGTCAAGCAGTCGCACGAGGGCGTGATCGGCTTCGACTTCCAGGCGCGACAGGTGCTGGCGGCGCCCGGCACACCGGCCACCGCGCACCACGATCTCACCGAGCTCAAGGTCTTCAACCTGACCTTGCTCCGCATCCGCGAGAGCTACGTCGATCCCAGCCGCATCGATCCCAAGAAGATGCTGTTCGAGGCCCTCGACTCGGTCCAGCTCAACATCCCCGAGGTGCTGGTCGAGGCCGATCCCGCCCACGACGCGCTGACGGTGGTGGTCAACGACAAGCGGCAGAGCTTCTCGACCGCCGACGTCGACTCGCTGTGGCGGCTGTCGGGCCGGCTCAAGAAGATCTTCGAGTTCGTCCAGGCCAACATGAACCCGGGCGCCGACCTCGCCCAGGTCGAGTACGCCGCGGTCAACGGCATGCTCGAGACCCTCGATCCCCACTCGGTGCTGATGGATCCCGAGGCCGCCCGCGAGCTCGACGTCTCGACCAGCGGCAAGTTCGGCGGGCTCGGCATCGTCATCCGCATGGTCGATCGCAAGCTCACCGTCATCCGCCCGATCAAGAACACGCCGGCGTCGCGGGCCGGCATCAAGGCCGGCGACCACATCGTCAAGATCGACAGCCAGACCACCGACGTCCTGTCGAGCGACGAGTCGGTCGACCGGATGCGCGGCGCGCCGTCGACGCCGGTGACCCTGTGGGTCGAGCGCAAGGGCACCGCCGGGCTGATGCGGTTCGATCTGGTCCGCGACACCATCCAGGTCGAGTCGGTCCAGTCCAAGCTGCTCGACGGCGGCGTCGGCTGGATCAAGATCAAGAACTTCCAGGGCTCGACCGGCGCCGAGACCGACGACGCGATGCGCGAGCTGGCCGCCGGCGGCGCGACCTCCTTCATCCTCGACCTGCGCGGCAACCCCGGCGGTCGCCTCGATCAGGCGATCGCGGTCGCCGACCTGTTCATCGACGAGGGCACGCTGGTCACCACCGTCAAGGGCGGGGCCCGCAACGCCCGCCGCGCCGCCCGCGGCGACGGCAACACCACCGCCCCGATGGCGGTGCTGCTGTCCCCCGGCTCGGCGTCGGCGTCGGAGATCGTGGCCGGCGCGCTCAAGAACCTCGACCGATCGATCGTCATCGGCACCCGCAGCTTCGGCAAGGGCTCGGTCCAGCAGCTCTACCGCAACGACGACGACGGCACGACCCTCAAGCTGACCGTCGAGCAGTACCTGACCCCGGGCGACAAGTCGATCCAGTCGGTCGGCATCGTCCCCGACATCGCGCTGCAGCGGATGCTGGTGCCCGACAAGAACGACGGCCCCGGCGACGTCGTCCGCCTGCTGCCGCCGACCCGGTCGTGGGGCGAGAAGGATCTCGACTCCCACCTGACCTCGCAGTACGCGGTCGACACCGACAAGCCGGCCTACGAGCTGCCGTACCTGTTCGAGAAGCCGGCCGCCCAGGCCGCCAACCCCGACGCCGACGACGAGGACGAGGATCCCGGCGCCGCCGACGAGCTGGTGGTCGACTTCGAGGCCCGCCTGGCCCAGGAGCTGCTCACCAGCGCCACCGCCCACGTCCGGCCCGGCCTGATCAAGGACGCCCGCGCCCTGGTCGCCCGCCGCCGCGCCGAGGAGGACAAGAAGCTCGCCGCCGCGCTGGCCAAGCTCGGCGTCGACTGGGCGGCCGCGCCCGCCACCGCCGAGCCGGCGGCCAAGCTGACCGCCGAGATGTCGGTCACCCCGGCCGGCCCGCTCACCGGCGGCGCGCTGGTCACCGTCACCGGCAAGGTCACCAACGCCGGCGCGGGCCCGGCCTACCGGGTCCACGTCCGCACCCACGCCGACGACGGCGTGTTCGACGACGACGAGCTGTTGTTCGGCAAGATCGCGCCGGGCGAGACCCGCACCTTCAGCACCCGGATGGAGGTGCCCAAGGACGCCATCGCCCGGGTCGATCGGCTGACGTTCGACCTCACCGAGGCCCGCGGCGCGGTGGTCCAGGTGCCGCCGGTCGAGGTCACGGTCGCCGCCGCCGCCCGCCCGACCTTCGCCTACGCCTACCAGGTGATCGACGACGGCAACGGCGACGGCCTGGTCCAGCGGCGCGAGAGCCACCGCCTGCGGGTCCAGGTCAAGAACACCGGCAATGGCACCGCCGCCGAGACCACCGCCATCCTCCGCAACGCCAGCGGCGACGGCGTCAGCCTGACCAGCTCGCGGATGGAGCTGGGCGCGCTCGCCCCCGGCGACGAGAAGACGGTCGAGTTCGGCTTCTCGATCGGCGACGACTACGCGCCGGCCGAGGCGGTGGTCGAGCTGCTCATCTACGATCAGGTGCTCGGCACCCAGGCCGGCGAGAAGCTCAAGCTGCCGGTGCTCAAGGCCGCCACCGCGCTGACCGCCGCCGGCGGCGTGGTCGAGGCCAAGAAGGACGGCACCGAGATCCGCAGCGGCGCCTCGACCGACACCACCGTGGTCGCCCGGGCCAGCAAGGGCGCTCGCTTCAAGGTCCTGGGCAAGCTCGGGCCGTGGACCAAGATCGAGCGCGACGGCGGCCTGCCGGGCTTCGTCGCCTCGACCGCGGTCGACAAGTCGAGCGGCAAGCCGGGCGGTGGCGGCATCGCCGCGGTCTTCCAGGTCACCCCGCCGATCATCGCGCTCGGCGCCTCCAGCTACCGGTCGGCCGCCGACACCTACGAGCTCGACGGCAAGGTCACCGACGACGCCCACGTCGAGGACGTCTACGTGTTCGTGTCCAACCAGGGCGCCAAGATCGAGACCCGCAAGGTGTTCTACCGGTCCAACCGGGGCGCCAAGGTCGGCACCGCGCTCGACTTCGCCGCCACCGTCCCGCTGTGGGACGGCTCCAACGTGGTGACCGTGGTCGCCCGCGAGAGCGCCGACGTCCGCACCGTCCAGACCCTGGTCATCTACAAGGACCCGGGCGTGGTCGCCCAGCGGGCGCCGGCCGCGGCCGCGCCCAAGGCCGCGACCCCGGCGGTTCGCTGAGGACCCGAACGACGTGAGGGTCCGACGAAACAAGGAGCGCCACCGCGGCCTCGTAAGGGCTCGCCGAGGCCATCGTCGACTCATTTCAGTTGGGTCAACGTGCTGGATCGACACGGGATTTATCCGGTCGATCCCGGGTTGAATCCCGCACGGTCGGCCGTCGTCTCAAAGGGGAACATGCGCACCAACCGGCTCTCGGCGTTCCTGGTCGCGGCGGCTGTCCTGGCCCCCGCGGTGGCCTCGGCGGACGTGGCGGACTCGCTGGTCGGGCGCTACGACGCGACGTTCGAGCAGGTGACCTCGAACTGCCAGGCCGGCGGCATGACCCTCGACCGCGGCCCGGTGGTGGTCAGCAAGCGCGGCGCCGGCATCGCGGTCGAGACCGCCAAGCTGCCGGCGCTGGCCGGTCCGGCGACCAAGGTCGGCCGGCTCAAGGCGGCGTCGAAGCTGGGCAAGACCCCGCTGCCCCTCGACGGCAAGTTCTCGATCGCCGGCACCATCGACGACGGCGGCAAGCTCGACGCGGTGTTCGTCGGCGAGTTCTTCCAGGACGGCAAGCCGTTCTGCACCCAGTCGTGGAACGTCACCGGCGCCCGCGTCGCCGACGCGGCCAAGGGCGCGGCCCCGACCGCCGCCCCGTCGGCGACCTTCGCCCGGTTCGCGCTCGTCCCGCCGATGGAGTGACGCGGTGTCGCGGCTAGCTCGGCCGCCAGTCGGGGCCGAGCTCGGCGGTCAGGATGTCGACGCACAGCGCGACGCAGCCGTCGCAGATCGCGACCGCGCTGCTGCCCAGGAGCTTGCGCACCTGATCGCCGCCGCGCCCGCACCAGGCGCAGGCGGTGGCCGGGACGTGGGCGATGGCCGCGTCGCTGACCGTGAACGGCAGGTCGGGCACCGCGAACTCGGCGGTGGCGGCCACCGCCACCCGACCGCCGGCCTCACCCAGCCGCGCGCCGCAGCCGGCGCAGGTCGCCTCGCGGGGATCGATCGCGGCCTTGCACAGCGGGCACTCAGTCACCACGGGGCGACGATACACCAGACGCCAGGCGGGCCGCCGCCGGCGCCCGGCGCGGCAGCGTCATCACGAACCGGGTGCCGCGACCGGGCGCGCTGTCGACGGTCAGCGTGCCGCCGTGCTCGGCGACGATGCCGTGGCAGGTCGCCAGCCCCAGCCCGGTGCCCTTCTTCTTGGTGGTGAAGAACGGATCGAAGATGCGGCCGAGCTGGGACGCCGGGATGCCGGGCCCGTCGTCCTCGACCTCGACCACCACCTGCTCGGCGTCGGCGCGGGCGCGGACCACCACCTCGCCGACCCCGCCGACCAGCGCCTCGGTCGCGTTGCGGACCAGGTTCCACGCCACCTGCCGCAGCTTGGCCGGGTCGGCGGTCACCACCAGCGGCGCGTCCGGCAGCTCGGTCCGCACCACCACGCCGCCCCAGCTCCGATCCTGCCGCACCACCTGCAGCGTCTCGGCCAGCAGCTCGCCCAGGTCGAAGTCGACCAGCTCGGGCGGCCGCGGGTTGGCGTAGTCGAGCAGCTCGCCGACCAGGGCGTTGAGCCGGTCGATCTCGCGCAGCACGATCGTCATCAGCGCCTTGTCCTCGTCGCTGGCGGTCGGCGCCTGGCCGAGCAGCTCGATCGAGCCCGAGATCGACGCCAGCGGGTTGCGGATCTCGTGGGCGATGCCGGCGGCGAGCTGGCCGACCGTGGCCAGCCGCTCGGCCCGGCGCATCGAGTCCTCGAGCGTGCGCAGCTCGGTCAGATCCTGGAAGTTGATCACCCGGCCGATCACCTCGTCGCCGACGTCGCGCAGCGGCGACACCGAGATGCCGAGGGTCCGGCCTGGCCCGGCCGGCCGCGGCGGCAGCACCAGATCCGACCGCCGCAGCCGACCGCGCAGCGGCAGGGCGTCGAGCCGCCCGGCCATGCCCGGCATGACGTCGTCGACCGGTCGGCCGATGGCGCGGTCGTGGCTGACCCCGAGCAGCTCGGACGCGGTCTGGTTGATCGTCAGCAGCATGCCGGCGCGATCGACCGTCACCAGGCCCGACGACAGCGAGCGGACGATGTCGCGGTGGAGCGCGTAGAGATCGGCCGCCACCTGCCGCTGCGACGCCAGGTTGGCGGCGCTGCGCTCGAGCTCGGCGCCGAGCACGTAGGCGAGCAGGCCGATCGCGCCGAGGATGGCGACGCTGACCCCGAGCGAGCGGACCAGCTCGGCGGCGCGCTGGGCCTCGGGGTGGAGGCGGGGCAGCATCGGCAGCGGCAGCAGCTCGGCCCAGGCCGCGAGGCCGACCACCACGACCATGACGATCGACGCGGCCGCGATCACCACCGCGCCGCGCCGGTAGCGGACCACGCTGGCCCCGACCACCGACAGGGCGAAGAAGAAGGTGTACGCGCTCTGGGCGCCGCCGGTGACGTAGACCAGGAGCGAGGTGATCGCGAGGTCGCCGATCAGCTGCGGCCACACCAGCCGGCCGGCGTCGACGCCGCGGCGCAGCAGCAGGGCGTAGACGATGGTGAGCGCGTAGGTCGCGATCACCGTGGCCAGGAGCGCCAGGTAGGCCGGCGCGTCGCGCGGCACCTGGGCGACGTCGCCGACCCAGATGGTGACGCCGAGGACGAGGCTGATCACCACCGTCCGCACCGCCATCAGCCGGGTCAGGCGGCGGCGCAGCTCGCTGGCCGGGGTCGCCGGCACCGTCAGCCCGGCGACCGAGTCACCGGGGGTGGCGGGCTCGATGCCCTGCGAGATGCCCTGCGACTCGTGCGGCGGCGCGGTCGACACCGACCGCCGACGTTCGGGGCCGGCGGGCGAGCCTGGCGGCGCGGGCGACACGCGACCTACTTGGCGTCGACGTTGGACGCGAGGTCGAACACCGGCAGGTACATCGCGATGATCAGGCCGCCGACCACCACGCCGAGGAACGCCATCATGATCGGCTCGATCAGCGAGGTCATGGCCGCGACCGCGGAGTCGACCTCGTCCTCGTAGAAGTCGGCGATCTTCTGCAGCATCTGGTCCATCGCGCCGGTCTGCTCGCCGACGCCGATCATCTGGGTGACCATCGACGGGAAGACCTTGGTGTCGCTGAGCGGGCCGGCCATGTCCTGGCCCTCGGAGATCCGGGTCCGGGCGTGCATGATCGCCTTGGCGACCTCGCGGTTGCCGGACGTCTTGGCGCAGATGTCGAGGGCGTCGAGGATCGGCACGCCCGAGGCGAGCAGGGTGCCGAGGGTGCGGGTGAAGCGGGCGACGACGATCTTGCGCAGCACGCTGCCCATCACCGGCAGCCGCAACAGCAGGCGGTCGAGGACGTCGCGGCCGCGGATGGTGCGGAGGCCGAGCGTGATCAGGCCGACCAGGGCGAGGATGCCGCCGACCCACAGGTACCAGCCGTTGATGAAGCCGTCCGAGATCTTGATGACGAACTTGGTCGGCCCGGGGAGCTTGGCGCCCTCGAACTCCTTGTACATGTTCTCGAAGGTCGGGATGACCTTGACCAGCATCACCGCGACGACGCCGATCGCGACCACCAGCACGCCGATCGGGTAGACCATCGCGCTCTTGACCGCGGCCTTGAGCTTGACGTTCTTCTCGATGTAGAGCGCGAGCCGGTTGAGGATGGTGTCGAGGATGCCGCCGACCTCGCCGGCCGCGACCAGGTTGACGTAGAGGTCGTCGAAGACCTTGGGGTGCTTGCGCAGCGCGTCGCTGAAGGTCGAGCCCGACTCGACCGAGGACTTGATCTGGTAGAGGTGGGTGGCGAAGATCTTGTTCTCGGTCTGGCCGGCGAGGATGTCGAGGCACTGCACCAGCGGCAGGCCGGCGTCGACCATCGTCGCGAGCTGGCGGGTGAAGATCTGCAGCTCCTTGGGCGTGACCCCGGAGCCGATGGTGAGGTTGAGCGCCGCCGACTGCTTCTTGATCTTGCGCGGCGATAGCTGCTCGGCGCGCAGCCGGTTGACGACCGCGGCCTCGTCGGCCGCCTCCATCACCCCGCGCTTGGTCTCACCGCCGCGGCCCGAGGCCTCCCACTGGAACTTGGCCATCGGTCACTCCTTCCGCCGGCGGATGCCGGAGTTCGCGCCGCCGGCGCCGACGCCGCTCGAGATCATGGTCTTGAGCTCGTCGGGATCCGACGACCGGCTCATCGCGTCCTCGAGCGTGATCTGCCGGCGGGTGAACAGGTCGCACAGCGACTGGTTCATCGTCTGCATGCCGTGCTTGGACTGACCCATCTGCATCTGCGAGTAGATCTGGTGGAGCTTGTCCTCGCGGATGAGGTTGCGGATCGCCGGGGTCGGGATCATCACCTCCGAGGCCATGCACAGGCCCGAGCCCGAGGCCTTGGGGATGAGGATCTGGCTGACCACGCCCTCGAGCACGAACGACAGCACGGCGCGGATCTGCGGCTGCTGGTGGGGCGGGAAGACGTCGACGATGCGGTTGATGCTGCCGATCGCGCTGGTGGTGTGGAGCGTGGCCAGGCAGAGGTGGCCGGTCTCGGCGATGGTCAACGCCGCCTCGATGGTCTCGTGGTCGCGCATCTCGCCGACCAGGACGACGTCGGGATCCTGGCGGAGGATGTGGCGGAGCGCCTTGCCGAACGACTGGGTGTCGGAGCCGATCTCGCGCTGGTTCACCACGCTGTTCTTGTGCGGGTGGAGGAACTCGATCGGGTCCTCGATGGTGATGATGTGCGAGCGGTGGCGGGTGTTGATCCGGTCGACCATCGACGCCAGCGACGTCGACTTGCCCGAGCCGGTCGGCCCGGTGACCAGCAGCAGGCCGCGCGGCCGCTCGCACAGGTCGATCACGACCTTGGGCAGGCCCAGCTCCTCGAGCGGGATGATGTTGAACGGCACCAGGCGGAAGGCGCCGCCGACCGCGCCGCGCTGGAGGAACAGGTTGGCGCGGAACCGGGCCAGGCCCTTGACGCCGAACGACAGGTCGAGCTCCTGGTCCTCCTCGAACCGCAGCTTCTGGGCGTCGGTGAGGACCGAGTAGCAGAGCTGCTTGGTGTCGACCGGGGTCAGGGCGTCGGTGCGCAGCGGGACCAGCTCGCCGTCGATGCGGAGCTGGGGCGGCGAGCCGGTGGTGATGTGGAGGTCCGACGCCCCCTTGTCGAGCATCACCTTGAGCAGCTGGTGGAGGGTAGGGGGGGCCACTAGTCGTCGACCGTGGTGCGGAGGACCTCCTCGGGGGTGGTGACGCCCTCGAGGATCTTGCCGATGCCGGCCATGCGCAGGCTGGGGAAGCCCTGACGGATCATCTCGGCCTTGAGCTCGGCCGCCGAGGCGCCGCGCAGCACCTCCTCCTTGAGGCCGTCGACGAACGGCATGACCTCGTAGAGCGCGACCCGGCGCTTGTAGCCGGTGTTGTTGCAGGCGGCGCAGCCGCGGCCGGCGTAGATGGTCACGCTGGCGATCTGCTCGGCGGTCATGCCCATCTTGGCCAGCGCCTCGGGGTGCTTGTCGGTCTCGGCCTTGCAGTCGGTGCAGATCCGGCGGGCCAGGCGCTGGGCCATGACCAGGTTGACCGAGGCGGTGACCAGGAACGGCTCGACGCCCATGTTGAGCAAGCGCATGACCGTCGACGGCGCGTCGTTGGTGTGCAGGGTCGACAGCACGAGGTGGCCGGTGAGCGCCGCCTTGACCGCGATCTCGGCGGTCTCGAAGTCGCGGATCTCGCCGACCATGATGATGTTGGGGTCCTGGCGGAGGAACGACCGCAGCGCGGTGGCGAAGTTGAGGCCGATGTCCTCGTGCATCTGGACCTGGTTGATGCCGGCGAGGTTGAACTCGACCGGATCCTCCGCGGTGCTGATGTTGCGCTCGATGGTGTTGAGCTCGGACAGGGCCGAGTACAGCGTCGTGGTCTTGCCCGAGCCGGTCGGCCCGGTGACCAGGACCATGCCGTAGGGCTTGGCGATCGCCTTCTTGAAGTCCTCGAGCGGCCGGACCTCGAAGCCGAGCTTCGTCATGTCGAGCTGCAGCGTCGACTTGTCGAGGAGACGCATGACGATCTTCTCGCCGAACAGCGTGGGCAGCACGCTGACGCGGAAGTCCATCTCCTTGTTGGCGCCGATCTTGAGCTTGATGCGGCCGTCCTGGGGCAGGCGGCGCTCGGCGATGTCGAGCTGCGCCATGATCTTGAGGCGCGAGGTGATGGCGTTGCGCAGCTTGATCGGCGGCCGCATCTCCTCCTGGAGGATGCCGTCGATGCGGAAGCGGACCCGGAAGTACTTCTCGTACGGCTCGACGTGGATGTCGGACGCCTTCTTCTTGATCGCCGACAGCAGCACCGCGTTGCACAGCTTCACGACCGGCGCCTCGCCGGCCATGTTCTCGAGGTCGACGATGTTGACGTTGTCGTCGGTGAGGGTGGCGACGTCGACGTTCTCGACGTCGATGCCCTCCATCATCGCGTCGAGGTCGGGGCCCTGATCGTAGTAGCGGCTCATCGCCGCCTCGATCGCGGCGTCGGAGGCGACGACCGGATCGATGTTGTACTGGGTCAGGAACTTGAGCTCGTCGATGGCGTAGATGTTCGACGGGTCGGCCATTGCCACGATCAGCGTCGCGCCCTGGCGACGGACCGGGACCACCTGGTGCTTCTCGCAGATCTCCTTGGGGATCAGCTTGAGGATGTTGGGGTCGATGTCGATGTCGGCGAGGTTGATCGCCGGCAGGCTGTACTGACGCGCGACCAGCTGGGTCAGCACGTTGTCGGGGACCAGCCCGAGCCGGGCCAAGGTCGCGCCGAGGCGGCGGCCGGTCCGCTTGGATTCTTCTTGTGCCTGCTGTAGCTGCTGGAGCGAGAGGACCTTCTCGCGGACCAGCAGCTCACCGATTCGGCTCATCGCTTCATCACTCTCGCGTCAGCATCTCGTGCTGCGTCGGCGGTCAGGGTATCGGGACGGGTACGTCGTGGTCAAACTTACCAAGGTGATCGTCGGGTGGGCCAGCGGTGTCGGTCGATGTAGGCGAGCGTGACGACGGTTCGATCGCGGGCGGGAGATGGCGGCAATCTTCGCCGCGCCCCGAAACTATCGGCGGTTCCGGGCGTCTTGAAAGTTGCCGGCGTCGATCACCGGATGCACCGTCGGCAAAGGTAGGAGGTCCCATGAGCGTTCGAGAAGCCAAGGAGCTGGCCGGGCTGCGGCAGGCGCTGCGCGATCGCCTGACCGCGCAGGACGCCGACGGCGCCACCAACGTCCTCATCCGCCTGCGCGCCATCGCCTCGGGCGACGACGAGCTGTGCGCCGAGTACGAGCGCTGGGCGTTCCGCTTCGAGCTGATCGCGGCCTGAAGGCCCGCCGCGCCACCCTGGCTTCACGAGCGAAGCGCGGGACGAAGGAGCAAGGGCGCGGGACGCCGCTGCCGCCTCGCACGCGCGGCCGCTCCTTTCGTCTCGGCGAGCTTCAGGGCGGGCAGGGCAGGGGCGTGACGCAGGTCTTGATGACCAGGTCGTAGTTGTTCTCGGCCATGTCCGGCGACTTGACCTGGATGACGTAGGTGCCGACCGCGAGGCGGTTGGAGACCTCGAGCTTGACCCGCTGCGGGGTGGCGGTGTCCGACAGGCCGGTCGCGATCACCGCGCCGGTGGTGGTCAGCAGGTTGAGCTGGAGCGGGGCCCGGCCGGCCACGCTGACCACCGAGGCCTCGAGGTTGGTGCCGTTGGCGGTGACGCCGAACTGGAAGTGGTCGATGTCGCCGGTCGGGCACACCGCCAGGCCGAGCAGCGAGTACTTGGTGCCCGCGCTCGGGATCGGCGTCACGAACGCCCGGTTGGGCATGTCGTTGGGCTCGAGCGAGCCATCGTCGGCGCAGACGAACGCGGTCGAGGCGTCGGGCCGGATGTCGTCGCCCGAGATGCACACGCCCGAGGTGTTGCAGGTGTAGCCGTCCGGGCAGACCGGATTCGACATGCCGCAACGGAACGGCGTGTTGCCGAGCTCGGGATCGTAGGGGTTGCACGCCGCCGCGAGGAGCGCGAGCGGCAGGCCGAGCGCGAGCGAGGCCAGCGTGGTGGTGGAAGCGGTGCGGGTCATGGGGACCTCGGAGCGTGATCGGAGGCGGGGAGCGAGGGACGCGGACAACGGCGGCTCAGAACCGGAGGGCGGCGGTGCCACCCAGGTAGCCGTCCGACGCCGACGGGACCACGATCAGCGACGACATGCCGGTGGTCGGCTCGGGCGCGGCGACGCCGGCCTTCTCGGCCTTGCGGGCCGCCTTCACGTCCTTGTACCAGTAGTAGGCCGCGACCCCGACGGCGACCGCGCCGACGCCGAGCGTGATGCGGCTGACCAGCTCGTTGCGCTGGCCGACCTGCTGCAGCGAGCGGCCGAAGCTGCCGAAGGTCTTGCACGGCTTGGGCATCGCGCCGCACTCGCTGTCGTCGTTGGCCAGGGCGGCCTCGCCCTCGAGCGACGACGAGTTGCCGGCCGCCATCAGGTAGAAGGTGAGCGAGGCGCCGAGCAGGCCGACCGAGGCGCCGGTGGCGATCCACTTGCCGCGGCGGAACTGGCGGGTGCCGACCTCGAAGTAGCCACCGTCGCGCAGGCCGTCGTCGCGCTTGTCGCCGCCGCGGCTGGGGCCGGCGACCGGGCCGACCGGCACGAACTCGCCGTTGTCGTCCTCGAGGTCCGGGTAGTAGCGCGGGCGGGCCTTGGTCTCGAGGTAGACGATGTTGGGGCTGCCCGGCTTGCCGACGCGGGTCAGGACCTTGCCGTCGGGGGTGCGGACCTCGAGGTAGTACTGCACCGACACGCCCGCCATCTTGCTGGCGGGGATGCGGCCGACCTGCTCGTTGTAGCGCGGGCGCATCGCGACCGAGGTGAACTTGGCGTCACCACCGGCGCGGTAGAACATCGTCACCACCCAGCCCGAGTCCTCGGGGACGTAGGCGGTGAGGTCGAGCGGGCGGCCGGGCGGGGCCTCCTCGATGACCTGGTGGTCGAACTCGCTGATGTCGAAGGTGCGGGCCGGGCGGGGCGGCTTCTTGCCACCGGTCGGCGGGGTCACGGTGTCGCCGCCATCCTCGATGGCGGCGGCCGCGGCCAGCTCGGTCTCGAGGACCTTGGCGCGGGCGGTGACCTCGGCGCGCTGGGCCGCGTCGGCCGGCGCGTCGGCCATGAACTTCTGGTAGTAGAACAGCGCCTTGTCCTTCTGACCCATCTGGTCGAAGGTGAACCCGACGTTGTAGAGCAGCAGCGGGTTGCGGCTGAGGCGGTACGACTCCTTGAACTTCTCGACCGCGACGTCGAGCTGCTTGTCGTCGAACGCCTTCTTGCCGGCGAGGAACGCGGCCTTGGCCTTCTCGAGCTGCTCGGGGGTCGGCGGCGGCGGCGGCGGGATCGCCTTGCCGTCATCGGCCTGAGCCACGGTCGGCCCGGGCGTCGGGGCCGGCGTCGGCGTCGGGGTCGGCGCCGGCGGCACGGCGGTGGGCGTGGTTGGCGCGGCGGTGGGCGTCGTCGGCGTGGCCGGCTTGGCCGGCGCCGGCGTGCCAGCCGTCGGCGTCGTCGGGGCGGCAGCCGGCGTCGCCGGCGCGGTCGCGGGCGTCGTCGGCGCGGCCGGCGTCGTCGGCGCGGCAGGTGGCTTGGCCGGGGCCGTCGCCGGCGGCTTGGCCGCAGGGGCGGGAGTCGGCTGCGCGGACGCGACGCCGCTGGCTGAAGAGAGCGTGCCGAGCGCGAGGAGCACGACGGTGCTGAGTCGACCGATGACAGTCACGAGGCCTCCGGGCGCGGCGCGGAGCCGCGTCGCCTACTTATCACAGGGTTCAGCCGCGATGGTGAAGATCGCGGCCACGGAACCGCTCAAAACGCGACGATGGACACGGGGCGATCGCACGAGGCCCCGGTCGCGACCCGGGCCACGCGGCCCGGATGTCTGGCACGCTCGGCCCACCGGGCCGACGCGACGTCGGTCGATCGACACGCCGCCGACCGACCAGGACGCCTTGGGCGCGGCGAGCCGCGCCGAGAGACGGGCGGGATCAGCCGCCAAACGGATCGACGATGCCGCCAGCCGGCTTGGTGGTCTTCGGCTTGGTGGTCTTCGGCTTGGTCGGCTTGACCGCCGGGGCCGCGGGCGCGCCGAACGGATCGGCGATGCCGCCAGCCGGCTTGGTGACCTTGGCCGGCTTGACGGCCGCGGTGGTGGCCGGGGTGGTCGCGCCGGCGGCCGGCTTGGTGACCTTGGCGGGCGCGGGCGCGGTCGCCGGCTTGGTCGGCTTGACCGGCGCGGTGGCCACGGCGGCCGGCGGGTTGGTCGCGGTCGCGGCCGGCGGCGGGGTGACGGTCTCGGTCACGGCCGGCGGCGGGGTGACGGTCTCGGTGACGGCGGGCGCGGGCGGCGCGGTCTCGGTGACGGCGGGCGCGGGCGGCGCGGTCTCGGTGATCGCCGGGGCGACCTCGGTGACGGTCGGCG
>Ga0075163_10003822_pt1 | contig 20232 bp, 13 predicted proteins | sample JI1023141ADNA_FD_71478 | JGI IMG/M metagenome (GOLD analysis project Ga0075163, IMG submission 71478) | Wastewater effluent complex algal communities from Wisconsin, to seasonally profile nutrient transformation and Carbon sequestration -... | ecosystem: Engineered > WWTP > Effluent > Algae... | reverse complement strand
GACGTCGTGCCACGCGCGCAGGCAGTCGGGGCACCGCGTGATCGCGATCTGGTACATCGGCCGGGACGCCGCGGCATCGCCGCCCTCGGCGCCGGCGAGCTGGCCGTCGCACAGGGTCGCCAGCAGATCACCATCGGTGAGCGCATGGCCGCTGGTCTCCTCGAGCGCGCGCCGCGCGGCCGTGAACTTGCCCAGCACGGCGGCCGGCACCAAGAGCCGCAGCTCGTGCAGCCGCGCGGCGGGATCCGGCGGGTCATCCGGCAGGGCGCCGCGGCGCCGCCCGCTCACCATGTCCTCGATGTCCCGCACGGTGTGCTTGGCCGCCGCCGCCAGCCACGCGTCCTCGGTGTCGACGGTCGCGACCCGCGTCAGCTCGCGCACCGCGCTGTACGCGACGTCGCCGGCGGACATCGCGGCCTGCACCTTGGGCAACGCCACGAGCGCATCGGCCACCCGCAGCCGCTCGCGCGCGGCCCCGGGTGCGTAGCCCAGCACGCGCTCGACGTACTCGACGAACGTCGCGAGGCCGAGCTCGCGGTGGACGCCGAGCGACCGCCCGCGCCGCAGCCACACGGCCTCATCGCTGTCGAGCGCCGCCCGCCGTCGCGCGATCCCGCGCAGCATCCGGTCGACCTCGCGCCAGTCGCCGCAGCTCGCCGCCACGGCCGCCACTCCCGCCACGGCCGCCGCCGCGGCTGCGCCGGGCGCCGCGCCACCTGCCGTCTGTCCGCTCTCGCCGCCGTCCATCACGCCACGGCACCAAAGCAAGCCGCACGCCAGCCGCAACCCCGCGACGCCTCGGGCGACGTGTCCGGATTCCGGACACGACGGCCGGATCTCGGCCATTTCGTCCGGATTCCGGCCGGCCACCGGACGGCTGCGCCTGTCCGGCCCCGGCCACACGCCGGCCCCGATCAAGCGCCGACGACGGCCAGCCGGCGACCTTCGCCCGGTCGCGGCGGGCGCTGGCCCGCGCGCCGGCCCGCGCTCAGCTCGCGCGGCTCGGCACCGCCGACGCCAGCCTCAGCGCTTGATCGGGGCGCTCGCCAGGTGACCGTCGGGCCCGATCCACAGGACCGCGCCGACGCGGTCGTCGTCCCACGGCACGGCGATCGGCTCGGCGTCGGGCGCCGGCGCCTCCTGGTAGCTGTCCTCGTCCCAGCCGACCGCCGCCTGGGCGCGCACCTCGATCACCCGCTTGGCGTTGCCGGTCGACTTCGCCCACGGCTTGCCGGCGACGACCTTCCACGTCGAGGTCAGGCGCCGATCGCCCTCCTCCTTGCCGATCTCGAACGCCCCGATCGCGTCGAGCTGGCCGCGGTGCGCGCTCCACAGCATCACCACGTCGCGCACGCCGCCGCCGCGCTGCCGCACCCGCGCGGCGATCACCCGGGTAGCGTCGCCGCGCAGATCGAGCAGCTCGACCTTCAGCACGTCGAGCGCGCGCGCCACCGGCAGCTGCACGAACGCGAACTGATCGGTCAGGAGCGCGATCCGATCGCCGGCCGCGACCACCCGCTCCTTGCCCGGCAGCGACGCGTCGACGTCGGCCGCGGCGTCGAAGGTCACCGCCGACGCCGGCAGCTTGGCCGCCGCCAGGAACGTCGCGAGCAGGTCGGTCTTGCCGGCGAAGCCGAGGTTGCCGGCCCAGTCGATCGTGTGCTCGGCCGCGGTGCCCTTGGGGATGTCGCCGTCCGAGAGCGTCGCCGCCAGCGCTACCGTCGGCGCGCTCGGGCCCCAGCCCGGGATCTTCGCCAGCGGCACCGCGACCTCGACCGACCAGCCGGCCGGCTGCAGCGTGTCCTCGACCGCCAGCCAGGCCGGCACCGCCTTGCCGCCGAGCGTCCGCTTCGGCGCGAGCTTGTCGACGCCGGGGTACAGCGTCAGCTTCAGTGGCTTGCCGGCGCCCAGCGTCAGGTCCAGGCGGTCGTCGGCCTTGCTGCCGCGGATGACGTGCTCGTCGCGGACGTCGACGGCGATCCACGCGGTCGTGCCGGTCACCAGGCAGCGCAGATCGAAGCTGGCGTCCTTGTCGGCGCCGCCGGCCCGGGTCGGCTTCACGCCTTTCCAGTCGTCGATCATGCCGTCGACGTCGATGACGTCGTCGGCAGCACGCTCGCAGGGCAGCGTCGGGTCGGCCGCGGCGACCGCGGGGGCGAGGATCGCGATGGCCAGGGCCAGGGCGGCGCGCATCGGCATGCTTATACGACAGACGCCGGGCCCCGCGGTTCCATTCAGCGTCGACCGCCGCCCCGGGGCCCCTGTGGTATAGCTCCCCACCGCCATGTTCGAGACCCTCTCCAAAGGCTTCCGCGCTGCCAAGCAGCGCCTGACCGGCAAGGCCGAGCTCGACGACACGATCATCGACGAGGCCCTGCGCGACGTCCGCTTGTCGCTGCTCGAGGGCGACGTCGAGTTCCGCGTGGTCAAGCGCTTCATGGACCGGGTCCGCGAGGCGGCCCGCGGCGAGCAGGTCAAGCTCAAGGCGCGCTCCGAGGAGTACGGCGTCCAGCGCATCACGCCCGAGCAGGCCTTCATCAAGATCTGTCAGGACGAGCTGACCAAGATGATGGGCCCGGTCGACACCGAGCTCAAGTGGGCCAAGAAGGGCGCCACCGGCTTCATGATGGTCGGCCTCCAGGGCTCGGGCAAGACCACCAGCTGCGGCAAGCTCGCCCGCTTCCTCGACAAGACCCACGGCAAGAAGGTCTGTCTGGTCGCCGCCGACGTCTACCGCCCGGCCGCCGTCGATCAGCTGAAGACGCTGGGCGGCAAGCTCGGCATCCCGGTGTTCTCGATCCCGGGCGCCGACCCGGTGACGATCTGCAAGGAGTCGATCGAGTTCGCGGCCAAGCAGGGCTGCGACGCGATCATCTTCGACACCGCCGGCCGGCTCGCGATCGACGAGCCGCTGATGCAGGAGCTCGAGGACATCGACAAGGGCGTGCAGCCCGCCAACATCTTCCTGGTGCTGGACTCGATGACCGGCCAGGACGCGGTCAACGTCGCCGACACGTTCAACAAGCGGTTGAACCTCGACGGCGTGATCATGACCAAGCTCGACGGCGACGCCCGCGGCGGCGCCGCGCTGTCGGTCAAGGAGATCACCGGCAAGCCGATCAAGTTCCTCGGCATGGGCGAGTCGCTCGACAAGCTCGAGGAGTTCCGGCCCGAGGGGCTGGCGTCGCGCATCCTCGGGATGGGCGACATCGTCGGCCTGGTCAAGGACTTCGAGCAGGTGGTGGATGCCGAAAAGGCCGAAGAGGATGCGATGCGCATGCTCAAAGGCAAGTTCGACATGCAGGACTTCCTCGAGCAGATCAAGATGATCCAGAAGATGGGGTCGCTCAAGGACCTCTTCGACAAGCTGCCGTTCTTCGGCGGCTCGATGCCCGAGGGCGTCAACCTCGACGACAAGGAGCTGGTGAAGATCGAGGCGATGATCAGCTCGATGACGCTCGAGGAGCGCACCACGCCCGAGGTGTTCGTGACGACGTCGTGGGAGGAGTTCACCGCGACCGCCGGCCACAAGGCCAAGCGCCGCCGCGCCGACTTCCACCCCGGCCGCGTCCGCCGCATCTCGAAGGGCTCGGGCCGCGCCGAGACCGAGGTGAAGGAGCTCTTGCAGAAGTTCGCGACGATGCGCCAGATGATGGTGCAGCTCGGCGCGTCGACCGGCCTGATGGGCAAGATCCCCGGCATGAAGCAGTTCAGCCAGATGAAGAAGCTGGCGAACATGGACCTCGGCGCGATCATGGGCGCCGAGGGCGGCATGCCCGGTGGCATGCCGGGCGGCCTCCCCGGCATGCCCGGCGGCGGCCTGCTCGGCGCACCCGGTGGCGGCCAGGTCCCCGGCGCGCCCAAGGGCTACACCGCGCCCGGCACCAAGAACACGCCCGGCGCGATGCGCGTCGCCGACAAGCGCGACAAGCGCGACAAGCGCAAGGCCGAGAAGGCCGCCCGCAAGAAGTCGCGCAAGTAGCGCGGCGCGCGCGAGGCGGGCTGGCAGCGGGCTTGAGGCGGCGGCGGGCTGTGCGAGGATAGGGAGGCGAGGATGGCGATCACGATCCAGAAGGCAAAGCCAGGCAGGGCGGCGCGGGGGCCGGGCGCGCGGCCGGTGACGATCGAGCGAATCGAGATCCTCCGGCTGGGCGCCATCGAGACGCTCAGCCTGGAGCCGCCGGCGGTCGACGCCGATAGCGGCCAGTGGATCGTGCTGCTCGGCGCCAACGGAAGCGGCAAGACCTCGGTGCTGCGTTCGATTGCGCTCGCAGCGACCGACACTTCGACGGCAGTCTCGGCGATCCGGACCGCGGAGACCCTCGTCCACCTCTCCGACCAACCCGGCTTTGGGTCCGCTGCCGCGCTCACGGTCGGTGGACACCGGCTCGAGATCCACGCGACACGGCGTCGAGGTGGACCCGCCGTCTTGATGACCGAACGCAGTCTGCACACGCCAGACGATCGCGAGCCGGACCTGTTCGCGTTCGGTTCGCAGCGGGGCGACGCCATCGGCGGGCGTGACCGCGACGTTCCCCTCGAGGCCGACCGTGGGGTCGCGACGCTATTCAGCCGGGATGCCCGGCTGATCCACGCCGAGACCTGGCTACGCCGCGAGAAACTCCGCGAGGCCGCAGACGGACGTTTCTTCGGCGCCGTGCTTTCGACGGTCGCCTCCATCCTGCCGCGCAACGAGACACTCGCTCTCGATGACGACGCAGTGGTCGTCATCGAACCTGATGGACGACGCGTCCCGTTGGCCGCGATGAGCGACGGGTACCTCTCGACGATCGGGTGGGCCATCGATCTCATCGCCCGCTGGGCCGACCGCTACCGTGACAGCGGGAAGCTCGACGAGAGCTTCGCGAAGGACATGCCGTGCGTCGTGCTGGTCGATGAGCTCGACCTGCACCTGCACCCCAAGTGGCAGCTCGACATCATCCCGCGGCTGCGCGCCGCGTTCCCCAAGACCACCTTCGTCGTCACCACGCACAACCCGCTGACGCTGCAGGGCACCCGCCCGGGCGAAGTCTTCGTGCTGCAGAAGGACGAAGCGACCGGCCAGATCTCGATCACCCAGCGCGACGTGCCGCCCGGCACGGACGCCAACCGGCTGCTCACCGGCGACTGGTTCGGGCTCGGCTCGACCCTCGACGAGTCCACGCTGCACAAGCTCGACCGCCACCGCGAGCTCCTGATCACGCGGCGGCCCGAGGCCGACCCGGAGCGGCGCGCGCTCGAGCAAGAGCTGCGCGTGCGGCTCAACGGCTTCGCCGACACCTCGTACGAGCGCATGGCGCTCGACGTGATCGCAGAGCTCCACGACGAGAAGATGCGGCAGCGCAAGGACATCACGGCGGAAGACCGCGAGCGCGTCGTGCGCGAGGTCCGGGCCAGACTCGCCGCGCTCGACGAACCGACGGGCACGCGCGAGCCAGCGACTGGCGCACGCGAGTCAGGGCCGACCTACCGGCCCGCCAAGCCCCCCGGCAAGGCGCCACCCAAGGCCTCGAGGAAACCCGCGGGCAAGCCCTCCCCTCGCAAGCCGACCGCCAAGACCAAGCCCGCCGCGCGCACCCGACGCCGATGATCCGCTTCCAGCGACCACCGGAGCCGCCAGGCTTCGCCACGGGTACGCCGCGCCCCCGCGCGCGGGGACCGTTCGACGAGGCGGTGTGGAAGCCCCACAAGGCAACGTTCAGCGATGCCCAGCACGGCAAGTGCGGCTACTGCGAGAGCTACGTCGCCGGTACCCAGGACGCCGATGTCGAGCACTACGCGCCCAAGCACGCGGTCGACGACATCGGTGACGATCCCTCGACCTGGGGCGACGAGGCGCGACCGGGTGTCGCCAACCTCCGGGCCGGCTCACGTACCACGATCGAGCGCAGCAAGACCGGCTACTGGTGGCGCGCGTACGACTGGACCAACTACCTGTTCGCCTGCACGGTCTGCAACCGCAAGTACAAGGACACCGTGTTCCCGCTGGCGCCGACGCCGCCGAAGCGCTGGCGTCCGACAAAACGGGACCGCCAGCACGCGCCGCTTCTGCTCAACTGCTACGACGATGCCGCCCCGTGGCGGCACTTCGAGGTCGACCCATCCACTGGCGCGCTCACGAGCAGCCAGCCGCGCGGCAGAGCCACGATCGCCACGTGCGGCCTCCATCGCGACACGCTGCGCATCGACCGCCATCGCCTCGTCGCGGCGGCTGACCGTCAGCTCGATGAGATCCTCGCGCCACAGGCCAACCCGCGCTCACGCGCGAACGCCTGGCGCGATCTGATCGCGCTGGGCGCCCACACGGCGCCGTTCGCCGGCGCGGTCCGCTGCCTCGCCGAGACGAGGCTCGCACCGCTGCAGTGGCACGAGATCGAGGCCGCTGCGATGACGGCCTGGGCGACGCGCTGACCGGCGCGGGCGACCTGTGCCAGGCTTGGGCATGCACGCGATCGCGTCATCACCCGGAGTCCGTCCATGACCTCCGTCGTCGAGCTGCGCCTCACCGCGAAGCCGGCGATGGCCGACGCGCTGCCAGTCGCGCGCGCGCTGCCGCGGCGCGAGCGGCGGTTCGTCGGGCCGTTCTGCTTCCTCGATCACTTCGGGCCGCACGCGGAGGTGGGGCGCGCCGACGGCGGGGTCGCGCCGCACCCGCACATCGGGCTGGCGACCGTGACCTACCTGTTCGACGGCGCGATCCTGCACCGCGATAGCCTCGGCACCGCGCAGCGGATCGCGCCCGGCGACGTCAACTGGATGACCGCGGGCCGCGGCATCGTCCACAGCGAGCGCACGCCGCCCGAGCTCGTCGGCGCGCGCTACACCACGCACGGTCTGCAGATCTGGGTCGCGCTGCCGCAGGCGCACGAAGACGATCCGCCGGCGTTCCAGCACGCGCCGGGCGCGAGCCTGCCGACGATCGATCTGCCCGGCGCACGCCTGCGCGTGCTGCTCGGCGCGTGGGACGGCGCGACGTCGCCGGTGCGGGTGTGGTCGCCGCTGACCTACGTCATCGCCGAGCTGGCCGTCGGCGCGCGGCTCGACGTGCCGGCGTTCCAGCCCGAGCGCGCGCTGTACGTCGTCGACGGCGATCTCGCGATCGACGGCGAGCCCGCGCCGCTCGCATCCCACGAGCTCGCGGTGCTGGCGCCCGAGGCGCCGGCGACGCTGCACGCGCGCGCCGACGCGGGTCGCGCTGTTCGGCGGCGCGCCGCTCGACGGCCCGCGGTACCTGTTGTGGAACTTCGTGGCCAGCTCGAAGGCCCGCCTCGACCAGGCGCGCCTCGACTGGATCGCCCGGCGCTTCCCGACCATCGCGGCCGACGACGGCTACATCGCGTTCCCTGGCGCGTGACGCACGCGCGCGCGACTCACGCCGGCTGTGCGTCGCGGGCCTGCTGGGACGCGAGGTAGACGACCTTGCGCGACCGCATCACCTCGCCGAGCGGGCGGTGCGCGGCGAGCGCTTGCCACGGGTCGAAGACGGTGCGCTCGAGGCGCGCCGCCAGGGCCTGGCCGTCGGCCGCGGCGACGTCTTGCCGCGCGATCGTGAGCGTCGCGACGTCGACGAACGGCGCGACGTCCTCGGGCCAGTCGCGCGACGCGTCCTCGATTGGCGTCGTCGCCTCGTCGACGAAGAACTGCAGCGCGAGCGTGTAGGTCACCGGGCCCGCGGCGACGGTCCGGGCCATCGCCGCGCCGTAGTCGCCCTTGGCGTCGGCGTGCGACACCGGCGCGTCGGGCGTGAGCCGCACCCGGACCGCGTACGGCCCGCAGGCGATCGGCGCGGCGCTGTGGAACGCGTGGGCGGCGAAGCCGTCGAAGCGCCGCTCGACCGAGGCCTTCAGCCGCTTGAGCTCGCCGAACATCTTGCCCAGGCCGTAGCTGCGGTAGGCCCAGCCGACCAGCGCCAGCGGCCCCTTGGCCGCGGCCTGCACCAGGCCGAGGAACCGCGCGCTGTCGGCGAAGCCGAAGTTCGACGCGTTGATCAGCGCGAAGTCCTGGTGGCTCGCCGCGCCGCCGAGCGCGGCGTCGCCGGTGACGCCATCGACGCGGATCGCGAAGCCGCGGACGTCGGGGTGGCGATCGGCCTTCACGTCGGGGCCGCCGTTGGACAGCCGCACCCACGCGGCGTAGGTGGCCGGCGCCGCGAACAGCCCGTGGCGCGCGTGCGCGGGCAGGCCGTCCTTGACGGTCAGCGTCGCGGCGAGGCCGAGCACGCCCTTGCGGTGCAGCGCGCGACCGGCGCCATGCTTCGCGGTGCGCGCGGCCTGGAGCGCGGTGAGCCCCTCGGCCTGCGCGGCGTGACGGGCGGCTTCATCGGGCGCGATCTGCTCGCGCCACGCGGTGGACGGTGGCGATGCCATCGCCGCATCGTACGTGGACCGGCGGCGCGTCGTGTACCGTCGGGCGCATGTTCATCGGCCACTTCGCCACCGGCCTCGCGGCCAAGCCGCTGGCGCCGCGCGCGTCGTTGCCCACGCTGCTCATGGCGTCACAGGCGATGGACCTGGCCTGGCCGGTGCTGGTGGCCACGGGCGTCGAGCGCGCCCACGTCGAGCGCGGCCACCTCGCCGCGTCGCCGCTCGTGCTCGAGTACATGCCGTACTCGCACAGCCTGGTGGCGGCATTGGGCTGGGCCCTGCTGTTCGCGCTCGGCTACCTCGCGCTCACCCGCGACCGACGCGGCGCGCTCGTCAGCGCGGGGCTGGTCGTCGCCCACTGGTTCCTCGACTGGGCCTCCCACGGGGCCGACGTCCAGGTCACGCCCGGCGGCGCGCGCTACGGCCTGGGCCTGTGGCGCTCGGTGCCGGGCACGCTCGCCGTCGAGCTCGCGATGTTCGCGCTCGGCGCGCTGATCTACACGCGGGCGACGCGCGCCACCGGCCCGCTCGGCCGCTGGGGCTGGCCGGCGCTCGCGGGGCTGCTCGCCGTGGCGTTCGTGATCACGACGCTCGGCCCACCGCCGCCGTCGATCGACGCGCTGCTCGCCGCGATGGGCGCGATGCTGGTCATCGTGCTCGCCGCGTCGATCGCGATCGACCGCCAGCGCCCCGCGCGCTGAGCTACCCTCGCCGCATGTGCATCTTCTCGCGCGGCGTGCGCCACGTCGGGGCGACGCGGATCTTCGTCGGTGATCGCGCCGACGGGCGGCAGGCGCTGATCTACGCGATGGAGGTCGAGCTCGCCGCGCCGACCGCGATGGTGCTGCCGCTGCCGACGCCCGCCGGCTGCAGCGAGGACGCGGTCGAGTTCGTGTCGCTGGCCCGCTATCCGTCGCTGTTCGACGATCTCGACCGCGCGTTCCCGGCCCTGGAGCTGTCGCTCGGCGGCGCGCCGCAAGCGGTCGCGTGCGGGCCCGCGCCGGCGCCGGCCAACCTGGTCGTCCACCAGGTCGGCGCGTTCGTCGCGTCGTTCGCGCCCACCGCCGCCGACCTCGATCGCCTCGATCCGCAGTTCCAGCTGTCGGCCGCGGCCCGGGCCGCGGTCACCCGCGGGCGCGACGGCTGGTCGTACGCGGTGATCCAGCTGGCCAGCGTGCGCCGCGTGCGCGTCCACCCGATCGCGCTGACCTTCCCGCGCCGCGACCCGACCGCGCTGTACGTGCCCACCACCCACGTCCACGACGACGCGCTGCCGGCCACCGCCGCGTTCGATCACACGATCTACTTCCAGCCGGACCCGGCGCTGGCGCTGGCCACGCCGGCGACGGCGACGCGCGGCCCGATCGGCGACTTCGTCGACCTGCGGCGCACCGCCGGGCTGATCGGCGCCGGGCCGACGTTCGCCGAGCCGCTCGCCGGCGTCCTCGCCAACGACGACGTCTACCTGATGCTGCCGCCGGGCGTCGCCGCGGCCGACCTCGCCGGCGCGGGCCCGGGCTGGGAGTTCCAGCTCGGCGTCCGCCACGGCTTCGACCTCGCGCCCGGCAACGGCGCGCGCCGCGACCAGCCCACCACGCTGGCGCACGTCGACGGCATGCCGCCGCACCTCGCGCGCTGGCACCAGAGCGCGCGCACCCGCGGCCGCGCGATCAGCGCCGCGATCCGCGGCTGGTGCGAGCGCTTCGCCCGCGACCACGCCGCGCGGCTGACGCCGCTCGCGCCGACGCTGCCGGCCTACCACTTCAACGGCTCGCAGCTGTGGTCCGCGGCCCGCGAGGCCACGATCCAGCCGGGGCCCGGCGCGATCGACTTCCGCGCGTGGAGCGAGCGCGTCGAGTTCCAGCGCGTCGTGGTCGGCGTCGCCGCGATGCCGCGCGCCCGCGCGGTCGCCGCCTGGCGCGCCGATCTGATCGCCACCATCGACGCCGCCGCGGCGTGATCAGCGCGGCTTGCGGCGGCGCGCCGGCGCGCGATCGGCGGCGCGGTAGGCGGCGAGCTTGCGATAGAGCGTCGCGACGCCGATGCCGAGCTGCGCCGCGGCCTGGGCGCGATGGCCGCCGGCGGCCCGCACCACCGCCTCGATGTACTCGCGCTCGATCGCGGCCAGCGTGCGGTGATCATCGGGGCGCCACGCCGGCGCCGCGGCGGCGGTGACCTCGGCCGGCAGGTCGTCGACGTCGATCTGACCGCCGCTGGCCAGCACCGCGGCGCGCTCGATCGCGTTCTCCAGCTCGCGCACGTTGCCCGGCCAGCGGTAGCGGGTGAGCTGCGCCACCGCCGCCGGCGTGAAGCCGGTGACGCGCGCGTGGGTCCGCGTCACCACCGCGGCGAGCAGCGCCCGCGCCAGCGGCACGAGATCCTCCGGGCGCGCGCGCAGCGGCGGCACCGCCAGCTCGACGACGCGCAGCCGGTAGTACAGGTCCTCGCGGAACCGCCCGGCCGCGACCTCGGCGGCCAGGTCGCGGTTGGTCGCGGCGATGATCCGCACGTCGACCTTGCGCGCGAGCTGCTCGCCCAGCCGGCGGACCTCGCGCTCCTGCAGCGCGCGCAGGAGCTTCACCTGCATCGCCGGCCCGACCTCGCCGATCTCGTCGAGGAACAGCGTGCCGCCGCTGGCCGCCTCGAACAGCCCCGGCCGGTCCTGGCTGGCGCCGGTGAACGCGCCCTTCTGGTGGCCGAACAGCTCGCTGTCGAGCAGGCCCTCGGGCATCGCGCCGCAGTTGATCGCCACCAGCGGCCGCGCCGCCCGCGCCGACTGCTCGTGGATCTGCCGCGCCATGCGCTCCTTGCCGACGCCGCTCTCGCCGGTGATCAGCACCGTCGTGTCGACCTGCGCCACCCGCGCGGCGATCGCCAGCGCGCGCTGCATCGCCGGGCTGCGCGCGGTCGCGTCGTCGGGTGGTGCCGCGGCGGCGGCCAGCGCCCGCTGCTGTCGGCGCAGCCGCTGCTCGGTGGCCTTGAGCGCCGCGGCGGCGCTGGCCAGCGCCGGGTCGAGGCCGGCGCCCGACCCGGCGTAGTACGGCAGGTGCTCGGCCAGCGCGTCGCCCCAGGCCTCGCGCGGCTTGGCGATCATGTGGCAGACCGCGTCGCCCCGCCCGCGGCACCGCACCTCGAGCGCGTAGATCTCGCGCTGGTTCACGTACGACAGGTAGCCGGTGGTGAACCCGCACTGCGCCCAGCACACCGGGTGGTCGCAGCGGCCGACGTGGATGAGGTGCTGCTCGGCCTCGTACGAGTCGTGCCACAGCGCCTCGACGAAGTGCGGCGAGTCGGGCCAGGTCTCGGGCACGACCAGGCCTTGCAGCTGGTGCAGCCGACCGCCGGCTCGCCGCCAGTCGCGCTCGTCGTCCCACGGGAACGCGGTGCGCATGGCGATCGCGGTGCGCTGGCCATGGGTGAACCCGAACCGGGTCAGCACGCCGCGCGCGCCGCGCTCGCCCAGCGTGTCGATCAGCGTCTTGCGCAGCACGCCGAGCGCGACGGCGTCGAGGATCAGCGCCCGGTCCCCGGCGAAGCGGACGACGCCGCCCTTGGGCTCGAACGCGAGCAGATCGCGGAGGTCGAGGTCGTCGAGCTTCATATCTTTTCGATAGCCATCTCTACCAAAACGATAGCACGGGCGGCGTCACCGACGACAAGCCTGCGTCATCACTCGCGCCCCGCCGTGGCACGCCGGCTGCTCTACCGGTGGCCATCAACCCGAACGGAGCACGCCCATGACGACCACGACCTACGCCCTCGACACCACCCACTCCTCGATCGAGTTCTCGATCCGCCACCTCGTCATCGCCAAGGTGCGCGGTCGCTTCACGCGGTTCACCGGCCACGTCGCGCTCGACAGCGCCGACGTCACCGCGTCGCAGGTGACCGCGACGATCGAGGCGGCCAGCATCGACACCAGCGAGCCCAAGCGCGACGATCACCTGCGGTCGGCCGACTTCTTCGACGTCGCGACCTACCCGGAGCTGCGGTTCGCGTCGACGCGCATCGAGCGCCGCGGCGGCGAGCTGCGCCTGACCGGCGACCTCACGATCCACGGCGTCACCAACGAGGTGGTGCTGACCGTCGAGGAGCTCGGCACCGCCACCGACCCGTGGGGCAACGCGCGCGTCGCGTTCGCCGCGAAGGGGGCGATCAGCCGCAAGGACTTCGGGCTCGAGTGGAACCAGGTCCTCGAGGCCGGCGGCTTCCTCGTCGGCGATCGCGTCGACCTGACCCTCGACGTGCAGGCGGTCAAGACCGCCGCCCAGGTCGCCGCCTGAATCCATCCCACGCCACACCAGCAGGAACCCTCGCCATGCGCACCATCACCACCGCCACCGCCCTCGCCGCCCTCGCCCTCGCCGCCTGCGGCGCCAGCAACGCCCGCCTGTCCTCCTACCAGGCCCGCGATCAGCGCGCCGCCTCGCAGCTCGCCACCTTCGACCAGCTCGACTTCGACGTGTTCACCAACCAGCGCTGGACCGATCTGCACCTGAGCCACGCGGCCGACATCGTCGTGCACTGGCCCGACGGGCACACCACCACCGGCCTCGACGTCCACACCAAGGACCTGCAGGCCATGTTCGTCTACGCGCCCGACACCCGCATCAAGGAACACCCGATCAAGATCGGCGACGGCGAGTGGACCGCGGTCGTCGGCGTCATGGAGGGCACCTTCACCCAGCCGATGCCGCTGCCCGACGGGTCGTCAATCCCGCCGACGGGCAAGGCGTTCAAGCTGACGATGACCACGGTCGGCCACTGGAACGCCGACGGCACGATGAGCGAGGAGTACCTGTTCTGGGACAACGCCACGTTCATGCGCCAGCTCGGCCTGGCTCCGTAGCGCCGGCGTGCAGTTCCTGCACCAGCCCCGGGGCCAGGCGCGCGGATTTTCGCCGTTCCTCCCGCCGCAAGCGCCGCCTCGCGTGGCGCCAGGTTTGCATTCTCGGGCGACGTGGATGTCCGCGACGACGCGCGACTGCTGGTCGAGCTGACCTCGCTGCGCCGGACGCTGCTGGCGTCGAACGAACCGAGCCCCACCGCGTTCGCGGCACAAGCGATGCGCGACCTGGAAGCCTGCGGGCTCGGCCCAGTCGCGCTGGCGCCCGACGCGCTGCAGGTGGTCGTGGGAGCCGCGCCCGCCTCGGCCGAGGTCACCCTGGCGCTGGCCGAGGTGCGGGACGTGATCGCCCTTGGCCTGCGCGCCCGGCGCGCGGAGACGACCGCCAGCGACGCCGACGATCGCGGCTTCCGGGCCCTGTACGAAGACGCCGCGGTCGGCATCGCCCTGATGGGGACGCGCGGCCAGTTCGTGCGCGCCAACCGGCGGATGTGCGAGCTGCTCGGGTACACCGAGGCCGAGCTGCAGGCGCGCGGCTACCACGACGTGACCGCGCCCGAGTACGCGGCGGCCGACGCCGCGCTGCACCGCGAGATGCGCGAGGGCGGTCGCACCGAGGCGGTGATCGAAAAGGAGCTCATCCGCAAGGACGGCGCGCGCGTCTGGCAGCGGATCACGATCGCGCTCGTCCGGGACGGCCACGTGCCACCGCGCTTCGTGGCGATCGCCGAGGACATCAGCGCGGCCAAGCGCGCCGAGGCCGCGATGGCGGCGAGCGAGGCGCGCCTGCGGCTGTTCGTCGAGCACGCGCCCGCCGCGATCGCCTTGCTCGATCGCGAGCTGCGGTACCTCGAGGTCAGCCGGCGGTTCATCACCGACTACCAGCTCGCCGATCAGCCGCTGCGCGGGCGCCGCCACTACGACGTGTTCCCCGAGCTGCCGGCGCGCTGGCGCGAGATCCACCAGCGCTGCCTGGCCGGCGCGGTCGAGGGCCACCCCGGCGAGGCGTTCATCCGCGGCGACGGCCACACCGACTGGGTGCGCTGGGAGGTGCGGCCGTGGCACGACGCCAGCGGTGCGGTCGGCGGGCTGGTGCTGTTCAGCGAGGTCCTCACCGAGCGGGCGCAGATGGCGCAAGCGCTCGACGACAGCGAGGCGCGGTTCCGCGCCGTCTTCGAGCAAGCCGGGATCGGGATGGCGCTGGTCGACCCGAACGGCGGGCGCTTCCTGGCGGCCAACGACGCGGTGTGCGCGACCTTCGGGTACCCGCGCGAGGTGCTGCTCGGCATGACCTGGCGCGACGTGACGCCGCCCGAAGACCTCGCGTTCAATGAGGCGTTCCTGGCCCCGCTGTACGCAAGCCAGGTGCGCACGCTGACCCACGAGAAGCGCTACCGCCACGGCAGCGGGCGGCCGCTGTGGGGCCGCCTGACCTTGACCCGCCTCGACGAACCGCACCGGCCGGTCCGCCTGCTCGCGATGGTCGAGGACATCACCGAGCGCCGGGCCGCGGTCGAGGCAGTGCAGGCCAGCGAGGAGCGGCTGGCGTCGATGTTCGCGCTGGCGCCGATCGGCATCGCCGAGGGCGACCTCGTCACCCGCCGGCTGACCCGGGTGAACTCGCAGCTGTGCGCGATCACCGGCTACAGCGCCGCGGAGCTGTGCGCGCTGTCGGTGCGCGATGACCTGACGCACCCCGACGACCGCGCCGGCGTCGAGGCCGCGGTGCGCGAGCTCCGGGCCGGCCAGCTCGCGGTCCACCGCGGCCAGCGCCGCTACCGGCACAAGGACGGGCACACGGTCTGGGTCGACGTGGCGCTCACGCTGATCCGCGACGCCGACGGCACGCTGACCCGGACGCTGGCGACGATCCAGGACGTCACGGCGCAGCACGCCGCCGAGCGCGCGCTGCGCGACAGCGAGGCCCGCTACCGCACCCTGGTCGACAGCCTCGACGACGTGGTGTTCACGCTCGACGCCGACCTGCGGGTGACGTTCGTCAACCGCGCGGTGAGCATCTTCGGGTTCGCGCCCGAGGCGCTGCTCGGTCAACCGGCGCTCGATCGCCTGGCGCCCGCCGATCACCTGGCGGCGCTCGAGCTGGTCACCGCCGGCGCCGACCTGCCGCCGCGCGAGCTGCGCGTGCTCGACGCCGCGGGACGGCTGCGCCCGGTGCGCGTGCTGGTGCGACCGACCCGGCTCGGCGATCGCGTCACCGGCGTCACCGGCGTGGTGGTCGACCTGACCGCCCACCGCGAGACCGAGGAGCAGCTCCGCGCCGCGCAGAAGATGGAGGCGGTCGGGCGGCTCGCCGGCGGCGTCGCCCACGACTTCAACAACCTCTTGAGCGTGATCCTGTCGTACACCGACCTCGCGGTCGCCGACCTCCACGCCGAGGACCCGCTGCGCGCCGATCTGAAGGAGGTGCAGGCCGCGGCGCGCCGCGCCGAAGGGCTGACCCGCCAGCTGCTCGCGTTCAGCCGCAAGCAGGTGCTGTCGCCGCAGCTCACCGACCTGCACGAGCTGGTCGGTGGGCTCGCGCGCATGCTGCGCCGGCTGATCGGCGAGGACGTCGAGCTGGTGATCGCCGACGCGCACCCCGACGCGCAGGCGCTGATCGATCGCGGCCAGCTCGAGCAGGTCATCATGAACCTGGTCGTGAACGCGCGCGACGCGATGCCGGACGGCGGGCGGGTCACGATCGCCACCACCGCGGTCGAGCTGGACGCGCCGACGGCCCACGCGCTGGCGCTGGCGCCGGGGCCGTACCTCGAGCTGACCGTCGCCGACGACGGCGTCGGCATGGACGAGGCGGTCCGGGCGCGGGTGTTCGAGCCGTTCTTCACCACCAAGGGCGTCGGCAAGGGCACCGGGCTCGGTCTGGCCATGGTGTACGGCATGGTCCGCCAGAGCGGCGGCGCGGTGGCGGTCGACAGCGCGCCGGGCCACGGGGCGCGCTTCCACATCTACCTGCCGGCCCACGCCGCCGACGACACCGCCGAGCCCACCCGCCCGATCTCGGTGGTCGCGCGCGGCTCGGGCGCGGTGCTGGTGATCGAGGACGAGCCGGCGCTGCGCAACGTCATCCGCCGGGTGCTGACCGCCGCCGGCTACCAGGTGGCGGTCGCGGCCGACGCCAGCGAGGCGCGGCTCCTCGCGGCGCGCCTGGGCGAGCGCCTGCGCCTGGTGCTGTCCGACGTGATCCTGCCGGGGGCCAACGGCCCGACGATCGTCGCCGAGCTGCGCCAGGCCGTGCCCGACCTCGCGGTCATCTTCATGTCGGGCTACACCGACGACGCGCTGGCGCGCTTCGGCATGGCCGAGCGCGACTTCCTGCGCAAGCCGTTCGACCTGAAGCTGCTGACGGCGCGGGTGCGCCAGGCCCTCGACGCGGTGCAACCGCGCCGGCCGTGACGCGGCTCAGGCCGGCCGCGCCGCCTTGCAGATCGCGACGAAGTCGGCGGCGGCCAACGACGCGCCGCCGACCAGCGCGCCGTCGATGTCGGGCTGGCGCATCAGCTCGACGGCGTTGTCGGGCTTGACCGAGCCGCCGTACTGGATCCGCACCGCCGCCGCCATCGCCGGGCCGAGCTCCTTGGCGAGCCAGCCGCGGATGAAGGCGTGGACCTCCTGCGCCTGGCCCGGGGTCGCGGTGCGGCCGGTGCCGATCGCCCACACCGGCTCGTAGGCGATGACCAGCCGCTCGGCGACCTCGACGCCCAGGCCGCGCAACGCGCCGAGCTGGGTCTCGACCACCGCGGTGGTGGTGCCGGCGTCGCGCTGCGCCAAGGTCTCGCCGACGCAGACGATCGCGCCGAGCCCCGCGGCCAGCGCCGCGCGGGTCTTCTTCGCGACGGTGTCGTCGGTCTCGCCGAAGAACTGCCGGCGCTCGCTGTGGCCGACGATGGCCCAGGTGCAGCCGACGTCCTTCAGCATGCCGGGCGCGACCTCGCCGGTGAACGCGCCCTTCTCCTCCCAGTAGCAGTCTTGCGACGCCACCGCGATCGGCGAGTCCTCGAGGCGCTTGGCCACCGGGTACAGCGCGGTGAACGGTGGCGCGACGCCGACCGCCACGCCCTTGACCGCGGCCAGCTGGTTCTTCAGCTCGGTCACCAGGGCCAGGGCATCGCCGACGTGCTTGTGCAGCTTCCAGTTGCCAACGACGAACGGGGTACGCATCGGGCCGAGACTCTACCCTCTGGCCACCGGCGCCGTCACGCCGGGGTGTCGTCACGCGCCGGCACCAGCCTTGCTAGACTGCGCACCGTGGCGCCCATGGTCGACGAACTCGGCAGGAGGATGCGGGGCTGGCCGCGCCTGACGCGCCAGCCGGACCTGAGCACCGCACGATTCTTGCGCCAGGTCTGCGACGAGTTGCGCGCATGCGGCTTCCGCCACGCGACGCTCGAGGTCGGCGACGCCGACGACCTGGTGACCCGTGCGCGCCGCGCCGACGCGCTGGTGATCGACGGCGACCGCGCGGCGATCCCGCTCACCTGCGGCGACCTCGACGTCGGCGCGCTGGTCCTCGAGGCTCCTGGCCTCAGCGACGCCCCGGCGCTGGTCGAGGCGCTGCGCGACGCCGCGGGGCTGCTCGACCTGGCGGTGCAGACGCTCGACGGCGCCGCGGCGCGCCGCGCGCACGAGATCAGCCACGACCACCTGTTCGCGAACATGCGCAACGGCCTGGCCCACTGCCGGGCGATCTTCGACGGCGAGCGTTGCGTCGACTGGGTGTACCTGCGGGTCAACGAGGCCTTCGTCCGCCAGACCGGCCTCGACCAGGTCACCGGTCGCCGCGTCACCGACGCGATCCCCGGCATCCGGGAGGCGGATCCCGAGCTGTTCGCGCTGTACGGCTCGGTCGCACGGGGCGGCGAGACCGTGCGCTTCGAGCGCCACGTGGCCGCGCTCGACGAGTGGTTCGAGGTCGCGGCCTACCGCGCCGGGCCCGACGAGTTCGTCGCGGTGTTCGACGTGGTGACCGAGCGCAAGCGCGCCGAGGCCCGGCTGCACGCCAGCGAGCATCGCTTCCGGGCGATGTTCGAGCAGGCGGCCGTGGGGATCGCGCTGATGGGCCCGGCCGGCGAGTTCCGGCGGGTCAACCCGCGGCTGTGCGAGCTGCTCGGCTACACCGAGGCCGAGCTGCGGCAGCGCTCGTACATGGACATCACCCACGCCGACCACGCCGACAGCGACGCCGCGGCGCACGCGCGGTTCGCCGCCGGCGAGCTGGCGACGCTGGTGCTCGAGAAGCAGCTGGTGCGCAAGGACGGCGGCCAGGGCTGGCACCGCGTGACGATCTCGCGCTGCGACGCCGAGACCGACGAGCAGACCTACGTGGCGGTCACCGAGGACATCAACGCCGAGCGGGTGGCGCTCGAGGCGCAGCGCCAGCTGGCGGCGGCGCTGGCCGCCAGCGAGGCGCGCCACCGCGCGATGTTCGAGCAGGCCGGGGTGGGCATCGGCGTCACCGACCGGACTACCGGGCGCATCGTCGAGGTCAACGACGCCCTGTGCCGCGTGCTGGGCTACCCGCGCGCCGAGCTGCTGCGCCTGACCTGGCGCGACATCACGCCGTCCGACGAGATCGGGACCGCGCCGGCCGACTTCTACGACCCCACCGTCCCGTACGTGACCTTCCACAAGCACTACGTCCGCGGCGACGGCACGCGCATCGCCGGGCGGGTCACGGTCACCCGGCTCGCGGCGCCCAACGGCACCCCGCTCAACCTGGCCCTGGTCGAGGACGTCACCGAGCAGCGCCGGGCCGAGGACGCGCTGCGCGAGAGCCAGCGTCGCCTGGCGCTGGTGTTCGAGCAGTCGCTGGCCGGCATGGCCATCGTGCGGATGCGCGACCACGTCGTCACCGAGGTCAGCGACTCGCTGGTGCGGATGTTCGGCTGGTCGCGCGACGAGTGGCTCGGCCGCAGCGGCGCCGACCTGGGGTTGTTCGTCGACCTCGCCGACCGCGACCGCGCCCGCGCCCTGCCGGTCGGCACCGCGGCGCCGATCGAGCTGCCGGCCCGGCGCAAGTCGGGCGAGGTCGGCACGTTCCTGCTCACCGTCGGCCGGATCACGCTCGACGGCGAGCCGTGCGCGCTCACCCTGTGGCACGACATCACCGAGGTCCGCCGCGCCGACGCCGCCCGCCTCGAGAGCAAGCGCCACCTGGCGGCGCTGATCGATCTGGCGCCGATCGGGATCGCCGAGATCGATCTCGGCACCGGCCGGCCGCGCTGGGTCAACGCCCGGCTGTGCGAGATCACCGGCTACACCGCCGCCGAGCTGTGCGCGATGTCGATGATCGACGAGCTCACCGTGCCCGCGGACCGGGCGACCTCGCGGGCGCTGGGCGCCGAGGTCATGGCGGGCCGCCACGCCCGGCTCCACTTCGAGAAGCGCTACCGCCACAAGGACGGCCGGACCGTGTGGGTCGAGCTGTCGGTGGCGGCGCTGCGCGACACCCGCGGTCAGGTCACCGGCAGCCTGACGACGATCCAGGACATCTCCGCGCACCACACCGATCGCGAGGCGCTCGAGCTGCAGGCCCAGGCGCTCAACGCCGCCGCGAACGCCATCGTCATCACCGACTCGCGCGGCGTGATCGAGCGGGTCAACCCGGCGTTCGTCGAGCTCACCGGCTACGCGGCCGCCGAGCTGCTCGGCGCCGACATGCGGCTGTTCAGCTCGGGCCTGCAGTCGCCCGAGTTCTACCGGGCGCTGTGGCAGACGGTCACCGCCGGGCGGGTGTGGCGCGGCGAGCTGATCAACCGCCGCAAGGACGGCTCGCGCTACCACGAGGAGATGACGATCACGCCGGTGTGCGACGCCGCCGGCGCGATCACCCGCTTCGTGGCCATCAAGCAAGACGTCAGCGCGCGCCACCACGCCGAGCGTGCGCTGCGGCTCAGCGAGACCCGCTACCGCGCGCTGGTCGACGATCTCGACGACGTCGTCTTCGCCACCGACCTCGACGGCCGCCTGACCTTCGTCAACCGCGCGGTGGCGGCGTTCGGGTAC
>Ga0075163_10003821_pt1 | contig 20239 bp, 16 predicted proteins | sample JI1023141ADNA_FD_71478 | JGI IMG/M metagenome (GOLD analysis project Ga0075163, IMG submission 71478) | Wastewater effluent complex algal communities from Wisconsin, to seasonally profile nutrient transformation and Carbon sequestration -... | ecosystem: Engineered > WWTP > Effluent > Algae... | reverse complement strand
GTCACGATCGCCGCGCAACCCGCGTGGCGCTGGGACTTCGGCGATGGGGCCGTGCTGGCCACGTCGGACCCCGGCGGCGCCTTCCCGGACGACTCGGTGACGCACCCCTACCGCGCGGCCGGGACCTATCGCGTCCGGCTGACCACCACCTGGGCGGCGACGTTCGACGTCGACGGGCTCGGACCGTTTCCCGTGCCGGGTGACGTTAGCCAGGCGGTCACCGTCGCGGTGCCGGTGGGCGAGGGCAGGGCCGTCCTGGCGGTGCGCTAGGCCCCGTGGCGAGACATCCCGCGCACTCATGGAATACTGGGGGCATCTTGGCCCGTTTCCAAGCCTGACGGCTTGACACGGGCCCTTGTCGTGGGTCATTGCGAGAAAGGCACCCCCATCTCGATGGCAACTCCGAAGGTCAGCGCGACCAAGACCACCGCTACGAAGGCCCCGGCGAAGAAGGCGGCGCCCGCACCGGCGAAGCCGGCTGCCAAGAAGGCTCCGGCTGCTCCTGCGAAGGCCCCGGCCAAGAAGGCTGCGCCGGCCCCGGCGAAGCCCGCCGCCAAGAAGGCTGCACCGACAGCAGCGAAGCCCGCGGTGAAGAAGGCCGCCCCAGCCGCTCCCGCGAAGCCGGCCGCCAAGAAGGCTGCCCCAGCCGCTCCCGCGAAGCCGGCCGCCAAGAAGTCTGCCCCTGCCCCTGCTGCTCCTGCGAAGGCGCCGGCCAAGAAGGCCGCCCCTGCTGCTCCCGCGAAGCCGGCCGCCAAGAAGGCGGCGCCGGCAGCGGCCAAGCCGGTGGAGAAGAAGCCTGCCGGTCGCGCGGCCAAGGCCGCTCCCGTCGCAGACGGCGCCTTCGTCGAGGTCATCGAGACCGAGGACGGCCTCGTCGAGGTAGCCGACCTGGAGTCGATCGTCGACGTTGATGTCGAGGAGATCGTCGCGGTGGCGGTGCTCGAGGCCGACCTCGAGGCGGACATCGTCGAGGAGATCGCCGCCGTCGTCGAGGAGGAGGCGACCGAGACCGAGGAGGAGAAGGCCGCCGCGATCGAGGAGGAGGGCAAGGGCTTCACGATCTCGGACGTCGACGAGGATGACGCTCCGCAGCAGACCGTGATGGTGGCCGGTGCCACCGCTGACCCGGTGAAGGACTACCTCAAGCAGATCGGCAAGGTCTCGCTGCTCAACGCCGAGCAGGAGGTCGAGCTCGCCAAGCGCATCGAGGCCGGGCTCTTCGCCGAGGAGATGCTCAACGAGGGGAAGCGCCTCGACAAGAAGATGCAGCGCGACCTCGAGTGGATCGCCACCGACGGCCGACGCGCCAAGAACCACCTTCTCGAGGCCAACCTGCGCCTGGTGGTCTCCCTGGCGAAGCGCTACACCGGTCGCGGCATGCTCTTCCTCGACCTCATCCAGGAGGGCAACCTCGGCCTCATCCGCGCCGTCGAGAAGTTCGACTACACCAAGGGCTACAAGTTCTCGACGTACGCGACGTGGTGGATCAGGCAGGCGATCACCCGGGCGATGGCTGATCAGGCGCGCACGATCCGCATCCCGGTGCACATGGTCGAGGTGATCAACAAGCTCGCACGGGTGCAGCGGCAGATGCTGCAGGACCTCGGCCGCGAGCCCACCCCCGAGGAGCTCGCCCGCGAGCTCGACATGACGCCCGAGAAGGTCGTCGAGGTGCAGAAGTACGGCCGCGAGCCCATCTCGCTGCACACGCCGCTCGGTGAAGAGGGCGACAGCGAGTTCGGCGACCTCATCGAGGACTCGGAGGCGATCGTGCCGTCCGACGCCGTCTCGTTCACGCTCCTCCAGGAGCAGCTCGAGTCGGTGCTCGACACCCTCTCCGACCGCGAGGCGGGCGTCGTGCGGATGCGCTTCGGACTCACCGACGGGCAGCCCAAGACGCTCGACGAGATCGGCAAGGTCTACGGGGTCACGCGCGAGCGCATCCGCCAGATCGAGTCGAAGACGATGAGCAAGCTGCGCCACCCGTCCCGCTCCCAGGTCCTCCGCGACTACCTCGACTAGACGTCGTGACCGGTCTGGTGAGCGTGCGGTCCCTCGGTTCGCCGGGGGCCGAGTCGAGCGTCGTCGAGGTGACGATGACCAATGCCTCCCGCCGGAACGCGATGAGCGCGGCCCTGCTGGGCGAGCTCGAGGAGGCCCTGCAGGCCGCTGAGTCGGCCGGCTGCCGCGCACTCGTGTTCCGCGCGGAGCCGGGGGTGTCGACCTGGTCCGCCGGCTACGACATCGCGGAGCTGCCGACCGACGGATCCGATCCGCTCACGTGGACCAATCCGCTGGAGGGGTTCCTGCACGCGGTGCGACGGGCGCCCTTCCCGGTCATCGCGGCCGTCGAGGGCGGCGTCTGGGGAGGGGCCTGCGAGTTCGTCCTCACCTGCGATCTCATCGTCGCCGTGCGCACGGCGACCTTCGCGATCACCCCGGCGCGGCTCGGGGTGCCGTACAACACCGCCGGCGTCGCGCACGTGCTCGGAGCCGTGCCCCTCAACGTCGCCAAGGAGATGTTCTTCACGGCGGAGCCGATCAGCGCCCAGGCGATGGCCGACTACGGAGTGGTCAACCGGCTCGTCGCAGACACGGAGGAGATGTCTGCGACGGCGGCCGAGATCGGCCGCAGGATCGCGTCCCTGGCACCGTTGGCGATCAAGGCGATCAAGGGCGAGATGACGGCCCTCACGGATGCCCGGTCGCTGACGAGTGACGACTTCGAGCGCCTCACGGCGCTCCGGCGCGACGCCTGGACCAGCGAGGACTACCAGGAGGGCATCCGCGCGTTCACGCAGAAGCGGGCTCCCCGGTTCGACGGCAGCTGAGAGCCACCCGCGCACGGGGCCAGGGGCGGGACGGCCCTACTCGGCGGACGGGGCCAGTGTCAGGCGGTGCGTCTCGTCGACGATCTGCACGGCCTTGGGGCGCAGGACGGACTCGTGGCGTCCCCAGTGGTGGCTGCAGAACAGCAGGTCCGAGCCGCCGTCGAGCACGACGCGAACATAGGCCTGGGCGTTGCAGCGATCGCAGCGGTCAACGGCGCTGAGGGCTGGCGCGGTCAGTGTCGTGGTCATGTTCGCGGTACCTCCTGCTGATCTGGGTCCCGTGACTAGCGGTGCCGGTGGTGGTGCTTCCTTCACTCTGGGTAACAGTCTCCCATGGACTCCTTGTTCCCGATGCGCCACGCCGGGATGGTTCGCCCAGAGCGGATTGCGTCGACCTGCTCATGGGGCGGGTGAGCTTCACAAGCGCACAAGGCGGGGCCGGGACACGCGCCTCCGGCACCGCGGGACGGTCCGGTCGGCTGGGTAGGTTGTGGGGGTGGCAACCACCCGGTCGAAGACAGCGGCCTCCGCGTCCCCGGCCGGCTACTCCGCCAAGGACCTCGCCGTCCTGGAGGGGCTGGAGGCCGTCAGGAAGCGTCCGGGCATGTACATCGGCTCGAACGACGGCCGGGGACTCATGCACTGCCTCGGCGAGATCATCGACAACGCGGTCGACGAGGCACTCGCCGGATACTGCAAGCGGATCGTCATCACCCTGCGGGCCGACGGGTCCGCCGAGGTCGCCGACGACGGCCGGGGAATCCCCGTGGACGTGGAGCCGAAGACGAAGCTGACCGGCGTCGAGGTCGTCATGACGAAGCTCCACGCCGGCGGCAAGTTCGGGGGAGGCTCGTACGCGGCCTCAGGCGGACTCCACGGCGTCGGTGCATCGGTGGTCAACGCCCTGTCCTCACGGCTCGACGTCGAGGTCGACCGCGGCGGGAAGGTGCACGTGATGTCCTTCCGGCGCGGCGTCCCCGGGGTCTTCGAGGGGGACGACGAGACGGCCTCCTTCACCAAGAAGGGCGGCCTGCGGATCGCCGGCTCCTGCCCGCGCACCCGAACCGGCACCCGCGTGCGGTGGTGGGCCGATCGCCAGGTCTTCACGAAGGACGCCGAGTACGACCGGCAGGCCCTGCGCGAGCGCGCCATGCAGAGCACCTTCCTCGTCCCCGGGCTCACCATCGCCATGCGCGACGAGCGCGATCCGTCCGACGTGTGGGAGGAGTCCTTCCAGCACAAGGGAGGGCTGAGCGAGTTCGCCGAGTACCTGTCGTCGGGTGAGGCGATCAGCTCGGTCATCCGGCTCACCGGCAACGGGCACTTCCACGAGACCGTCCCGGTGCTCGACGACAAGGGGCACATGACCCCCCAGGAGGTCGAGCGCGACCTGGGCGTCGACATCGCGCTGCGCTGGGACACCGGCTACGACACCACGATGCGGTCGTTCGTCAACGTGATCCCCACCGCGAAGGGCGGCACCCACGTCGCAGGGTTCGAGCGGGCGATCGTCAAGGTGATGAACGACCAGCTGCGCGCCGCCAAGATCCTCAAGGCGAGCGACGACAGCATCTCGAAGGACGACGTGCTTGAGGGCCTCACGGCCGTCGTCACCGTGCGCCTGGCCGAGCCGCAGTTCGACGGCCAGACCAAGGAGGTGCTCGGAACCCCGGCCGCCTCGCGGATCGTCGGCAACGTGGTCACCAAGGAGCTCAGCGCGTGGCTGTCGTCGCCACCGCGTGGCGAGAAGGCTGCGGCGAAGGCCATCCTCGACAAGACGGCGAACGCGATGCGGGCGCGCGTCGCCGCGCGCACCCACCGCGACACGCAGCGTCGCAAGACGGCCCTGGAGTCGTCAGCCCTGCCGGCGAAGCTGGTCGACTGCCGCAGTGACGACATCGCCCGCACGGAGCTGTTCATCGTCGAGGGCGACAGCGCCCTCGGCACGGCCAAGACCGCGCGCAACGCCGATCACCAGGCCCTCCTGCCGATCCGCGGCAAGATCCTGAACGTCCAGAAGTCGTCCCTGGCCGACATGCTCAAGAACACCGAGTGCGCGTCGATCATCCAGGTCATCGGTGCCGGCTCGGGACGCAGCTTCGACCTCGATCAGGCCCGCTACGGCAAGGTGATCCTCATGTCGGACGCCGACGTCGACGGCGCGCACATCCGCTGCCTCCTGCTGACCCTCATCCATCGCTACCTCAAGCCCCTGCTCGACGACGGTCGAGTGTTCGCAGCCGTTCCGCCGCTGCACCGCGTCGAGGTCATCAATCCCGGCTCGAAGGACAATGAGGTCATCTACACCTACTCCGACGCCGAGATGCGCACCGTGCTCAAGGACGCCGAGAAGCGCGGCCGCCGCGTCAAGGACCCGGTGCAGCGCTACAAGGGCCTCGGCGAGATGGACGCCTCCCAGCTGCGCGAGACGACCATGGATCCCGCCCACCGCACCCTCCGGCGCATCACCATGACCGATGCGGCGGCGGCCGAGGAGGTTTTCGACCTCCTCATGGGCAGTGACGTGGCACCGCGCAAGGACTTCATCGTCGACGGCGCGGCATCGCTCGACCGTGAGCGCATCGACGCGTGACCCTGTTGCGGTCGGCGACCCGATCGATACAGTGCTGAATATGACTCTTGAACGGACCGCGACCCGCCAGCAGTTCCCCGTGGACGCCTTCTCGGACGTCGTTGCCGCCAACGCGGAGTATGCCGCTGCGTTCTCGGCATTCGAGCTCTCCGGGTGGGCGGCGAAGGGTCTGGCCGTGGTGACCTGCATGGACTCGCGCATCGATCCTCTGGCCGTGCTGGGGATGGCGCCCGGCGACGTGAAGATCCTGCGCAACGCCGGCGCTCGTGTGACGGAGGACGTCCTGCGGACCCTGGTTCTGGCCACGTACCTCCTGGGCGTGACCCGTGTTCTCGTGATGCCGCACACCGACTGCCGGATGGCCAGTGGTGACGAGGCGGACGTGCACCAGCTCATCCTCGACAAGCACGGAGTCGACACCCGCAGCGTTGAAATCCGCACCGTGACCGACCAGATGGCGGCGCTCATCACCGACGTGGTGCGCGTGCGGGCCTACCCCCTGCTTCCAGCAGACCTGGTCGTTGCAGGGGCCGTGTTCGACGTGCGGACTGGCCGTCTCGAGCCCATCGACGCCTGAGGCCTACCCGTCCGCTACCTGCGCAGGCGGTAGAGCGACAGCGCAGCGAGCGACGGCGCGTCGTTCACCTCGCCCGACCGCAGCATGGCATCGAGCTCGTCGTCGGTCACGAAGCGGTGGACCATGTCCTGCTCGGTCGACTCCCGCCGCGGCGTGCCCTGGCTGAGGCCCTCGGCGACGAAGACATCGAACTGCGTGGCGCTGATCCCCTGAGCATGCACGACGCGCCCCAGGTGGTGCATCGCCGAGGCCCGCAGCCCGGTCTCCTCCTCGAGCTCGGCGTGGGCCAGCGCCACCTGGCTCCCCGTCGACCCCTCGCCCCAGGAGCCCTGCGGGAACTCCCACATGCGCCGGCCCACGGGATACCGGAACTGGTTGACGAGCCAGAAGCCGCCGTCGCCGCGCGGAAGGACCAGGGCGAAGTCCGGCTTCTCGACTATCCCGTAGATCGACGTCGTCCCATCGGGGTACTCGATCCCGTCCTCGCGGACGGTGAGCCAGGGATTCCGGTACGCGATCCGGCTGGACACGCGGCGCACGGGCGGTTCGGCCGAGTCCGTCACCGGCACGCCAGCTCGACGGTGCCGAGCCGGTCGAAGCGGGCCACCACAGTGTCGCCCGGGCTGATGGCGACAGCCTCCGTGAGCGCGCCGGACATGACGACCTGGCCCGCCCTCAGGCCGCGTCCGCGCTGGGCGAGCCGCCGCACCATCCACGCGACGGAGGCGGCCGGGTGTCCGAGAACCGCGGCGCCCGCCGCGGTCGCCACCAGCACGCCGTTCTTCTCGAAGGCGCATCCGACCAGGCGCAGGTCGATGCCCTCCGGCCGGACGCCGGTGCCGCCGAGCGCGAATCCTGCGCATGAGGAGTTGTCGGCGATGACGTCCGTGATGGTGAAGGAGTAGCCCGAGAAGCGCGAGTCGAGGACGTCGATGGCGGGGAACACGAGAGCCGTCGCGGCGAGGACGTGGGCGGCGAGGACATGCGGGCCCTCGAGGTCGCGATCGAGGAGGAAGGCGATCTCGGGCTCGCACCGAGGCTGGATGTAGTCGGCGCACACGACCGCGGCGCCGGCATCGATCTGCATGTCGTCGGTGAGGAACCCGTACAGGGGCTCGCTGACGTTCATCTGGCGCTGCTTCGCCTCGCTCGTGAGCCCGAGCTTCGCGCCGACGACGACGCTCCCCGCCGCGACCCGGGCCTGCACGACCGCGTCCTGCACCTCGTACGCGGATTCATGGTCGAGGCCGGGGTAGGAGTCCGTCAGTGGCTGGATCGACGTTCGTTGGCCCGCGGCCTCGACGAGGATCCGGGCCAGTTCGTCCGTGGGCACCCCGCTGCTCATGGGCCTTCTCCCTCATTCGTCATCTCGCGCTCGGCGTGCGCGCGCGCCAGTTCGAGGGCGACGTCGATGATCATGTCCTCCTGGCCGCCGACGGCACCGCGGCGGCCGAGCTCGAGGAGGATCTCGGCCTGGGAGACCCCGTACCTCTCGGCTGCCCGCTCGGCATGGAGGAGGAACGAGCCGTAGACGCCCGCGTAGCCGAGGATCAGTCCGGCTCGGTCGATGACCTGCTGGCGCGGCATCATCGGCCGCACCACCTCCTCGGCCACGTCCATGAGGGCGAGTGGGTCGACCCCGGTGACGATCCCGTACTTGTCACTGACGGCAGCGAGGATCTCGGTGGGGCAGTTGCCCGCGCCCGCGCCGAGGCCGGCGCTCGTGCCGTCGAGGTTCGTGGCGCCCTCCTGGTACGCGGCGATGGAGTTGGCCACGGCCAGGGCCAGGTTGTTGTGCGCGTGCACCCCGACCGGGATCTCGAGGGCCTCGACCAGCGCGTGGACGCGAACCTTCACGTCGTCGGTCGTCATGGCCCCGGCGGAGTCGGCGATGTAGATGGTGTCGGCTCCGTACGACTGCATGAGCAGCGCCTGCTCGACGAGTCCCTCGGGGGAGTTCATGTGGGCCATCATGAGGAAGCCGATGGCCTCCATGTCGAGTCGCTTGGCGGCCTTGATGTGCTGCTCGGTGATGTCGGCCTCGGTGCAGTGGACTGCGATGCGGGCCACCTGCACACCCAGCTCGCTGACCTGGCGCAGGTCGTCGGCCAGTCCGATCCCCGGGAGCAGCAGGCAGGCGATCCTCGCGTTCTGAGTGACCGCGCAGGCCTGCGCGATGAGCTCCAGCTCAGGCACCTTGCTGAACCCGTAGTTGAAGCTCGAGCCGCCCAGGCCGTCGCCGTGGGCGATCTCGATCACCTGGATGCCGGCGCGGTCGAGGCCGCGCACGATCCTCACCACGTTCTCGACCGTGTACTGGTGACTGATCGCGTGGGATCCGTCGCGCAGCGTCGAGTCGATGAGGCGGTAGTCCGTGGCGGTCATGGCGTGCCCCCGGTGCTCGAGCCGTCACCCGCGCGGTGCGCGGCGACGGCCTCACCCACGCGACGTGCGGCCGCCGTCATGATGTCCAGGTTCCCTGCGTACGGGGGCAGGTAGTCGCCTGCGCCCTCGACCTCCAGCAGGACGACCACCCGGTGCGGAACGACCCCGCCGGGCGTGTGGAAGGGCCCGGACTCGATGACCGGCGGGCTCTTGAGACGGTAGCCGGGCACGTATGCCTGCACGTCGTCCGCCATCGCGACGATCGACGCCAGCACGGCGTCGTGGTCGGCCCCCTGCGGGAGGGCCGCGAAGACCGTGTTGCGCATCATGATCGGGGGCTCCGCGGGGTTGAGGATGATGATCGCCTTGCTGAGCTCCGCACCCCCGATGTCGCGCAGGGCCGTCGAGGTCGTGGTCGTGAACTCGTCGATGTTCTGCCGCGTGCCCGGCCCGGCGGAACGGGAGGCGATGGTCGACACCATCTCGGCATAGGGGAGCCGGTCGATGACGCGGCGCACGGCGTAGACGATCGGCGTCGTCGCCTGTCCGCCGCAGGTGACCATGTTGACGTTGGGAGCGTCGAGGTGCTCCTTCAGGTTGACGGTCGGGACGACCTTGGGTCCGCGCGCGGCCGGGGTGAGGTCGATCGCCATGATCCCGGCCTCGGCGAACCGTGGAGCGTTGCGCACGTGGACGTAGGCGCTCGTGGCGTCGAAGACGATGTCGATGTCGTCCGCATGGTCGATGACCCAGTCCGCTCCCGTGTGAGGTGCGTCGAGGCCGAGCCCACGTGCCCGGGCGAGGCCGTCGCTGTCGGGGTCGATGCCCACGAGTGCGCACAGCTCGAGCGTGGAGTCCTGCAGGAGCTTGACCATCAGGTCGGTGCCGATGTTCCCCGAGCCGAGGATCGCGCACGTCGTGGTCATGCGGCGTCTCCGTCGTGCTCGGGCACGCGAGCCATGCGGACGGTGACCGGCCCGAGCCGGTCGAAGTCGGCACGGAACACGTCGCCGGGGGCCACCGGCACCATCGCGTGCAGCGCACCGGTCATGATGACCGCGCCCGCGGGCAGCGTCACCCCCCACGCGGCCAGGGTGTTGGCGAGCCACGCGACAGCGGCCAGGGGGTCCCCGAGCGCGGCAGCGCCGGCCCCGGTCGCCACGGTCTCGCCGTTGCGCGTGAAGACCATGCCGACGAGGCGCGGGTCGAAGCCGGCGATCGGCACCACCCGGCTGCTCAGGGCGATGGCGCCGCTGCTGGCGAGGTCGGCGACCGTGTCGACGAGCCGGATCCGCCAGTCGACGATCCGTGAGTCGACGATCTCCAGTGCTGCCACCAGGCCCTGGGTGGCGACCAGGGCGTCGGCCGGGGTGCAGTGCGGTCCGCTGAGGTCCTGGGCCAGCACCACGCCGATCTCCGCCTCGATCCGTGGCGCGATGAACCGGTCGACGGGGACCTCGACGCCGTCCGCGAAGATGCCCGATGCGAAGACGGGGCCGAAGTCCGGCTGGTCGACTCCGAGGAGTGTCTGCATGGCCGACGACGTGAGGCCGAGCTTGTATCCCGCGATGACCTCGCCGTCGGCGACGAGCCGCCGCACGAGGTGGTCCTGGATCGCGTAGCCGTCGGCCACGGTGAGGTCGGACCTCGTGGCGGAGATCGGCTCGATGGGCGTCCGGTCGCGACGGGCCCCGTAGAGCGCGTCGGCGAACGCGGTCGCTTCGGCATCGGTGAGGAGAGCGGGCGTGGGCATCGATCGGACGCTAGCACCACCCATCCGCGATCAGGGGGTGATCGACGCCGGGGCTGACCGTTGCCAGGCGCGTTCGCGGGCACCATCCGATGACACCCCCGCGTATGAGCCCACCAGACCGGCCGCCGGGGTTTAGGTTGGCAGGATCGCTGTCGCCGCTGCCGAGGAGTTGCCATGCACCGCCCCTTGAGGGTCGCCGTTGTCGGGTCGGGACCGTCGGGCATGTACGCCGCCGACGCCCTCGCGGGGCAGGAGCAGGTGCCGGTCGAGGTGGACGTCATCGACCGGCTGCCCGTGCCGTTCGGCCTCGTGCGCTACGGGGTGGCGCCGGACCATCTGAGCATCCGATCGGTGCGCGACACCCTCGACAAGGTCCTCGATCGTCCCGGCGTCCGGTTCGTCGGCAACGTCGACGTGGGTGAGGACATCAGCGTGGCCGACCTGCACACGTGCTTCGACGCGGTCATCTGGACCTATGGCGCCTCACGCGACCGACGCCTGGGCATCCCCGGCGAGGACCTTCCCGGCAGCATCGCCGCGACCGACTTCGTCGCCTGGTACTGCGGCCATCCGGATGCCGATCGCGAGCACTTCGAGGCCCTGATCCCTACGGCCACCGGCGTGGTCGTCGTCGGTGTCGGCAATGTGGCCGTCGACGTCACGCGGGTTCTGGCCAAGACCGTCGGCGAGCTCGAGGGCACCGACATGCCGCAGCATGTTCTCGACACGCTGTCGCGCTCGTCGATCACCGACATCCACGTGCTCGGCAGGCGCGGACCCGCCCAGGCGGCCTTCACCACGAAGGAGCTCCGCGAGCTCGGTGAGCTCGAGGAGGCCGACATCGTGGTGCGGGCCGAGGACCTCGAGCTGGACGAGGCGAGCGCCGCGGCGGCTGCTGCGGACAAGGCGGTCGCCCGCAACGTCGAGGTCATGCGCGGCTGGGCCGGTCGGCCTCTCACCGGCAAGCCACGGCGCATCCACCTGCACTTCTTCGCGCGCCCGCATGAGATCCGCGGCGAGGCGCACGCCGAGACGGTGGTCGTCGAGCGCACGCGGCTGACGGCATCAGGCGGGGCCGAGGGCACGGGGGAGTTCTTCGACATCGCCGCCAACGTCGTCGTGCGCAGTGTCGGGTACCGGGGCACGGCGCTCGACGAGGTGCCCTTCGACAGCAGCGCGAACGTCATCCCGCACGACGAGGGCCGGGTCCAGCGCGATGGCCGACCGGTGCCGGGGGAGTACGTGGCTGGCTGGATCAAGCGCGGCCCGACCGGGATCATCGGCACGAACAAGAAGGACGCGACGGCAACGGTCGCCTCGCTGCTGGCGGATGCCGCCGCCGGACTGCTTCCGGAGGCACCCCGACCGACGGCGGCCGAGTTCGACGGACTGCTCGCCGAGCGGGGCGTCGAGGCGGTCTCGACGCAGGGCTGGCGCGCGATCGATGCCGCCGAGCGCAGTCTCGGCGCCACGCAGGGACGCGAACGCACGACCATCCACGATCGGGCCGACCTGCTGCGTGCTGCATCATGGGAGGCCTAGGAGGCAGCCATGGGGCGGGGTCGCGCATCGGCGGTGTGGGTCGCCGCCGCCGTGGCGGCGACGACGCTCGCAGGTCCCGTCCTGAGCGCTCACGCCGCACCGCCAGGGGACTCCGACGCGGCACCGGTGGTCAGCCGGTTCGATGAGAGGTTCCGGGCGTACACCGTCGGACGATCGTTCAGCGACGGCAGCGTCTTCGGCCGTTGGAGGGTGGTCTTCGACGGCACGCGTCCGGGCTCCGGGGTCTCGATCTGGCGGCATCACCTCCGCCTTGACCCCGAGCCCGTGATCGACCCGAACCAGACCCGGGCGGCCCTCGTGGTGTCCCGGGCCTTCTTCGACGTGACGGCCCTCCACATCGCGAGCACGTGGACGACGCTGCACCAGAACCGCGTGAGCGGGCCGAACCCGTGGGAGGTGGGCTGGCTGGTCTGGGACTACGTCGATCCCGCCCACTTCACCTACCTGGCGCTCAAGCCCAACGGCTGGGAGATCGGCCGGCGAGATCCTGCGGGTCCGGGCGGGCAGCGCTTCGTGGCGACGGGTGAGTCCGTCCTCACGCCCATCGGCCTTCGCCGGTCCGTGACGGTCGACCGGGTCGGGACGCAGACCACCGTCCGCGTCGATGGCATGCCCCTGGCGACGTACGTGCTTCCGGCCGACGAGGTGCGCGGCCGGGTCGGCATGTACACCGAGGACGCGCTGGCCGACTGGCAGCGCCTGTACGTGGCCACGTCCTAGCCGGCGGGCCGCCTCGGACCGAGGGTCAGCCCCAGGCCTGGGACGGCATGAGGCTGGCGACCTCCCAGCGGTGGCCGGCGACCGGCTCCTTGTCGCACGACTCCAGGCGCAGGCGGTCGAGGGGGTGCCGCTCGAGGACGACACGCCACGCTGTGCCGTCGCGGTGGCGCACCTCGGCCTCGACGACGGACAGCGCCTCGTCGAGTGGGCGGCCAGGGCGCAGAGGGACGGCTCGTCCCTCGGTGACCAGCAGTGCGTCGAACAGGTCGTCGCTCGTGCTTCCCGTGGCTCGCATCACCTCGATCACGGCGACCTGGAACGGAGGCACGAACCCGGACTGCCCGCGCAGGGTGCCGACCTCCACCTCGTGCCGCAGGGACCGCTCGACGACCTCGCGAGCCAGGGGGCCGTCCAGCCGACCGTGCACGGACCCGGACGGGAGGGTCAGCATCACAGGGGCGAAGCGGTGACCGCCGATGTGGCTGCACTCCCATATGCGCTCGCGAGCGGGCGGCTCCACGTCGGCGAGCAGCCCGGTGATGAGGGCCCGTCCGTGGACTGCGCAGCACCGGTCGCGCCCCGAGTGCGTGCACACGAAGGTCACGGGCGCGGCATCCATGGCGCCGATGGCCGGCAGGCTCCCCGCGCCGATGCCCGCCAGGTCCCAGGTGGTGATGACGCCCAGCTCATCGAGCACCCCGTGGCGGAGCAGGTGCCCGCCGGCGACGCTGCGGGCGACCCACACGTGGCGCGCGCTGCGGCCGGTCCGCTCCGGACGGTCCGGATGGCGGGCCAGGAGGACGCTGACGCCATGGGGCTTCGCCCCGGCGAGGTGCTGGGCGACGTCGGCCGGCAGGTGGCTGTCGGCCAGGGCGTCGCGGCCCCAGGGACCGGGCTGCTCGATGACGATCCAGGCGCTCGCGAGCGGCGCGGTGCCGGCCAGCGGCTCGCCGGCATCCCTGGCGTCCTCGGAGCAGGGGATCACAGCGCGCCGGCCACTGAGGACATCGGCGCCGTGGCCGGAACGCCCGTCGCGTCGCGACGTGGGTCGGGATCGGAAAGGCCGAGTGGTCCTCCCGACGCCGTCGCGGCCCGGGCCGGGCCGGTGCCCGCCCAGGCGAGGATGAGCCGGTCCTCGCCGGACCGGAACTTGTGGCAGCGCACCCCGCCCGTCGCACGGCCCTTGCCCGGGTACTGGTCGAGGGGGGTGACCTTGACGGTGCCGGGCTCGGTGCCCGGGAGGGCGGCGGCGCTGCCGGCGACGGTCACCACGACCGCATCGACGCTGGGGCGCACGGCGGTGAAGGCGATGACCTCGGCTCCCGCGGAGAGCTTGATCCCGGACATGCCGGCGGCCGCGCGCCCCTGCGGCCGGACGGAGCTGGCCGGGATGCGCAGGAGCTGGGCATCGGACGTGATGAACACCAGCTCGACGTCGGCGGCGTCGGCGTCGGGGAGCCGCGACGCGCCGACCACGCGATCGCCCTCGTCGAGCCGGATGACCTCCCAGGAGTCCTTGTTCTGCAGTGCGTCCGGGATGACGCGCTTGACGACTCCCCGCGCGGTCGCGAGGGCGATGCCGCCGCTGTCGTCGAGCGACGTCAGGCACAGGGGCACCTCGCCCCGGGGCAGGTCGACGAAGGCGCCGAGGGGCGCTCCCGCGGACAGGGCGGGGGTCCCGCTCACGGCGGGGATGGACGGCAGGTCCACGACACTGAGGCGCATCACCCGGCCGGCGCTGGTGACGATGCCGAACTCACCGCGCGTGGTGGCCGGAGTGGCACTGACGATCACGTCGTGGGTGGACCGCTGCTCGTGGCTCGCATCGTCGGACGGCGCCGTGCCTGCGGTGCGGGCGAGCAGCCCGGTGCTCGACATGAGGACCACGCAGGGCTCGTCGTGGACCTCCATGGGGACCGCCGTGCGCACCGGGACGGCGGAGGACTCCATGAGCAGCGTCCGGCGGGGCGTGGCATGGGCCTGGGCGACCTCGCCGATCTCGTCGGCGACCGCGGTGCGCAGGACCTCCTCGTCCTCCAGGAGCGCCGTGAGCGCGTCGATCTCGCGCCGAAGGTCGTCGCCCTCCTTCTCGAGCTCGATGCGCGAGAATCGCGTCAGGCGGCGCAGCGGCATCTCGAGGATGTAGGTGGCCTGGACGTCGCTGAGGTCGAAGACGGTCATGAGTCGTGCCTTGGCCGCTGCGGAGTCGTCCGACTCCCGGATCAGCTGGATGACCTCGTCGATGTCGAGGATGGCCAGCAGCAGGCCCTCGACCAGGTGCAGCCGGTCCTGGGCCTTGCCCCGACGGAAGGCGCTGCGACGGCGCACCACGTCGAGTCGGTGCGCGAGCCAGACCCGGAGCATCGGCAGGAGCCCCATGGTCTGCGGCTGGCCCTCCACGAGGGCCACCGCGTTCACGTTGACGGTGTCCTCCATCGGCGTGAGCCGGAACAGGTGCTCGAGCACGGCCTCGGGATGGAAGCCGTTCTTGATCTCGATGACCAAGTGCAGGCCGCTGTCGCCGTCGGTGAGGTCGACCACGTCGGAGATGCCCTCGAGCTTCTTGGCCTGAACCGCGTCCTTGATGCGGTCGATGATGCGCTCAGGCCCGACGTTGTACGGCAGCTCCGTCACGACGATGCCGCGTCGACGCGGCGTGACCTGCTCGATGCGCGTGCGGGCCCGGACCTTGAAGGCGCCCCGGCCCGTCTCGTAGGCGTCGCGGACGCCGTCGAGCCCCACGATGACGCCACCGCTGGGGAAGTCCGGTCCGGGGATCAGGGTCATGATCTCCGCCAGCGTGGCATCGGGGTTCCGCAGCAGGTGACGCGCGCCGTTGAGCACCTCGCCGACGTTGTGCGGCACCAGGTTGGTGGCCATGCCCACCGCGATGCCGGACGCGCCGTTGACGAGCAGGTTGGGAATCGCGGAGGGCAGGACGACCGGCTCGGTCTCGCGCCCGTCGTAGTTGGGGCCGAAGTCGACGACGTCCTCGTCGAGGCCGTCGGTCATCGCCATCGCGGGGGAGGCCAGCCTGGCCTCGGTGTAGCGCATGGCGGCCGGGCCGTCATCCAGCGAGCCGAAGTTCCCGTGCCCGTCGACGAGCGGAAGCCGCAGGGAGAACGGCTGGGCCATCCGGACCAGTGCGTCGTAGATCGCGGTGTCGCCGTGCGGATGCAGCCGCCCCATGACGTCCCCGACGACCCGGGCGCTCTTCACGTGGCCACGGTCAGGGCGCAGTCCCATCTGCGCCATCTGGAACAGGATGCGTCGCTGGACCGGCTTGAGACCGTCACGTGCGTCGGGCAGGGCCCGGGCGTAGATGACCGAGTAGGCGTACTCGAGGAAGGAGCCGCGCATCTCGTCCGAGACGTCGACATCGACGATCCGTCCATCGCCAGGGTGCTCGACGACGCGGCTGGAGCGGCGGGCCATGGTGTCCTCTCAGCTTGGCGGGGCGCGTCCTGCGCCCCCCTGCAGGGGTGATTCTCTCGTTTCAGCGCCCCGGTGGGCTGGCTCCGACACGGCCCACCGCGACGCCGGCGAGCGACTGGCCCGCATCGACGGCGGCGGCGAGGCCTGCCCCGGGGAGCCAGGCGGCGAGGAACCCCGCTGCGAAGGCGTCGCCGGCCCCCGTGGTGTCGACCACGGGCACCGTCGGCGCGGCGGCGCTGACGGTCGTGCCCGCGCTGCGGGCCGTCACGCCTCGGCCGCCGCGCTTGACGACCACCGTGGGGACGATGGCGCCCAGCACCTCGAGTGACGCGACGGGGTCGCCGCCCCCGGAGAGCACCGCGGCCTCGTCCTCGTTGGCGATGAGGATGTCGAACATGGGAAGCAGCTCGAGGACGACGTCCCTCGCCGCGAGGAGCGGCGCCGCCGACGCGGGGTCCAGGCTGCAGGACGCCCCTGCCGCGCGGGCGTCCTCGATGATCCGGACGCCGGCCGCCCGGGCCTCGGGGTTGAGGAGCACGTATCCGGACAGGTGGACATGGTCCCCTCGGCCGAGGTCGAGCGCCCGCACGGCACCGGCGTCGAGGTCGCTGTTCGCCCCCGTGTCGGGGAGCATGGTGCGCTCGTGCTGCGCGTCCACGAGGATGACGCAGGTTCCGGTCGGCCTGCCGGCGGACACCGTGAGATGCGCCTGCACGCCGAGCGCGGTGAGGGTCGCCGCCACCTGGCGTCCAAAGGGATCGTCGCCGATGCAGCCGACGAACGTGACCGGGAAGCCGGAGGAGCCGAGCCAGGCGGCGGTCATGGCCGCCGAGCCGCCGGGCTGGATGCTGATGCGGGCGGGGGTGTCACTGGCGTAGGCGATGGACGTGGCGATCCGGGCCGTCACGTCCATCATGACGTCGCCGACCACGACGCAGCGTCCCATGTCAGACAGCGGCATGCCGCAGGACTACATCGCCGCGGCGCGGGCGGCGTCGGCGACGGCGATCCGGGCGGCGAGCTCGGCGTTGCGGACGATGATCTGCTCGTTGACGATCAGGCTCGCGCCGTGGGTGGCTCGGTGGAAGTGGTCGAGGAGGAACGGCGTCACGTCCTTGCCGGTGATGTTGCGCGCCGAGGCCAGGCGAAGGCCCTCCTCGAGCACGACGTCGTGCAGGTCGGGGTCGAGCTGCTCGGACTCCGGAAGGGGGTTGGCCACGATGAGCGCCGACGGGATCCGCAGCGAGTCGCGGACTCCCATGATGCGGGCCACGTCCTCGGCATCCTGCGCCGACCAGTCGACGGCGAAGCCGGAGTCGGTCAGGTAGAAGCCCGGGAACCGGCTCGTGCCGTAGCCGAGCACGCCCACGTTCAGGGTCTCGAGCCGCTCGATGGTCGCGCCCACGTCGAGGATCGACTTCACCCCCGAGCAGACGACGGTGATCGGCGTCTCGGCGAGGGTGCTGAGGTCGGCCGACTCGTCCCAGCTGTCGCGGGCCTGGCGATGCACGCCGCCGAGGCCGCCGGTGGCGAACACCCGCAGTCCGGCGAGCATCGCGATGTGGCTGGTCGCCGCGACCGTCGTGGCCCCGCTCCCGTCGCGCGCGACGAGGGTGGCGATGTCGCGCACGCTCACCTTCACGACGTCGTCGCGGTTGGCGACCTGCTCGAGGAGTCGCTCGTCCAGCCCCACGTGCACGCGTCCGTCGAGGATGGCGATGGTCGCCGGCACGGCGCCACGCGAGCGCACGATGTCCTCGACCTCGGCTGCCACCCGGAGGTTCTCGGGCCGGGGAAGCCCGTGGCTGATGATCGTCGACTCCAGCGCCACCACCGCCCGGCCGTCGATGAGGGCCTCGCGGACCTCGTCGGTGATCGTCATGACATCGGGGGCGAGGGCCAGGGTCTGGGCGTTCGTCACCCCTTGACCCTACCCGCGGGGCCGGGGACGGCGTGCGGACCCGGGTGAACGTTCGGTGCCCGTGCCACCGATCCGAGGGGGAGAATGGGGGCGTGGCCGCCGGCAGCACGACCCCGGTCCCCGGGAGGGGGTACCCGGACGAGTGGGAGGCCGACGTCCTCCTGAGGGACGGGCACCCGGTGCACCTGCGCCCCATCAGCCCGGCCGACGGCGAGGCACTGCGCGCCTTCCACGCCAGCCTGTCCGATCGCACCGTCTACTACCGCTTCTTCTCCGTCAAGCCGACCCTGTCGGACGAGGACGTCGTCTACTTCACGACGGTCGACCACCATGACCGGGTCGCGCTGATCGCCCTCGACGCAGGCTCGATCATCGGGGTGGGGCGGTACGACGCCATCGGCGACGGGACGGCCGAGGTGGCCTTCGTCATCCGCGACGAGACCCAGGGCCTCGGCCTGGGGTCAGTGCTGCTGGAGCACCTGGCGGCAGCCGCCCTCGAGCGCGGCGTGCAGCGCTTCGTGGCCGAGGTGCTCCCCGACAACCGGAGGATGATCGCGACGTTCCGCGAGGCGGGGTACGACGTGACGCAGCGTCGCGAGGAGGACGTCCTGGCCGTGTCCTTCGACATCGAGCCGACCACCGCGAGTCGCGCCGTGATGGCGGCCCGCGAGCAGCGCGCGGAGGCGCGCTCGGTGCAGCGGCTCCTGCAGCCGCACGGAGTGGCCGTCATCGGCGCGAGCCGGCGGCCCGGCGGCCTGGGTCACGCGATCCTGCGTCACGTCGCCGACGGCGGCTACACGGGCAGGCTCGTCGCGGTGCATCCGGAGGTCGACGAGATCGCCGGCGTGGCCTGCGTGCGCTCGCTCGCCGAGGTGGCCGGGGAGATCGACCTGGCTGTGGTGGTCGTCCCGGCGGACCGGGTCGCCGATGTCATCCGCGATGCGGCGGCCGCCGAGGTTCACGGGCTGGTCGTCGTGTCCGGCGGGTTCGGCGATGTCGGCGGCGAGGGTCCTCGGCTGCAGGAGGAGCTGGTCGGCCTCGTGCACGGCACGGGCATGCGCCTGGTGGGGCCCAATGCCCTCGGAGTCATCAACACCGCGCCCGACGTGCGGCTCAACGCATCCCTGGTGCCGCAGTTCCCCTCCGCGGGGCACGTCGGCCTGTTCTGCCAGTCCGGGGCGCTCGGCGGCTCGATCCTCGGCCGCCTCGCAGCACGGGGACTGGGAGTCTCCACCTTCGTGTCCGCGGGAAATCGGGCGGACATCTCGGGCAACGACCTGCTGCAGTTCTGGGAGGAGGACGAGCGCACCAGCCTCATCGCGCTGTACCTCGAGACCATCGGGAACGCCCGCAAGTTCTCGAGGATCGTCCATCGGCTGTCCGCATCGAAGCCGGTGGTCATGGTGCGCACGGGTGGCGCGGGCCAGCGGCATCCGCTCGGTCACGACGTGGGCACGACGCTCCTGACGCAGAAGGCGGTGGACCAGATCCTCGGCGACTGCGGGCTCATCGTCGTCGACAGCATCGACCAGATGATCGGCGTCGCGCGCGTGGCGGTGAGCCAGCCTCATCCGCCAGGCCCCGGGGTCGCGGTCATCGGCAACAGCGACGCCCTCGGCGTGCTCGCGACGAACGCCCTGCACGGCACCGGCCTCGCGGCGGCGCGACCCGTCGTCACGTTCGCGCGTCAGGCTCCCGAGGCTGCCTACGCGGAGGCACTCGCCGACGCGGTCGCGGACCACGCCGTCGGCGTGGTGCTCGTCATCCACGTGCCTGCCATCGAGGAGGCGTCGCAGCTCGACCTCGCCGCCATCATCGGCTCGCTCCCCGAGGCGGGCGACGATGCGCCCCACCGCCCTGCCGTGGTCGCGGTGATGCCCGGCGGCGTCGGAGGCGGCAGGCCCGGCGAGGTGCCGGTCTTCGAGGATGTCGAGGACGCCCTGCACGCCGTGACCGCCTACGTCCGCTACGCCGAGTGGGTCCGGGCGGACGCCCGCCGGCGGTCGGCCCCCGACTCCCGACCCGAGCCCTCCGACGAGCGGCTCGCACCGGGGACGCTCGCAGCGGAGGAGGCGCTCGCCCTGCTGCCGCCGGGCCTCGCGACGCTTGCCGCCGGCGACGGGGGAGCGCCGTCCGTCGGCGCCCGCATCACCCTGGTCGACGATCCCCTCTTCGGCCCGGTCATCGAGGTCGGCGTGGACGACGCCGTTGCGCAGGCGCTCGACGACCGGTCGTCGCGCCTGGCACCCGTGGGGCTCGACGGCGCGCGCGGCATGCTGGAGGATCTCGGCGCCCTGCCCGTGCTCGCGCTCGACGAGGAGGGCATCGAGGCGATGTCCACGATCCTCGCCACCGTCAGCGCGTTGCCGGCGAGCACGCCGGGCGTGACGAGTGCCGACCTGCGGGGGGTGGCTCCGGTCCTCGGCCGGGACTTGACCCTGCGGGGGATTTCGGTCACGGT
>Ga0075163_10003820_pt1 | contig 20240 bp, 20 predicted proteins | sample JI1023141ADNA_FD_71478 | JGI IMG/M metagenome (GOLD analysis project Ga0075163, IMG submission 71478) | Wastewater effluent complex algal communities from Wisconsin, to seasonally profile nutrient transformation and Carbon sequestration -... | ecosystem: Engineered > WWTP > Effluent > Algae... | reverse complement strand
CACACAGATTCACCCTACGTGTATTCCAGTTTCGGGCGATCACCAATCCAAGCTTACGCTGATGAGTGAGTCGTTGCGAAATGATGGCCGTGTGTGGGTACCGAAAGTAGCGAAGCCAGGTTTGAAGGCTGCAGATGCTGCCAACATCCCTGAATCAGAAAGAGACTATTTCTTAGAAAGAAGATATCCATCTTTTGGTAACCTGGTGCCACGCGATGTGGCCTCTCGTAATGCCAAGTATGTATGTGATGAAGGCCGTGGTGTAGGGGCTACCGGTTTAGCAGTGTTCCTGGATTTCTCTGATGCAATCAAACGCGATGGAGAAGCAGCCATTCGTGCGAAGTATGGTAACCTGTTCGACATGTATGCACAGATTACGGGTGATAATCCGTACAAGGGCCCTATGATGATTTACCCTGCGGTGCATTACACCATGGGTGGTCTGTGGGTAGATTATAATTTAATGACTACCGTTCCCGGTTTGTATGCCTTGGGTGAAGCTAACTTCTCCGACCACGGTGCCAACCGTTTAGGAGCAAGTGCCTTGATGCAAGGTTTGGCCGATGGTTATTTCGTAATCCCGTATACCATTGGTGATTACCTGGCTGGTATGCCGAATGAGAAGGTAAGTACTGATCGCCCTGAGTTTAAAGAAGCGATGGAAGGTGTTACTGCTCGCATCAATAAGTTACTAGCCATTAAGGGAAAGAAAACGGTTGATCAGTTTCACAGAGAGTTAGGCTTAACCATGTGGGAATACTGCGGTATGTCTCGCAGCGAGAAGGGCTTGAAAACAGCCAAGCAAAAAATTCAGGCCTTGAAGGAAGAATTCTGGAGTGATGTAGCAGTGTTAGGTGGCGCTTCTGAACTGAACCAGGAGTTAGAAAAAGCACTTCGTGTTGCTGACCTTATTGAATTGGGCGAGTTGATGGTAGACGATGCCTTGAATCGCGAAGAATCCTGTGGCGGTCACTTCCGTGAAGAATCGGCTACGCCTGATGGGGAAGCAAAGCGCAATGACGACCAGTATGCCTACGTGGCGGCCTGGGAGTTTAAAGGCGAAGACCAACCTGAAGTGTTGCACAAGGAAGAATTGATTTTTGAAAATGTTAAATTGACTCAACGTAGCTATAAATAAGGTATGAAGATTACGTTAAAGATTTGGAGACAAAAGGACAGCAACAGCAAGGGTGGTTTTAAGACCTACGAGTGTGGTCATGTTTCACCGGATATGTCCTTCCTGGAAATGTTGGACGTCCTAAACAACGACCTCATCCGCAAAGGCGAGGAGTCTATTGCATTCGACCACGATTGCCGCGAAGGTATTTGCGGTATGTGCTCCCTCTATATTAATGGGCATCCACACGGTCCTCTGCAAACTACTACCTGCCAGTTGCACATGCGCAGCTTTAAGGATGGTGAAACGATTACCATTGAGCCCTGGAGAGCGAAGGCTTTTCCGGTGGTAAAAGACTTAGTGGTAGATCGTTCTGCTTTCGATCGCATTCAGCAAGCAGGTGGTTATGTATCCGTAAACACCGGTGGTGTGCCTGATGCCAACGAAATTGCCATTCCAAAGAAGGTAGCGGACGAAGCGTTCGATGCGGCTACTTGTATTGGGTGTGGCGCTTGCGTGGCGGCTTGTAAAAATGCTTCTGCTATGTTGTTTGTGAGCGCCAAGGTTTCTCAGTTTGCGTTGTTGCCGCAGGGTAAGCCTGAGCGCAAGGAGCGTGTAGAGAAAATGGTAGCACAGATGGATGAAGAAGGTTTTGGTGCTTGTACGAATACGAAGGCTTGCGAAGCAGAATGCCCTAAAGGCATCAGCATTACCAACATTGCGCGCATGAACCGCGAGTACTTCTCAGCCATTACTACTTCGTACGAAGTAGAAGTAGGTGGAGGTGATTAAGATGAATTGATATTCTGATTATATAAACAAAATCCCCTTACGCAAGTGAGGGGATTTTTGTTTTATCTCTGTCCCGATTATCCGTCTGATAGTTGTTCTCTTTAACGTAAAGCGGTTTGACGGATATCTTCGGTGTGATCCATGTACTTTTTCGATTAGTGTCTATAGTTCTTTTAAAAGCGTACCCTCTTTTTCTGGTGTGTACTTCTCATTTACTTCGTGGCTCCCACCGTTTCCAAGGTATGCTTCTGTCTTTTATTGGTGGTTTAAACACTTTTCCTGGAACATACTGCTTAGTGAAGTTGTGGTGCATGCAGTTTTCCCGGTTAGTTATCTTCTTTTTATGATTTCGTTCTTGCTTTCCTTAGCGTCTACCTCCCTTAGACTTGATTGCTTTCGCAGTTTCCTCGCTACGCTACTTGCTTTTATGAGTGACGCATCCTCTTCCCAAGGTGCTCTTCCCTAAATGACACGGTGGGCATTATACTTTCTTTGATTTCTTACTCAGTTTCCTTGGTACGCTACTCCCTTTTGTTGTTGGCTCGTCCCCGTCTATCAGGTTTTACTTTCCTTTTATGGGGTTGCGTCCGCAGTTTACTCAGTAGTCTATTCTCTTTTATAGGTGTCTCACAACCTTCTAACGGAGCGTACTTCCCTTTTGCTGGGTACACTACACGCTATTATTGATGACTGTAGCTAATGCATCGGTGAGTAGGTACGTTTCTTCAGTTGGCATCGCCTGATTGAGTAGGTAGGTTCTTGCCAAACTAAGTCAACATCCGCCCTATTGAAACAGGTCACAGAAAAGGGCATAGAAATTGCTCTTTTTGCGGAATTAACCCCAACCACCATGAGAGTAGAAAAACAGGTACTTGTTCTTGTTCTATCCTGCTTTGTAAGCACAGCTATGGCCCAGGAGAATGAACCCATTCAATGGAAGCGTGACATTGGTTTTAATACCAATTTTATCATCCAAAATATTTTTGACGCTACGCAAACACCTTTCGATCTGATGTATAAAACCTATCAATCCGAGAATAAGGCGATTCGCTACGGAGTTAGTTTTTTTGCCAGCACCCGAAATAGCGAAAGTCATTCAACTGCGAGTAATAACTCCTATTCAGATTACTCTCACTTTAGTCTTTCTCCAAGCATTGGAAAGGAGTTTCAATCGGTCATTAATAAGCATTGGGTTTATTACTATGGTGGTGATATGATCGCCACCTACGGAAAGAATACTTCCGATTATTTTTATGGAAATGGAGATAAATACATGGAATATTTGTCGGAGAGTTATGGACTGAGAGCCAGACCTTTTATTGGTTTACGGTTCAACATCAATCCTAGACTTTACCTTGTAACGGAGTTAAGCGTGAGCTTAGCCTATTGGCACACCTCAGACTTTCAACGAAACATTCAGAGTGATCAGGTGGAACGTGATCTTACCTCCAATTCGTTCGCCCTCTCCTTGAATCGTGCCACCGGGATTTTACTCTTCTACCGCTTTTAGAAAATAAAGAGGCCAGGACTACTCCTGGCTTTTTTAATTCTTCAGTGCCTAAAACTTAAAATTGTTTCTGGTAATAAATAGTTACTTCCCCCGCATCTTGCTCATTACTTTGTTTGCGAAAACAAAGTCGTCAAGCTCTTTTACTCCCGAGTGGGTGATGTCCTCTTTGCCACCTTCCCACAGCTTATGGCCTTTGTAGAGATACATAATGTTGTCGCCCATACCCATCACCGAGTTCATGTCGTGGGTAACCACGAGTGTAGTGGTGTTGAATTCGTAGGTAATGTCCTGAATCAATTCATCAATCAGTATGGAGGTTTGCGGATCCAAACCTGAATTAGGTTCGTCACAAAACAGGTACGCAGGATTGTTGACAATCGCACGCGCAATGCCTACGCGTTTCTTCATACCCCCGCTTATTTCTGATGGCATTTTCTTGCCGGCATTTTCCAAGCCAACACGCTTCAGACAAAAAGCAACACGTTCCTTTTTCTCCTCTGGCTTCATCTTCGTAAGGATGTCCAACGGAAACATCACATTCTTTTCTACCGTCTTGGAATCGAACAAGGCACCTCCTTGAAACAGCATACCGATCTCTCTGCGTATTTCGGCTTTCATGTCGTGATCGGCATCGGTGAAGTTGCGCATATCGTAATAGACACTTCCGGCATTTACAGGCGTTAGACCAACAATGCATTTCAGCAGCACACTTTTTCCGGTACCACTGGAGCCAATGATCAGGTTGCACTTTCCCTTTTCAAATTCTCCGCTAATGCCTTCCAGCACCATCTTCCCATCAAAGGACTTAGCGATATCTTTAATCTTAATCATGCGAGTAATAATTGAGCCAGGAGGTAATCAGCAATGAGGATAGCAATCACACTGTTGGTAACCCCTTGCGTGGTAGCAATACCCACTTCCAAGGCACCTCCCTTGGTATAAAATCCCTTGTAGGAACAAATGGAAGAAACCAGAAAGGCAAAGACAAAGGATTTGATCAGGGCAAAAATGATGGTGAAGTCGTTGAAAATAAAACGAACACCATATATGAACTCGGGCGGTGTAATAATGCCCGTAGCCGCACCGATGAGGTAGCCGCCAAACAAGGAACAAAAACCAGCCACAATCACCAGCAAAGGGTACATAATAACAGAAGCTATTATTTTGGGTAAGACCAGGTATGAAACGGAATTGATCCCCATTACTTCCACGGCATCAATCTGTTCAGTAATGCGCATGGTTCCTAAACCACCGGCCATGCTTGATCCTACCTTGCCGGCATAAATCAGGGCCATAATGGTGGGGGCTAATTCCAATACCGTCATTTCACGCACTACCTGTGCAATCACATAGCGGGGAATAAGAGGGCTCACTAAATTATAGGCTGTTTGTACAGTAGACACCGCTCCAATAAAGGTAGAGACCAGCACCACTAGAAAAAGTGAACCCAGGCCAATGGATACACACTCTTCCAGTACTAAGTGGTAGTAGGTTTTAAAGGATTCCCGATTGGTGAAAAGCAGGCGAAGAAAGATGAAATACCGACCTATTTTGTCGAAAAATATCATAAAGAACAGGGTGCATAACTATCTTGCTAAGGTATAAAAATAAATCTACTCGGCATTTTATGAATAAACTCATTGTAGTAAGCGGAGGAACAAAAGGCATAGGGCGCGCAATTGTGGAAGAATTTGTGGCAAAAGGATTTGACGCAGTGGTATGTGCACGCAATCGTGAAGAGCTGACAAGCGTAAAAAATGAGTTAGAACAAAAGTATCCAGGCATCACTGTATTTGTGCAGGCTACCGATATGGCGGTAAAAGATCAAGTGAAAGCCTTTGCTGACTACGTAACTTTTCTTCAGCGACCTGTCACTGTTTTGGTGAATAATGCCGGCTACTTTGTGCCGGGTGAAATTGCCACTGAAGAGGAGGGAGCCCTGGAGAAAATGATGGAGGCAAATGTGTACAGTGCCTACCACCTTACACGCGGTTTAGTAGGAGCCATGAAAGCTAGTAAGCAAGGTCATATTTTTAACATGTGTTCCATTGCCAGTATAAAAGCCTATGCGAATGGAGGCTCTTATGCCATTACTAAGTTCGCGTTGTTAGGATTTTCGAAATGTTTGCGCGAAGAGTTGAAGCAAGACGGCATTCGAGTTACGGCCATTCTTCCAGGTGCTACGAAGACTGCCAGCTGGGATGGTGTGGATTTACCCGATGAACGCTTTATGCGGTCCGAAGATGTGGCAGAAATTGTATACGCCTCCTACGCACTGTCTTCGAGAAGCGTGGTGGAAGAAATTTTGATCAGGCCGCAGTTGGGGGATATCTAAAGTAAATGAGTGATACATTAATGAAAACTTATTTACCAAAATAAATGAACAGGAGGCTTACCTTTTTCAAAAGACTTCTCACACAACTCAATCATTTTAGTTGCTAATGTTTCAGGCTTCACCCACGTTGTGAAGTCTGCCTTGGGCATCGCTTTTCTATTGTCGATTGTATCGATGGTTCCGGGAATAAGGGCATGCATCGTAACGCCTTTACCTTTTCCTTCTTCATTCAGTATTGTCACCAGGTTTAATAAAAGTGACTTGGACAGGGTATAGGCCAGCATGTTCTTTCCCAGTGTTAATTCTATCGCTGGTTTTGCTCCGATGACTATGATGGTTCCGCCTCCGTTCTCCACCATATGTGCGAATAAGGGGCGTATCAGGTGATACGCTGTTTTGAAATTAAGTGCGATCATTTCATCTATACTGGTGCTGGAAGTTTCTGCCAGAGTACCCATAGCAAATCCCCCGGCCACCAGCGCAGCTGAATGAATGGTGCCGTGTTGAGCAATGCTTCTTTTTACAAATTCTTCACTTTGTTTTTCTGAGGTCAAATCAACGGGAACAAACTCTATAGAAGGTGAGGTACTCGCAACACTGTTACGAACCGTTCCGATAACCTTGTATCCTGCTTGTGCAAAGTGTTGAACCACCACCTGTCCCAGATTTCCGGCAGCACCGCTCACGAGTATGGTCTTCATGTTATTTAGGTTTCTTGCGCTTAGGGCCGTAGCTCACAAAAGGTTTTACTTTTTTTACTTTCTGTTTTTGTTCTATAAACAGATAGCGAGCGTACCCAATGGTTAGCGAAGCAAAGAAGTCTCTTCTGCTACCCGCTATTTCATAGATGGTGAGATTGTTTTGTGCGCGCTCCAGGTACTCGCTGTTACGAGGTTCAAAGGCACCCATATTCCCTCTGAAGTCAAACGAAATGCGCGCATGGTCGGTGACATCCCAATCGGAACGAAAACCAACAGAGCCAAAGACCTGAGAACTTTTGAAATCACTTTTCGAAAGGGTTTTTAAATCATTGGTGGCCGGGCTGACGACACCATCATATTCTAACTGATAGGTATCGGGTAATGCAGGATATACGGCTGCAGGAAAATACAACTTGGCATTGCTGTGTGTAATGCTCTCGGAAGCATCTAGTAAGAAGGCGTAACTGACTCCTACAACAAAGCTCACCTTAAAAAAAGAAAGGTCAATGATGTGATGTTTGTACGAGAAGGGTAATTGAAAGTAGGAGAGTTTAATATCACGCTCACCCACTTGCCCGCCCTGAGTATTTAAGATATTGAACGTCTGACCCAAGGTGGTGAGCTGTGGGTCTACCATAAAACCATATCCATTTAAGTCTACACCAGCATGTAAACCAAGCGGAATAAAATCCGCACCATACTTGGCTTGGTAACGTGGGTCAACCGTAATCCCCTCGTCATACGTAAAGGTGGAGGTAAGTCCCCCGAACAAGCCGACCGAATACGTAAGCTCTCGCTGCGCCCAACAGGTGTTGCCCATCGTTCCTAACAGGATGCATATGAAAAAGCATGGCAAGAAATGGCGAATCACGAGGGTCAGGTTCTTATCAACTGCAAAATAGCAATTAATTGCGTATGGAAAGAGGGGGCTGAGGGCCTGAAATCAATAGAATAGAACGCCTACCTGTACCTGTAGCATGTTGGTACTGGTATAGCCTGTTTCGTAGCTGTACACGTCATCGACAACACTTACTGAATCACGTTTTACATAACTGGAGCGGTCGCCCCAACTGTAGAGGAGTTTCATAAAGAAGGAAGCGCGCAATTGCTCCAGATCTTCTTTCACTCGATTGGTGTGGAATCCGAAGCCAATACTGTATCCAAATCCTTTGTCGCTTTCAGAATCCAGCACAAAGGTTTCTCCACTGTCATCGAACTCATTTGTTTTGATGCGGGTATTTAAAATAGAGAGTCCTGCGGTTGCTTCCAGAAAGGGAATGAGTTTATCCTTTCGAACGGGGTAGAGCCGAGCCAAGGGCCCTACAAAGTAATGATTGAAGGATGTTTTATAGAGAACGCTCGTGATGGGATCAGTCGTTTGATCACGACCAAAACTGTGGTAGGTAAAATCAAGTCCCAGGAGCAAGGGAGACTCTCGTCTGCTTCCATACGGGTTGAAACCAAAGGAAGTCGTGAAACCTAAGGAGGGCCCACCAAAATTACTGTCCATGGCTTCTTTAAATTGAGCATCCGGAAAACCAGTGACCAGCCCAAACAAAAAGAAACCGCCTAAAGGTGTGGCGGTTTCTTCCAGCGCATAATTTTCAATATCAACAGACTGACTAAAAGCCCAGGAGGCGTTGATCATACACAGAAGCAAAAGTGCTCCAAGGCGCATCAGGCAAGATTGTGATATACGCTTTGTACGTCATCATCTTCTTCCAACTTTTCAACCAGTTTCAGCACTTCATCTTGTTCTGCTTCACTTAGTTCTTTTGTGGTGTTGGGGATATAGTGAAGTTCAGAACTGATCGCTTCCAGTTTACGATCTTCCAGAAACTTTTGCATGTGACCAAACTCCGCAAATTTTGTATAGATAACTGTTTCTTCCTCATTTTGCTCAATGTCCTCGGCACCGGCATCGATCAGGTCTAATTCTAATTCTTCAAGGTTAAGTGCATTCGGAGCAAACTTGAAAACACCTTTGCGCTCGAACATAAAGGCTACGGTACCAGAGTTCCCCATGTTGCCATCGTTCTTTGAAAAGATAAGGCGCACGTTGGCTACGGTACGTGTTGGATTATCGGTCGCACATTCCACTAATACAGGTACACCGTGTGGGGCATAGCCCTCGTAGATTACCTCTGTTAAATCTTTTTCGTCTTTTGAGGAGGCTCGTTTAATCGCAGCATCTACCCGGTCCTTAGGCATGTTCACACCCTTCGCATTCTGAATGCAGTTACGCAGTTTAGAGTTGGTATCAGGGTTTGGTCCACCCGCCTTTACGGCCATCACGATTTCCTTTCCAATCTTGGTGAAGGCTTTTGAATTTCGTGCATTCCGCGCGAAAATTGTGTGTTTACGTTTTTCAAATACGCGTCCCATAGTGTGCGATTAAGTCTGGCAAAAATAGAAGGCTTTGGTCATTCCTCAAAGGCCTAATTTCCGGAGTGTTTCTTGTCTTTTTACCTTGCCAGTGTCGGTGAGTTCAAACTTTTTAGTATACACCAGCTGCCGGGGAAGCTCCACACGTTTCAAGTGCTTTTCCAGAATGAGTCGGAGGTCTTCTTCCTGAAGGGGGCTATCCCGCTCCACCACCAGCACTACTTTTGTACCTAATTTTTCGTCAGGTACACCGGCTACAAAAAAACTGTTATCGATCTGCAAGTCGTGAAAGGCGAGACTAATCGCATTTTCGATTTTTTCCGGAAATACTTTAATGCCTCCGGAGTTGATCACATTGTCGAATCGGCCTAACCAACGGAAGGAGGTGGGTGTGATCAATTCGACCAGATCATTGGTGATCACTTTTTCTGGCAAGTAGGGTGCTTCAATCGTCAAACAACCGCGCGCATCGAGCGCAAGGGTAATAGAAGGAAGTGCTGTTAGGAAATCTTGCTTATCGCTCCCCGTTATTTTTTGCAAGGCTATGTGCGATAACGTTTCAGTCATTCCATACGTGAGATAAATGGAAGACGAGGCGGCTTGCAATTTTTGCTTTAAAATTTCGGAGAGAGGCGCACCACCGATCAGTATTCTTTTTATTCTATTGATGCCTGCTATCCCTTGCTGCTTCAGTATTTCATCTACCTGATAGGGTACCAGTGCTGCAAAATCGAAGGACTCATTCGCTAGATTTTCTAAAGGATTGGCAGAGGGCTCCACCAAGGTCATTTTTAAATTCCCCTCCAGGCAGCGTACCATCATCATCACCCCGGCAATGAAGTGAGTGGGTAAGCAAATGAGAGCTGAAGCATTGGGTGGTAAAGCCAAAACTGTTAACGTAGCCTTGGCCGATGCCAGTAACTGATCTCTGGTGACGTTTATCTTCTTCGGAGTTCCGGTCGATCCGCTCGTGTGAAGCTTAAAACTTGGTTGGTTGTTAAGCCACTGGTATAGAAAAGAGAAGGTAGATTCTTCAAAGGCACTTTGGGCACGCGTTTTTCCTTGTTGAATATCAAGAAGTGACACCACGCTGCCGTTCACTAACAACTGCTCATGGGAGTAAGGCATGAGTCTAATCAGTCGTTCGTAATACTTTTCAGATCGCCTTTCAGCCTGTCGATAATGATTCGTTCTTTTTCGCTGTACCCACTGCAGGATTCTGCTACACGCGTTACAACCCGAAGAGTTCTTGCTTTTAAATCTTCGGTAAGATATTCACGGTATTTCTTAAGGTCGTGCAGGGCTTCGTTGTATGCCTGATCAATGCTGGGTTGCGTAATTTCATCCAGTAGTTCGAAACGACTCTGGGCAATCCAGGAATTCAGTTGCAGTTCTTCTTCTACAATGTTGTTGAAAGCCATGCGCTCGTCCGCACTCAAACCTTTGTCTGCTTTGGCAATCACATAGGCCATCTCTGCAATGGCACGATAGATTTCTCTTTTCTCTATTTCCATACGATACTACAAGATAGCACCTTGTTGGAATTAATCAGGCATCGCTGTGTACTTTCTACTGCGATGCCTAAATTTTTTGGTTAAGGGAACTTCGGATATTTTGACCAGTCTGGTTCACGTTTTTCCAGGAAGGCATTCTTCCCCTCTTTCGCTTCTTCAGACAAGTAATAAAGCAAGGTGGCGTTTCCGGCCAGCTCTTGAATACCGGCTTGTCCATCGAGTTCAGCATTGAAGGACGACTTCAACATGCGCAAGGCAATCGGACTTTTGGAAATCATTTTACGACTCCACTCTACGTAGGTCTCTTCCAACATTTCCAACGGAACAACTTTGTTCACCAAGCCCATGTCCAGCGCTTCCTGCGCATTGTATTGATCACAGAGGTACCAGATTTCGCGTGCCTTCTTTTGTCCCACCACACGCGCCAGGTAAGAAGCGCCAAAGCCTCCATCAAAGCTTCCTACTTTCGGACCGGTTTGTCCGAAGCGGGCATTCTCGGCAGCAATGGAAAGATCACAGACCACATGCAACACATGTCCTCCACCAATGGCCCAACCGGCAACAGCGGCCACCACAGGCTTGGGAATGGAGCGAATCATTTTCTGAAGGTCTAATACATTCAGACGGGGTGTAGCATCCTGACCTACATAGCCTCCATGGCCACGCACACTTTGATCGCCACCGCTACAAAATGCCTTGCCACCTTCACCGGTTAAAATGATTACGCGCACGTCCATGTCTTCACGACAGATGTTCATGGCGTCAATCATTTCTGATACGGTAAGGGGCGTGAACGCATTGTGCACCTGCGGGCGGTTTATACTAATGCGGGCAATGCCGTCATACTTATGAAAAAGTATTTCTTTGTATTCTTTGATCGGTTTCCAGGGATACTTAAGATTCATAACGTGCTTTTAAACTTTTCTTAAAGGATTCAAATATCGTTTTGTTCAGGTTAGGATCACTCTCTATTTCTAAAATTTTCGGAACACCATCTCTCTCAAAGAGATTGTGGATCATGTTCTTTAACTTTTTGCGATTGTCTACCGAAAGGTGCTCGATGCCATGTTCTGAACAGAGATGTTTGGCACTTAGTTTTTGTTGAGTTACAAAAAAAGCATCAGCCTCCGGCATATCCGAAGGTCCATCAATCAATTTAAAAATAACCCCACCGTGATTGTTGAGTAAGACAATGCGGAGATTAGGCAGCGGGTAGTTATGCCAGAACGCATTTCGGTCGTAGAAGAAAGCAATGTCACCGGTAATCAGTACATTCAACACCTCCGGATTGGCCAGACAATGGCCAACAACCGTACTCGTACAACCATCAATACCGCTGGTACCCCTGTTGGCGTACACATTTATGTTAGAATGCGTAGTGCTTAGCCCTATGTAGTTCGCATAACGAACACTCATGCTGTTGGCTAAATGTAAATGGCAATCAGTGGGCAGGTTGGTGATCACTTCCTTTACCACTTCAAACTCATTGAGCTCTGTTTGTGGAAAGAACTTGTGTGTTACTTCTGTACACTTACTTTCTTCGAGTGCCCAGAGTTGTTTGTAATTCTCTTTCTTCTGGCGGTCGAAGCTTTCTTTTTTATCGAGCGTGCTGAGAAAGGTGAAGAAGGTTTCGGGTGTAACGAAAGCGGTATGACTAAGATGCTGATAGGTGTCGGCCACGTCACCAGCTGTTTGTATGTGCCAATGCACTACGGGTGTGTACTTTCGTAGAAAGAGTTTTACTTGTTTGGAGATAATAGACTTGCCTACTGTAATCAGCAACTCGGGTTGCAAGGATTCCTTTAATTTTTCAGGAGCGAAACCTAAAAACGAATCTGCATGCTGAATGCTGTTCTCCAAGCCATGTTGATTGGAAAGTATATCGGCAATCACCGGCAAGGCATGTTTCTCTGCATTGTAACGCAGGAGCTGATGCAAGGCAGAGTCTTTGTCCGCTTGTCCGGCTACTATCAATATTTTGTTGTACGTCTTCCAATGTTCAGTAAAGACTTTCCTGGTGCTTTCTGAAAGCTGCGCTTCAGCAGGGTGTGAGTCGATAATGCGAAGTTCTTTCGAGAAGTGTATGCTTTCTCCTTTGGCAGGATAGAGCGGCTCTCGAAACGGGGCGTTAATATGTATTGGGCCGTGCTTCTCCACTCGACTCAGGTTAATGGCTTCGTTTACCATTCGGTTGATCGCCCAGGCGTTATCAGCAGGTGTGTATTCTTGTGGTAATTGATAAGAACCTTTTACATGCTTGCCAAAAATAGTCTGCTGAAAAATGGTTTGTCCATCCTGCTGACCAATCCATTCGCTGGGGCGATCGGCAGAAAGAATCACTAAAGGGATTTCGGAGAAGTAAGCTTCGGCTACTGCAGGCGCCAGGTTGTAGAGCGCTGAACCAGAGGTACAGATAACTACTACGGGTTGTTTAGTTTGTTGAGCAAGGCCCAGCGCAATGAACCCTGCACTTCGCTCATCGCTCAACACATGCATCTTAAATGAACCCTGCCGGGAAAATGCCAGCGTAAGGGGTGCACAGCGCGAACCGGGACACAGCACAACGTGCTCAATACCTTTTCGCGCACAGATTTCAGCAATGTCGTAAATGGCTTGGTAATTCATGCAGGGCGATCTTTATTGAATTACACTTTCCAGGGTTTTCATTTTCATTTCGGTTTCTTCCCATTCCTTTTGGGGATCGGAATCAACGGTTACACCGGCACCGGCATAGAGGATGGCTTCCTCTTTCTTGAGTTGCAAACAACGCAAGTTCACAAAGAGGTTGGTGTTTCTGTGAATGTTTACGGGGCCCAGGTAGCCGCTGTACAATTCGCGGTCATAGCCTTCGTGTTGTTGTAAAAAATCAAGCGCTGGTTCTTTCGGCATTCCACACACAGCAGAAGTAGGGTGGAGCAAATTCAGCATAGTAGAGCCTAGTTGTGAAAAATTAGTGGCCTGCATGTCTACCGTAAAAGTACTCTTGAGGTGCATGAGGTTACCGGCTACAATGGTCTTGGGTCCTTGCTCTTCGTATTCGCGCAAGCGTATTTTCTTTAAGCAGCTGATGATGTAGCGCTCAACTAAAGCCTGTTCTTCAATTTCTTTTTGGGTCCACGCCACATTCTTAAGATCAATGCCCTCGTGCCATGCTTTCGTGCCTGCCAGTGCCACTGTTTTAAAAATGGTATTGCCTTCTATTGAAACTAAGATTTCGGGTGTGGCACCCAGCCATGTGCCGTGCTCGGTAGTGCTGATCAGCGATACCATGGCTGTGGGGTAACGCGTACAAAGTTTTTCAAAAGCTTCTAAGACATCGAAAGTGTTAGGAATATTTCTGGTGCGCGAAGGGACTACCTTTTCAAAAGTACCTGCTTCAATGTGTTCTACTCCCTTTTGCACTAAGTTTTTAAAGGAGTTTGTATCGGCAGAAAAAGGAGCCTTACTTTTTTGAATATGAAAGCTCAGGTTTCCTGTGGAGGAAAGCTGTTGCTGGTGCAGCCAGGTTTGTGCGTCTGCTTCTTTAGCCGATTGAGGCGGCAGAAGTAATCCCTTGTTGAATTGAAAGTAAAAATCTGCCGGAATAAAACTTCGGGTGACTGCGTTGAAGGGAGTGATCATAAATCCTTCAGGCAATTCTTCCAGGGCATCCTCTTGTGATAAAGTTTGTATTGACTTAGCAAGTATTAATTGCTGGGCAGTTTCGTTAGGCAAACGCCACAACGCGAAATTGTCACCTTTGGCCAAAGCAGTTTCAATCACCCCCTTCACATGATAGGCCTTCTCTTCCTTTTTCTCTGTTTGTATCAAATGAGTCAGCGTCACTTCTTTCAAAACTTAATTCTTCTTATCTAAAACAGCCATGGTAATACGGCTGATGCACACTAATTCCTTTGCTTCATTGGTAATGCGTATTTCCCAAATCTGAGTTTTTCCACCGATGTGGATCGGGCGGGTAATGCCTGTGACCACTCCGCTTCGCGCACTTTTAATGTGATTAGCATTAATTTCCAATCCTACACAATACTGTTTGGCGATATCCACACAGCAGGTGGCTGCCACACTTCCCAGGGTTTCGGCTAGCACCACTGAAGCACCTCCATGTAACAAGCCAAGGGGTTGATGTGTTCGCGCATCGACAGGCATGGTGGCTTCAATGTAATCGTCACCGATGGCGGTGAATTGGATACCAATGTGATCAACCAGAGTGTTGGCCGACATCCTGTTCAAAACTTCAAGTGTCACGCCTTCTTTAAAAATGCCCATTTTAGTCTTCGTGGGGGTTAAGGGGTACAGGTAGGGAGCCATGTTAACTCTCAAGTATTTGTCCTATACTTGCGGCCAAATTACCCAAAATTGAACTCCAAAAAAATCTATATCGTACGCCATGGTCAAACGGATTTTAACCTCCGAAACATCGTGCAGGGGAGTGGCGTAGACAGTTCACTGAATGAGAGAGGACAGGCCCAGGCAAAGGCCTTTTTTGAGATGTACAATGAGGTAGCTTTTGATAAAATCTATACCTCTGTTTTACAGCGCACGCTTCAATCTGTTCAATCTTTTATCGATTTGGGGATTCCTCACGAAAAACTAGCGGGTTTAAACGAAATAAGCTGGGGAACCAAAGAAGGGCACCCCATTACCCCCGAGGAGGATGAATACTACCACTATATGCTTAAGCAGTGGCAGTTGGGCAATACATCACTCTGTATCGAGAAGGGAGAGAGCCCCGATGATGTGGTACAACGAATGAAGCCTGCTGTGGAGCACATTCTTCAACAAACAACAGAGCAGACCGTTCTGATCTGCATGCACGGCCGTGCCATTCGTATTTTGTTATGTCATTTACTCAACTATCCCTTAAAAAGTATGGACATGTTTGAGCATCAGAACCTTTGTCTTTATACGCTGAACTACACAGGCTCCATGTTTCAGGTGGAGAGTTATAACGATGTGCGTCACTTGCGCTTCGTGCCCTGAGCCAAAGCCGATTTAGCTTTTGCATCGATGCTATTCTTGTATTCGTGCTTTCTGTAACTCAGCGCTCTTTCAAAATAGAGTTTTGCTTCTTCTCCTTTACCCTCTGCCTGCAAAATATACCCCATTTGTAAGCAAGCATTGGGTGCAAAGTACCAGGGTGCTGTGCCGCTCATCGAAATACATTGCTCATAAAATAACTTGGCACCAGGTAGTTGATTGGTTTTGTGCGCGAGTCGTGCCTGACGATAGTAAAACTCCACTTGTTCTTTTTTGCTGGGCAAATCAGGTGCTGCCACAGTGCGTATTGTTTCACGTGCCTCCTCGTAATAACCACCATCGGTGAAAAAACGAATTTTAAAGAGTTTTGTATTGAAGGCATCTCCACTGGCCAGGGTACGTGCTGCGTACTTATCCGCTTCTGTGTTTTCGTGTCCTTTCTCTTCTGCCTGTTTAAAGTAACTGGTCGCGCGGTCCTTTTGCCCAAGAAGCAGGTAACAAAGACCAATTTTAAAGTGTGAATCTTTAATAAAATTTTCTCCTTTAAACGTTTGAGTGTAGAGAAGAAACTCAGCCACGGACTTTTCATACTCCCCTTTGTATAAAAAGGCTTCTCCTAAAAAGTAGTGGACGGATGGAATACCATTAGACACTAAAGGCTGAAGGAGTTGGATTGCTTTTTCGGCCTGTGCATTTTTTAGGGAGATGGAAGCTCCGATGAAAGAAGCAAGCGGATGATCTTTTTCTTTCCTCAAAATAGTTTCGAGCTGCGATAAAGCCAGGTCCTGCTCCTGCAGTACATACGCTTGCACTAAGGCAAGTACTAAACTGGCTTCTACAGCTACAGGAGAGGTAATGGCACTGGCCTGTTGCAGTTCTTTTAAGCCCAGTGAAATGTTACCAGTCATGTTTAGCATGGATAATACCCAATTGTATTTTTCGGGTACAGAGCCCATAATGATCTGCAGCAGGCCATGTGATTTTAGCAAGGGTGCATAGTCGGGGTATTTTTTTCGGCCCTGTGCTGCCAACTGGTAAGCCTTACGCAGTTGAAAGGCTGCCTCCAATTCATGACCAAATTTTAAGTAGACAAAAGACCAGTACAGGCATAGATCGGTTTCGAAATAGAGGACATCTGCGCCTTGTTTCTTGATGGATTGAAGCTGGTCTAACTGTTCTTCAAAGGCTGTTTCATAGACATCAAACCGGGTGGGGTTTTCATTAACAAGGAGTTCAAGCGCATTGCCTAAACCTTGCAGGTAAAGGCTTGCCGGTTCTTTAGAAGTGCTGATAAGGCGTGCTGGCTCCCATTGTAAGTGCAAAAGCAGTTCGTACTTCTTTTGTTGATCGCCCGGGAAAAGTTTGTTTTGCGCTTGTGCAAAGAGTGGAATGCAAAAAAGGCAAGCGATTAGGCTTGCCTTTTTTATGATTGATGGATAAGAGATTGCTTCGCTTCGCTCACAATAACGCATTCGCTTATTCAGCTGTTTTTCTTCTGCGTGTTGGTACAACGGTAACGGCAGGTTTTGCTGACTTAGGCTTATCGCTTTCATCCAGTGTATCAATGTCTACATCGGCTAAGATACGGCCAGAGTGTTCATCGATAACGATTTTCTTCTTCTCACGGATTTCGGCAATTTTTTGAGGAGGGATAACGATGTTACATCCTTCTGCGGCACCACGTACTACGCGAACAACCGCCAAACCATTAGAAAGGCTTCCGCGTAAGCGCTCGTAGTATTTCAGTAAATTCTTGTCTTCAATTTTCTTGGTCGCCTTATCACGCTCACCCAATAGGCGGGCTTCTTCTTCCTGGCTTTCGGCTAAGATGCCATCCAATTCTTTTTTCTTGATGTTGAGGTGTTCGCCACGTTCGTTGATCTGGCTTTCAATTTTCTCTACCTCATCCTTTTTACGTGTAATTTCGTCTTTGGCTTGTTTGATCTTTTTCTCGCAGATCTGTATTTCAAGTTCCTGAAGCTCTGTTTCTTTGGTGATTGCATCAAACTCGCGGTTGTTGCGTACGTTTTTCTGCTGCTCCTGGTATTTTTTAATCAGCTTTTCGGCCTCTTTAATTCCTTCTTTGTTCTTTTTGATGCTCTCATCCATTTCCTTCTGCTCTGCCTGGTAGCGGCTCAGACGGGTTTTGTAGCCTTCTATTTCATCTTCGAGGTCCTGAACTTCATCGGGCAAATCGCCTCTGAGCTTCTTCAGTTCGTCTATTTTGCTATCGATCGATTGGAGTTTAACAAGGGCTTCTAGTTTCTGTGCTACGGTTTGAGTTTCCATCAGAGGTAGTAACTTATTGGATTCGTGATAGTTGCGGAAAAATTGACTGCAAAAGTAGGAAATTTTTTGGTTAAAAGCTCAGCTATTAAATCTTTCGTGTAAACCTCGCTTTCATAATGGCCAATATCAGCAATGGTCAGGTGGCCATCGGCATCAAAAAACTCATGATACTTAAAATCGGCTGTTATAAAGAAATCGGCTCCGGCCGCAATGGCCTTCGGCAGTAAAAAGCTTCCTGAACCTCCGCAAAGTGCCACTTTTTTCACTTTATGATGCAGTAAGGGTGTGTGGCGGATTACTTTCAGAGACATGTTGTTTTTCAAACGCTTCAAAAAGGCGATCGGTTCCATAGCCTCCTCCAGCTCACCGATCATTCCCGAGCCAACTTCTTGATTTTCATTGGTTAAAGGCGTTAAATAATAGGCCACTTCTTCATAAGGATGGCTTTTCCTGAGTCCTGCGATGATTTTGTCTTCCAGGTAATTAGGGAAAATAACCTCTACCCGTGTTTCCTTCACGTATTCTTGCTCGTTAGCAAAACCGATGTGCGGTTTAGCCTCTGTGTTGGGTTTAAAAGTACCTGTGCCATCTACCCTGAAACTGCAATTCTGGTAATTACCGATGTGGCCGGCACCGGCCTCATGTAAGTCATTCAAAACGGCATCTACATGTCCGTCCGGGATGAAGGTGCTCAACTTCGTAAGTGTATCTTTTTTGGGCGACAGAATTTGAAGATTTTGAAGCCCAATTTTCTCAGCAATTTTTCGATTTACACCGATGTGTACATTGTCCAGGTTTGTGTGAATCGCATAGAGGGCAATGTCATGTTTGATGGCTTTCAGAAGAGTACGCTCGATATAGTTTGTACCAGTTAATTTTTTAAGCCCTTTGAAGAGAATGGGATGGTGTGCAATGATGAGGTTGCATTTTTTGGAAATGGCTTCGTCCACCACGGCTTCAGTGCAATCGAGGGTAATAAGTACTCCACTTACTTCGGCTGCTTTACTTCCGGTTAATAATCCACTGTTGTCATACGACTCTTGGTAAGCCCTGGGGGCAAGTGTCTCCAGGTATTGAATGATTTCCTGTATTTTCATAGAAGGTGACTACTTAGCGTAAAGAGATACTTTTATCAAGTATTTTTGCCTTGAAAACAAAGCTAAATGTTTCTGGTAAGGATATTCCTTTTTCCCTTCGCTGTTTTATACAATGTGATCACGCGTTTGCGTAACCGCTTGTATGACCTTGGTATTCAACCTTCTGCTTCGTTTGATATTCCCCTCATAAGCGTAGGCAACCTGGCGGTAGGAGGCACAGGAAAAACCCCTATGGTCGAGCACCTGATTCGTCTGTTAAACGCACACAGCTTTTCCATAGCAACCTTAAGTCGGGGGTATGGTCGTACAACCAAAGGCATGCGCCTCGCCAACAGCCACGACACCGCAGCCAGTCTGGGAGATGAACCCTTTCAGTTATTTCAGAAATTTAAGGACACAACCATTGTTTCGGTGTGCGAAGAGCGTGCAGTGGCCATCCCTTTTTTGGTGGATCAGTATCCTGATCTGCAGGCCATCGTGCTGGATGATGCCTTTCAACACCGTGCAGTGACGCCAGGATTTTCGATGGTACTCACCGAATATGCTTCCCCGTTTTATAAAGATTTTTTAATGCCTTCAGGTCGTTTGCGAGAAGCCAGAGCAGGGGCCGCTCGTGCTGATTTACTAGTTGTGACAAAATGCCCGGATCATATCGGTGAAGAAGAAATGATGCACATAGAGCATGAGATGAGAAGGTATGCGGAACGCCCCGTTTTTTTTACTAAAATCCGATACGGAAGTCCCATATGTTTTGGTGGGGAAAAGGAGATTGATAAGAAAATTGTGCTGGTAAGTGGTCTAGCAAATGCAACTCCTTTAGAGCAATTTGCTTCTGCAAATTTCTCGATGGTCAAACATTTCAATTTTAGAGATCACCATGCCTATACGAGGACGGAGGTTCAAAACATTCTCGCCTTCACACAACAACACCAGGCAAAAATTCTTACTACCGAGAAGGACTGGTCTAAAATTGATCTCTTGCTACGGGAGGAAGAGCGTGTTAATTTCTATTTTCTTCCCATTGAAATAGAGTTTATAAAAAATGGCTCAGACTTTGATGCCTTGGTGCTGGACTATGTTCAAAAGGCTCAGCCGACCGTTATTGACTAAATGCTATCTTTGCGCGTGATTTTTTTCAGGTACCTTTTTATACCCCTCTTTTTTGTTTCTTCTTTCTTGCAGGCACAAGAAAACGAAGGCCGTTCCTCCCGTTCGCAGGTATTGGATGACTCCACCAAAAATATTTACGGACCTAAGACCACCCGCTATTTTTATGAGGAGAACATCTTCTTTTCTGATTATGTCGCCTCTACACTGGATACAGTAATTCGTGACTTTCATCTATATAATTTCGTTCAACGCTACAATTACGAGTATCAGGATTTAGGGAACATTGGTACAGCTATGAATCCGCTGTACTATCAACTCCCGGTTCAGATAGGAGTCAGTTCGGGCTGGAACTCGTTTGATCCGTATTGGAATGCAAATACCACCCGGTATTATGATACGAAATCGCCTTACTC
>Ga0075163_10003818_pt1 | contig 20241 bp, 20 predicted proteins | sample JI1023141ADNA_FD_71478 | JGI IMG/M metagenome (GOLD analysis project Ga0075163, IMG submission 71478) | Wastewater effluent complex algal communities from Wisconsin, to seasonally profile nutrient transformation and Carbon sequestration -... | ecosystem: Engineered > WWTP > Effluent > Algae... | reverse complement strand
CGGTCGCGGCGGTGGCCACGACTATGGCTCCCACACCAAGCACAGCACGGCGTGATAGTTTGATTCGACGCGCTCGGCTTCGAGTGGACTCCATGACGAGGTCTCCAAGTAACGTGAACTAAAAGAGAGGCGCGGGAGCCAGCCTTGTATATCTGGATCTAGATCTCTACCATAAATCGGATTTGCACTCGTGCAACAAAAATCCGCGCGTTGACGTTCACGATTCCAATGGTCAAACCACTTTGGTATAAACACCCATCCAAGGGCTCGGTTCAGAGTCCTGGCCGCGCAACCTGAACGAGGAACATGGCCCGCATCCAAAACCTACTTGTCCGGCTTGCCGTATCGAGCCTCCATCCACTTCCGACGCGCCGGCACCAGTTGTTCGTAGGACATGATCTCGCCTCCGAACTTCTCTTTGGCTGCAACGGCGGCCTCCTTTGTGGAATGGGCGACGATGCCTGAACCCATGGGCGTCGGCAGCCGGTCAGGATCTGAAAAGAGGAAGGTTGCCTGGGGCGTCGTGCACCACCCGCGACTTGAATGATCGTGGAAGAACCGCTCCCGGAACGAGACACTGGCACGCTTGTCGAACTCGTAGTCGAGCAAGCACCCAATGTCGTCAAACATCGCGTAGTCCTCTGCGCCGTTCGAGGTGACGATGGCGGCTGCCGAACAGCGGTCCTCGTTGATAAGCATACCGCACGCGGCGCACTCGTGGCGCCCCAGTTTCAACTCCGGCGGCCCGGAGAGGGCAGGTTGGCTGCACGAAGCCACCAACGTGCTGGCCCCAGTAAGAACGACGGCGAGAAGGGTGCTTCTCATGGCGAAGACCTCCGAGTGAGTGCAGCCACTGCTGCGACAAGGGGAACCACAATCCACGCAGAAAGGCACGCGGCGAAGATGATGTGCAACTCGGGCCCGAACTCCTCGCTGGCGTACAGACCCGCTGGACCGAGTACGTCGAGCGTTGAATCGATTGCGTGCAGTGACCACATCTTGAAGACCTGTAACGGGTTGAAAAGCGACAGAGCGAACAACTGCTCCACTCGAAGGCGCAGGGCGACGGCACCGGCCATGAGCCCGAGATCGGTGACAAAGACCAAGAGGAGCCAGGTAAAGATCGCTGTTCCGACCGCCACGGATGACTTTCGCGCCAGCACCGAGATGAGCATCCCGACGCTGAGCATGCCAAGGGCGAGAGCGAACGACAGCCCCGTGAGGCCAAGAACTTCAGCGGGGCGCGTGGGCATGCCCTTGAGTGCAAGGATTGCTGCACACGCACCGATGCCGAGGCAGAGGCACGAGAGGAGAGCAAGAGCCAGCCCACAGTACTTGCCAAGGACGATCTCGGCACGGGTCACGGGTTGGGCCATGAGATACTGGAGCATGCCCCGCTCGCGGTCGGATGCGATGGATCCTGCGCCCGCCGACAACGCCATGAGGGGCACCACAAGCAAGACGAGATTAATCAGCCCGGCTGAGGTTCTTCCAAACCCAGCAAGCCCCGTTGAGCCGGTTCCCGACGCCGAGACAAAGGAGATCGCCAGGCCCAGCACCGTGAACGCGATCGTGTAAAGAACGAACCAGCGGCTGCGGGTCGCCTCGCGCAACTCGCGCACGCCGATCGTGACGATGTTGCGAAGGAGCCCTGGGGGCAAGAGACTAGCCTCAGACTTGCGCTCGACAGCGACATTGGTTGGCGCACTGGCGACATTCACTGGATGGCTCCTTGTTCGTGCGCCACTGCCGAATGTGTCACGACCTCGAAGTCGTCGATCGAGATGCGGGCTTCGGCCAAGATGCGGAGCGGGGCGGCCTTCTGCTGCGCAGAGACCGGAACGATGATGCCAACGCCGTTGAGCACCGGCTCGAACCCGCTCTCTCGGAGACGATCGATCGCTGCATCTCTGACGGGCAGGGGCATCGTGAGGTGCAGGACCAATCCTGTGGCCTGGCTCGACGTGAACTCCGTGACCGACATGCTGCGTTCGACGCGCCCGCCCTTGAGGATCACCACGCGCTTGGCGAGAGACGCGACCTCTTCCATGCGATGCGAGGCGAAGAGCATGGTCCGGCCGCCGCCTGACAAGCGTGCCAAGAGCGCGACGAACTCATCGCGCCCGCAGGCGTCGAGGCTTGCCGTCACTTCGTCGAGAACCAGGATCGGAGGATCGCCGAGCAAGGCGATCGCGAGTGCGAGTCGCTGCTTCATGCCGCCCGACAGATCGCGCACACGCTTGTGCCCGTGGCCATCGAGGCCGACGCTTGTAAGCACGGCCCCTGGGTCTTTGAGACTGATGCACTTGAGCCGCGCGAAGAAGCAGAGGGCTTCCGCGACACCAAGGTCGTCATAAAACCCAAGTTCCTGTGGCACGTATCCGATGAGCATGCGAGAGGACTTCCCACGCTGCCGCACGTCGTATCCCCCGACCTTGATGTGGCCTTCGAAGCGATGGAGCCCAAGGACGCACTTGATGAGCGTGGACTTCCCCGCTCCGTTCACCCCCCAGAGGGCGACGCTCTCCCCCTGGCCGATCGATAGCGACACGTCGTCGAGGGCACTAAACGTGCCAAATGTCTTGGAGACATTGGCAATAGAGATCATGCCTGGGCTCCCTTCATTGGGCTCGTTGATGGTCGAGTCGCGTCCCGCAATCGAGTGCCATCGGTTCGCACGATGAAAAGAACGGCGCACCCGACGCCAAGAAGCATTGCGGCGGACAGGGCCAGTCCAATGCCGCCTAGATCGATTGTCGAAAGATCGGCGGGCACGGGCACTGGCCTCATCAATGGAACCTCATCCACGAACTTCGGCTCTGGGCGGATGCTGGGCAGGGCGCGCCCGACAAACTCGACGGCCTGCTGCGCTGGGCTAAAGAGGAACAGGCGGAGTTTGGGCTCCTTGTCCATCATGTTCTCAAAGAGGGTCTGCGACTCGTGGACGAAATCTCCGATGCCGTCGGCGTTCTGGTCGTACCCCGAGTAGTCGCTCCAGAAGTTGCCACGTTCACCCTTCCAGAACGTGTTGGCATCCAGGCGACCTCGACCGGCGACGGAGACCTGATCGATGTTGTCGATGAAGTTGTTCTCGAAGAGTTGATTCCCACGCGCTGACGGGAGGAACGTGAACCCGATGTCGTTGTACGCGAGCGTGTTGCCACTGAACTCGCCGGGTTTGCGATTCGAGAATGGAGATCCATCCACGTACACGCCGACGCGGTTCTGGGAGATGAGGTTGTCACGAACTGTGAACAGGTCCGTGTCCTTGAGACCGATGCCGTACCCGCTCGGGCCGCGATTGCGCACGAGCGTGTTGTGCCTGAGTTCGACGCCCGTGCTGTACATCAGATACACGCCAACGGAGTTGCCGGTGAGTGTGTTGTTCTCGATCACCACGTCGTCGCTGTACATGAGGTGAAGGCCGTATCTGCAGTCAGTCGCGGTGTTCCCGCGGATCGTAACACCCTTGGAATACCAGACGATAGCGTCGCGTCCGTTACGGAAGTGATTGCCTTCGACACTCGTGCGATCCGCTCGCCACAGGCGCAGGCCGTCACCTCGGCGCGCGATATCGAGCAGTTTGGCCCCGACATGGTTGTTGCGAATCACACAGTCTGGGGCCTCTCGCAGGTCGATGCCGAAGAGCACGTCTTCGAGAATGTTGTCTTCAATGGTGGCACGTCCGGCAAGCACTCTGATCGCCGTGTTCTCCTTGTCGAGATCGATGCCCGTGTGGCGGATCGTGAAGCCGCGCATAGCGACATCTGGCACGCGAATCTCGACGATGTCACCGCTGTTGTCGCCATCAATCACGGGGCGATCGTGACCAACCAGCGTCAAAGGCTTGTCAATCACGATGTGCTCGTGGTACACGCCCTTCGCGATCTCAATAGTGTCGCCGGGTGCGGCGGCCGCGATTCGCCGACCAATCTCTCCGAGTACACGCGGCTTCTCCACCAGCGAAGGCGGTGCGGGTGACGGATGCTCCGCCACGACCAGCGGCGCGTGATCCTGCACACCGACAGCCTGGCAGGCGAACACCGCGGCTACCCAAGCCACAGGCATGACGTTGCGACGTTTCATGGCATGACCTTCGAAGCACCCAGCCGAGCCTTGGCAAGCAGCGGCTTGTACGCCCGATAGTGGAATACGAACCCGACCAGCACCAACACGGAGCACGCGACCGCAAGCCAGTACCCATGTCCCAGTTCGGCGTAGGTCTTGAACTGGCCGATGCCACCTTCACCCAACACCGTCGGCACAAACGGCTTGACCGACTGCGAGAGCGGAGCCTCCGGATCGAGATTGAGGCCAAACGTCCGCATCCAGTAGTACAGATCCCCAAGGAACCCTAGTGGGAACCCGATTGCTGGCAGCGCGACGAGTACGGCCCACTTGCTGTGAATGAACGCCGCCCCCTCGACAAGCAGGAACATCGCGATGACCGCCCAAATGGACGCGGTGCGTTCAAATGCAGCGGCCTCGCCCAGCGGCCGCATTCCGATGTAATGGTTCAGCCCATCGATCTCACGCACGTCACCCGTCAGGTGATTGACATACGCCGTGAGGAAGAGCCCCTTGGGATACTGAGGTGCTTCAAGTTCCATATGCCAGTATGGCAAGAAGATCGACGCGAGCAGGAGCACCCTGGCGATCATGAAGATGACCGTCGGCGTGAGATACCGCGCCCGATGTGCCCTCAGTTCTTCAACCGGGACACGCGGTCCGATGAGTTGATCTAGCAGGTGCGCCATGGCTTTCTCCTTTACGATTCCCCGGCACAATCACCGGCGGCGTCTTACCGAACGTCAAAGGCCCGCAGGCCGCTCTCGCAGAGCGCGGGCCGGGGTGCTACTTGGCGCTCGAGGCGATCGGCGCCGCAGTGGTCGAAGCGTCCGCAGTCGGCTTCAGCGGTTTGATGTGCAGGTAACCCATCATCTCAAGGTGCAATGCCGAGCAGAACTCGGTGCAGTAGAAGGGATACGTGCCCGGCTTGTCTGCCACGAACGTGAACTCCTGATACTCACCGGGCTCCAGGGACAAGTTGATGTTGTACCCGCCGATGCAGAAGCCGTGCGTCGCGTCCTGTGTCGATTCCACGGCAGTGATGCGCCACGTCACCACGTCTCCCTCGTTGATCTCGACGTGCTCGGGCGTGAAGTGGCTTCGGATCGCGGTCATCTTGACGAGCACCTTGTTCCCGTCACGAGTCACGCCTTCTTCACCCTTCTTCGGGGCGTTGGGGTCCAGCGCCTGTGTGTGTGGGTTCCAGCCGATCTCTGGATACACCGTCCAACTCTTCAACTTGTCTGCCTTGATCATCTGGCAATAGTGCGGCTCGCCCACGCCAATCGGCAGGTCATAGATCACCGGCATCGTCGTGCCGCCCTGACCGATGTCCAGCAACTGGAAGTTCTGCGGCAGAAGCGGACCTGTGGTCAGGAAGCGATCCACCGACCACTTCGACATGGAGATCAAGTACTTGCCGTCCGGGCTCCCACTATCACCCTCGGCCGTGCACAAGTGCCCGATGTTGTACTGCACCGGCGTCTTCGTCACGAGTTTCCAAGGTGCTTCAGGGTGAAGTTTTGCGAAGTCGCCGCCGAGCGACCAGCGTGCCACCGCAGAGTCCAGGAAGAGGGAGGTGTATGCATACCCCTTGTCGTCGAACTGTGTGTGCAGGGGTCCTAGGCCCAGTTCGACCTGTGCCTCTTTCACCGCATCGAAGTCCAGCACGGGCACGCCATACTCGTCGGTACCGCTGTACTTCTTGGAAGCAATCGCCGACTTGATGCGCTCGATCGAATAGACGGTCACATGCGGGTCGAGTTTCCCGGCGACAACCATGAAGTTCCCATCTGGAGTCACGTCCACGCCGTGTGGGCTCTTGGGTTCGGGCGCGAAGTGCAGGATTCCCTCCTTCACGCTGGTGTCGAGCGAGATGACCGAGAATCCATTGATCTTTCCGGCCTTGCCTGCCTTGAAGGTTGCCTCGGCCTTTCTCCAGTCGATGATGTGGAGGTAGTCCATGTCACGCTTGCTCACGCCCGCTTCGAAGGGTGGCTGCCCCTTCTCGACACCGCCCGTCGCCATCTCGGTGTTGAAGGAGTTCATGAAGAAGAACCCGTCAGAGGCTCGCTTGCCCGAGTCTGACAGGTCCTGCCAGTAGGGCGGCAGTTCAAGCGCGAATGAGTTCGCCTCATCGATGCGGCCCTTGGCTCGATCAAACTTCCACAATGTCACCATGCCGCGATAGGACTTCTTGTACTCCTCGATCGGGGCATACCCGTAGCCCAGCACCGTGGCGTACTGCCCACCCTCGATCACGTACTCGGTGTTGGGCGTCACAAACGACCCGCCATGGTCGCTGACCGTGAGAGGGTTCTTGCAGATCTGCTTCGTTTCCCAGTCTCGCAGGTCGATCACCCCGATGCGGGCGTTGGCCTTGTCGCTGATGAACAGGAACTGGCCGTCATACTCAGCATTCGTCTCCGAAAGACCGGGGTGGTGCGTATCGCCCCACAGTACTGGCTTGCCATTGATCTCAAGTTGCTTGAGAATGTGGTCCTGATTGCCCGAGAAACCGTACCCCTGCCACGACTCAGGCGTAAACACGGAGATCGATCGCAGCAACCGCATGCTCGGCACGCCGATCGCGAACACCTGACCGCTCTGGCCTCCCGAGGAGAACAGCACATAGTCATCGTGCCGTCCGCTGGGCATGTACGTCTTCGCCGCACCCAGCAAGTCGTCCAAGTTCAGTTTGCGGTCATTGGCGATCTTGGTGATCTGCCCGATCTGCTCCGCCGTCAGTTCCAGTGGTTTCACCGTGTCGGCATCACGCCGGCGGCGTCGGCTCTCCTGCTGCGCTTCGGCCGTCGAAACCACCGTGCCCGCAAGGCAGGCAATCGCGAGATACGACAGAAGTGACGGACGGAATCGTTCAATCAAAGTCGTGCGTGTCATGACCAATCTCCAGTCTGTGCGAGAGTCAGCACTCGGCGCCGAGGCTGTTCCCGCGATGTGAGTAACTACTTCGCTGCACCCGCCGCTTTGGCAGGTTGCAGCGTTCTCAGGTACGCGATGATGTCCAGAAAATCGTCTTCCTTGAGCGCCGGATTGCCGCCCTTCGCGGGCATGCCGACGCCCGTCGTGTTCTTGGGATCACCAGGATCGCGTCCCTTCTGGATGAACGCCAACAACCCGTCGTCATCCAGACTCTGAACAAACTCGTTGTTCACGAGCGCCTTGCCGTTCCCCTTGACGCCCACACCGCCAGCACCGTGGCACGCCTGGCACGTCCCGGCGTACAACTTGGAACCGCTTGCGATGTACCCCGCGAGTTCCGCGTCTCCGCCAGCGGCCGCCAGCGCATCCGCCTTGTCCTTCTCGCTGACCACAACGGGCGCAGGTTTCCACTCAGGCAACACGGGCATTCGCCTCGGGTCTTGAAGCCCACGCACGTAAGTCACGACGGCCTGAATGTCCGACTCTGTCAACGTGTCGATGCCACCTTTGGGTGGCATGGCTACTTTGGTCGTGTTGAGAGGATCGTCCGCAGGTCGTCCACGAAGCACGAAGGCCACCAGCGAAGCATCCGTCGCGTCGGCCACGAAGTCGCTGCGCACAATGTCCTTGCCCAGCCCTTGCTTTCCAAGCCCGCTGCTCGAATGGCATTGCGCACACGCACGCTCAAAGACATCCCGCCCTTGAAGAGCCAAACCCTCAGGGATATTCGGGGCCGCGGGAAGTGCCGCCAGCCGAGCATGCAATGCCGGTTCGGGACGCGGAGTCAACCAAACGGACAACCCCACACCACACCACATCGAAACCCCCACCAAGACCAGCGCGCCCGCGACCACCACTCCAGCCAGCGCAAGAGCCTGACCCGCGGACTGCCTAGGAGTGACCGTGGTGCCATACGCACTTCCAGACTGCGTTTCGTGGTATCCCGCGTTCACACTTCACCTCCAAGAAAAGTCTCAAAGACACAATGCTGGATATCTACACCTTTTTATATAGATCTTCGACTCTCAACGTCCACCCGTTTCGCTAAATCAGCCACGACACTGGAGGTATCAGGGAAATTTACTCCACACCAACGCAGCCCGAGAGGTGTGTTTTTCCGATTCAGATCTTCTCAGCAGTCTGCGAGCAGGAGACTGGACTCGCCATCCGATGCCCGGATGCAAGCCATTTCAAACTGACGGGACTTTGTTTGTTAGTTTGGTTGGAAGCGGCGTCGAGGCACGCGACGGGCAGCAAACGGCTGTAGGACTGACGCTCCGCTCGAACTTCAACGGACGCTCCATTCGACCACGGCTGTCGGGACCGGCGAAGAATACAGGAGCCCGAAAACGGGTGTGCGCCCACGGCCGTTGACGCTTCCATGCAAGAGAGTGCGAACAGAGAATACGGACGTGGCATCGCCTCGATGCGATAGCGCCACACAGCGCCCCTCGTGGGAGCCGCGCGGGCGTCAGACAGAGCCAACTGCTGCACACGTTTGTGCCACTAGCATTGGCAATGGCAAAACAGCACGCACGGAAGGTCCACAAAAATCGCACGGCTGAGGCCAAAGGTGGCGCACGAAAACCTCGGAAGCCGAAACCAACCGGCTCTAAACGCAGCGCCCCCGCCGCCTGGAAGTTGGTCCTCGCGGGCCGCTTGCAGGACGTGTTCGGGAACATGACCACTCGCGAAATCGCCGACGCCACCGGCCACAACCGCGAGACTGTGCGTCGATTCCTCGCCAGCGGCTCGCCGAGCGTGGCATTCCTCGTGGACACGTCGCGGGCGAGTGGGGTTTCGGTTGACTGGCTCCTGGGCTTGCGCAGCGCCAAACACTGAGGCTGCTTGGCTCCTTCGCTACCTTTCTGGACGACGAAGGCGATTTGCAGATGACAGTGACGGCGCTCGCCGAGCCTAAGGGCCGAGACGCGACCAAAGCGGCCGATGCCAAGCACGTCCGTGCGGCCGCCACACAGGACGCGCGGATGTGGATTCGGCTTATCAGCGCACAGGTTGCTGGGCTACTTTTTGGCGATGAGTTGCGTTGTCACAAGGTTGGCGGGGTCGATCGCCCTTCTCGCATAGCGCGTCGCGTTGTCGATGGTCGTGCGGGCGATCGCCTCGCACGCCTCGCGCGTGAAGAAGCCTTGGTGAGCCGTGATGAGCACATTGGGGAAAGTCAGTAACCGCACGAACACATCGTCCTGAATCACCTCGGCGGAGAGGTCCTTGAAGAACAAGTCACCCTCTTCCTCGTACACGTCCAGGCCAACCGAACCCACGCAGCCCTTCTTGAGCGCAGCAATCAGCGCCCGCGTTTCTACGACGGCCCCGCGGCTGGTGTTGATGAGCATCGCGCCCGGCTTCATTGCGGCGAGTGCAGCGGCATTGATGAGATGCTTGGTCGCCGGCGTCAGCGGGCAATGGAGTGTGACAATGTCCGACTCAGCGTAGAGGTCGGCGAGCGGGACGTACTCGACGCCCATCGCCTCGCACGCGGGGTTCTTGACAGGGTCGAAGACAAGCACTCGGCAGCCGAAGCCACGGAGGATGGCGCAGACCGCCTCCCCGATCTTGCCCGTGCCGATGACTCCGGCAGTCTTGCCATGCATGTCGAAGCCCATCAGGCCGTCGAGCGCGAAGTTCTGCTCGCGGACGCGGGCATACGCGCGGTGGAACTTGCGGTTGAGCGTGAGCATCAGCCCCACGGCGTGCTCGGCGACGGCGTAGGGGGAATAGGCCGGAACGCGGGCAATCGTCATGCCCAATCGCTCGGCCTCGGCGACATCGACGTGGTTGACACCCGCCGAACGCAGCGCCAGCAGGCGCGTGCCGCCGGCGTGGAGCGCCCCGAGCACCGGGGCCGAGGCATCGTCGCCGACGAAGATCGACACGACGGGTGCGCCGCGGGCCAGATCGGCCGTCGCCGCCGAGAGCCTCGCGTCCAAGTACACGAGTTCGTGCGCGGCACCCGCGTTCGCGGCGTCGAGAAATGGCCTCTCGTATGGCTTGCTGGAATAGATGGCGATCTTCATCGCTTGCTCCAAGACTGAGGAAAACGTGCGCTCGCGCGAGCGGCCTTCTCATGTTGGCTCGGGCACGGGGCGGACTGTCAGGATCGAGCAGCCCGCATCGCGGCAGACACGCTCGGCGGTTGACCCCATCAGGAAGTCCCGGGTATTCCATGTCGCTCGAACACCAAGAACGGCGAGATCGACTCCATGCCTGGCGATGAACCCCGCGATTCCATTCCCGTACCCCTCCCACCGTTCATCATGCTGGAATCCGTGATAGTGGGCTTTGAGGGCGTTCATTTCGTGGGCCAGCGGGCCGCTGAACTCCCTGAGGCGTTGCTCGACCGCTTGCCTCATCTTCGCATCGAAGTCGGGCATGTTGGCGTTGACGATGTCCGTCCGCGTCACACCGTGCCAAGGATCGTCGTAGATGTGCACGACGTGAAGCGTTGCGTCGTCCTGAGCCACCACACGCACTGCTTGAACGAGTGCCTCAAGCGATGTCGCGGAGAAGTCCACGAAGGCCGCCACGCGTTTGAACGGACGGGGCTGGTCCTCGCGCACGAGCAGCACCTTGGTTTCGGCGCGACGCACGCACGCGGCCGCCGTGGTCCCGATGCCGCGCTTGGCGTCCAGAACGCTGTTGGTGCCAAGCACGAGCAGATCTGGTTTCATCATCTCCACGGTGCGCAGGATCTCCCCTCGCGGGCTGCCGACCGTAACAACAAATCGAGCCGCCGATTTGCCACCGCAACCGGGCGCGAAGTCAGCCCATCGACGATGGGCATCTTGCACCAACTGGTCCTGCGTAGGCAGTTTGTACGGAATGAGCGGATGCGGTACGGGCCGATACGGAGGAACGTTCACCACATGAATCGCATGCAACTCGGCACTATGCCACGCGGCGATGCGCGTCGCTTGGCGGAACGCATCGGAGGAACACAACGAGAAATCGACGCCGACGAGGATGGTCTTGAGGCGATCCACGATGACTCCTTTGGAATGGCGTGTACCTCAGCAGGGCGGACGCAACTAAACAACCTGCGGCTGCGCACCCTTGGCCAACGGGTGCTCAAATCCCTCGGGCTTGACGGCGAGCACCGAGCAATGGGATTCCGCGAGGGCTTTCTCCGCCGTGCTGCCCAGCAGGATGTCCCGGAGATTGGTCCTCCCGCGAGTGCCGAGCACAATGAGATCCGCAGACGCGCGTTTGGCGTAGTCAACGATCCCTGAACGATGCCGACCGAGATCGCTGCACACGGTACGAAGCCGCAGGTTCCTATGTGCATCAGCAACGGGCGCAACAAAGTCCGTCAACCGCTGCTCAATAGCCTCCCGATACTGCTGCTGCAAATGCAGAGGCACCGATGGATCGACATCGCTGTAGGCCACGCCTTGCCACGGAGCGGCAAAGACATGCAGCACGTGCAGTTCCGCGCCGTCTTGCGCGGCCACCCACGCGGCGCGAGCCAGTGCACGAGCCGACGTGTCGGAGAAGTCAACCGCCGCGACAATCACCTTGAACGGTGCTGCCAGCGTGTCTCGCACCAGCAGCACGTCCGTCATGCTCTTGCGGACGCACGCGGTTGCCACGGTGCCAAAGCCCACGTCGGGGCGTCGCTCGCCAAAGGCGCCCATGACCAAGAGGTCGGCCTGGTGCGTGCGTGCATGATTGAGTATGCCGTAGATACGGTTGTTGATGGCAACATCAAACGGCAACCTGCCAGCGCCCGGGACATTCATGGAGAACGTCGCCCACGCCTTCCTGGCATCGCGCTCCAAGTTCTCTTGGATCGCCCTCTGGAAATCGGACAGCACCATCTCCAGTTCTATCACCACCGTCGTATCGACGACGTGAACGACATGCAGCCGCGACTGTTCCCACGAGGCAAACCGAATGGCCTCGCGAAGGGCCACCGCAGAACACGACGTGAAGTCCGTGCCAACGACCACCGACGTGTAAGGGCGGGCGGGCACGACCTTCGGAACAGCAATCGCATTCGTCATGATTTCCCCCTTTGTATTACGGTATTGCTCTGCGAGAATCAAACGCGATGCGGAAACTTCCTCTATCCGCGAGTGAATGCCGGTTTCTGAATGCCAACCCGAGCGTTCGTGCCTGCACGACAAACGAGCCAGTTTTTGCCGCAGGCCGATTGCGGCACCACTACGCCACACGACGACTCTGAGTTCGAAGATGATGCGTCATTTTCAAACCCGGCTTGGCAAGATCTAGCAATGTCCGTTGCTCCGACGCTCGATGCGCTTTGTCGAAGCCGACCGACGGACACGCCGCACTCACCGATCCAGACTTGCGTTGCTCTCAGAGCAGTTCAAGCCTCACCCGCAAGGCCATCACGGTCTCTCAAGTACATTGGCCCATGCTCGCGACCCGTGACGACCTTGTTGGAAGTGGAACGATGAACGAAGCGGACGCTCGTCAGATATGCTCTTCGCACCTCGGCCAGAGTCGCGGTCATGGATGATTCACGGGTGACCGCTTTGACATTGTTTGCACGAAGCGACGACGCGCCGTCGTTGATGACCATCGGAGCGACTGCGCAATCGTTGCGGCGCTCGCCGAGCCGGAAGGCCAGGACGCAACCAACGCGGCCGACGCCAAGCATGTCCAAGCGGCCGCAACACGGAACGCGAGGGTGTGGATAGCCTAGTTCTCGTGGATGAGCGACGGGCCGTCTCCGTAACATATTGCGGTTGGTGGGCCGATCCTCCAGCAAAGGTCGAGCATGATCGTGGCGGCTATTTGCCCCGCGACTTTGTCGGACTGACTCCCGAAGGCGAGCGACCAATGGCCAATGACCCCGCCCAGAGTGGAACGCCTTCCAACCACCCGACGGCCCCGATCGAGTATGGTCGTTCTGTGCTTCATCAGCACATGTTCTGGGGTCGTGAACCCAGCGGAATCGAGCCGGGCACGTTCATTCGACTTGGGCAGTTGCCCTTTCAAGTAGTCTTGGTGACGGAGATTGACTCCAAGTACATCGGAATCGCGCTGGATCGACCGACACCAGGAAAGATGGACATTCCGCAGGGCGAAACGCCAAAGGACTACGCAGAATCTCTTGGGCCTGAGTACTACGCGAGCCTGGATCTGAGTGACCACAACTTTGGGTCTCAACTCGGGACTGGCGTTGGCACTTGGGGGACGTACGCGAGAGTCCCAAGTCGGACGACGCGAATCGGCATCGAGATGGCGGATCGATGCTGGGACCTCAGCGCCGTGCTCACCCGATTGCTTGACCGCTTCCACGCCGATCTCAAGCACGAAAAGACTGGCTATCTAGCCGATTGCGAGTCGGACACTGGAGTGTTTTGGACGAACGACATGAGCACGCTGCTGCGTTGCGTCGCACCTCCAATAAACGCAGCCCAAGTTGTTGGTGCGACGGGAGTCATGTACTCAAGTCACTTCAAACATCGAAACCACCCACTCGATGCCGCCCGAACTCCTCAGGGATGGTGTGGAGCGTTAACGTTGGTGGGTCAAATCGCGTGCATCGCGGGCGTGCTCAAGGACCGCCTGGAGGAGATGGTCAAGTCGGCGCGTCACGACGCCACCATCGCAGCCATCGATCGGCTCGTGGGACGCCAGGGCCACCCTATCAGATGGAACGACGACGAGCGAGAGGATCTCGCGCGCGTGCGCAGCGAGTTGCTGCGAGCCAGGCAATGGATGGCTGCAACCCCCGCCGATCCCGCTCCGCCTGAAATCCATCAGCCATCGACAACCGGCACGCGCCTCGCTTCCACAGCGGAGCCAAGCATTGATGAGTTAGATGAGTCCGCGTCGCGCGAACGAGAGTTTGAACTTGGCCGGCGCGAACTCATGGAGTACCAGTCTCGGGCTCAGGAACTGGCACGCCAGAGCGAACCTATCGCGAAGATGATCCGTGAGTCCACTGAGCCTTTCTTGGACTTGGTGATTCGACGCGGCAAAGCCGAGGCGGCGCATGGCAAGGCCGTCGGGCGATGGCACCATCGCGGCTCACATCCCCGGAGAATGCCGAAGGGACATGAGATACCGAACCCCGAGAGCAATGATCCTCAAGAACTCAGAAAGTTCGCGGAGAGTGACTACCGCACCATCTGCCTCTTCCGAATCGGTCGGCTCGCGAGCACAGATTTGGTTCAACCGCTGCTGGCATCTCCAAAGAGGCGGCGCAGCCCGATTGACCGCATGCACGTCCACGTGGCGTGGGAGGTCAAGGTCGGCCTCACTCGTGATGAGAAGCCCATGCTCGACCCAAGGCACTTCCCGCCGCCACTTGCCATGCAGATGCTGGAGTTCGTGGAGACGTTGGTAACACCAGCGGAGCACGGAAAGCCATCTGGCGAACCGCAAAGTGGAGCAAACGTGCAGAAAAACCAGGACTCGCAAAATCAGTTCGCTGGCGCGACACCAACTGGAGACTTCAGACCCGCAACGTGGTTTCGGAAGGGAATGGCAGCACGACTGCGAATGGCGGCGCATAAGAGCCGCAAGACGAAACGAGTCGCCACGCAGTTGATTGACGGGGTGGTGTGCTACTCCGTCTCGGATGCACGTCGGTGGTGGCCGAAGGATGTGCCCGATGATACGAAAAATGCGTAAGGATGCGTAAGGAAGCGCAAGGCTCGATCTTGAGCACTTTCCTTCTCGATTTGGCGTGTCGATGCTCTCCGCATGGACACACAACTTCTCACGTTGCACAGGTTGGCCGAACGGACTGGTTTGCCCACGGCGTGGTTGAAGCGAGAAGCCGACTCGGGACGCCTTCCCTGCATCAGGGCGGGCCGTCGACGCATGTTCGACCTCGACGCGGTCCTCAAGGCGTTGGCAGAGCGACAGCAGAAGGGCGGTGCTAAATGAACGGCGCACGCTCGACATCTACCGGCACGGCCGACACAACGCCTCACGCCAACGGACCTTTGCTGGTCGATCGACGCGAGGCCGCTCGACTGCTGGGCGTCAGCCCCGGCACCATCGACAATCTGCGGACACGCGGCGAACTCCCCAGCCTGAAACTCCTGGGCCGACGCCTCTTCGATGTGGCAGACCTGCGGGGGCTTATCGAGTCCCGCAAGGGGGTGAAGGAGTGAACCCCCATCTAAGTCAAGGCGCGGACCTGTCGCCAAACGAGCCCCGCGCCAGCAAACAGCAAGAGTCTATCACGCCCTCCCAACGATGTGATCCTCGCGAAGCCTCGCGAGGCGAGGTCCCGCAGGCCGATCCGAACGATCCGGGTGGGCGAGCAATTGCTGCCCCCAAGCCGATCATGCGCACCGATCTGTACGAAGCCGCCCGCGACTACGCCAAGCGCGGGTGGTCGGCGATGCCGCTCAAAGGCAAGAAGCCGGTGTTTCGCACTTGGAAGGTGATGCAGCGCGATGCTGTGAAGGACGACGAGTCGTTCGCGCGATGGTTTACCGATCCCAAGGCAACCGGCATCGCGATCATCCTCGGCAAGGTATCCGGCGGGCTGTATGTCCGAGACTTCGACGACGCGGGCGCGTACCACCGATGGGCGGCGGCGTTCCCAGACCTGGCGGCGACGTTGCCCACGGTCCGCACGAGCAAGGGTTTCCACGTCTACGCACGTTGGAAGGGCTTGCGCACGACCACAAAGGCCGACGGTGAACTTCGGGCCGAGGGGGTCTATGTGGCGGCCCCTCCCAGCACCCACCCTACTGGGGCGGTCTATACGTGGCTGGTGCCCCTTCCGGTGGGTGACTTGCCCGAAGTCGATCCACACGCGGCAGGGTTGGCCAGTACGTGGATTCAGGAAACCCTGATTGATACAGAGAGGACAGAGAAGGCAGAGAGAACAGAGAGGACTGAGATTGTTGCTGGCTGTGAATCACCAACCCCAACCAACGTCCTCAGTCTCTCAGATTCTCAGTTATCTCTGTCTCTCTGTAGCACGACCGGAGAGTCGAACCTGATTGCGCACGCCATTGAAGCAACCACGCCCACGGCGATCGGCCAGCGATCCCGCAAACTCTTTGCATTCGCGCGGCACTTGAAGGCGATCCCACGACTGGCGGGGCTTCAACTGCACGAGTTGAAGCCCTATGTCCGGCAATGGCACAATGCCGCCAAGGGTGCGATCGGCACGTTGCCTTTTGAAACCACATGGGGCGACTTCGTGAGCGGTTGGCCCAAAGTCCGATGGGCGATCGGCGACGGCCCGTTGGAGAAGGCCCAAGCGGGCGCGGTTGCGGCAGACGCGCCTGCCTGGGCGGCGACGGAGTACGAATCGGCCAGCATGGTCCTGTTAGTGAAACTCTGCCGAGAGTTGCAGCGGCACGCGGGTGATGCCTCTTTCTTCCTAGCGTCGCGCTCGGCGGGTGAGAGCATCGGCGAAACGCACACGACGGCGGCCCGATGGTTGAAAGTGCTCGAAGCCGACGGCGTTCTTGAAGTCACAGAGCGATGCCCCATCGGCGGGCGCAAGGCCCATCGGTATCGGTACCTAAAAGACTGATTGCGTATTCGCACACAATGTGGTATGATGGAGGCATGGCGACAATGAGCGAAACACTGAAACGGGCAATCCGCGACAGCGGACTATCGGGGCTGGAACTGTCGAAGCGGTCGGGCGTCCCCGCGTCGGGCGTGTCCCGATTCATGGCGGGTACGGCTGAACTGCGGACCACCAACGTGGATCGGCTGTGCACGGCTTTGGGGTTGGTGCTGGTGAAGAACGCGGGCAAGACCAAGAAGGGACGGTGATCTATGGGACTCGCTGCGTGGTGCTTGGGACTGGCGGCACTGACGTTCGTGTTTTGCCTGAACATGAGGCTGCGGGGGCGACTTACTCAGTCCATCGAACTGGTATTGACAGTGGGACTTCTGGGGATGATCGGTGCGACTTTCTGGTTGTGGGGTTGGCGTACAGGACTTCTAGTTTGTTTCGGGTGGTTCTTGGTCGTTGGTGCGCTTCGGGTCTTGGCCTTTCGACTCGCAGCGATTCTGTTGAAAGACGACGCTGGGTCGCACAGAGCGGCGGGTGCGGCGCACAAGGCTGAAATCTCGGCAGATACGGAGAATGACTAATGGCAAGCACTGGATGGGAAGGCAAGCGGGCGCGGATTCTGTTTCGCGATTCAGCGGGCAAGCAACAAACCCTGCGGCTGGGCGTGTGCCCCAAGACCGTGGCAGAATCCGCCCGCGTCGCGATTGGGCACCTTGCCATTGCCAAGCGGCACGGCAGCGTGCCACACGCTGACGCGGTGCGTTGGCTGGACGGCATCGACGACGTGCTGTATGCCCGCGTCGTGTCACTAGGGCTGTGCCAACCACGCGAAAGCACGATGACGGTTCGGCTAGGTGAGCTGCTGGAACGGTTCGAAAGCACGGCAGCGGTGAAGCCAGGAACACGGACCACGTACCTTCAAGCCCTTGCGATGCTGCGGGCGCACTTCGGCGCGTCGAAGCCCATTGCGTCAATCACCACGGCTGACGCCGACCAATGGCGCAAAGCGATCGGCGAACCCGTGACAGCGACGGGAAAGGACGGCAAGGAACACACCAAGTCCCTTGCAACGGCGACGATTGCCAAGCGGGTGCGCGTGGCCAAGTCGGTGTTTCGCAAAGCAGTTAAGTGGGGATTGATCGACGCCAACCCGTTCGCCGAACTGCGGGCGGGGTCGCAAGCCAATCCCGATCGGGCGTTCTACGTCACGCACGACACCATTCGCACGATCCTTGCGGCGTGCCCCGACCACCAATGGCGTGCGATCATCGCGCTGTGCCGGTTTGCCGGGCTGCGGTGCCCGGGTGAAGTCGGCGCACTTCGCTGGGGCGATGTGAACTGGGAACGCAGGCGGCTGACTGTGCGAAGCCCCAAGACGGCCGGGCACGAAGGGCACGCGGTGCGGTTGGTGCCCATTGCGGCGGAGTTGCTCCCGATTCTGCAAGACCTGTTCGATCAGGCCGAGCCCGGCACCGAAGCGGTGATCCCCCGCCTGCGCGACGCAAAGACCAACCTGCGAACCCAGTTTGAACGGATCATCACGAAGGCGGGCGAGAAGCCTTGGCCCCGGTTGCTTCACAACCTGCGGGCGTCGTGTGCTACCGATTGGGCACAGAACCATCCATCGCACGCGGTCGCCAAGTGGCTGGGGCACTCGCCCCTGATTGCTGCCCAGCACTATTTGCAGGTCCGGGACGCCGATTTCGACCGGGCGGCGGGGGTCGAAAGAGCGGCAACAAATCCGGCAACAGAAGCCCGCCCAAGCGCGCATACGCGACACCAACGCGGCGAAGGCTTCGGCGACGCCGATTCTGAAAACACACAAAACCCACATGAGTTAGTAGGGGTTGGTGCAGAGTGTGATCCGGTGCCAAAAATAAAAACTCCCGCCTTCGCGGGAGCAATGACCCCGATGGGATTCGAACCCATGTCCCTACCGTGAAAGGGTAGTGTCCTAGACCAGGCTAGACGACGGGGCCAGTAGGGGCGGAGTATAGGTAGCTCACTTCGCCTTGGCGACACCTCTTTATGTGTCCCGAACCGCCGTTTTCGTGCCATAGCATCGCCCGTGAGTGGCCCCTCCCACCCAAACTCCTCCCCGCCAAACTCGGACCAGCCGAGCGTGCCGCGTCCGATTGCCCCTTGGCCGGAGTCGCTCGTGAACGCTCCCAGCGCGACTCCCATTGTCGTAGCCGGCGGAACATTCGATCCACCTCACCGCGCACACGTCGAACTGCCGCGGTTCGTGCGTGATCGCGAGCGGCCGGGTGCCGTTCTCCTGTTTGTGCCCGCCGCGACTTCGCCATTCAAGCAAGGCGTCGCCGCCACGCCCGCGGCGCAACGCGCTGCCATGATCTCGCTCGCTGTCCGCGATGTCCCTGGCGCTGGCGTCTGGCTCGACGAGGTCGATCGCGCCAGTCACGATTCGTCCAGTTTCACCATCGACACACTGCGGCGGCTGCGCACCCTTCGCTCCGGCGCGCCGATCACGCTTCTCATCGGCGCCGATCAGGCCGTGGCGTTCCATAAGTGGAAATCCGCCCGTGACATTCTCGCGCTCGCGAGCGTGCTGGTCGTTCTGCGCGAGCCGTTTGGCAGTGCGGACGCGTTGCTTGCGGAAATGCGGCGCTCGTCGTTCTGGACGAACGATGAGTTGGCGATGTGGCGACGCTCGATCACAAGTGCATCTCTCGACTCGGTCAGTGCGACAAGCATCCGCGAGCGCATCCGCACGCACGGCGTCCAATCAGTCTCAGACACGATCGCGCCCGCCGTGCTCGACTACATTCGCCAGCACAAACTTTATGAACCCTCGCGATAGGCCGCCTCAATAGGGCGCAATGAAAAAGCCCACCCCTCACGGGATGGGCTTCGTTCAATGACTCTTCCATCGATCGCGATTCAGCGACGACTCACAGCCCGCACTTCCTGCGAAGTTCGTCCGCCTTGTCCGTCTTCTCCCACGTGAAGAACTCGTACTCCTTCTCGGAGTGCTTGTTCGCCACTGGATCATGGTACCGGCCCTTGTACGGCTGGCGACCAAAGTGCCCGTGCTTCGCCGTCGGCTTGTAGATCGGGTTCCGCAACTTCAGCGTCTCGATGATGCCGCGGGGCGTCAGCGGGAAGATGTCCATGACCGCCTTCTCAATCTTCGTCTCGTCGGCCTTCGCCGTGCCGAAGGTGTCCACATACACGCTCGTGGGCTCGGCCACACCGATCGCGTACGACAACTGGATCTCACACTCGTCGGCCAAGCCCGCCGCGACGATGTTCTTCGCCACGTAACGCGCCATGTACGCTGCCGAGCGATCGACCTTGGTCGGATCCTTGCCGGAGAACGCGCCGCCGCCGTGACGGCCGTAGCCGCCGTAGGTATCGACGATGATCTTGCGGCCGGTCAGGCCGCAGTCACCCGCGGGACCGCCGTACTCGAACTGCCCGGTCGGGTTCACGTGGACCTTCACGGACGGATTCCACCATTCCTTCAGCACGGGCTTGAAGACGTGCTCGATGACCTGCTTCTTGAGTTCCTTTTGACGCTCAAGGCCGTTCCACGACTTGTCGTGCTGCGTCGAGAGAACGATCGTGTCAATCGCGACCGGCTTTCCACCCTCGTACGCCACCGTCACCTGGCTCTTCGCGTCGGGGCGAAGGCCGGGGATGATCCCGTCACGACGCGCCTGCGCCTGACGCTCGACGAGGCGGTGCGACAACTGGATCGGCAGCGGCATGAGTTC
>Ga0075163_10003815_pt1 | contig 20246 bp, 15 predicted proteins | sample JI1023141ADNA_FD_71478 | JGI IMG/M metagenome (GOLD analysis project Ga0075163, IMG submission 71478) | Wastewater effluent complex algal communities from Wisconsin, to seasonally profile nutrient transformation and Carbon sequestration -... | ecosystem: Engineered > WWTP > Effluent > Algae... | reverse complement strand
GGGCCAGAAACACAAACGCCCCTCACAGCCAGGCCGGAGGGGCGTTCGAGGAGCGGGCTCCCCTGGGGAGCGCTACCGCTGCTTCGTCGACCCTCCGATGGTCTCATCAACGCCGCCCTGCACGGGCAGGCCGGGACGCTCACTGCGTCCGGCTGCCACGATGCGCCGCAAAGCGCTTTGGGCTGGGTGGTTGATCCAGGAGAACATCATGGTCGACATACACCTCTGGCGTTGAGAGCTGCACCGTACCGGCGCTCTCCTTTTCCTGTCAAGCAGAGATCGGAGATCGAGTGCATTTTTCCGCGGCCTTCGGTACCCTCACCTCGCAACGGCATCGCCACGGTGGTCTCATGAAGCGCCCGACCGTCATCATCCGCAATTGCCCCGACTACGACGTGCAACGCATCCGCGGCTTGATTCGCGAGGGGCTGGAGCACCTGGACCTGCGGCCCCACGGGCGCACGCTGGTCAAACCGAACGTGGTGGCCTCGGGGGAGTATTTTCCCAATGCTTTCACGCGGTCGGAGTTTGTGGAGGGCCTGGTGCTCGCCCTCCAGGACCGCACCACCGCGCCCCTGGAGGAGCTGGCGGTGGGTGAGCGCTGCGGCATCACGGTGCCCACGCGCTTTGCGTACCACGGCGCGGGCTACTACCCGATGGCCAAGCGCACCGGCATCAAGCTGCACCACTTCGACGAGTGTTCACAGGTGGAGATCCCGCTGTACCACGAGGGTCGGCTGCGGGACTCGTTCTTCACCCCTGAGCCGGTGGCCCGCGCCGATTTCTTTGTGAATGCGCCCAAGTTCAAGGCTCACCCTTGGACGACGGTGACCTTCAGCATGAAGAACTACATCGGCATCCAGGACGACCGGCACCGGCTGGTGGACCACGACCACCGCCTCAACGACAAGGTGGCGGATCTCCAATACATCATCCAGCCACAGTTCATCGCCATCGACGGCATCGTCGCCGGCGAGGGCCGCATGCTCACGCCCATCCCTTTCGATATGCAGCTCGTGATCATGGGCGACAACCAGGTGGCCTTCGATGCCGTCTGCTGCCACATCATCGGGCTCGATCCGCGCTCCGTGGCCCACATCCGCATGGCGTGGGAGCGCGGGTTTGGGCCCATCGACCTGGCGGACATCGACGTGGTGGGCGACGTGCCGCTGGCGGTGGCCCAGGAGCGCTGCAAGGCCTTCCGCACCGGGCTCATCCGGGTGGAGGAGTACTTCAAGGGCACCCACATCCACGCCCATGCCGGGCCGCCGCCCGACGGCGACGACGACTACTGCTGGGGCGGCTGCCCGGGGGCGTTGGAAGAAGCCATTGAGATTCTGCGGCTTTACGATACCGCCACCGACGAGAAGATGGCCCAGGTGCACCTCGTGCTGGGCGACTACCAGGGCGAGATCGACGCGCAGCCCGGCGAGAAGGTGATCTTCATCGGCGACTGCGCGCAGTTCTCCGGGGACATCCACGGCAAGCCGGTGCAGATCGAGAGCGTGTATGTGGATCGCAGCCAGAAGAACCCGCTGGATGCCAAGGGCACCGACATCTTCGCCAAGATGGTGTCGATGCGCCGCACGCTGGGTCAGCTCGCCAAGGAGGACGTGATCCGCATCACGGGCTGCCCGGTCAGTGTGGCCGAGCAGGTGCTCATGCTGATCAAGCTGGGCCACCTCAAGAACCCCTACCTGGATCCGGGCCAGGCGGTGCCGTTTGTCAGCGCCTACCTGTCGTGGCGGACGCGGAAGCTGGTGAAGGAGGTGTTTGGCCGCCCCTACAACGTGGTGGGGGCCACCGAGCGCGGGGACGCTCGACCGGAGCAGAACCTGCCGCCCGCCGGCGTGCCCGCACCCCTTGAGAAGGCGCCGGGCTGACCAACGAGCCGCTGAGCGCGCACACCGGGCGGCGTCGCGCTCTGTAAGACCCCGAAACTACTGCGGATCAGCGCCGTCGCCGCCCTCGGGGGCGTCGGGCGCCTCGGGGGCGTCGGGCGCCTCGGCCGTTGCGGGGGCCTCAGCCGTTTCGGGCGCCTGAGCCTTGATCAGCTTCTCCATCTCCTCGGCCTGCATGCGCTGCCTGGCCTCGACCTCCTCCACCATGCGCGAAGAGCGGCTGAACATCAGCCAGACGGGCGCACCCATGGGGGCGAGGCCCGCGCTCAACCCCAACAACCAGCCGCCGGTGCCCTCGGAGAAGAGGCCGTGGCGGTCGAGGCCGATGCTGAATGCGAGGTGGGTCTGGCCGGGATCGAGGTCGGCAAAGAGCGCCGCGGCCTCGTTGGGGGCCGACTTCAACAGCTCCTTGAGGGTCGCGACCGGCAGGGCCACACCGTAGACCACCTCGCCGTCGAGCACATCGGCGGCGGGGGTGCCCTTAAGGCTGTCCTTGCCCTTGCGCCCCACCGCAGCCTCAAAGGCGGCCGGCGAGGAGGCGACCACCAATACGTCGTCCACGCGGCCCGCCACCAGGGTGAACTTTTCGCTCAGCTTGGCCTGACGAGCGGCCACGCCGGCGAGGGTGACCTTCTCCACGGGCAGCTTGCCGCCGCCCATGCCACCAGCGAAGTTCTCCAGGTTGGCAATCGCCTTGTCGAGCAAGGCATCGGCCTTCTCGGTGACGCTGATCAGCACCAGCCACTCGGGGGGCGGGCCGCCGACAGCCGCATCGCGCAGGGAGAGCAGCTGACCGGCCACCACCACATGACCGCCCACGGCCTCGGCGAGCTCGTCCCACTGCATGCCGGCCACCATGGCAAAGGCCAGCTTTGCCATGCCGAGCTGGCTCTTGACCTGGGCGGGCACCGTGGGCGGCAGCAGGGCTTCAATGCCAGTGAAGAGCTCCTTGATGTTGACGGACACCCGCACGGCGCCCCAGCCCGCGGCCGGGATCCAAGCCGAGAACTTGGGGGCGGAGCCCGACGGCATCAACGTCTGGCGCAAAGCCTCGGCGCCCTTCTCGGTGGCCAGGAGGCGCATGCCGCCATGGGCCGGGCCCGCGTGGAAGGCGAAGCCGGGAAAGAGGTCGCCGTAGTAGCTGAACACCTTCTTGGCGTTTTCATCCGACCCGGCCAACGCCATCAGGCCCTTGGTGCTGTACCAACCCACGGCCCGTGCGCCAGGCGGTGCGCCTTGGAAGGCGGGGGCAAACCCTTCGGCTTTCGCCAGGGCAGGCCCGGTGCCGGTCAGGAAGGCCTGGAAACCCGCCTTGCGGCTCTCGGAGGCGGGCATTACGGCCGTGAGATCGCCCTTCTTGCCCACGAAGTAGCTGCGGTCACCTACCTGCAACGAGGCCGGGCTGCCCTCGGTGAGCACGGGCAAGATGCCCGAGGTCTTCTCCACCCACTTGAAGAAGGTGGCCTGGTCGGTGACGCCCATGAGCAAGATGGGCTCGCCCAGGACGCGGGTGTCGGCCACCACGGCCAGACCCGCTGCGGGGTTGAGGCCGATGCTCTTCCAGCCTTCCGCCTGCCGGGGATCGAAGCCCAGCTGCTTCACGACCGCAGCCGGATCGGTGAGTGCCTTGACCTCGGCCGAGGCGTTGGCCGTCACGCGGGTCAAGGCGTTGGCCGCCTCGGCGACCAACACGTCCGGCTGCTCCACCGCGACGAAACCGGCGGTCTCCGCCGCCTCCAGCTGGGCTGCGACGCCGGGGGGCGTGCCGCCCGTCCGCAGAAAAAACCACCAGCCGGCAAAGCCGGCGGCCCCAAGCACCACCAGCGCGATCAGCGCTTTGCGCATTGCATGACTCCCATATGTATCGACTCGGTGTGTCGATCTTCAGTGGACTGAGAGAAATCATCCATTCGAGACGGCCCCCGGGCAGGGGCCACTGCGGTCAGCCCTTGGTCTCAACCCAGCGCTCGGGATCCGGCTCGCCGTCCCCGTTCTCATCGCTGCCCTGCCGGGTGATCCGGCCACTCTTGTAATATTCCCACACATCAACCCGGCCGTCTCCATCGCTGTCGGTCTCGACCCGGATCAGCTGGCCCTCGCTGTAGTACTTGAAGAGGTCGGGCTTCTCGTCGAACTCGACGTCCACCTCCTTGCGGACGATGCGCTCTTGCTCGTCGTAGAAAATGGTCACGTCCACCCGGCCATCGAAGTCCATGTCCAGGCGATCCTTGGACTTTCGACCGCCTTCGTAGGTGCGCCAGATGTCGATGCGCCCGTCGAAGTTGATGTCGAGGTCCTTGCGAACGAGGACCGACTGGCCATCCGCCTCGGCGAGGTACTTCCACACATCGGGGATGCCGTCTCGGTTGAGGTCGTAGCGCAGCGCGCCTTCGGCCCCCGGTCCAGGGCGACCGGCGGCATCGTCGGTCTTGGGGCCGCCCCCACAGGCGGTCAGGAGGGCAAGAGCAGGCAAAAGCAGGCGCATTTCGGGCCTCGGGCACGTGAGCTGGCCCCATTCATCGTGTACACGCCCGACGGAGTCAAGCCCGGCCCCCGGCAGCGGCGCGCAGCGGCGGGTTGTGACGGGCACGGTCGGTGGTTGGTGCGGCGCCGAGGGGCCGTGGTATATGGAGGCGCAAGCGCGCGTGGGCGCCGGGTAGTGGCGTGAGGTGTGGGCCCCGGAAGGGCCCGATTTGACTGGGGATTCCAGTGCCTCCGCGACGCCCGTGGAGCCCATGGGGCTCACGGCGGAGCCCAAGCGCGCGGACACCCGGTTTGGAGGATCCCTTGAGCGAAGCCCTGCCTGCCCTGCCCTTTCTTCAGGCGCCCTTCCCCCACGTCATCACGGCGGGTCAGCCCAGCGGAGCGCAGCTCCAAGCGCTGGCCCTCCGAGGCTTCCACACCATCATCAACGTTCGGGGCCACGGCGAGCCCGGCGTCGCCGAGGCGCCGGGCTTTGTGGCCGGCCTGGGCATGCGCTACGTCCACATCCCCGTCAGCGGGCCCGACGATCTGACCGTGGAGAACGCGCAGCAGCTGGCAGACGCCTTGGCGTCGGCGGACGCCCTGCCGGCGTTGGTGTTCTGCGGCAGTGCCAACCGCGTGGGTGCCCTGTTTGCGGTCAAAGCACGCTTCCTGGACGGGAAGTCCGTGGATGAGGCTCTGGCCGAGGGGCGGGCTTCTGGGCTCCTGGGCCTTGAGCCCTACGTGCGGATGTTGCTCAGCCAGGCCTGATGGGCTGCTTCCGCAGCGCCTTGCCCATCCAGCCCATGGCCAGGCGGCGCAGCCAGCTTGGGGTGATGCGACCCGAGCCGTTGAGCACCCAGGCCCAGAAGCCAGGTGTGACCAATGCGCGTCCGCGAGCGAAGCCGTGCACACTGGCTTGAGCGCACTTCACCGCCGAATACTGAATGAAACCGGGGATTTCCTTGCCGGTCGGGTTGCCCGCCACCGCCTCAAACTCCGTGCGCACAGGGCCGGGGCAGACCTGGGTGACCACCACCCCGGTGCCCTTGAGCTCCAAGCGCAGGGCTTCGCTGAACGCCGTGACAAAGTGCTTGCTCGCCGCGTACACCGCGACGCCGGGGACCCAGACCAGCCCAAAGCCCGAGCTGATGTTCAGGATGCCGCCGCGCTTGCGCTCCAGCATGCCCGGCAGCAGCCGACCGGTGAGCTGCACCAGCCCGGTCATGTTGATGCGCATCAGCTGATCAAGCTTGGCCAGATCGGCGCGCTCAAACAGCGCCACGTCGCCCATGCCGGCGTTGTTGACCAGGATGTCCACCGGCGGCAGGCGGCCGACCAGGGCCTCGAGGGCGACCGGATCGGCGAGATCACAGCTCTCGGTGGCGACCTCCAGCCGAGGGTGGGCGGCGCGCAGCTCGGTCGCCAACGCTTCCAGGCGGTCCGCGCGGCGCGCCACCAGAATCAGGCACTTGGACGTGGGGGCCAGCAGGCGGGCGATTTCCACCCCGATGCCGGAGGACGCTCCGGTGACCACGACCACCGCATCCTGTAAGGGCGCGCGCATAGGACCTCCTCAAGCGACGCAGGCCGCAACCGTATATCATGGCGGCCATGCGTTGGATCTTTGTCGGCCTCATCCATCTCTATCGCGCGACGTTCTCGCTCATCCTGCCGCCTTCGTGCCGCTTCACGCCCTCGTGCTCGGCCTACGGTCTGGCAGCGTTTCAGCAGCACGGCGCCTGGCGCGGATTTTTCCTCACGGCTCGGCGGATTGGTCGGTGTGGTCCGTGGTGTGCGGGCGGGCACGACCCGGTGCCGGAGCGGGGCACCGTCACATGGCTGGGCGGAGTACGCGGTGGGAAGCGGTGCACGCACTGACCGGCGTGCAACTGCGTTGAATTTGAGATTAAAAAACGGGAAGTTGCGGCTGACTCAGCGCCGCCAGGCAGCACCCGGGGTGCCGCTGCCCCCGTCACCGTAGACCCGCGTCCCCTTGACCCAGGAGGCCCCGAGGCGGTTGTCGGAGGCGGAATCCATCAGCTCAGCGGCCTCGCCGGGATCGCGGCGGGGCCAGCCGTCGTCGTTGGGGGTGTAGCGCACCTGGTCCACCAGGGTGCCATCGGCGTCAAAAACCAGGACCGAGCCGTAGCCGTTGGGCAGGAACATCTCGCCCATGTCGCCCTGTGCGCGCACACCCCCGTTGAGGCCCATGTCAAGGCTGCGGGCGCGGACGTGGTAGGCCCGTGCGTCGATCCCGCCCGCCAGCTCCACGCGATTGCCGGCGCAGTCCTGCGCGTGCCAGCCCGTCATGTCCAGCCGGCCTGGCCCCGGGTTGTAGAGCTCGAAGTACTCCCGAAGGTTGTCATCACCCGTGGGGTTGTTCTGGATCTCGGTGATGACCACGCGGCCCGTCTCGACTGCGTCGGGCGCCACGGGGCAATCGTCGGCCTCGCACTTGTCGGGCACCCCACCGCAGACCACCACTTCGAGGTCCATGTCGTTGCGCGGCAACAGTTTTTGGTGATCGAAGCTGAAGTGCAGGACGCCCGTGACCGAGGCCAATACGTCAGCGCGGGCCGGCTCGTAGTCCAGCTCGGCTTCGCCTCCGATGCGCAGGTTGCCGTCCACCACAAACATGCCGAAGTCCCGCGGGCAGTCGGGCGCGGTGGCGAGAACCTGCGTCCACGGCACCTCCAGCAGCAGCGACTCCAGGGGTTCCACCAGATCGCCCCCGTCGGCGATGCGGGCCGGGTTGGTCAGCAGAATTGGGGCGGGCGGATCCCCTTGGCGCAGGATCTCGAAGCCGGTGTTGGGCGCGGAGACCAGCTCGGTCAGGGTGAAAAACTCCAGCAGCTCGCCGTGTACCCGCACCCGGGTGCCCGGCCGGAGGGCCGCCATGTCCTGGCGGCTGCGGTTGTAGACCCACAGCGCACTCCAGGGCCCGCCCTCGGGATCCTGGATGGTAAACGAGTCGCTGAAGACGGCGGTCACCACGGCCTCGGCCACCTCCACCGCGACGCCGGGCAGGCGATCGGGCGCGTTGGCGAAGTCGGGACACCGGCGATCGCGCAGATCGCGGATGCGGATGGGTCCACCGCGAGCCCGACACCGCGCCGAGAGGTCCAGCGGGGGCTGGCCCGGCCGCTGGGGCAGCTCCAGGCAGACCGGATCCCGCTGGGAGGCATCGGGCTGGTCGGCGTCTGACATGCTGGCATCCCGGGTGATCGCCGCGTCGTTGGGCGCCCCGGCGTCCACGTCGCTGGCGTCCAGGCCCGCGGCGTCGACCACCGGCACGCCCTCGTCGGGCGGAGCGGCGTCGATGGGCCGGGCGTCGCCGCCGCCGAGGTCCGCCAGACGGCGCATCATGTCGACTTCGACAGTGGCGTCGGCGGATTGGGTGGAGGTGTCATCGCACGCCACGGCGAGCGCGGCGAGCAGGAGGGTACAATAGCGAGCGTGTGCAACCACGGGGCGGACCATAGGCAATCGGACCTGCCGGCTCAAGCGAAGCGCGCCAGATGGGCCTGGGCTGGCGGTCTGCGGCGCCCCCCACACGCTTTGGGGCTGGGCCGCGCATGCTCGAATGAGCAGAGGGGGTGGGCCATGTGGGCGCAGAAATTCCAGCGCAGCCGCTCTGCGACAGCCAGATCGAAGCGGGGGCGAGCAGTCCGCGAGGGCCACACGTTGCTTCTGAGAGAACGTATTTTGCAAATGTCGACTATTGTACTAATGGTCGGACCAATGGGCGCCAACGACGGTGGCAGTGAGCGCGCCCGGTCCCGCGCACGAGGGCGGGCGAAAACTCGATTCAAGTCATCAGGATGTGCGAAACTCGCGCGGGGTACCCGCCGCCTGGAGTGCGCTTGATCAGGGTCTTGGTCCTGCTGGGAATCTTCATGCCGGTGTCCGCTCTGGCCGACGGGCCCGGGAGCGTACAGCCACCGGTGGATGCGCGTGTGGTGGCCGCGGGGCGGGCCAACACGGCGGGTGAGAGCGAGGTCAAGGCGACCGAAGCCCTCGAAGTGGTCCAGGGCCCCCGGGATCGTGCCCTTGCCCAGCTGGCCCGCGGGTTGGCGCGCAGCCGCCAGGGGCGCTACCGCGCCGCCTTGCCCGATCTGAAGGCAGCCGCTGAAGGCCCGCTGGCGATCCGGGATCTTGCGCTTTTCCACGCCGCCGAGGCCACGTTCCACCAGGGTGACTACGCCGCCGCAGCTGACCTCCTGCGGGCGTTGCTCAAGAAGTATCCCCATTCCGATTGGCGCCACCGCGCGCACTTTCGCCTCGCCGATTGCGAGCGCGGCCTGGGCCACCTCAAGCAGGCGAAGGCGGGTTGGGAGGCCGGGCTGGCGCGCTATCCCGAGTACCCCCACCCCGTCGCCCTGCGGTTTGCCATGGCCGAAGTGGATCACCAGATGGGCCGCCTGGCACCCGCCGCCGAGCGGTTGCGCGAGATCATGGACGGGTGGCCGCACGACCCGCTGACGGTGCCAGCCCGACGCCTGCTCGAGGGCCTCAAGGGTCAGATCGACGAGGTGCCCACCAGCACGCCCGAGGCGATGTTGGCCAATGGCGAGGACCTCCGGCGGCGAAAGTTTTTTGGGGCCGCCCTGCAAGTGCTCCAAAAATTGCTCACCCACCCGCGCGCCGACGTGGGCCTCAAGCGCCGCGCCCGGCTGCAGATCGGCCGCACGCTGCTGCAGGCTGAGCGGCTGGACGAGGCGCTCGCCACCTTCGATTTGTTGTGCGCGCAGAGTGCGGGTGGCCTGCACCGCAGCGCCCAGTACTGGCGCAGCGAGACGCTGGGGCGGCTGGGGCGCACGGCCGAAGCGGCCCAGGCGTTGATCGTGGCGAGCGGCCGCAAGCCCGATCGCCTTGATGGCGAAACCCGCGAAAAGCTTGCACTTTTGTTCTTCAACGCTGGCGACTACCCCGAGGCCCTCAAGCGCTACGCCGAGCTCGGCGGGGCCGTGGGCCCGTGGATGCGCGCATGGCTCGCATGGCGTGGCGGCCACTACAAAGAGGCCCGCGACGGCTTTTTGCGGCTCGGCACCGGGGGGCGCTGGGGCTCGGACAAGCACCTGTATTGGGCGGCCCGCGCTGATGTGCAGCTGGGCGATTTTGTGGCCGCCAAGGCCGCCTACCTCAAGGTCTACCAGCAGGCACCGGGCAGCTATTACGCCTGGCAAGCGCGGGCTCGACTCGCGGAGCTGGGCGTCGTCGCCCCCGCGCCCGTGGAGCGCGCCTGTGAGGGCGAGTCGTGTGCTTCTGGGGATGGGTCCACCGATCCCATCGCGCCGCTGCAGGCGCTCGCCACGGGCTGGGGCGGGGCCATCAGCGGTTTGGAGGCCAGCCTCGAGCTCGCGGTGTTGGGTCAGGAGCGGATGGCCACCTGGACCTTGCGCGCCGTGCGGGATGAGCTGATGGCCTACTCGCTCTCCGGCCGGCCACGCAGCTGGCGCTTCCTGTTTCGACCCTATGTGGACAACCGCGCGGATGAGGAGACGCGGGCCGAGTGGGGCCGGCTCCTGGACGACAAGCCGGTGGTCTCCGATGCCAGGCGCACCGCAGGCTTGCGCGAGGCCCGCGGCAGCGAGTTCAACCGCTTGATCGAAGAGGGTTTTCGCACGCTGGGGGACCACTACTACGTGCGGCGGATCAACTGGCGCAACGACCGACCCCGTGAGCCCGTGGAGGCCCCGGCCAACAATGCGGCATGGCGGCTGCGGTTCGCCCGCGCCTACCGCAGCCTCGTTGAGCAACATGCGGCCCAGGAGGGGGTGGATCCCTACCTGATCTGGTCGTTCATGGCGGTGGAGTCGAGCTTCAACCCCTGGGCCCTCAGCCGCGCCAGCGCCCGCGGGTTGATGCAGGTCATGCCCCACACCGGGGCGCTGATCGGCGACCACATGGCGCTGCGTAACTTCGGGACTTCATTGCTCTTTGAGCCCGAGATTGTGGTGGAATTGGCCGCCTGGTACGTGCACCAACTGCTGCTGAAGTTTGACGGCCAGCTCCCCCTCGCCATCGCCGGCTACAATGCGGGCCCCCACCGTGTAGCCGCCTGGCTCGATGCCAAGGGCCAGCTGCCGATGGACGAGTTCATCGAGGAGATGCCCTACGACGAGGCCCGCGAGTACACCAAGAAGGTGCTCCGCCACCTCGTGCTCTACCACCGGGTCTACACCGGGCGGGTCATCTGGCCGGTGAGCCAGGTGATCGATCCCCGGTATCGAGACAACATCAACTTCTAGCGCATAGGCACTTGAAGTGGCTGCGTTTTTTGTCCGGGCGGTCGCCCTGACCACTCAATCCATGCCGCAGTCGCCGAGGTTGATGGTGACGTTGGTGTCGGCCCGACCCGCAAACCAGTCGAAGGCCGCGTTGTCCATCTCCTCCACCGTGCCGTGGCCCCGCCAGCAGGTGTGGCCGAACTCGTGGGTCATCAGCGCGATGAGGCAGGCCATCTGGTTGTCGTCGCTGAAGGACTGCAAGTTGTCCAGGAAGGGGTCCCAGCAGATGTGCATCGTCTGGGACAGGTAGGACGCCCAGCCGTTGACGTCGCCGTTGGTGTTGCAGGCCCCACCCGTCGTCTCGCACTCCACGTTGCCGTTGGTCGTGAAGCGGTTCTCCAGGCAGTTGCCGATGGACACGCCGGCGTTGGCTTCCACCGAGTTCTTGAAGCTGGTCCAGTGGTCGGTGACATACACCCCCACCGCTTCGATCTCGTCCGTGGCCCAGCTGCAGTCGGTGACCTGGTCCAGGTCAGCGTGGGCGGCGGTGGCGGTGACAACCGTGGCAAGCAGGGCGAGTGCGATCTTCATCTGGAGTCTCCTCGGATTCGACCGGCCACCGTTGGCCGGGTCGTGGAGGAGTTCGTCGACGCCTGCCCGGGTCTGACAGGGCACCTGCACTTTCTTCTTCGGAACGTGGCCGAATGAGCCAAGATACTGGTTTTATTCGGGTCTTCCGGGCTCCAACACCACGCGCCGAAACACCACCACGTCGCGGGGGGGCACCTGCACGGTGCCACCCGGCTCAAAGGCGGCCCCCTCGGTGAGCCGTCGGGGCGCGCCCGCCAGGTCGCGGCGGTCGGGCAATTGCAGGGTCTGGGGCGTGGCCTGCCAGTTGATGAGCGCCACCGCATCCGCACTTTCCCACCGCGCAGGCGGATCGGCGCCCAACGCCCCGCGGGCGTGCAAACCCGCCAGGCCCAGGTCGTAGACGGCGAAGAAGAGGTCGGCCTGGGCGCCGGTGAGGCGGGACGGGGCATCAGCCATCAGGTAGGGCCCACCACCCGCAGCGGCCAGCACAGCGGAGATGCGGGCTTCGCCCTCCGCACCCGCGAGCTGCACCCCACCACAGTCGACGAGGCGGTGGGCGCCGAGGTGGCCCCAGGTGGCGCGCTGGGCGGCCATCAGCTCGGTGGGCGGCGCGCTCACCGCTTGCGGCTGGGGATCGGCCAGGGCGGCCCCGCAGGCACTCGACCGCGGCCACTGACCCGCCGCCTCAGCGCTACAGGCATCCTCCGCGGCCACCAGCGGGGCGCCGAGCGCAAAGCCATCGAGGTGCACCGCCCCGCCCACATGGCTGGCCAACACCTCGCCCGGAAACACCGTGAGCGCCCGAGCCTGGCCCGCAAGCTGCCGTTCTTCTTCGGAAAAATCCTCGTCGAGCGCCAACCAGTCCGCGCCAGCCGCCGCCAACTCCAGCGCGTCACGCCCCACCTGGTCTTGGACGGCGGGCAGCGAGAAGTCGAGGTGTGCCCCCTCCGCCTCGGGCGGCAGAGAGCCCGGCCCGGCACGGCCCGCCGGCCAGCGCAGGCCCACCTGCACCTCACCCAGGGCGGTCAGGCCCGCGGCGAGGCCCTCCGGGAAGCCTTCGCCCCCCTGCCAGTCCCCCAATGCCTTGAACCACAGGCCTTCCACCAAGACGGTGGGCGGTTCGGTGTGCCCACGGGCGGCGGCCAGCGCGCGCAGGGCCTCGACCTCGCGGGCCAGGGCGCTGGCTGAGACCAGGGCGCCGTAGGCCCCGCCAGAACGCCACCCCCAACCCAGCGGTGAGGGCGGCCGTGGGGGCAGCGTGCGCGCCGCTTCATCGAGCAGCGCAAAGACGTCGGGGCCGTCGTAGAGCTGGAGTGGCGTGGCGGTGAGGGTGTCCCCGGGGGCCAGGCTGACCGCGTTGAGGCTGCGCGCCACCACCCCTTGAGGCGTCGGCGACCAGCGAATCGTCGCGGCGGAGGTACCCAAGCCGTGCACAAGAAGGGCGCGCTCGGCGGCCTCTGGCCCGGTGCGCACCACAAAGCCCTCGAGGTAGCGGCCCTCCGATGCCGGCAAGACCGCCTCCAGCGGCGGGCCCGGCACTTCGGCCTGGAGCAACAGCAATCCGTCGAGCTGTACCAGCCCGCTGGCATCGGCCGGCAGGTCCACCGCCAGGGTCACCTCAGGGTGACCATCCAGGGCGAGTGTCAACGTCAGCGCGGGCAGGCCCGGGCGGCCCAGGAAGCGCACCCGGTAGCCCGTGCCGGACCGCGTCCAAATGGCCTCCGGCCAGCGGTTGGCCGTCTCATCGATGCCCGCGACCACCACCCCCACCGTGGCCTGCTCGACGCGGGGCAACCCATTGAACCGAAAAGAAAAAGAGGAGCCATCGCTGCAGCGATGCAGGCTCCACGGGGGCGCATCCAACAGGCGCTCGTCGCACGGATCAGCCACCCCGGCATCGGCCTCGGGGCCGGCGGCGGGCGAATCGGTGCAGGCCCCGGCGAGCAGCGCGAGGGCCGCAAAGGTGGAGGTACGGCGCACCGCGCGAGTCTAGCAGGCTCCGGGGACCCAGGGGGTGCCCCCGACGAGCGGGCAGGCGGGCGGTGATTCATAAGCATTCTCGCGGAGTTTCAGGCCCGGTGGTGCCGGCTCCCCTCCCCCGCCCGTCGCGGGCGGCGGCGTCATCCTGGAAGACACCGGCGCGCCGGCGGGTTAGTCTGCCACCATGTCGCTCAAGCTGCCTGCCCTGGCCCTCCTCTTGATCGCCCCTGCGGCCCCGGCCCAGCGGCTCCACCATGAGTATGTGGCGCCCGAGGTCCTGCGCCTGCCGGTGGCGCGGGCGGGTGAGGCCATCGAGGACGGCGGCGCCCTGCCGGCCGCCATCAAGCGCGACGGCGAGCGGTTGGAGGCCCCCGGCGAGGCCGATCCCGCCGCCCCCACCTTCCGGCCACCGGAGGATCCGCGGTCCAAGGCCACCGACAGCATCGATCGACCGCGCGAGGTCTCGCCGGACCGCAACACCACCCAGGACGAGGGCCTGACCTACCACGCGATCTTCAACCCCACCGTCGCGCCCTTGCGTCGGAACGTGGCCTTCGACCGCATCGAGACCGACTACCGCATGACCATCCAGCCGGGGCCGCTGCGGGAGGCGCCCCGCGGACCGCGCACCCCCACGCCGGGCCGCGAGCTCTTCTGGGGGGACCTGAAGGTGGCCACGGGCCGCGGGCCGACGCCGGTGCCCTCGGTGGCGCCCGACATGAGGATTTTGGCGGTCGAGACCGAGCCACCGGTGGAGGTGCGCTTCTCCAAGGATGGCGCCGACAACTACTACGTGGAGTCGACGTTTCTGGGCGAGGTGCGCCTGAAGTTCCTGGTGGATGCCGACCAGGCCTATTTCTCGGCGCCCTTGCCTGGCAACACGCTCCTGGGCGCGCTGGGGGGCCACCCGGCCGCCCAGTTGCCCCCGGCCATCGCGGAGGAGGGGCGCGAGGTCCTCAAGGCGCTGGGCGTTGGCCCGGAGCTGCCCTTTGATCAGGGCATCGATCGCCTCGTGGCCTGGTTTCGCGACTTCGAGGCCGCGGCGCCCGCGGCGCCCAAGGGCTCCATCTACGAAGATTTGGCGCTGGGCCAGCGGGGCGTGTGCCGCCACCGGGCCTTTGCCTTCTTGATCACGGCGCGGGCCGCTGGCGTGCCGGTGCGGGCCGTCCAGAACGAAGCCCATGCTTTTGTTGAGGTTTTAGCGCCCGATGGCCATTGGCGTCGGGTGGATCTGGGGGGCCAGGCACCCTCGTTGGACCTCAAGGGCGCGGAAGATCACCGCCTGCACCGACCGCCGCCCGACCCCTTTGCCAAGCCCGAGAAGTACCTCAGCCAGTACAGCAGCCAGCTGGCAGGCAACGGTGCGCCGCCCGATGGCAAGGGGGCCAGCCTGGATGGGGTGCCTCCGGCCCTGGGTGCGGGCCAGCCCAAGGCGGGGGGCGGTGCGGGCGGTGCGGGGGGCCCAGGGACCGGTCAACCGACCCCCGCCGAGGTGCCGTTGCCGGCGGAAACCTGGGAAATCAGTGAAGATGCCTCCGACGGCTCCAACCCACCCCCGGTGGACGAGGCCAAACCAGCGGTGGTGCGCCTGGATCTGGGCAACCAGGTGCATGAAGCCTGGCGCGGCGAGCCCCTGCCCTTTGCGGTGGTGGGCCACCTGGCCACGCCCGAGGGGGCGCCCATTGCGGGCCAGCGCGTGCAGATCTACGTGGTGTCCAGCCGTGGCGGTGAGCCGCGGGCGGTGGGGCCGGCGGTGACCACCCGGGCTGACGGCCACTTTGAGGCCTCGGCGCGCCTGCCGGCGGACCTGCCCTTGGGACCCTGGCGGTTGGTGGCGGCGAGCGCGGCCGCCCATGGGTTTGCGCCGGCCCGGTCAGACGCCGACTCGGACTAGGCCGTACCGCTGGCCCCCAACCGCGGACCTCGGAAACCTTTCCCTCCCGATCAAACCGACTTATCATGCCGGCGTGCATACATCCTGGCTCAGCGGAGTGCGCGTCGGCGCCCTCACGGTCGATCCCGAAGGCCGCGCACCCATTGCGTTTTTCACCCACCGTGGTGCGCACCGACCCCCCGTCGGCCTCGCGCTGGCCCACACCGCGCTCGCGGCCACCTGGAGTGGCGTGCAAGGCCTTCCTTATGGTGCGGGTGCGGTGGCAGCCGGCATGCGCCTGGAGCTGCTGCCCACCGGGTATGGCCCGGGGGGCGCGGCCGCGCTGCTGGCGGAGGATGGCTACCGGGTGCTGGTCGTCGGGCCCACCACCGAGGCGCTGACCCCTCGGGCAGTGGACGAGGTGGTGCTCTTTGCCCCCGCCCCGCCCTCAGCGCCGCCTGGGTGGCTGGAAGCCGCCGCCGAAGCAGCCGCCCACGGCGAGGCGCTGCGCCTGTTGGGTCCCGATGGCGGCGCCATGGAAGCCATCGCCGCCGCGCTCACCGAGGCCGGCATCCCCCACCGCCGCCCGACCTGGCTGCCGGGCGGCCGCAAGTCCTCGGTCCAGTTGGTGCCGCGGGGCATCGGCCGGCTCATCGATCTACGGCCTGTGGCCTCCCCGGCGTGGTTGGTGGGCTTTGCGCGGGCCTGCCACCCCGAGCGTGTGAGCGTGCATGGGCCCGCGGCCGACGCGGTGGCCCGGGGGTTGACCGAGGCGGGCCTCAACGCGCGGGTCATCCAGGCCCCGGCCCAGCTCGTGCTCGCTGGCATGGCCGCCCACGAGTAGGCCCGGCAGGATTTTCTCGAAATATCAGTGGGTTGCACGCACTCCCGTCAACTTCGGGGCACGCCGATCAACACGGTGACATGGGCGGACAGCCAGCCCACGCGCAGCCGGGTCGCCTGCCATTCGTAGGTGTCCGCTCCCTCTATCTTGGCGACCAGGGCGCGCAGCTCCTTGGGGCTGTAGACCCGCAGCGCCGACACGATGCCATCCAGGGAAGCCACGATGGGCACCGCCGGCAGGACGTAGGTCAAAAGCAACCGCGACCACCGGAAGGGCCGCAGCCAGGGCGTGACCGCCAGAGTTGGCAGCCAGAAGAGCGCACCCGCGAGCAGATGGGCCCACGACCGCCCGAAGGCCTCGAAGATTGCGATCCCCCGGCGGCACCGGACGGCGTCGGCCAGGATGGCGCGGGCCTGATCGGGTCGGAAGTGGTGGAAACCATTGCAGATCAGGCGAAAGCCCGCCAGGTCGGAAGGCACCGCGGTGGCGTCCACCGGCGTGGGGTGGACGGTGATGCCATGGGGCGCGAGCCGGGCCCGGGTCTCGTCGGTCCAGTGCGGGCGCAAATCGGTGAGCCGCGCGGTGATGGGGGGGCCACCATCGGCGGCGAGCAGGCGCAGGAGCGTGGGCAGTGGGCCGCCGCTGCCTGAGCACAGGTCGAGGAGCTCGTGCTCCCCGGTGGCCGCCAAGGCCGCGCGCAGCCGGGGGACGAAGGCGCGATAGGGCGCCGGCGAGAGGTTGCCCACCCCCTCCAGGACGTCCGTCAGGTAGCGGCGGACGAGGGGTGGGCAGGCGGCGAGGTCGTGCAGCTCAACAAGGTGCATCCGAGACATGCCCCACGCTGCCCCTCAAGGGCCCGGGTTGGCAAGCGGGGCCCCGATCAGCGCGACCGGCGCTGGCCCGCCCGCCGTGCTTCCAGGCGCGTGGCGGGGTGCACCCTGTCGCCCAACGGCTTGCATCCAGACGGTCAACGGCGGTACGCAGCCGGGCGGAGCGTGATCGGGACGGTCACGCGTGGTGGAGGATCATGCTCCCCTTCGGTATCGGTTTCAGCGAGATCCTGGTGATCCTCGTGGTCTTCCTGCTGGTGGTGGGCCCCAAGCGGCTGCCCGATGTGGCGAAGACCGCGGGCAAGGCGCTGCGCATGCTGCGCAAGGCCGGGCGTGACCTGCGCGAGACCATCGACACCGAAGAAATCCGCAAGCAGGTCTACCAGCCCATCCGCCAGTGGGAGCGCGCCCAGCAGGAGGAAGAGGCCGCCGAGATTCTGGAGGAAGAGAAGGCCCGTAAGGCCAAGATCGCCAAGGCTAAACCGGCCGCCGCCAAGCCAAAACCGGCCGCCCTGATCGAGGCCCCAGCGGCCGCAGATACTCCAGCAGCGCCGGGGGCTGACCCGGCGGCGCCGGCGACCCCGCACACGCCTGTGGAGGCGGCCGCGGACCTGGACGAAGAGGACATCGACGAGGGCCCGGCCATTGTGCCCCGCACCGCGTTGGGCGGCGGCGCGCCCCTCTGGTCGCCCATCGCGGCCGACCCCACCCCTCTGGACCCCCAAGGTAAGGATCGTGGCCCCGAAGAGCCCGGCTGAGGAATCAGAGCTGGAGTCCAGCCGCGCACCGTTCATGGAGCACCTCGAAGAGCTGCGCTGGCGGCTGTGGCGGGCGGTGATCGGCGTCGTGGTGGCGGGCGCAGCCTGCTACATTTTTCACGACGAGATTTATCAGTTCCTCACCGATCCGCTGATCGCCTCGCTGGAGAGCCACCAGCTGCCGCCCGTGCTGAAGTTCCGCACGGTGACCGGCGCGTTCATGTTCCACTTCAAGACCGCGATTTTGGGCGGGATTTTCTTCGGTGTGCCGGTCATCCTGTACCAGTTCTGGCAGTTTGTGGCGCCGGGGCTCTACAGCAGCGAGCGGCGGCTGGTGCTGCCGTTTGTGGTGAGCTCGACGGTGTGTTTTGTGGGCGGCGCCGCCTTCGCCTACTACTCGGTTCTCCCCTACTCCTTTGATTTCTTTCTGGATTTCACCGTGACCAGCGGCGGCCACCGGCTGGAGCCCGACATCACGGTGGAGGACTACCTCAGCCTGGTCACCAAGCTGCTGCTGGCCTTCGGCCTCGTGTTCGAGATGCCCGTGCTCACCGCATTCCTGGCCGGCATCGGCCTCATCACACACCGCCTGCTGCTGCGCTTTTGGCGGTGGGCGGTGGTGATCGCGTTTGTGGTGGCCGCCATCCTCACGCCGCCCGACGTGTTCACGCAGGTGATGATGGCCATCCCGCTCTGCGCGCTCTACGCGGTCAGCATCTTCATCGCCTGGGGATTCACCCGGCGCCGTGAGGCCCGTCAGGCCGAGGCGGATGCTCGGGCGGCGAGCGAAGAGGATGAGCCGGCCGAGGCCGAGCCCGAAGACGAGGCTGAGACCGACAACCTGCCCGCGCGCATCGAGGACAAGCAGGATCCATGAGCGCCCCGGTGGAGTTGAGCCTCACCGTGCACCCCGACGCCGCCGACGAGGCGGGGTTGCGCCAGGCAGCGGCCTACGCACTGGGCATTGCACCCAACCGCGTGGTCGACGTGCGGCCGCTGCGGCGCGGGGTGGACGCCCGCCGCGGGCGTGTGGTGGTGGAGTACCAGCTGCTGCTGGGTGTCGACGGCCCCCTGCCCGCGCCGGTGCTTGCGGTGCCCGATCTGCCGACGCTGACCGGGGAGCCCCAGGTGGTGGTGGTGGGCGCCGGGCCCGCGGGCCTGATGGCGGCCTGGACGCTGGCACGCCAGGGCGTGCGATCGGTGTTGCTCGACCGCGGTGCGGACGTCCGCGGGCGGCGCCCCGCCATCGCTCGCCTCAACCGCGAAGGCGTCTTAGATCCCGAGAATAACTACTGTTTTGGCGAAGGCGGCGCCGGCACGTTCAGCGACGGCAAGCTCTACACCCGCGCCACCGGCCGGGGACCCATCCAGGATTTCATGGAGCTGCTGGTGGCCTGTGGGGCGCCGGCTTCCATCTTGTATGAGGCCCGCCCGCACATCGGCACCAACCGCCTGCCCGGGGTGGTGCAGGCGCTGCGCGAGCGCCTGATCGCCGCGAGCGTCGAGGTGCGCTTCGACACGCGGGTGAACGATCTCGTGGTGGCGGAGGGCCGCGTGGGCGGCGTGGTTTTGGCGGATGGGAGCGTCGTGCCCGGGCGGGCAGTCGTCCTGGCCACGGGGCACTCCGCCCGTGACATCTACCACCTGCTGCACCGCCGCGGGGTGGGGCTGGCCGCCAAGGCCTTTGCTTTGGGTGTTCGCGTGGAGCACCCGCAAGCCCACATCGATGCCATCCAATATGGCGCGCTGGCCGGCCACCCCAACCTGGGGGCCGCACCCTACAGCCTCAAGCGCACGGTGGGCACCGTCGGCACCTGGTCCTTTTGCATGTGCCCCGGCGGCTTCATCGTGGCGGCGGCCACCGGCGAGGGCGAGGTGGTGGTCAATGGCATGAGCCCCTCGCGCCGCGACTCGCGCTACGCCAACTCCGGCATGGTGGTGGGCGTGGGGCCGGAGACGTTTGGTGAGCACCCGCTGGCCGGCCTGAAGTGGCAGGCGGCGGTGGAGCAGGTGGCCTTTGCGGCGGGCGGCGGGCGCTTTCAGGCCCCGGCCCAGCGCATCACCGACTTCTTGGCGGGCCGCGTCTCCGCCGACCTGCCCGAGTGCAGCTATCGCCCCGGGCTCACCTCCGCCGATCTGCTGCCCCTCCTGCCGCCAACCATCGCCCAGCACTTGCCCGACGCGCTGCGTTGGTTCGACCAGCACCGCATGCGGGGCTACATCACCGCGGACGCGGTCATGGTGGGGGTCGAGTCGCGCAGCTCGTCGCCGGTGCGCATCCTGCGCGACGCGGAGCGGCTGGAGAGCCTCACCCATGCGGGCCTCTACCCCACCGGCGAGGGCGCCGGATTTGCCGGCGGCATCGTCAGCGCGGCGGTGGATGGTGCCCGGGTGGCCGACGCCATCGTCCGCCAGTTGGCCCCCCAAGCCGCCGTCGCGAAGTAGCTGATCCACAAACTCTTTTTGTTCACATCGGCCGCCCATCCGGCCCGTTGGGTGGACGCGGGGGCAACCATCCACGACGGCACAGAAGCCGCGTGACACAGGCCCCTGGGCGGGGGTATGGATGAACGATGCGCGACCGTCCCGAAGAGCTCGCCCCGGAGAGCGCCCCCAAGCAAGAAACCGAGGCCGAGCGCTCTGCGCGCCACCTCGCTGAGGCCGAGAAGGCCGGCGCCAAGATGGACAAGAAGCGCGAGCGCATGCGTCGCCCAGGGCGCTGGCGCGTGAAGGCGCGCATGCCGCTCAAGGGCTATATGCACGGCCTGTATGC
>Ga0075163_10003814_pt1 | contig 20246 bp, 23 predicted proteins | sample JI1023141ADNA_FD_71478 | JGI IMG/M metagenome (GOLD analysis project Ga0075163, IMG submission 71478) | Wastewater effluent complex algal communities from Wisconsin, to seasonally profile nutrient transformation and Carbon sequestration -... | ecosystem: Engineered > WWTP > Effluent > Algae... | reverse complement strand
CCGACTGAGTCGAAGACGCGGTCGACTTCGACGAGGTCCATCAGCTGTAGGGTAGCTGCGTCGGCGAACGCACCGGCAGCCCGTCGATGCTGCGGTCGCGTTCCTTGTACTTGCGCATCCGTTCGGCAGGTTCTTCGTTGACGTAATATTTGCGCAGCGTCTCGCGTTCGGCTTTCAGCTCCATTTCAGGCACTGCCCAGCCGCACGAATCCTGCGCCGATTGAACCGTCATGTCGAAAATCTGGCGGACGCCGCGTTCGATGGTGAAGTTTTCGGCGATTGCGGCCCAGCCGGCGTCCTGCGGCAGCACCGGCGCGGCGCGGCCGTAGAGTCGGTAGATCAGCGCCGGGCGGTCGAAGGCGCAGAACATCACGGTGATGCGGCCATCGGCGAGCAAATGCGCGTTGGTTTCGTTGCCCGAGCCGCCATAGTCGAGCCAGGCGACGCGGTTGGGGCCGAGCACGCGGAACGTGTCCATGCCCTTCGGGCTGAGGTTGATGCGCGATGTGCCGGCGACGGTGGCGACGAAGAACACCGGCTGCTTCTTGATGAACGCCGCATATTTGTCGGTGATATGGTCGAAAAATTCCATCGCGCGTGCTCCCCAGAATCTGGCCTATGCTCGGCTCAGGCCGCCGTGCCGCCCACCGTCAGCCCTTCGATCAGCAAGGTCGGCTGGCCGACGCCGACGGGCACCGATTGCCCGGCCTTGCCGCAGGTGCCGACGCCTTCGTCGAGCATCGGATCATTGCCGATCGCCTTGACCCGCGTCAGCACGTCGGGGCCGTTGCCGATCAGCGTCGCGCCCTTGATCGGCGCGCCGAGCTTGCCGTTTTCGATTGTGTAGGCCTCGGTGCAGGTAAAGACGAACTTGCCGCTGGTGATGTCGACCTGGCCGCCACCGAAGTTCTTGGCATAGATGCCCGACTTGGCGCTGCGCAGGATTTCGCCGGGGTCTTCGTTGCCGCCCATCATCATCGTGTTGGTCATGCGCGGCATCGGCGCGTGCGCGAAGCTTTCGCGGCGGCCGTTGCCGGTCGGCGCCACGCCCATCAGCCGGGCGTTCATGCGGTCCTGCAGATAGCCCTTCAGGATGCCGTCCTCGATCAGTACGGTGCGGCTGGTCGGCGTGCCTTCGTCATCGATGGTCAGCGCGCCGCGCGTGTTGGCGATGGTGCCGTCATCGACCACGGTGACCCCGGGTGCGGCAACGCGCTGGCCGATCAGCCCGGCAAACGCGCTGGTGCCCTTGCGGTTGAAATCGCCCTCCAGCCCGTGGCCGATGGCTTCGTGCAGCAGAATGCCCGGCCAGCCCGGCCCGAGCACGACGGTCATTTCGCCTGCCGGTGCGGCGACGGCATCAAGGTTGACCAGGGCCTGCGCCAGCGCAAGGTCGATCGCCTTGTTCCACGTCGCCTCGTCGAACAGCCCGTCATAGAGATAGCGGCCGCCGAGCCCGTGGAAGCCGGTTTCGCGGCGGTCGCCGACCTGCGCGACGATCTGCACGTTCAAACGCACCAGCGGCCGGATGTCGCGGGCGCGCAAGCCGTCGGCGCGGACGATTTCGACGACGCTCCACGACCCGAGCAGGCTGGCCGACACCTGCACGACCCTGGGGTCACGCGCGCGCGCCGCCGCATCGATCTTCTGCAGCAGCGCGACCTTCTGCGCGAACGGCACCGCGCTCAGCGGATCGGCATCGGTATAGAGCCGGGCATTGGTGCTCGGCGGCCGGTCGAGCGCGGCGTTGCCGCCGTGGCCGGAGCGCACGACCTTGATGGTGTCGGCAGCGCGCAGGATGGCCGCGTCGGATAGTTCGTTGGCGTGCGCGTACGCGGTGGTTTCGCCCGCCACGCCGCGCAGCCCGAAGCCCTGTTCGGTGTTGAATGTCGCCGCCTTCAATCGCCCGTCATCGAACGCGAAGCTTTCGGATACCGCGTGTTGCAGATAGAGCTCACCATCGTCGCAGCCGTTCAAGGCCTGCGTGACAAGGCGTTCGGTGCGCGCCGGGTCAAGTCCGGTGTCGCGGTAGAAGATGTTGGCGGGATCAATGATGGTCATGTCTCCGATATAGGGACGAATCCAACTAGGGGGAATGTATGTCATTCACGATTTTACCGGTGGGGCGGGTTGTCGGTGGCCGCGTCCCCGCAGACGATGACGATTGGGATGCGGTCACCGCGCGAATCGAGCTCGATGTGATGCGATTCGGGCCTGACGCGTTGCAGGGACTAGATGCCTTCAGCCACGCGGAAATTGTCTATCTGTTCGATAAGTTGCCCGAATCACAGGTGACCTTGGGCGCCCGCCGGCCACGCGGCAATCCCGACTGGCCGCTGGTCGGCATCTTCGCGCAGCGCGGCCGCAACCGCCCGAACCGCCTCGCCGTGTCGGTTTGTCGCATCGAGAAGGTTGAAGGCACGACGCTGCACGTGCGCGGGCTCGACGCCATCGACGGCACGCCGGTCGTCGATATCAAGCCGGTGATGCGCGGATTTGCGCCGCGCGGGGAAATCCGCGAACCCGATTGGGCGCGCGAAATCATGTCAGGCTATTGGTGACGGCTCAGTGGCCGCCGTCGTCCTTGGCAGGCGCGATGCCAGGGCGGGTTTCGGCGGGACCGCCCGCCAGGATGAAGCGCCGGTCGCAATAGCCGCAATCGACATAGCCGCTGGCGTCCATCTGCAGGAACACGCGCGGGTGGCCGGGCACGCCGCCCTCGTCGCCGTCGCAATGGACGCGGCGGTGGTCGGTGAAGAACACTTCGGGGGGCGGGATCGTAACCATGCAGCGGTTCTAGCAAGGCGCCGCGCGCCTGTCATCTGCGACGTGCCGGTGCATTGCGAAGCGCGCCGCTGGCGACTATGCCCTTGCGACATGAGCCAATCCGCCATCTCTCTTCGCGGTCTCGAAAAGACCTATTCGAACGGCAAGCGCGCGCTTGACGGCGTCAGCATCGAAATCCCGCGCGGCTCCATGTTCGGGCTGCTCGGCCCCAACGGCGCCGGCAAGTCGACGATGATCAACATCCTGGCCGGGCTGGTCAACAAGACCGGCGGGCAGGCGACGGTCTGGGGCTTCGACATCGACGAACACCCGCGCAACGCCAAGGCCTCGATCGGCATTGTCCCGCAGGAGCTTGTTTTCGACGCCTTCTTCACGCCGTTCGAAACCTTGGAAATCCACGCCGGGCTGTTCGGTGTGCCGCCCAAACAGCGCCGGACGATGGAGCTGCTGCGCGCCGTGCACCTTGAGGACAAGGCGCACGTCTATTCACGCACGCTGTCGGGCGGCATGAAGCGGCGGTTGCTGGTGGCGAAGGCACTGGTCCATAACCCGCCGGTGCTGGTGCTTGATGAACCCACCGCCGGCGTCGATATCGAACTGCGCCAGCAGCTGTGGAACTACGTCCGCGAACTCAATGCCGGCGGCACGACCGTGGTGCTGACCACGCACTATCTCGAAGAAGCCGAGGAGCTGTGCGACCGCATCGCCATCGTCAACAACGGGCAGATCGTGGCAAACGACCTGACCAGCACGCTGATGGCGACGGCGCAGGAAAAGATCCTGCGCGTCATCGTCGACCGCGAATTGACCGAAGTGCCGCCGGGCTTTGTCGCAACCCTGCTCGGGCCGCGTACGCTCAGCATCAGCTACGACAAGCGCCACAGCCAGGTCGGCGCCATCCTGACCGCGCTCGCCGACGCCGGGCTCGGCATCGTCGATGTTTCGACGCAGGAGCCCGACCTTGAGGACGTGTTCCTGTCGTTCACGCGCCGCGACGGCGTCGATGCGTAAGCGCGCCCCCGCCGCCGAGGCGCAGGTCTTCGACGTCATCGTCATCGGCTCGGGCGCCGCCGGTCTGACTGCGGCGCTCAACCTTGCCGACCGCTTCAACGTCGCGGTGCTGTCGAAGGGCGAATTGTCAGCCGGCTCGACGAGCTGGGCGCAAGGCGGCATTGCTGCGGTGCTCGAACCCGGCGACACGTTCGAAAGCCATATCGAAGACACGATGATCGCCGGCGGCGGCCTGAACGACCGCGCCACCGTCGAGTTCGTCGTCGAAAACGCCGCGCCCGCCATCGAGCGGCTGGCGGCGCTCGGCGTGCCGTTCAACCCCGGCGAAACCGTCAGCGAACGCTTCCACCTGACGCGCGAAGGCGGCCACAGCCACCGCCGCATCGTCCATGTCGATGACGCGACCGGCTGGGCGGTGCAAAAGGCGCTCGAACGCGCCGCGCAGGCGCACCCGCGCATCACTATCGCCACCGGACGGGTTGCGGTCGATCTGATCACCGAACGCAATGTCGAAGGCCAGCGCTTCGCCGAACGGCGCTGCCACGGCGTCTATGCGTTCAACTTCGATACGCATGCCGTCGAACGTTTCACCGGCAAGGCGGTGGTACTGGCAACCGGCGGCGCGTCGCGCGTCTATCAATATTCGACCAACCCCGACGGCTCGACCGGCGACGGCATCGCGATGGCGTGGCGCGCCGGCTGCCGCGTGTCGAACATGGAATTCAACCAGTTCCACCCGACCTGCCTCTACCATCCCGAGGTCAAGAACTTCCTGATTACCGAAGCGATGCGTGGCGAGGGCGGGCAGTTGCGACTGCCGCCGGCAGCGGGCGCGGCGGCGGGCGAGCGCTTCATGGCGCGCTATGACGAACGCCTCGAACTGGCGCCGCGCGATGTCGTGGCGCGCGCCATCGACGCCGAAATGAAGCGGCTGGGCCTCGAAAACGTCGTGCTCGACATGACGCACCTCGCGCCCGATTTCGTCATCCACCATTTCCCGACTATCCACGCGCGGCTGCTCGAACTCGGCATCGATTGCACGACGCAGCCGATCCCGGTGGTGCCGGCGGCACATTATACCTGCGGTGGCGTGCTGGTGGATTTGAATGGCCGCACCGACTTGCCAGGGCTTTACGCCATCGGCGAAGTCTCGCAATCGGGTCTGCACGGCGCCAACCGGCTGGCGTCGAACTCGATCCTTGAATGTCTGGTGTTCGGCGCTGCGGTGGCCGATGACATCGCTGCCGGCTGGGATGCCATCGGCGCGACACCGCCGATCCGCGCTTGGGACGAAAGCCGTGTCACCGACTCCGACGAGGAAGTCGTCGTCAGCCACAACTGGGCCGAACTGCGGCGCTTCATGTGGGATTATGTCGGCATCGTCCGCACCGACAAGCGCCTCGAACGCGCCGCACACCGCGTCCGGCTGCTGCGCAAGGAAATTGCCGAATATTACAGCAATTTCCACGTCACCGCCGATCTCATTGAACTGCGCAACCTCGTTCAGGTCGCCGACCTGATCGTGCGCTCGGCGCAGGCGCGCCACGAAAGCCGCGGGCTGCACTACACGCTCGACTATCCGCAGACCAATGCGGTGGCCCGCGACACCATACTTGATCCGGTGGACCGCTAACCGTGCGGTTCATGTCCGCTTCAGGTGCCGCGGCACATGGTCACGCCATGGCTTGCCGGCTGCCCCTGATTGCGCTCTGTATGAGTACCAGCGCAGCGCTGGCACAGACGGTTCCGGTACCGGATGCGGCGCTGTCTGCAGCCGGGACGGCGGGCGGCGAGGTCTATCGCCTCTCCCCCGCCGAAATCGAGGCGACGCTCGATGCCGCCGCGACGCGCAACGCCAGCCAGTTGCCGCTATTGCCGCCACTGCCAGCAGCTGGTCAGGCGCAAACCACGCTCAACGACGGCAGCCCGCATGGCAACGTCGGCATGATGGTCGGCACCGGCGGCACGCGCGCGCTCTGGGGCAGCACCGTCGTGCCGCTCGGCCAGAACGGTGCCGCCGCGTTCAGCTTCCAGGCCGGCCGCGGGCCGGGGGCGCCTTACTGACGCGGCGACACTTTCGGCCTATTTTGCCATTTTCGACTTGATCAGCCCGACAATCAGGCTGGTCACGCCGCCGCCGACACCGCCGCTGATGAAGCCGGCGATAATCGTTGCCATGTCGAGCCCGGTGCCAGCGGCCGCCGCATTGCCCATCAGCATCGGCAGCAGCTGGCTCAGCACGACGCCGCCCAGGCCACCGACGATGCTGTTGCCCGCGGTGCCGAGACTGAGGCCGGGCGCAACCTTGCCCACCCCGTTGCCGGCGGCCGCACCGGCAACCAGTTGCACCAGCATTCCTGCGATATCCACAGATGTTCCCCCGTCTTGGGTTGAGAGCCCGTCGTGGAGATTGCGCCCAAGTGACGCGCATGTCCAGCCACGCCCCGGTTTGACCGCCGCGCGCGTCTGGCCGATGCTGCACCTCGTCAGATAGGGGAGAGCTGGCATGCATAATTGGATGATGGCGACGGCTTTGCTGCAGGTCGCGGCGGCACTGCCGGCGCTGGCACAAACCAATTTCGACAAGATCGAAATCACCAGCGAAACACTGGCGCCCGGGCTGCACGTGCTGTTCGGTGCCGGTGGCAATATCGGTGTTTCGACCGGCACCGATGCGACCTCGCTGATCGACGATCAATATGCGCCGCTGACCGCGAAAATCGTCGCCGCGACCGCCAAACTGTCGCCGCACCCGATCAAGTTCGTTATCAACACGCACTGGCACGGGGATCACACCGGCGGCAACGAGAACCTTGGGCGCGCCGGCGCGGTCATCGTCGCGCACGACAATGTCCGCACCCGCATGGCGAGCGACCAGTTCAGCGCCGCAATGAACCGCACGATCACGGCATCGCCCGCTGCCGCTTTGCCGGTGGTGACCTTCGACAGCACCACGACCGTCCACCTCAACCGCGAGGATATTCGCGCCGTCCATATTCCGCCCGCGCACACCGACGGCGACAGCCTGATCGTGTTCACCCGCGCCAATGTCATCCATATGGGCGATACTTACTTCGCCAGCGGCTACCCCTATGTCGACCTGTCATCGGGTGGCGCGGCGCGCGGCGTGGTCGCGGCCGCCGACCGGGCGCTGGCGCTGGGCAACGGCGCAACGCGCTATATCCCCGGCCATGGCAAGGTCAGCGACCGCACTGCGCTGATCGCCTACCGCGCGATGGTCGCCGACACGATTGCCGCAGTCGAAGCGGCGATGACGGGCGGCAAGTCCGTCGAGCAAGTGATCGCCGCAAAGCCCACCGCGGCCTGGGACGCACAATGGGGCAACGGCTTCATCAAACCCAATGCCTGGGTCCGGACGATTTACGCCAGTCTGAGCGCGAAGCCGCGCTGACGTCTTCTCCCTCCCCCTTGCGGGGAGGGCGACTCGTGGTGTTTGCCACGAGCGGGGTGGGGGTTGCTCTGTCTGCCCCGGATGCATCGACGGCACCGACGGGACCCCCACCCCGCTCGGCAAAGATGCCGAGTCGCCCTCCCCGCAGGGGGGAGGGATAAGGTTGCCCCCGGCTTCCGCGCTCGCCGAAAATGCACTAACCCTGTCCCATGACCAAGCAGCACCTCTATCTCGTCGACGGTTCGGGCTACATCTTCCGCGCCTATTTCAGCCTGCCCAAGCTGACCGATCCGCAGGGCACGCCGGTCGGCGCGGTGCATGGCTTCACCGCGATGCTGTGGAAGCTGATCGAGGAATTGAACGCCGCCGAGGCGCCGACGCATCTCGCGGTCATTCTCGACGCCGGCGCCAAGACCTTCCGCAATGATTTGTACCCCGCGTACAAGGCCAACCGCCCGCCGGCGCCCGAAGACCTGGTGCCGCAATTCCCGCTGATCCGCGACGCGGTGCGGGCGTTTTCGGTGCCGTGCATCGACCAGCCGGGCGTCGAGGCCGACGACATCATCGCCAGCTATGCGCTCGCCGCACTCGCCGAAGGTTTCAACGTTACCGTGGTGTCGTCGGACAAGGACCTGATGCAGCTGGTGCAGCCGGGGCTCGATATCTTCGACCCGATGAAGAACATCCGCATCGGCCGCGACGGCGTCATCGAAAAGTTCGCGGTGCCGCCCGAACAGGTCGGCGAAGTGCTGGCGCTGATGGGCGACACGTCGGACAATATCCCCGGCGTCCGCGGCATCGGTCCCAAGGGCGCCGCCGAACTGATCCTCGAATTCGGCACCGTCGATAATTTGCTGGCGAACCTCGATGCAGTCAAACGCCCCAAGCTGCGCGACACGCTGGCCGAACACGCCGACAATGCGCGGATGTCACGCGTGCTGGTCAGCCTCAAGGATGATTTACCGCTGGCGGTTCCGCTCGCCGACCTGACGCTCAAGGACCCGCCGCATGGCCCGCTCGGCGCGTTTCTGACCAAGCACGGTTTCCGCTCGCTGATGGCCAAGCTCGGCCGCGAGATGGAGGCCGACGCCGCCGGCCCTGCGCCGGCACCTGATGTGGCGTTCGTCCACAAGGACTATGAGACGGTGACGACGCCCGAGCGGCTGGCGTGGTGGGTGGCCGAGGCGCGCACGCGCGGGCTGGTCGCGGTCGATACCGAAACCGACAGCTTGGATGCGACGCGCGCCGCGCTGGTCGGCGTCAGCCTGGCGCTCGAAGCGGGGCTGGCCTGCTATATTCCCGTCGCGCACAAGAAGGGCGAGGGGCTGCTCGCCGAGGCCGTCGAACAGCTCGATATCCCGACCGTCATTGCCGCATTGAACCCGATGTTCGCCGACGCGAGCGTTCTCAAGATTGGGCAGAATCTCAAATATGACGTGATCGTGCTGCGCCGCCACGGCGTGCCGGTGCTGGCGCCCTATGACGACACGATGCTGCTCAGCTACGCGCTCGATGCCGGGCGCGGCGGGCACGGCATGGACGAGCTGTCGGCGAAGCACCTCGGCCACACGCCAATTCCGTTCAAGGCGGTGACCGGCACGGCCAAGGCCGCGATCACCTTCGATTTCGTGCCGCTCGACCGCGCCACCGAATATGCTGCCGAAGACGCCGATGTGACGTTGCGGCTGCACGGCGTGTTGCGCGACCGGCTGTGGCGCGAAGGCGGCACGCGCATCTACGAAACCGTCGACCGGCCGCTGGTCACGGTCATCGCCGACATGGAAATCGCCGGCATCAAGGTCGACCGTGCTGCACTGGCGCGGCTGTCGGCAGCGTATGAAGTCGAGATTGCCGCCCTCGAAACGCAGATTTTCGAACTCGCCGGCGGGCCGTTCACTATCGGCAGCCCCAAGCAGCTGGGGGAAATCCTGTTCGAGAAAATGGGCCTCAAGACCGGCAAGAAAAGTAGCAAGACCGGCGCCTGGACGACCGACGTCACCGAGCTGGAACGCCTCGCCGGCGACGGGGTCGAAATCGCCGCCAAGGTGCTCGACTGGCGCCAGAACTCGAAGCTAAAATCGACTTACACCGACGCGCTGCAGGCGCAGATCAATCCGGCGACGGGCCGCGTCCACACCAGTTTTGCACTCGCGGCGACCTCGACCGGGCGGCTGTCATCGAACGACCCCAATCTGCAGAACATCCCAATCCGCACTGAAATGGGCCGCAAGATCCGCTATGCGTTCGTGGCGGAACCCGGCCACACGATATTGGCCGCCGACTACAACCAGATCGAGCTGCGGCTGGTCGCGGCGATCGCCGACGAACCGGCGCTCAAGGCGGTCTATGCGGCAGGCGGCGACGTCCATGCACTGACCGCGCAGGAAGTGTTCGGCGAAGTCACCCGCGACACCCGTGCGCGCGCCAAGACCATCAACTTCTCGATCATCTACGGCATCTCGGCGTTCGGCCTGGCGCAGCGGCTGGGCATCGATCGCGGCGAGGCGGCGCGCTACATCGAACTGTACTTCTCACGCTTCCCCGGCATCCGCCGCTACATGGCGGAAACCATCCAGGGCGCCAAGGACTGCGGCTATGTCAGCACGCTGTTCGGCCGTAAGACGCATCTGTCGATGATCAACTCCAAAAACGCCGGCGAGCGCCAGTTCGCGGAACGCGCCGCGGTCAACGCGCCGATCCAGGGCACCAGCGCTGATATCATCAAGCGCGCGATGGCCCGCATGCCCGCCGCACTCGCCGACGCCGGACTGACCGGCACGCGCATGCTGCTGCAGGTCCATGACGAACTGGTGTTCGAAGTCGCCGACGCTGAAGTTGAAGCCGCGTCGAAGGTCATCAAGACGGTGATGGAGGGCGCCAATCTGCCCGCCGCGCCGCTCAGTGTGCCGCTCGCCGTCGAAATCGGCACCGGTGCGAGCTGGGGTGACGCGCATTGATCCCCGCGCTATGCGCGCATTGATGTTGAGCGGCGCGGCGGCTGCGGGCATAAGGGCTGCCGAATCCACGAGGACTGTGATGCTCAAATATCTGATTGCGCTTATGCTCGCTGCACCCGCTGTCGCCGCGCCGGTCATCCCCGATGCCGCGATCGAAGTGAAGGCGGCGTTTATTTGCGCCGACGGCCGCGAAGTCGAAGTGCAGTTCCGACGCCCGACGCAGGTCGCGCTGATCGACGGCCCCAACGGCCAGATCGTGCTGTACAAGACCGTCGTCGAGAAGGGGTATCGCTACATCGGCGGCGAAAATGAAATCCGCGGCGACGGCGAAACCGCCAGCTACCGCGTCTTTCCGCGCCCGCGCGTGCAGTGCCATGCCAAGCCCGCACAGACCGTCCCCGGCACGCTCACCGGCTCCATCACCTACCGCGAACGCATGGCGCTGCCCGAAGGCGCCACCGCCACCGTAGAAATCCGCGACATCAGCCGCGCCGATGCGCCCGCGCCGTTGCTGGCGTCGACGACGATCACGCCGACCGGCAACCAGGTGCCGTTGCATTGGATCATGAACTTCGACCCCGCCAAGGTCGCGCCGCAAGCGAGCTATTCGGTGTCAGCACGCATCAACGACAAGGCCGGCACGCTGATGTGGGTCAGCGACACAATCGAACCGGCCCTGACGCGCGGCGCACCGCTCGACTTTGTCGATGTGGATCTGGTGCGCGCCAAGTAGAGCCTCCGGCGGGCAGGGGTGACCCCTGCACCCGATTGAAGAGTACCAAACAAATGGGTGCAGGCCTCAGGCCTGCCCGCCGGAGGCCCTGTTACTTGCCCTTTGGGTTAAAGGCGATGCACTCGACCTCGACCTTGGCGCCATAGGCCAGCCCGGCGGCGCCGAGCGCGCTGCGTGCCGGATAGTGGCCGGGTTTGAAATAGGTCGCATAGACTTTGTTGAACGCCGGCCAGTCGGCCATGTCGGCGAGCATGACGGTGCATTTGACCAGGGCGGCATGGCTCAGCCCGCACCGCTTGAGCACGTCGCCGATATTGTCCATCGCCTGTTTCGATTGCGCGTCGATGCCGCCCGGCACGACCTCGCGCTGCCCCGGCGGCGCACCGATCTGCCCCGCCAGATACAGCGTGTCGCCGGCCTGCACGGCCTCTGAAAACGGCAGGCCGAGGCTGCTGGGATAATAGGTCGCGGGCGCGGCGGCAGTTAGCAGCGCGGCGCCGGCGGCAAGGGCTAGGCGTGCGGACATCGGAAACTCCCCCATGGCTGGTGCACTCAGTGTCGGGGGCAACGCCCGGCTTGGCAAGCCCCGCCGCGCCGTGGCAGCATGGCGTCATGTTGCGCTTCGCACTTACCGCGCTGCTGCTGGCAGCCTTACCCGTCACCGCCGGTCCCGAAGGCCGTTACCGGCTGACCGGCGTGCAGGATGCCGCGTCGGGGATCGAACTGCGCGCCGACCACACATTCAGCTACGGACTAAGCTACGGCGCGCTTGATGAAATGGCCGAGGGCGTGTGGAAGCAAGCGGGCGACACCGTGCTGCTGACGACGCAGCCCACCCCCAAGCCGCCAACAATTACCCCGGGCGCCGCAGCGCGTACCAATGAAGCCCCGCTGCGGCTGCGTGTGGTCGGCCCCAACGACCGTGGCGTCGCGCTGGTCGATTTCGAAATCCGCTACGCCAGCGGTGAACCGCGCACCGGCTACACGCAGGACTATGGCTGGACGAGCCCCGGCGACGAAGCCCGCGCGCCGGTTTCGGTGCGCTTTGCCGTGCCGATGTACGGCATCGAATCGCCGGTGTTCCCGATCGATGCGGCGCGCGCCAATGACCTGGTGTTCGTGCTGACGCCCAACGACCTCGGCGTCATCGACTTTCGCGACCAGAAACTCACGGTGACGCCCGACGCGCTGCTGATGCAGCGTGGCAACGGCACGCTGCGCTATGTGCGCGAAAGCCGCTGAGTCAGGCCGCCGCGAACAGGAACAGCAGCGTCGCGACGCCGCCGAGCACCGAACGCACGCCGTGCAATCGCCCCCAGCTTTCGAGCAGCGGCCGTGCCTGTGAGGCATCCTTCGCCACCAGCATCGCCTCCAGCCGGTGGTTGGTCGGCATGATCGCGATCAGCGTGAACGGCCAATTGGCGATGATGACCAGCGCGCCCAGCCCCCACAGGATGTTGCCGCTCTGCCACCAGGCGACTGCACCGCATAGCCCCGATGCAATCGCCAGCGACGCCTGCATCGCAAAGCCGCGCTTGTAGCTCGGCAGCCATTGCGCCAGCGTCGCCGGGGTCTCGAGCCCAAGCCGCGCCGGATGTTCGGCCCAGTTGATATAGACCGCCGCCCCGAAGAAAATCGCGGCAAACACCAGCGCCAGCAGCCCGATCATTTGTTGATATCCTCGCCGGTGGCGAGAAACGCCTGCATCGCCGCCAGCGCGGTATCGTCATGCTTGAGCAGCAGCAGGAAGCGCGCGCGCGTTTCGGTCATGCCGTCGGCGAGCGACATTGCTTGCGCACCGCGCAGCAGCGCCTTGGCATCGGTCAGCGCGCGCGGTGACTTTGCCGCGAGTTCGCGCGCCAGTCCGGTCGCCGCGTCGAGCGCGCTGCCATCGGCGAGCCAGTTGACCATGCCGAGCGCTGCAGCTTCCTCAGGCGTGGCGGTGCGGCCACGCAGCACCATTTCGGTGGCGCGTGCCTGTCCGATCAGCCGGCTCAAACGTTCGATGCCGCCGGCGCCGGGAAAGATACCGATGTTGGTTTCGGGCAGCCCGATGCGGTAGTCGCCGCGCGCCGCGATGCGGAAATCGCAGCACAGCGCGAATTCGAAACCGCCGCCCTGCGCAAAGCCGTCGATCGCGGCGATCGTCGGCATCGGCAGTGCAGCGACCTTGTCGAACAGCACCGACACCGCATTGCCGCCGCGCGCCTGTTCGGCGAGCGCCCGGTCATCGACGTGCCCGCCGCGCAACTGCTTCGAAATGGCGACCAGTTCGCCGACGTCATAGTGGCGGATGAACACGCCCGGCACGCCGCCGGTGAAGATGACCGCGCGCACATCGTCGAGCGCCTCGAGCGTGTCGACGATGACGTTCGCGGCATCGACCTGCGGCGCGTTCATGTAGCCGCGCGGCGGATTGTCAAAGGTCACCGTAGCGACGCCGTCGTGGATCGACAGCTGGACGAGTTCGGACATGCAGGCCTCCCAAGGGTTTTGCCCGAGTGTGGCCGAGGTCGCGCCAAACGGCAATGCGCAGCTTAGGCCGTGCGCCCTTCGACCAATATGTAGCGCATGCCGTCGTCATCGTGGATTGGCGTCAGCCGCACTTCGATGGGCAGCGGCGCGCCGCCGCGCTGCAGTTCGGCGGCAAAACTCACGGCGTCGCCGTTGCCGGCGCGCACAATGGCATCACGCAGCGGTGCGGTGTCGCCGGCGCCGAGCCACGGCAGTTCCCACAGCGCGACGCCGGTGCTGACCCCGCCGGTCGTCAATGCCGTCCCGGCGCGGTTGATTTCGAGCACCAGTCCGTGCCGGTCGAGCAGCGCCAGCCCTTCGGTAGCATGGTCGAACACTGCACGCGTGCGGCGTTCGCTTTCGAGCAGCCGGTCGCGGACCTCGTTGCGCGTCGTCACGTCGCGCAAGTGCGCGGTATAGGTCAGCGCGCCCGCCGCCTCGACCTTGGTGATCGTCGCTTCGAGCGGGAAGGTTTCGCCCGACCGGCGCACGCCGCGCACGCCGGGGCGCTCGCTCATCATGCGTGACGCATCGCGCGCTGCACCAAAGGCTTCGACCTGCCGGCCATGCCCGGTACGCGCCGCGACCGGGATCAGGATCGACAGCGGCTGGCCGATGACCTCCTCGGCGCGGTAGCCGAACATGCGCTCGGCGGCGAGGTTGAACAGGATGATTTTCTGGTGCGCATCAACCGAGACGATGGCATCTTCGGCGACCATCAGGATGCGCGCGGCGCGTAGATTGGCGTCCTTGAGTGCCGTCGCTTCGGCGCGGCGCCGGCTGTTGTCGCGCACGGTGATGAAGAAGCGCTCCGCATCCCCGACGATACCGGCGCGGACGCGGACTTCGACGGGCATTTCATGGCCATCGGCGCGGCGTGCAATCAGATCGACATAGCGCGCGGCAGTGGCGTCGGGTTCGGCGGCCCAGCGCGCCAGCCACGCCACCGGATCGACGCGGCGCTCGCTCTGGCGCGGCACCAGCATGGTGATCGGCTCGCCGACGACTTCGGCTGCGTCATAGCCGAGCAGCGTTTCGGCGGCAGCGTTGACGAAGGTGATGCGGCCATCAGGGGTGGCGACGATCACCGCTTCGGGCAGGCCGTCGAGCACCGTGGCGTGGAATCCCGCAATACTGGCATCATCGGCACGACTGGACATGACGGCTTTCCTCGGGTGGTGCACCGGCGCGGCCCGCAAGCCGCGCCGGCGACCGATTAAGCGGCGACCGGGTGGCCGCCCTCCATGGCCTGCAGGACGCGCAGGTCCTCGAAGATCGGAATCCCGACCTCCTCGTACTTCTGGCGCGCCAGCGGCGTCAGCAGCCCGACGCGGGCGAGCGCCGGCAGCATCAGATCCTTGAGCGAGTGGATCTGCCCCGGCGGCAGCGTCTGTTCGATGCCGTCGGCGGCAGCCGCCTCGACGCCCTTGAAGAAGTCCTCATGCTCGATGCCGCTGTTGTCGAGCACCTGCAAAAAGCCCGGGTCGACGCGGCTGGCGAGCGTGCCGGCAGTGCCGCCATGCGCCAGGATGTTGACCGCCTGGAACGCGAAATCGGCGAGGTCTTCGACTTCATCAGGATGCAACCGCGCGATGACCGGTTCAAGGTACGAATGGCCGAACGACACGTGGCGCGATTCGTCGCGCATGACGTTGAACGTCAGCTTCTTGAGCAGGTCACACTGCGTCGTGCGGTACATGTTGTTGAACGCACCGAGCGCCAGGCCTTCGACGATCATGTTCATGCCGATCATGACCTTTTCGTAGCGGTCGGCCTTGAGCGTCGCGTCGATCAGCGCCTTGAGCCACAGCGACATCGGATAGACGATGGCGATCTTGTCGCAATATTTGGCGTAAACCTCGACATGCCGCGCCTCGTCCATCGTCTGCGTCGCGGCATACAGCTTCGCCGTCGCATCAGGCACCGAATGGGTGACGCACGCCGCGGTCATCAGCGCGCCCTGCTCGCCGTGCAGGAACTGCGACAGCAATTGCGCCGTCGAATGTGCGGTGAAGGTTTCCTGCTGCGACTTCGACAGCTTCTTGAAGAACGGCATGCGGTGGTAGATGTCGTTGGCATCGTTGATCAGCGGCTTCGACGGATCGACGATGGTGTCCCACGGCAGCAGCTCGTCCGAATCCCACTGGTTCTGCTTGGCGCGCTTGTACAGGTCTTCGACCTTGTCGCCCGACATCAGATATTTGAAGGTCCAGGCGATATCCATCGGCGTCCGGTAGATGTCGTCGGGGTTCATGTTGACCTTCCAGTCCGAACCGGAAGCGCCAAGATCTTTCTGGTGCACGTTCATGGTGGTTCTCCTTTAGGTTAATACTGGCGGGCAGGGGTGCGGACGATCAGGCCGTCGACACTGTCATCGACCTTGATCTGGCAGCTCAGCCGGCTGTCGGCGGTGACATCAAAGGCGAAATCGAGCATCGCCTCCTCGAGTTCCTCGATGGGTGGCAGGCGGTCGCGCCACGTCGGATCGACATAGACATGGCAGGTCGCGCAGGCGCAGGCGCCGCCGCAATCGCCATCGATGCCGGGAATGGTAAAGCGCTTGGCGCCGTCCATGACCGACAGCCCATTGGGCACATCGACATGGTGCTCGGTCCCGCCGTGCTCGATATAGGTTATGTTCGCCATACCAGCCTTCCATCCCCGCAATGAGTGTAGGCGAGTCGCTCGGCGGCAACATTGATGCAGATCAACATGCAAAACTGGCAATCGCGCGCGCCTGCGCCTACATAGCCGTAATGGAATCGCCGCTCCCGACATCGCCGTGTGCCGATTGCGCGATGCGCAACCAGGTGCTGTGCGCGGCGCTCGACGACGATGAACTGCTCAAGCTCAGCCAGATCGGTCACAAGAAGCGCTTTACGCGCGGCGAGACGATCATCCACGCCGGCAGCGTCAGCCCGATCTTCGCCAACATCGTGTCGGGCGTGCTCAAGTTGGCGCGCACCACCGGCGACGGTCGCGAAGCCATCGTCGGACTGTTGTTTCCCGCCGATTTCGTCGGCCGGCTGTTCGGGGTGCGCACCGATACCGATGTCACCGCGCTGACCGATGTCGAGCTGTGCATCTACCCGCGCCAGAACTTCGAAGCGGCGCTGACCGACCTTGCCAAGCTCGAACGTCAGTTGCTGGCGAGCACGCTCGAAGCGCTCGACTTCACCCGCGAATGGATGGTGCTGCTCGGTCGCAAGTCGGCCGAGGAGCGCGTCGCGAGTTTCCTGCTGGCAATGGCGCATCGACTCAAGGCCGCACCCGGCGCGGCGTTCGACTTGCCGCTGACGCGCGCGCAGATTGCCGATGTGCTGGGGCTGACGATCGAAACGGTCAGCCGCCAGATGACGCGGCTCAAGGCGGCCGGCGTCATCGAAATGGCCTCGGTGCGTTCGGTGCGCATCATCGCCGCCGATGGTTTGCGCGACCGCGCCGAAGTCGCCTGACGGCGATTTGCAGCCGCCCGCCAGTTGCTTTAACGACGCTGCCATGGACACGCCCGCACCGATTGACACGATAGAAGCCGCCGGACCGTTCGAGCCGCGGACGTTGCGCGATGCGTTCGGCTGCTTTGCCACCGGCGTCACCGTCATCACCGGGCGCGGCGACGATGGCGTCAGCGTCGGGCTGACCGCCAACAGCTTTACCTCGCTGTCGCTCGATCCGCCGCTGCTGCTGTTCTGCCCGGCCAAAACGGCGTCGGCGCTGCCGGTGCTGCGCGCCACCCGGCGCTTTGCCGTCAACGTGCTGCACCGCGAATCCGAAGCGGTCGCCAACCGCTTCGCGGCGCGCAACGTCGATCGCTTCGCCGATGCGGTGTGGGAGGATTGGGATGGCTTGCCGATCCTGTCCGACGCGCTCGCGAGCTTTGCCTGCAGCCTGCATGCCGAACATGACGGCGGCGACCACATCATCATGGTCGGCCGCATCGAGCGCCTGCGCTATGAGCACGTGCGCGATCCTTTGCTCTATCTCAAGGGCCGCTACCGGCGGGTACACGCGCCGCAATGACGCGCTGAGCCGATGAGCGGTACCGGCGATACCGACCTGCTGGCCCGCGGCGGGCGCACCAGCTTTGGCGGCTTCCTGCTGCGACTTGGCGCGCGCATGCCGTTCCTGTTTATTGCCGGGCGTATGTACGGCGCCGAAGCGCTCGGGCTGTTCGCCTATGCGACGATGGTCATCGAGCTGATGGCGCAGCTCGCGACGCTCGGATTGAAGCGCGGCCTCGCCGCCGAGTTGGCCGAAGGCGCGCTGCCCGAACCGCAGATTGTCGCCGACGCGCTGCTCCTGGCGTGGATTGCGGCGATCGCCGGCGCGCTGCTGCTGGTGGCGGTGCCGGGCATCGTGTTTCCCAACGGCGGCGGTGGCGGCTTCGACCGCATCCTGCCGCTGATGGCGGTGGCGATCGTCACCTCCGACGTGGCGATTGCCGCGATGGCGTTCCGCAACCGTCTTGGCGTCGCGGTGGTGGCGCGGTCGGTCGTCGAACCCTGGACGCTGGCGATTGTCGCGCTGGCGATGGCGTTCACGCCGCTCAAGCGCGACGGGCTGCTGATTGCCTATGCCGCGTCGATGGTCGCAGCGATGGTCGCCAGCCTGCGGCCGCTGCTGCGCGAATTCGGCTGGCCGTCGGGTTGGGTGCCGCACTGGCGCCGGCTGTTTGAACTGGCGCGCGCCAATTGGCCGCTGGCGGGTGCCGATGCCGCCGAATGGGGCTCGCGGCGGCTCGACATCTTCATCCTCGGGCGCTTTGCCAGCGCCGAAGTCGTCGGCATCTATTTCATCGCGCAGCAGATCGCGACCTTGCCCGGCAAGCTGAAAAGCAGCTTCGATTCGATCCTCGCGCCGGTCGTGACGCGGACGCTCGCCACCGGCGATACCGACGGCGTCGCCGCGCACATCCGCCAGGTCGGTTTCTGGATTGCCGCCGCCCAGCTTGGTGCTGGCCTCGCGCTGGGCTTCACCGGCGCCGCCAGCCTCGCGCTGTTCGGCCCAACGTTCGCGGCCGGAACGGGTGTGCTGGCACTGTTGCTGCTGGTCGAATTTCTCGGCGCGCAAGCGGCGATTTCGGAAACCGCGCTGATCTATCTGCGCCGCAACGCCAACCTGGCGCTGTCGGTGGCCGGGCTGCTGTTGCAGACCGGCATCACGCTGTGGCTGGTGCCGATTTACGGCGGCGTCGGCGCGGCGGCGGGGCTGGCGATTGCCGCGCTGTTCCTGGCGCTGACCAAATCCGAGCTGCTGCGCCGCGTGCTCGACACCCCGGTCATCGGCTGGCGCTGGTCGCTGCTGGTGGCAACGGTGCCTGCGGTGCTCGCCGGGCTGGCGGTGCAGCAATTGCACGGGGTGGTGCAGCTTGCCGTTGGTGTGCCGGTGGTGCTCGGGGTGTTCGCTGCGGTCATCTGGACGGTCGGCTTCCGCGGCCCCGACCGGCTGCTGTTCGTGCGCGCCAAAGGGTTGAGCTAGGGTGCCTTTGGCGCCATTGCCGCCAGCTCGGCGGTGCTCAGGTCGTCGCGGAACGGTTGCTTGGGCACCGCGCAGGCCTTGACGCGCTGCGGGCGCGGCTGGCGGTCGCGGGTGTCGTTGACATAGCATTCGTCGAACACCGAACAATAACACACGCGTGCGGTGATCGCGCCGGCGCCCTGCAGCAGCGCCGCCACCCGGTGCACGCCGTCTGCGGCGGTCAACGTAACGATCATCTGCTTCTGCCGCGCGCCGATGACAAAGCCGCTGACGCTGGCACTTTCGACCTTGAAGCCGCCGCCGAGCGCTTGCGTCAGCGCGGCGATATCGGCCAGCGGCACGTCCCGGTGCCACAGCTCGAGCGTTTCGACGCGCGCCGGGCCGATGCCGTTGCTATCGAGCAGCAGCAGCAATTCTGCCGCGCCGCTGGTGCCGCGCCGCTCAACGACTGTGTCGAATTCGATGTTGGGCCAGCTGTTCGCCGCGACCAGCTTTTCCATCGCGCGGCCATGCTGGATACCAAGCCACAGCGACACCAGCGAGATGATGAACGCCGAAGCCGCCAGCGCCATGTCGAGCCAGCGCTTGCCCGACGGCGGTACATGCGGCGTGTGGATTTCAGGGACTTCCATGATGCACCCGCCGGCTCGCGCTATTGCAGTTCGTCGGCCCCATCATAGCCGATGAGCGCCTCCTGCGCGAAGCGGTAGAGTGCGAACCCCAGGAAAACCGTTGCGACAATGAACAGCATGCCTGCGCCATAGGCATAGTGAAAGCCCATGAACTCGGTCACGAACAGCACCGCCAGCAGCACGGTCGCGCACATGCCCGAGCGCAGCGCTGCGACCATGCCGCTGTGCAGATAGGCCGCGCGGCGGCGTAGCCGGTCGAGATCGGCCTTGAGCTGCAAGCGCGATTCGTCGCCTTCATCAATGGCGTTGACCGTGCGGACGCGTTCGGTGACGGCGGCCAGTCGCGACGACATCAGCGATACAAATGCCGCGACCGCACCCAGGAAAAATGTCGGTGCCGCCGCGGCCGCGAAAATCTGCGACAGTCGCTGTGCATTGGGCACGAATTCCGGCAGTTCAAGCAACATGGCACCCCCCTGGTTCCCGCGCTGAGTAGGTGCCGCAAGTGCGGGAAGGATTCAAGGGCCTCCGGCGGGCAGGGGTGACCCCTGCACCCGATTGAAGAGCGCCAAACAAATGGGTGCAGGGGTCACCCCTGCCCGCCGGAGGCTCTTCTAATGCCGGAAATGCCGTTCGCCGGTGAAGATCATCGCCAGCCCGCGCTCGTCGGCCGCCGCAATCACTTCGGCGTCGCGGATCGAGCCGCCGGGCTGGATGACGGC